>JGI24140J50213_10000249_pt1 | contig 25517 bp, 21 predicted proteins | sample BarGraIncu00222A_FD_50213 | JGI IMG/M metagenome (IMG submission 50213)
TTGGACGAAAAGACATATATATTGTTGTCTGTGAATGTTTTCTCATACAGGTAGGCGGCGGCACCCATCGGGATGCCGAATTTCTTGGCTTCGTTGCTGCGTGCAATCACGCAACCATCGTTGTTAGACAACACCACGATGGGCTTCCCCCGCAGTTCGGGTCGGAACACCCGTTCGCAGGAGGCATAAAAATTATTGCAATCGACCAGCGCAAACATCACAGTGCTTTTATTACGTAGATCACGATGCCCCAAACAATAAAATCGTTTTCGGCCGTCACCCTGATGGGTTCATAAGATTCGTTTTCGGGCACCAGCCAGCAACAGTCTTTTTCAACCTTCAGGCGCTTGACGGTAAACTCGCCATCGATGAAGCAAACTGCGATTTTTCCATCGGTGGGATTCATGCTTTTGTCCACGATCAGCAAATCTCCGTTATTGATGCCGGCATCTTTCATTGAACTGCCCCTGACACGTCCAAAGAATGTCGATGAGGGGTGTTTGATCAGTTCTTTGTTCAGGTCTATAGAAAGATCTATAAAGTCCTGAGCGGGTGAAGGAAACCCGGCACTTATCCCCTGGTCTATGAAAGGCCTGCTAAGCTTTGTTTCTGTCGAAACGGAAAACAGCGCCAAAGGGTGTATATGATGTGGATTGAGCGTTTGCACAGGGTTTTAAAATTAATTATCAGATTGTGTTACAGATTATATTTTAATCATTTTATTGATCAAAATATAATCACAAAGATAATGTTAGTTTGGATGGATTGTTCGAAAATGAGAATAAATATTTTGTACCTTACGTCAAATTAATAAGCAATATTTACTCATCGCGTATCGTTTAAACCGATACATTTTCATTAATTTTACGGATTATTTACAAAAAGCAACAAAACCGGTAATTATGATTACGCCTGTCAAAAAGCCCTACGTATTTGAATGGAAGGATTTGGGAGACATCAGTGTTGGAAGACCAAACCTGGGTCAATATACACGTGTTTCTGTTTACCGGTTAATGCAATTTACATTGCGATCTACTTTACTCAAGGAATTTGGAGAAGAACAAGCCAGAAAGATCTTCAATGACGCGGGTAAACTTGCAGGAATAGAATTTTGCAGGAATATCCTGAACATTGAACTGGAACTTAATGACTTCATAGCAGATCTGCATCAAAAGCTGATCGACTATTCGATAGGGGTATTGCAAATTGAAAAGGCTGATACTAAAAACCTGAAATTCACGCTCACTGTTTCAGAGGATTTGGATTGTTCAGGATTACCAGTTTATGGAGAGACTGTATGCGATTTTGATGAAGGTTTCATTGCAGGTATTTTTCATGTTTATACCGGAAAAGAATTTAGTGTAAAGGAAATAGACTGTTGGTCAACGGGAGACCGCACATGTCGGTTTACAGTAAATCCTATAAAATAAAAAATGACACAAAACGAAAAAGAGATCCTTTCGAATTTAAACGAAACGATTAGATCGCTCATATCGGGAGAGGCATCTGAAATCACAATGAACACTTCATTGAGTGAACAGGGCGTTGATCTTGTATTATTGGATTTAGTAAATAATACCAATACATTAACTTTAAAATATAACCAGGCCAACGATTTTATCAATGCACTTTCAAATGGTGACCTGACCATAGCACCCCCGGCACGGAATAACCTGATTTCATCTTTCAAACAATTGCATGCAAATCTTCAACACCTGACTTGGCAAACCCAACAAATTGCCAAGGGGGATTATAATCAGAAGGTTAGTTTCATGGGTGATTTCTCTCTTGCATTCAACACCATGACCCAATCGTTGAAGAAAAAGAAAAAACTTGACGAACAGCTTCTCTTGTATGCAAAAGAACTTGAGCTTTCAAACAGTACAAAAGACAAATTATTTTCGATCATTTCGCACGATCTAAAAGGTCCTTTCAATGTAGTTCTTGGATTTGCGGATCTGTTATTCAATCAGTATGATGAGCTCAATGATGAATCCAGAAGAAAATTTACTCTCGCCATAAAAGAATCGGCCGAAACATCATATGTGCTATTGGAAAAACTATTTACCTGGTCACGGGCACAACGAAATGCAATTAAAGCCATACCTCAGAAAATAGATTTAAATGCAATAGCAGAAGGCAAACTGAATCTGCTCAAAGGCACAGCTATCAACAAGAACATTACGATTGTTAACCGGATTGAGCCGGAAACATTTGCTTTTGCTGATGAAGAAATGGTCAATACCGTGATGTTGAACCTGCTAAGCAATGCATTGAAATTCACGCGAAGGAATGGAGCCATCAGTATTGAGAATAGCCGAAAAGATGGTTTTGTTCAGATTTCGGTAACAGATAATGGTGTTGGGATCCCTTCGGAAAGTCTGGGAAATCTATTCAAGATAAAAACCGCTTTCACTACAGTTGGAACTTCAAATGAAAAAGGAACCGGGCTTGGTTTGATTATTTGCAAAGAATTTATTTTAAATAATAGTGGTGATTTATGGGTAGAGAGCGAGCAGGATAAAGGGAGCAAATTTATTTTCACACTTCCATCTGCGTAACGTCATTCTCATTCAACGTTGAAAACAAAAATGGATTGGCTGAAACTATTTTCAGCCAATCCATTTTTGTTTATCGACTGACAAGTTGATGCTCCAACACCTGCCGAACTACATCCGGGGTAACAAGATTTCTGTCACCAATCGTTTTCCAGCCTCTTTCTTCAAAGCGTTTCACTATTTTATCGATCGTGTAGATAGTTACATTATAATCTTCCAAACGGGTTTTAACTCCCAATGACTCGAAAAACTCAACAGTTTTAAGGATTGTTTCATCAATACGTTCCAGGTCTGAACCTGTCGTAACACCCCAGACCCGTTCACCATATTGCAGCAATTTTTCCTTCTTTTGGTCTTTCAATACTGTCCATAGTCCCGGTAGAACGATAGCGAGTGTTCGTGCATGGTCGATATTGTGAATTGCAGTTAGTTCGTGTCCAATCGTGTGTACAGACCAGTCGCCCGGGACGCCACATGAAATCAAGCCATTCAAAGCCATGGTTGCACACCACATCAGATTGGACATTGCATCATAATCGGCGGGGTTGCTGTATACTTTTGGGCCAATCTCAACAAGCGTCTGAAGAATTGATTCAGCCATACGGTCCTGTAAAGGAGCATTCACCGGATAGGTAAGATATTGCTCAATCACGTGAACGAATGCATCGACGATTCCATTTGCAACCTGGTTTTTAGGCAGAAAGCCGGCTGCATCGGGCAGGAGAAATGAAAACAAAGGGTAAACAAACTTGCTGTTGAATGCAAATTTTTCATTGGTTGAAACTCGTGTAACCACAGAATTGGCATTCATCTCAGTTCCGGTAGCAGGAAGTGTCAAAATAACTCCAAGGGGTAATGCAGCTTCGACATTTGCATTTTTAGACATTATATCCCAGGGATCGCCTTTGCCAAACAATGCTGCTGCTGCAATAAACTTAGTTGCATCGATTACAGATCCACCGCCTACAGCCAGTAAAAAATCTATTTTCTCTTTCTTAATCAGTTCTACTGCTTTCATGGCAGTCTCATAATGTGGATTAGGTTCAATCCCACTGAATTCAAATAAGGTGTAATCGTTCAAAATTTCTTTGACCTTGTCATATACCCCATTCATCTTGATGCTGCCACTACCATAAAGCATCAGTACTTTTTTCCCTTTTGGTATTAACTGAGAAAGTTTAGCAAGCTGATCTTTTCCAAAGATCACATTAACCGGATTATAGAATTGAAAATTTTCCATGAATGAATATATTTCTTTAAAAAATCACCCTAGGTGATATACCAATAATATTGAGCTCAAAGATAATGCTAAAAATGATGTAAGTAATTACATAAGTATTATCATTTACGGAATTAACATTGCGGGAACATAACTGTTATCTTTACTAAAACCACCGATAGTCGCTTTACAACTATTAACTACATACATTGAGAAATCAGTATTGATTTGAAATTATTCTAAAATTAAAAACTTATAATGGATATACATAAATATAATATGGGGATCGTGGGAAACTGCTCATTCCTTGCATACATAGACATGAATGCGAATGTAAAATGGATGTGCATGCCCCGGTTCGACAGTAGTTTTATCTTTGGATCGTTGCTTGATGAAGCAAAAGGTGGTGAATTTAGTATTATGCCTTTTCCTACGGAGTATACATCAAAACAATATTATCTTAAGAACACCAATATTCTGGTTACAGAATTTGAAATGACAGATGGTAGTTTTAGAGTTATTGATTTTGCACCAAGATTTTTCCAATATGAACGATTTTTCAAACCTCTGATGTTGTTCAGAAAAATTGAGTTATTGGCAGGCAACCCATTAATCAGAATACGATGTAATCCTGTTGGTGATTATGGGTCTATCGTACCGGAAATAGTGATGGGAAGTAATCATATCAGCTATCAAAATCTTGCCAGTTCTGTAAGGCTTACAACTGATGTCTCATTGAATTATGTCATGAGCGAAAAGCCATTTGTATTAAATGAAACAAAGTACATGGCATTCTGTTATGGGGCCCCACTTGAAGCCCCTCTGGCTGAAACGACAGAATCATTTTTAAATAAAACTATAACGTACTGGCACAAATGGATTAAATCTACTTCAATACCTTCAATTTTTCAGGATGAAGTAATTCGTTCAGCACTTGTGCTGAAACTACATCAATATGAAGATACCGGGGCAGTGATTGCTGCCGGAACCATGAGTCTGCCGGAGTTCGACAGTTCGCAACGCACCTGGGATTACCGTTATTGCTGGATGCGCGATACTTATTATACACTCAATGCATTTAATAATATTGGCCACTTCGAGGAACTTGAAAAATATTTCCTGTTTATTGAAAACATAATCATCAACAATAAACAGGGAATCAAACCTTTGTACACTATTCTGGGCAATAAAGTTCCAAATGAAAAAAGAATTCCTCTTACCGGATATTTGAATAACCAACCTGTACGTAGTGGAAATAATGCAGTTGAACAAATCCAAAACGATGTCTATGGACAAATATTGGTCAGTCTGTTACCTCTTTTTGTTGATAAACGGCTCAATTATCATGATGAGATGAAATCTCAGTTTATCACACAATGGTTATTAGACAGAATTGAAGAGAACATTGACTTTCCTGATTCAGGATTATGGGAATTTGGCAACACTAAACAACATCATTCCTATACTTACCTTTTTCATTGGGCTGGAAGTATGGCAGGTATAAAAATCGGCGAAATTCTGAACAATGAACCGTTGAAAAAAAAGGCAATGATACTGGCAGTCAAATCGAAAGATTATATTGAGAAATGTTATAATGGAGATAAAAAAGCATATACCCAGGCAATCAATAATATCAATCTGGATGCAAGTAGCTTACAATTTGTCACGATGAATTACCTGGACCCGCAAAGTGAAAAAGCAAGACTCCACATTCTAGCCCATGAAAAGGAACTTTTTGATAATCAAAAACTTTATTTAAGATATACCCAGGATGAATTAGGGAAAACAGAAACTTCATTTGTTATATGTGGATTCTGGTATGCAGAAGCACTCTCTGCAAATGGACAACTTGATAAGGCAGCACAGGTTATTGAAAAACTTTTGAAATGTTCGAATCATCTTGGTTTATTTAGTGAAGATGCTGATGAAAATGGTGGTCAATGGGGCAACTTTCCACAAACATACAGCCATGTAGGTTTGGTTAATGCTGTTTACAGATTGTCTAAAAAACTGGATAAACCTTTTTTTCTGTAAATATTTTGAGAACCAATTATGAACAAGTACATTGATTGATTACAGAATAATTGAAAAGTATAAAAAAATGAAAACATTTGACCAATTAAGTTTTAAGAGACTTGTAATAGTAGCTTACCGTTTGCCCTTTAAAATAGTTAAAAACGGGAATACAAATACGGCCGTTCAAAACGCAGGAGGATTGGTTTCAGCTATCCTGTCATTATCTGATAAAATAAATACAAATGCTGAGAGCAATGAAAAAATCATCTGGATTGGAACCGGCGAAAAGCAACTGGGAGAGGAAAACATCAATCCCCATTTCGATTTGTATCCGGTTGAAATTCCGGACGATATGAACGAAAAGTATTACGGTGGCTTCTGTAACGACACGATCTGGCCTTTATTTCATTATTTTCCGTCCATTACCACTTATGACAAAAGTTATTTTGAAGCGTATGAACAGGCAAATCAATTGTTCTTAAAGAAGATTAAAGATATAATCTTGCCAGGTGATTTTATATGGGTTCATGACTATCAGCTTTTTCTATTGCCCTCACTGATCAGAATATCGATTCTTGGCGTGAATATTGGGTTCTTTCTACACATCCCTTTTCCTTCATCAGAATTATTCAGAATGTTGCCTAATAATTGGCGTGAAGCAATATTAACTGGTTTATTGGGTGCTGACTTAATTGGATTTCACACAAATGATTACACCCAACATTTCCTGAGATCGGTAAAACGAACGCTTGGATTAGAAATTGAGCAAAATTATATTCATCTGGAAAACCGTATTGTTAAGGCTGATACTTTCCCCATTGGGATTGATTATGACAAATTTCACAATGCCAGTTCAACTTCAGAAGTAATAAAAGAAAAAAGAAATCTGAAAAAAATTCTTTCGGACAGAAAATTGATTTTTTCTGTTGACAGACTTGATTATTCCAAGGGCCTTTTGAATAGGCTTAAATCATATGAACGTTTTCTGGAAAAATATCCCTCATGGCATGAAAAGGTAATATTCAATATGGTTGTAGTGCCTTCGCGTGATACAATTGAGCGTTATATTGCATTAAAAAAAGAGATAGAAGCTACAGTTGGACGAATTAATGGAAAATATAGTAATATTTCATGGTTACCTATCATTTATCAATATAAATCTCTTACTTTTAAGGAATTAGTTGCATTATATGACATCAGTTTTGTTGGCCTCATTACCCCTTTGCGTGATGGGATGAACCTGGTGGCAAAAGAATATATTGCTTGTCAACAAGATAATTTCGGAGTGCTTATCCTGAGTGAATTAGCGGGAGCGGCTGTGGAATTAACTGAATCTATACTCATTACACCTAATGACATTGAAGGAACTTCGGATGCAATTTTCACTGCACTTGAAATGGGGGATTATGAAAGAGAAGCTAAAGTCATTAAGATGCAGAAAAGATTAAAAAATTATGATGTATTTACATGGGCCGCAGATTTTTTCAGCCAGGCCGAAGAAGTAAAAGAAATGCAACGAAAGTTGAAAGTTAATTATTTGAATATAAAAAAGGAAAATGAAATTATCAAAACGTACAAGACTTCTCAAAAAAGGATCATTTTCCTGGATTATGATGGTACACTGGTCCCGCTCACTAATAATCCTGCTGCTGCAACATTTAACAGTAAATGGTTACAGTTGATAATCCCGGTTATCAATTTAATTTCACCCAAGAAAATAATTAACACAGAGAATGCCCGACAAATCTTAATGCGCCTTTCTTCAAATCCCAAAAACAAAATTGTGATCATCAGTGGACGTGAAAAAGAGTTTCTGGAAAAACAGTTCAAAAACATGGAAGTCATTTTAATTGCAGAACATGGTTACTTTATCAAAAAATACGATAGTGATTGGGTTACACAGGCTGAAGTGAATTTAGATTGGAAAGAAAAGATATTACCGGTTTTAAAAGAATATGTAAACCGGTTTAATGGTTCAATGATAGAACAAAAGCATGCCTCTCTAACATGGCATTACCGTAATGTTGAACAGGAAATTGCAGCTGGTCGAATTCATGAACTGAGAGATAACCTTGCAGAAATATTAAGAAATGAATCAAAGCTTCATATCATTAATGGAAATAAAGTATTGGAGATAAAAAGCATCATGTATGATAAAGGAACAGCAGCATCAAAATTATTAAAGGATGAATCGTTTGACTTTATTATGGCAGTTGGGGATGACAAAACTGATGAAGATTTATTTAGGGTGATGCCTACAACTGCATTTACTATAAAAATTGGGACCGAACCTTCACTTGCGGAATATAGTTTGAAAGAACAACACCTGCTTTATGAACTTTTGGATTCGTTTGTAGATTAGGTATAAGGAAAAATGAAGTCATTTCTTAAGTTGATTAAAATATGTATACTCCGGATTTTGCTTCACTCGAATTGAATGGCGCCATCTTATCAGTGTATTGGGCAATACCATTCCTTGGGTTGATTCTTTCGATTGCAATATTTCCATTGGTTTTATCTGATTTTTGGAGCAAACATTATGGTAAAATATCCTTTACATGGGCTGCGATTACATTGATTGGATTAGGCTTTACACTTGGATTTGGGATTAGTTTCCACACCCTGATCATTGTGATGTTTGAAGAATATTTTCCATTTATAATCTTGCTACTTTCGCTTTTTACAATAACCGGGGGCATTAATATCAAAGGTGATCTGGCAGGCAATCCACGACTCAATACGCTTATACTTCTAATTGGCGCTATTCTTGCCAGTTGGTTGGGAACAACAGGAGCTGCTGTTTTGTTGATCCGCCCTTTGATCAATGCAAACAGCTGGCGGATCCACAGGGTTCATACTATTATTTTTTTCATTTTTATTGTTGCAAACATTGGGGGTTCGCTCACACCAATTGGAAACCCTCCCCTACTGATTGGTTTTATCAGTAAGGTTCCTTTTTTCTGGCCTATCACAAAACTACTTGCTCCCACAGTATTGGCATGTGCTATATTATTGGTTGTTTATTTTTTGGTTGACAGTTATTTCTACAAAAAAGAAACTGCAAAGCCTGTATCTACTACTAAATCAGCAATATCAATCAATGGTGGTTGGAATTTCCTATTACTTGCCGGAGTTATTTGTGCTGTTTTGATATCGAGTCAGGACCGTGGTATTGCGTTTACACTATATCATGTACCAATGCCCACAAGTGAATTGATTGAAATCCTTTTGATGATTGCTATTACGATTATTTCAATTTTAATCACCCGGAAGGAAACCAGAGAAGCCAATCAGTTTAGTTGGCATCCAATCCTGGAAGTCGGGAAAATATTTGCAGCGATATTTATTTGTATGGCGCCACTCATTGCCATGTTAAGAGCAGGAAGTAATGGTCCGATGGCAATAATCGTTGACAGCCTGTCAGCAAACGGACAACCCATCAATGAAATGTATTACTGGTTCGCTGGCGGACTATCGGCAACTCTTGACAGCGCACCGTCATACCTGGTATTTTTTCATACTGCCGCTGCTCCTGCAGAAGCTTTGGGAATGGCCCCTCATGCATATATGACCGAAGTAATACCTTCAACACTATTTGCTATTACCATGGGAGCTTCGTTTATGGGCGCAATAACTTATATTGGAAATGCTCCAAACATGATGATTCAGGCGATAGCAGAAGATGATGGAATAAAAATGCCTTCATTCTTTGGATATATGCTTTGGTCTGTCTGCATATTGGTTCCTTTGTTTATTCTTATCCAGCTGATATATATAGTTTAACCGGTATATTTCATAGGGAAATCACCGGGATTCCCCTGCTTAGAAGTATGATGGCTAAATTCTAACAATTGTTTAATCTTATTTAATGAGAATAGTCTGATCTTGAAAAATGACTTTATCTCCACTTCTCAGCTTTTTACGTCGTTGTAATTCAACTGCATCATTCACCATAACTTCACCATCATCAACTCTGATATTGGCTTCACCACCTGTTTCAACCAATCCCATCATCTTTAACAGCTGATTTAAAGCTATATATTCATGTCCTTCCAAATCAAATTCCTTCATAATGATTTCGTTTTTTAAAAGTCGGTTGGTTATAATTTATTAAGACTCTGCAAAGATAGTTGAACGCTTTAGAATACCCTCAAAATATTAACGTAATTGAACTTCTGGTTTTGCGACATTTTGTCAGCAACTTCTTACTGGCACATGCTTTGATATTAACCTTTGCAAACAAAAAAGATTATCTATTATGGCTAAAGGACAGATTAACGTTAAGACTGAGAACATTTTTCCTATTATCAAGAAATTCCTCTACTCTGATCATGAAATTTTTCTACGTGAGTTGATTTCAAATGCAGTAGATGCAACAACAAAACTCAAGGCTCTTGCTTCTATGGGCGATGTTACTGGAGAATTGGGTGACCTGACTATCGAAGTAAAACTTGATCAGAAAAATAAAACGCTGCATGTTATCGATCGCGGTATTGGAATGACAACCACCGAAGTTGAAAACTATATCAACCAGATAGCATTTTCATCGGCTGAAGAATTTCTCGAGAAATTCAAAGGGAAAAGTGAAGATGAGACAAATGCCATTATTGGCCATTTTGGGTTAGGCTTCTACTCTTCGTTTATGGTATCGAAGAAAGTTGAAATCATCACCAAATCATACAAAGATGAGCCTGCAGTAAAATGGGAATGCGATGGTAGTCCGGAGTATAACATGACTGCAAGTAAAAAAACAGAACGCGGAACAGAAATCATACTTCATATAGCTGATGATTCATTAGATTTTGCTGAAGAAAACAGGATTCTTAATTTACTGAAGAAATATTGTAAATTCTTACCTGTTTCGATTCGCTTTGGAGAAGAAAGTACATGGGAACCGATAGAAGGTGAAAAAGATAAAGACGGTAATGATAAGACCAAAGAGGTCAAGAAACCAAGGATTATCAATAATACAAATCCTGCTTGGCGCCGCAAGCCTGCTGACCTGACAGACGAGGACTACAAGAGCTTTTACAGGGAATTATATCCAATGACTTTTGATGAACCTTTGTTCCATATCCATCTGAATGTTGACTATCCTTTTAATCTGACCGGTATTCTTTATTTTCCCAAGGTTAAAAAGAATTTTGAAGTTCAAAGAGAGAAAATCCAACTTTACAGTAATCAGGTCTTTGTTACTGATTCAGTAGAAGGTATCGTTCCTGAATTTCTCACACTTATGCATGGTGTAATCGATTCTCCGGATATTCCATTGAATGTATCGCGCAGTTATTTGCAGAGTGATTCAAATGTAAAGAAGATTTCGAACCACATCATGAAGAAAGTGGCCGATAAACTTGAAGAAATCTTTAAGAATAACCGCGAAGAATTTCAACAGAAATGGGATGATATCCGCATCTTCATAGAATACGGTATGGTTTCGGATGAGAAATTTTATGAGCGCGCCTTGAAATTTGTGTTATTGAAAAACACCGATGGAAAGTATTTCACGCTGGATGAATATAAAGAGAAGGTTAAAGATAATCAGACCGATAAAAACAAAAAGCTTGTATATCTTTACACAACAAATATTGAAGAGCAAAACAGTTATGTGCAGACAGCAACTGAGCATGGCTATGATGTGCTCGTGATGGATGGCGTTCTTGATCAACATTTCATGAACACGATGGAGCAGAAGCTTGAACTAACCTCTTTTGCACGTGTTGATGCTGAGATCATTGACAAACTGATTGAAAAAGAAGATGCTTTGCCTTCTTTGTTGAGTGATGATGACAAGAAGAAACTGCAACCGATTATCGAACAACATGTTGATAAAATGCGTTTTCATGTAATGTTTGAAAGTCTGAGTGCAAGTGATTTACCGGTACTGATTACTCAAAATGAATTCATGCGACGTATGCGCGATATGAGTGCAATGGGTGGTGGTGGCGGATTTGGTTTCGGCAATATGCCTGAAAGTTATAGCCTGGTTATCAATGCTAATCACCCATTGGTCACAAGGATGGCAGCAGAAACCGATGCTGAAAAACAGAGTTTGATGGCAAAACAACTGACAGATTTAGCTTTGTTGAGCCAGAATCTTTTAAAAGGACAGGACTTAACGGCATTCATCAAACGCAGTGTTGATCTGATTTAAAAGGTGCCTATAAATTGAACTGAATATAATTCGAATAATTATTTCAATTGTTTTTAAATTCTGACTTCGGATAAACCATGACCTCACTCTTCAACTAAACAAAGTGTGAGGTCACTAAACCAAAAATGAAAAATGAAAAAGACACTTATTATTGTTGGCGTAATTGTATTGGTCGTGATCATCATGTTCTCATGGGTGTCCGGCAAGTATAACGGACTTGTAAAAAGCGAAGAAGGAACCAAACAAGCATGGGCACAGGTTCAAAATGTATACCAACGCCGTTCAGACCTTATTCCAAACCTTGTGGAGACTGTTAAAGGCTATGCTGCTTTTGAGAAATCTACTTTTGTTGAGGTAACCAATGCCCGTGCAAAAGCTTCACAAATTACTGTTGATCCTACAAAACTTACACCAGATCAGATTCAAAAATTTCAAGGTGCACAAGATGGACTAACACAGTCTTTGGGACGTTTGATGGTTGTAATGGAAAAGTATCCTGAGCTAAAAGCAAACCAGAATTTTCTTGAATTACAGGCACAATTGGAAGGGACAGAAAATAGAATTGCTGTTGAACGACAAAAGTTTAATGATGTCATTAATGAATACAACAATACAGTTCGTCAATTCCCAGGCAATGTTTTTGCAGGTATGTTTGGATTTGAGAAAAAGGGTTATTTCCAGGCCGAAGCCGGTGCAGAAAAAGCTGTGAAAGTGAAATTTTAACTTGATTCTTTACTTCCCTTCCCTAAACGGGGAGGGAAGTTATATTTAGATTTTGTATTTTTACTTTTGATTTATCAATCATGGCAACAACGGCTAAGAATTTTTTTACTCCTGAACAACAGGATGATATTTTGAAAGCAGTTAAACAGGCTGAACTCAATACATCCGGAGAGATCAGAGTACATATCGAAAACAAATGTGAAGGAGATGTACTTACCAGATCGGCATATATATTCCAAAAGTTGGGAATGACTAAAACAGAACAACATAATGGTGTGCTGTTTTACCTTGCTGTCGAACATCGTAAATTTGCTGTGTTAGGTGATGCAGGAATCGACGCTGCTGTTCCTGAAAATTTTTGGGATGACGTGAAAACGCTCATGTTAAACAACTTCAAAGAGGGGCGTTTTACGGAGGGTCTTACAAAAGGAATTGAACTGGCAGGAGAATTGCTTAAAAAACATTTCCCGTATCAGCAAGATGATAAGAATGAACTACCGGATGACGTTTCATTCGGAGATAATTAATCGGGCTCAAATGAAAAAACTACATAAATTTTTCGGTTTATTTATACTCCTCCTGATTGTTTCGACAGTACAGGCCCAGGAAATTCCGGTTCAACCTAATCCACCCCACCTGGTTAATGATCTGGCAGGGATCATGACGCCTGAACAGGTTCAACAACTTGAATCCAGACTCGTTGCTTTTAATGATAGTACCAGTACTCAAATTGCTGTCGTTACTTTGAAATCGCTAAATGGTTATACCCCTGCAGAAATGGCACAACATATTGGTGAAACCTGGGGAGTAGGTCAGAAAAAATACAATAATGGAATAGTTATTTTAATCAAGCCTAAAATCGGTAATGAAAAAGGTGAAGCTTTTATTGCAACCGGTTATGGGCTGGAAGGCAAATTACCTGATGCTATATGTAAACGCATTGTTGACGAGGTCATGATTCCTGAATTTCAAAACGGTAACATTGTTGGAGGAATTAATGCAGGTGCTTTAACAGTAATGAAAGTTGCTACAGGAGAATACAAAGATGGTTCATTCGCGCCAAAACGTGGAGGAAGAGGAGGGAAATCGCCTATCGCACCATTTATTATACTCATCATAATGGCATTCATAGTTATGAGAGGATTTAGGGGTCGAGGTAACCATCATTCAATTGGTCACGGCATGCCTTTATGGCCTTTCCTTTTCATGGGAGGTCTTGGTGGATTTGGCGGTGGAGGCAATAACGACAGTGGAAGCGGCTTTGGCGGTGGAGATGGCGGAGGCTTTGGTGGCTTTGGCGGTGGAGGCTTCGGTGGTGGAGGCGCAGGCGGAAGCTGGTAAGAGATTATCGCTTTTCGATTCATAAACATATTTGAGTTCAGTTTATTTTAGTTCTCGTTTGATTGTATTTTTAACAATTAATGGATTTCTAAAAGAAACTGAACTTTTTCGTTTTTATATAACGAACCAAAAGGTATTGATCTGAATGACAAAATCCTGTTGTTACTATAATTACTTCATAATATTTAACATGCCTTTATCATAGATTTAAAATCAATTGACTTTTGAGTATAATTATATTATTTTTGGCAGGTTACTATAAATAGAAACACTCGTAGGTTTTTCTAAAGTAGTTTCATTTTAATATTTATTTATTTTTTAGTAAAAATTAAACGTATGAAGAATTCTACACTTAGTTTCATTAACAAAAAGCTTTTTTTATTTTGTTTAATGCTTATAGTTGGCAATATCGTATTTGGCCAAAAGCCAGTTGAAAAAAAACCTGAAGTTAAAAAACCTATAGAGAAAAAAATAGTTGAGAAAAAACCGGTAGAGAAAAAGAATATCATAAGTTACGGATGGTCAATTGATTTAAATGGTGGATCGACACAATATTGGGGTAACTTAAAGAGCAGAAATTTTGGTACTACCTTGAAACATCCGGTAACTTTTGGATATGGTATTGTCTTAACCAAACAAATTTCTCCGGTCATAAGTATCAGGGGTCAATTTTTAATGGGGAATTTAAAAGGAAGAAAAGAATTATTTAGTAATGACAGTAGTGCTAATTTGAATTATCACAGTGATTTTTTAGAAGGAAATATAACTTTGAAAATGAGTTTTACAGATTTAATCATGGGCTATAAGCCCAATCGCTCATTTACTTTATATGGCTTAGCCGGTATTGGGATTTCCAATTTCCAGGGTGAGACCGTCAATTATAAAACCGGAATTCCCGTAAACAGATTTGGATATGGGAGTGGGAAGGGTATCAATGGATATGAATTAGATGGAATGGGGACCTTAGGAATTGGAATGACTTTCAAAATAAATAAAGCCTGGGATTTTACATTTGAAAATTCCATGAAATTTATCCATGAAAACAAGCTAAATGAAATTAATGGCAAAATTCCACTTGATTTTTACGGTTACAGTTCATTAGGATTATCTTATAAATTCGGTTTGAAAAAGGCTTCAAAAAATCCATCTGTTAACATTAGAGATCAGGCTAAGGGAATACCTATTGAAGCAAAGAAAGAAGTTGTTCCGGCTCCAAAAGTAGAGACAAAGCCTGAAGTTAAGCCTGAAGTTAAAAAAGAGGTTGTGGTACCACCAGTAAAAACGGAACCTAAAATCACAACACCAGAACCTGTAAAACAAGAAGCAAAACCGGTTGAAAAAGTTGAATTGTTTACTGGATACAAAGTTCAGATTATTGCTACACTAACAGCCGCTTCTTTTGATAATCTTATGCTTGAATATCATCTCAAGGAACAGATCAGGGAAGATCATACAGATAAATGGTATCGTTACAGTGTAGGTGAATTCAAGAGTTATCTCGAAGCCAGTAAATACAGGAGGATATTAAATACCCGTAACAAGATAAAGGGTGCATTCATTGTGAAATTTAAAGATGGAAGAAGGATTGGACCAGTTTGGAAATAGTTAAAAGTTAAGTTATTTATGAAACTTTCAATATTTAAAAAAATATTCAACTTTTACCTTGATGGTTTTAGAAATCTTAGTTTTACTAGTCGTAAATTGTGGTTGATTATTTTCGTCAAACTGTTTATAATGTTTGCAGTTCTTAAATTATTTTTCTTTCCTGATTTTTTGAGAACAAAATTTAAAACCAATTCTGAACGAAGTAACTATGTCATTGAACAACTTACCCAAACAAAACGATAGCTTATGATGCATTTTGACTATGCCCTGATTGATTGGTCGCGTGCCCAGTTTGCACTAACGGCCATGTATCATTGGATTTTTGTCCCAATTACGTTGGGAATCACATTTATCATTGCCATTATGGAAACGATTTATGTGAAAACAAATAATCCTGAGTGGAAACGGATTACCAAATTCTGGATGACGCTATTCGGAATTAACTTTGCAATTGGCGTTGCTACAGGAATTATTCTTGAATTTGAATTTGGCACAAACTGGTCGAATTATTCCTGGTTTGTAGGTGATATCTTTGGAGCACCTCTTGCAATTGAAGGCATTATGGCTTTCTTTCTGGAAACAACATTTATTGCTTTGATGTTTTTTGGATGGAACAAACTCAGTAAAAGAGCCCATTTATTTGCAACCTGGGTTACTGCTGTAGGCACAAACCTATCTGCACTCTGGATTTTGGTAGCCAACGGATGGATGCAATTCCCGGCAGGAATGCAATTTAATCCTGATACTGCCCGAAATGAAATGATGAACTTCTGGGATGTATTTCTTTCTCCCGTTGCAGTAAGTAAGTTTTTGCATACCATCTCTTCTTCATATGCACTGGCATCAATGTTTGTGATCTGTGTAAGCGCCTGGTATCTTTTAAGAAAACGTGAAGTTTCCTTAGCGCGTAAAAGTATGGTTATAGCTGCAGTTTTTGGCTTGATTGCATCATTATATACTGCTGTAACAGGTGATGCCTCGGCTAAACAGGTTGTAGATAAACAACCCATGAAACTTGCTGCTATGGAAGGGCTTTATCAGGGCAAACAAAATGCAGGACTGACAGCTTTTGGTTTTTTAAAAAATCAAAATGATTTGGAAAAACAACAGTATATAAGAGATTTCTATTTGAAAATTGAGATTCCGAATGCTTTGTCTCTGTTGGCGTTTAATAATCCCAATGCATTTGTACCCGGCATAAAGGATCTGGTTGAAGGGAATAAAGCCATGAATATTATACCGCTTTCAGAAAAGATGGCTATGGGTAAAATTGCGATTCGGTCATTGGCAGATTACAGAAATGCGATGAAAGCTAAAGACACACTTAAAGCTGTTGCAGCAAAAAAAACACTTGATGCCAACTTTAAATATTTTGGATATGGTTACATTGAGAATGCGCATCAGACTATACCTAATGTAGCGTTAACTTTTTACAGTTTTCATATTATGGTTGCCTTAGGTTTTTGGTTTATTATATTTTTCATAATCACTTTGTTTCTGGTTTTTAATGACAAGATACAGGATTCCAGATTATGGCTTAAATTATCCATTCTCGGATTTCCGTTGGCACTGATAGCTGGTGAAGCGGGTTGGATAGTAGCTGAATTAGGACGTCAGCCCTGGGTTATACAGGATTTGATGCCTACAATGGCTGCCGTCTCGAAAATAAGTGCCGGAACAGTCCAAATTACATTCTGGTTGTTTGCAGTGGTCTTTACTGCATTGCTGGCAGCTGAAATCGGCATTATGACAAAGCAAATTAAACTCGGACCTAAAGATGGAGGACACTAATCATGTTTGAATCAATGTCAATAGAATTTTTACAGGAATATTGGTGGATAATTGTTTCCATTTTAGGAGCAGCTCTCGTCTTTCTGATGTTTGTCCAGGGTGGACAGACTATGATCTATACGCTCGGTAAGTCCGAAACTGAAAGAACAATGATCGTTAATTCATTGGGCCGAAAATGGGAGTTTACTTTTACTACTCTGGTAACTTTTGGTGGAGCATTCTTTGCTTCATTCCCATTGTTTTATTCAACAAGTTTTGGAGGAGCATACTGGGTTTGGATGGCTATACTTTTCTGTTTTATTATTCAGGCTGTTTCTTACGAGTATAGATCCAAGCCTAAAAACTTTTTCGGTCCTAAAACTTTTGAGACGTTTCTTTTTATCAATGGAGCGCTTGGCACTATTTTAATTGGGACAGCAGTAGGCACATTCTTTACAGGAGCTAATTTCACAGTCGATAAAATGAGACTGACAGAAACGCTTTCTTCTGTTACTATCTCTCGATGGGAGACGCCATGGCACGGTTTAGAGGCAGTATTAAATATTCAAAACGTTCTGTTAGGATTGGTGGTCTTCTTTCTGGCACGAATTCTGGCTTTATTGTATTTCATGAACAATATTGACAATGATCAGATCATTGCCCGTTCAAGAAAACAATTGTTATATAACACTATTACATTTCTGGTAGTATTCCTGCTTTTTGTAGGATTATTACTTACAAGTAGTGGTTTTGCGATTAATTCAGGTACAGGTGATGTTTATATGGAACCATATAAATATCTGCATAATCTTCTTGCAATGCCTATCGTTTTGATTGTGTTTTTAGTTGGCGTTTTACTTGTCCTTTTTGGTATTATCATTTCGCTTCTCAAAAAACTATCAACCGGAATTTGGTTTACAGGTCCGGGGGCATTTCTTACAGTTTTTGCACTATTTTTGACTGCCGGTTTAAACAATACTGCATATTATCCGTCATTGAGTGACTTACAAAGTTCACTAACGATACATAACAGTTCATCAAGCCATTACACATTGATGGTGATGAGTTATGTTTCACTTATGGTTCCATTTGTGATTGTTTATATCATTTATGCTTGGCGCTCAATCAATAATACAAAGATGGTTGAAGCTGAAATGAAAGAAGAAACTCATATTTATTAATTTATAAAGGAGAACCGAATATGTATCTACAAATGATATTTTGGCTGCTGACATGGCCAATCCTGATATATACATCCTATCTTATTTCAAGATATGCCATTAAAAAGCTCAAAGATTAGAATCATTAATTATAATGTTAAATTTTCTTAGTCATTGAGGCATAAAATGTATTTGTTTACAAGTATATAGCTCAAAGCGTGTAATTATTTATTATAATTAAGGGCTTTGAAAACATCGTATATTCAATAAACTTTGTATCTTTAAACTTTACGAAGGATAAAAATGGTAAATCTCACTACAAAATACATGGGCCTTTTATTAAAAAGCCCAATAATCATAGGTAGCTCAGGCTTAACCAATTCTGTGGAAAATGTTGTCGAATTTGAGAACAGGGGTGCCGGAGCGGTTGTGCTAAAATCGCTTTTTGAAGAGCAGATCAGACATGAAATTAAAAATACGCTCAATAAAAGTGACACTGGGTTGTATCCTGAAGCTGTTGACTATATTACAAATTATTCCAAAATCAGGCAGGTGGATGAATATCTTCATCTGATCAGAGATTGTAAATCGGCTGTGAAAATTCCAATCATAGCCAGTATCAACTGTGTAACTGCAGATGAATGGATAACATTTGCCTCCAGAATTCAGGAAGCAGGTGCTGATTCACTCGAACTAAATGTTTTCATACTTCCATCCGATATTATTAAAACAGGTGCTCAAAATGAGAATACCTATTTTACAATTTTAGAGGAAGTTAAAAAACATATCGAAATACCTGTTGCTTTGAAAATCAGTTCATACTTTTCAGGTTTAGCAAATACAGTTCAAAAATTATCCTGGTCAGGCGTTAATGGACTGGTTTTATTTAATCGCTTTGTTACTCCCGATATCAATATTGACAAAATGGAAATTAACACATCAAATATTTTCAGCTCCCCAAGGGAGATGGCAAATACGCTTCGGTGGGTTGCAATATTGAGTGATACAATAAAAACAGATATTGTTGCCTCAACAGGAATTCATGATGGCAAAGCACTCATAAAGATGCTTTTAGCCGGTGCAACAGCAGTTCAGTTGGCATCAACGCTATACAAAAACGGATTCGGTCGCATAAACAATATGATTGCAGAACTTGAAAAATGGATGGAGCAACACAATTATGCTTCAATTGATGAGTTCAAAGGGAAAATGAGTTTTAAAAATACTGCTGACCCGGCAGCCTATTTACGGGTTCAATTTATGAAACACTATGCCGGGATCGAGTAAATAGATTAATCCAGTTATGGCTGAATCGAACACACAATATCTTTCTTCATGGATTGATGTAGATGACCAAAATGATTTTCCAATTCAGAACATCCCCTTTGGAGTATTCAGGAAAATCCAAAATGGTTTCGCTCATCATATTGCCTCCAGAATAGGCAACAGTGTAATTGATCTTTATCGGATAGCTTCAAAAGGGTATTTTGATGATTGTGGGATAATAGATGTAGAAGTTTTTAATCAATCATCATTAAATGCATTTGCAGGTTTGGGACAATCTGTGGTGCGAAAGGTTCGTAAAAGAATTTCAGAATTATTCAGTATTAATAATCCCTTATTACGGGATAATTATGTTTTGAGGAATGAAATTCTGACACCTGTTGATGAGGTTGAGATGCTGCTTCCAGTTGACGTGACAGATTTTACAGATTTTAATTCCAGTATGGAACATACTGTAAATATTGGTCGCATGTATAGAGATCCTGTTAATCCTTTACCAACTAACTGGCGTCATATGCCTGAAGGATGCCCGGGAAGAACATCGACAATTGTTGTATCCGGAACAAAAATACATCGTCCATTTGGACAATATAAACCCGGAGATGCTGCATTTCCAATATACGGAGCTACACGACGACTTGATTTTGAATTGGAAGTAGCCTTTGTCACATGCAAAGAAAGCGAATTAGGCACTGCTATACCCGTTGAAAAAGCCGAAGAATATATTCTTGGGTTTGTTCTGCTGAATCTTTTAACGGCACGTGATTTTCAAACCTGGGAACAGGTACCACTTGGACCGTTTACCTCTAAAAGCTTTGGTTCTATCATGTCACCTTGGGTAGTTACATTGGATGCGATGGAAGCTTTCCGTGTTGTCGGTCCACGACAGGAGCCAAAAGTTCTTCCTTATCTTCAAAGTTCAGGTGCTCATAATTTTGACATTATCCTTGAAGTCTTCCTTGAACCTGAAGAAATAGAGCCATTATTGCTTTGTAAGACAAACTATCGTTTTATTTATTGGAACATTTGTCAGCAATTGGCACATCAATCAAGAAATGGATGTAGAATTCGTATTGGTGATGTTTATGCTTCAGGAACAATAAGTGGACAGACTCCGGATTCATATGGATCAATGCTTGAACTAACCTGGCGTGGAACAAAACCAATCCAATTACCGGGAGGATCTCTCAGAAAATATCTGTTTGATTATGATAAAGTTATAATGAAAGGATATGGAAAACGAAATGGCATTCAGATTGGCTTTGGAGAATGTATAACTCAAATATTACCTTCAAAATAGCACTATTTCATTTTATATTTGAATTAAAAGCCATAACAACTCATTAGCTGTTGTTTGCACATCCCTATATCAAAAGTGCCCCTTAAACTGCTCGCATCTTATATATAGAGTAACCTTTTTGATAAATCTTATTAAATAGATGTGTAATTTTGCACCTGGTAATTTATTGATAATCCATTAATATGACTCTACTTGAATTTATAACGATCTTCCTGATCGCTATTGGGCTATGTTTCGATTCATTTGCTGTATCGGTATCAAGTGGACTCATGATGAAGCATATAAGTTTCCTGGATGCAATGAAAATATCATTTTCACTTGCTTTCTTCCAGGGATTAATGCCATTATTAGGATGGTTGGCTGGTAAAAGAATATCAGGATATTTAAGTAGTTATGACCATTGGATAGCTTTTGGGCTTTTAGTGTTTATAGGTCTGAGAATGATTTGGGAGAGTCAGAAAACTGAAAAAGAAAAATCCTTTAACCCATTGAATATTTGGTTTATCATATATATGTCAATAGCTACAAGTATAGATGCACTAATTGTAGGATTAAGTTTTGCATTTCTAAAGACCAATATTTATACCTCAATTATAATAATAGGTATTGTAACCTTTATCGCAGCTATGTTAGGTATACTTTTTGGCAAAAAAGCTGGTGCTCACTTTGGTAAAAAGATGGAAATCCTGGGGGGAATTATTCTAATCGCTATAGCAGTAAAAATTCTCATAGAACATCTTTACTTAAATTAATATCTAATAGATTTCAATTTATCACTCTCCTTTATTATATATCATTATCGATTCATTAGTGATTTATTTTCTTAATATTTATGGTCAATATTTTCATGAATTGATTCATTCAAAACTTGTTGTCGCTAAACTTTTTCAGTATTTTTTTGTTTAATATAAAGTATATAGTATTTATTGTATTTATTTAAGCAAACTCTAAATTTTAAAAAAAATGAAAAGATTAGTTTTAATTGCATTGATAGCATTATTTGGTTTTCAAGTACAAGCTCAACGTTTTTTGACTAAAAACGGAAGTGTGAGTTTATTTTCCAAAACTCCTTTTGAGACAATCGAAGCACTGAATAATCAGGTAAACTGTGCATTGGATACAAAAACCAGTGATATAGTTTTCAGAGTTTTAATGAAATCGTTTGAATTTAAACGGGCCCTAATGCAGGAACACTTCAATGAAAATTATGTTGAATCTGATAAATATCCCGATGCAATGTTTAAAGGCAAAGTGATAAATCTGAAAAGTATTGATTTTAAGAAAGATGGAATATATCCAGCTGTCGTTGAAGGAGATCTCACCATGCATGGTACTTCAAAACATATTAATACAAATGGTAGTTTTGAAATTAAGGATGGAAAAGTTAATGGCAAATGCAGTTTTGCAATAAAAGTTGATGATTATGGAATAAAAGTCCCATCAGCAGTTACAGATAAGATTGCTGACAGCATTCAAATTGATGTAAATGTAATGTTGAATGCTATGTAATTCCTGAATTACAACAAAAAATCTCTCAAGGCCTTGCCTTTCCGGTTGAAATGATTACTTTTGCACCATAATAATGATGGTCTCGTAGCTCAGCTGGATAGAGCAGCAGCCTTCTAAGCTGCGGGTCAAGTGTTCGAATCACTTCGGGATCACATACAAGGAATAGTCAGGCATATGTCTGACTTTTTTCATTTACAATATCAGCTTCTTTCGTTCCAATATTGCATTCTCCTAATATAAATATCTGAATTTTAAAACATTTATAAAGTTGTGTCTGTTGACAATTTAATAAAACAACATACTTTCATTTTCTTTACAGCTATTTATACAACTCAACAATTTCCATTTATAAATTAATTATCGTCTAGATACTGACAATCTTACTGATTTCACTATTTCGGAACTATCTTTGATAGTAATCAATATAATAAATATTTAAAATCATGAATAGACAGGAAGCTGAACAATTGCATCGTCAGATATGTACTTTGATTTTAACAAATCAAATTGGAGAAGGCATTGACGTTCTTGAGAAGTTCGTTGTAGCTGCCCGTTTTACTGGAAAACTTGATGAAGTTTCAGAATTTAAGGAAATCTATCGAAATATGTTGAATTATACTATTAAAGGTATAGTTGATCCTAAAAGAGATCAGATTTTTATGAAAATTCAAAGCTCATTAATAGAAACATGTGATTTCACCCTTCAATTTGCACTTTCGAATATGGGTCTACACATCGATAAATTAAATAGAGAACTCAGATTGGATGATGCACATTTTTCCACTGAAACGTTACAACATCTTGATGATCTTTCGTTTAACGAAGAACTTGGAGCTCTGTTTGTTGAAAATAATATTCAAACTGTCTCTGAGAAAGAGATCTATCAAAAAGAAATTGTCAGAAAGAGCTTTTACCTGGGTTGGTTATGTGATAAATTGGCAGAATCAGATATTGAATTACTTGATCGTATTCTTCATTCCAAAAGGTTTTCCTGGATTGACCGTTGTTTGGCAGTGAGTGGTTTGTCTCTCGGCTTACAACGACATTTCGACAAAGAAAAATTTATAGTACTCAATAATTATCTCGGAAGTGACGACCCAATGATCAGCCAGAGAGCATTAGTGGGACTAATAATTGGTTATTATATTTATGATGATCGTATTTATCTTTATCCTGATCTTGAAACAATTTTCAATAATCTTTTAAAGAATACACCAAAAGACCTTCTCAAGCATCTGATTCTCCAATTACTGAAAGCATGTGACACCGAAAATATTTCCAAAAAATTCAGAGAAGAAATTATACCGGAAGTAATCAGGATAGAATCTAATCTTCGGGATAAACTGGATCTGGGTAAATTAATTACTGAGGAATTTAGTGTAGAGAAAAATCCTGATTGGGAAAAGATATTTGAGGATTCACCCGACTTATTGAATAAACTACAGGAATTTACAGATCTTCAAATGGAAGGATCGGATGTATTAATGGGTACTTTTTCTCTGTTAAAACATTTTGAATTCTTCAAAAAAGAGAATAACTGGTTCCTCCCCTTTTATGAAAACACAGATGGTGATGGATTTCTTATTGACTCTGAAGAAAGCAGAAAAATTTCTTCGATTCTATATAATTCACCATATATGTGTAACAGCGATAAGTACTCTATGCTGTTAAATTTGTATAATATTCCATTAGCTCAGAGACAGACAATAATTGAAATGTTGAACAACGAACAGGAGCAATTAAAGGAATTAACTGCAGACAAAGCAAGTACTGATCCATTCACTCATAATAAAATCATCATAACCCATATAATTCAAGATTTATACCGGTTTGTGAAATTGTATCAATTACATAACGAAATCCCTGATATTTTTCAAAAAGCTTGGGATATGCCTGAGACAATTCATTTTAAGATTCTCATTGATTATACAGATTGCCTCCCCGATATAGCTCATTTTTATTTCAGTAGGGATATTTTTGATCGCGCACTATCATCATATGAACTTTTGTCCTCAGAGCAACAGGATAATCCTATTCTGTACGAAAAAGCAGGATATTGTTCTGAAAGAATCAAAGATTTCTCAGGAGCTATAAAATATTATAAACGTGCTGAATTATTTGACACAGATCACTCATGGATATATAAACGCATGGGATTATGCTATAATCAGCTTAAAGATCCGGACAATGCGTTACTATATTTCATTGAAGCTGAAAAAAGAGAACCTGAAAATTCGAATATTCAGTCACAGATTGGTCATTGCTATCTTGAATTAAAGGATTATAAAAAAGCTCTGGAATATTTCTTTAAAGTTGAATTCATGAATCAAAACAGTCAAAAGGTATGGAGACCTATTGCATGGTGCTGTTTTGTTTTGGGTAAATTTGATGAAGCTGAAAGATATTACCATCAAATCATAGAAGATTCGCCTACCCATTTTGATTATATGAATCTTGCGCATTTAAATTGGTGTAAAGGGCATATTGAAGAAGCAATCCCATATTATCTAAAATGCCTGCAACTAATGCCCGATGGGATCGATCAGTTTAGATTAAGTTATAACGAAGATAAGCATCTCTTATTGGAACATGGCATTAGTCAACTTGATATTGATATTTTGCCGGATATTTTAAGATTCAAAAATGAGGATGCCATTTAATTAATAAATCAATATCATTTTTAAACAAATAATATTCTAAATAATCCAAGATAAAAAGCAGCCTCATAACCATGAGTGCTGCTTTTTCATTTTTAATAAATCGTTTACATATAGACACAAAAAAGCCCGACCGGTAAGGATCAGGCTTCAGCAATAAAAAGGGCAACGACCTACTCTCCCACAAACTCGCAGTACCATCGGCGCAGGCGGGCTTAACT
>JGI24140J50213_10000250_pt1 | contig 25478 bp, 19 predicted proteins | sample BarGraIncu00222A_FD_50213 | JGI IMG/M metagenome (IMG submission 50213)
ATCGACCAGCGGTCCATCTGGCCCTGGTTGATCTGCTGGGTGCCATGATAGAGGCCGGAGGTATCGCCGAGCCCGACCGTGTTGGCGGTCGAGAACAACCGGAACGCCGGATGCGGCTTGATCACCTTGTTCTGGTCGAGCAGCGTCAAGCGGCCGGAAACCTCCAGCACGCGCTGGATCACGAACATCACATCGGGACGGCCGGCGTCGTATTCGTCGAACACCAGCGCAATATTGTGCTGCAACGCCCAAGGCAGAATGCCGTCGCGGAATTCGGTCACTTGCATGCCGTCGCGCACCACGATCGAATCCTTGCCGACCAGATCGATACGGCTGATGTGGCTGTCGAGGTTGACGCGCACGCACGGCCAGTTCAGTCGCGCGGCGACCTGTTCGATGTGCGTCGACTTGCCGGTGCCGTGATAGCCCGTCACCATCACGCGGCGGTTCTTGGCAAATCCGGCGAGGATCGCAAGCGTGGTGGGGCGATCGAAGCGATAATCCGAATCGATGTCCGGCACATGCGGATCGACTTCGGAATAGGCCGGCACCTCAAGGTCGCTGTCGATGCCGAACACCTGCCGGACCGACACCTTCATGTCGGGCAAACCGGCGGGTTCCTGCGCTTTGGTCATGGCGGCGGTCGTCATTAATCCTCCGAGGTCCCGGGCGCTCCCGAAACCAGATTTGCGGTGGCTGCGGATGGGTGCTGGAGCAAACCTATCAGAGAGCAACGGTTGGCAGAAGCCCGCGGCGCAATCAAAGTTCCGTTGCGTTATCATCAAGATAGGTATTGGGCCCGGTTTTTGGAAGGCTGCCCTGCGAATCACGCCGTACTTCCGCCGGGACAATTTGCCACCCGCCCGGTACGCCAGCCTGATGGTACTTTTCGCCCTTATCGTGAGTTATGTTAGCTCTGCGCCCGGCCGGGATGGCAGCACCCCTACAGGAAATTTGTGGTTTCATTCATCGATCCCTTGATAGCGTTCGTCTCGGCACACGCCTGGCTTGCCTATCTCACGCTATTCCTTGCAGCCCTGCTGGAAGCCGTTCCCATTGTGGGTTCGGTGATTCCAGGCTCGACCATCATCCTTGCACTGAGCGCGCTGGTGCCCGGCGGCGAGTTGCGGCTTGAATGGGTGCTGGCGGCGGCGGTCGCCGGAGCGTTGCTCGGCGATGGATCGGCGTTCTGGATCGGACATCGCGCCCAACGCGAAATCCTCAATGCGTGGCCGATGGCAAATTACCCGAGCGTGGTGGCGCAGAGCGAGGCGTACTTTCATCGCTGGGGTGCGCTGGCGGTGTTCTTTGCCCGCTTCGTGCCGCCGATACGCGCCTTCGTGCCGATCACGGCGGGCGCACTCGGCATGCCGCGGTTGCGCTTCTACCCCATCAATGTCGCGGCGATCCTGCTCTGGGCGCCTGCGCATGTGCTGCCGGGCGTCCTTGCCGTGTCGGCGCTGGAGCGCTACGGCGGATGGCTGGGCATCGGCGGTACCGCCAAACATTACTGGATGCCGCTGGTCATCGGCGGCGCGCTGATCCTCGCGCTGGTGGTCTGGGCGATCCGACGCTGGCATGGTGGAGGCGTGATCGAACCGGTAACCGCCGCCGCGCGCAAGGATTCCGGACGGTTGATATCCGGTGAATAGTCGGCTCAGGGCTTATTGAAAGCCGCACTTCGCCCGGGCGCGGGGCCGATATAGCGGGCGCGGGGGCGGATCAATCCGCCATGCCGCAATTGCTCGCAGGCGTGCGCAATCCATCCGACCGTGCGCGCCATCGAAAACAGCACCAGTTCGTTGCCGGGCGGCAGGCCGAGCGTATGCACCAACACCGCGAGCGCATAGTCGATGTTGACGAATTCGCCGGTCGCCTCCGCGATCCGTTCCGGAATTTCCCTGGCGAGCTTTGCCGATGCACCGCCGCGCGCCAAAGCGTCGAGCAATGCATGGGCGCGCGGATCGCCGAGCTTGTAGACGCCGTGACCGAAGCCGGCGAAGCGCTCGCCGAGCGCAACGCGCTCCCGGATCACGGGAGCCACATCGCCGTCGACCAGCGTCCGCACGAGCTGCGCTGCCAGGACGCCCGCGCCACCGTGTTTTGGGCCCTTGAGCGCCACCAGGCCGGCAATCATCGCATCATAGAGATTCAATCCGGTCGAAGCCGCACACCGCACGGTGAAGGTCGAGGCGTTCAGTTCATGATCCGCCAGCAGCACCAGCGCGCGGCGGATCAGATCGGCGGCGTGCTTGTTGGCCGGCGCCCATGTCCTCGCGATCTGCAGATGCAGCGGTTCGGCCGATGATGTGCCGTTCAACATGGTCGCAACCACCAGACGCAGGATGCGGCCTCCCACCAGCGCGCGCCCGTCGGCGGCGCGGGTAAAAGCCCGTGGATCGGCGCTCGCGGCCAGCGCCAGCACGGCGATGGTGCGATCGATCGGCGCGGCATCGCGCGCCGCAGCGGCGACGGCGCGCATTTCAGCCGACACCAGCGGGCAATTGTCGTCGGAAAACGGATCGACGCCGGTCACGTCCCACAGCAGCGTCGCGGCATGTTCGAGCGTATCGGTCTCGGCAAGCTCGATGCAGTTGACGCCGCGATAGATCGGGCCGTCCTCGGTGATGGTCGCAATCGCCGAATCCATCACCGGCAAATCGGCATCGAAACTGCGCAGCCCGCGCGGCTCCGGCGACGGCGCGCGCCGTTCCTTGAGGTTGCGAATGTCCTCCGCCCGGTAGCGATGACTTCGCGAATCCGACGAAGGCTCCGAGCGGATCAATCCGCGGCTGACATAGGCGTAGAGCGTGGCGGGCGAGATCGCCAGCTCCGCAGCAGCCTCACGGGCCGACAGATAAAGCGCGGCGGATTTTTTCATATTGATTTATATAATCAAGATTGATCAACCTGTCGAGAAGGTCGACCTTTGAAGCAACATCAGGAGGCCGACCATGAACATGCAACTTGCCAAGACCCCGATCGGGCTGGACGGCATTGCCGCCGCCGAAACCGTGCTCAGCCATGTCGATGGCGAGCGTGGCGAATTGATCATCGCCGGTGAACGGGTTGGCGACCTCGCGCGCCAGACCGGCTTCGAGGGCGTGACCGCACGGCTATGGAGTGGAGGAACCGGCCAGCCGATCGGCGAGGCCAGCGTGCGCGCCGCCTTGGGTGCTGCCCGCGAACGTGCTTTTGCCCGGCTTCCGGACTTGCTGGGAAGCACGCGCGGCCTGTCGATCGTCGACGGTTTCCGGGCCGCCATTGCCGGATTGCGCGCGGAAAGTGGACTAGCGCATGAGACGACGATTGTCGGTGCGTTTGCCGTGATCGCTGGCGCGCTGGTGCAGCGCGCCGCAGGCTTTGACCCCGTCGCGCCCGATCCGACTTCAAGCCATGCCGCCGATACGCTGTCGATGCTGCTCAACCGCAAGCCCGACGCACGCGAGGTCGCAGCACTCGACGCCTATCTCGTGACGGCGTGCGACCACGGCATGAATGCATCGACCTTCGCCACGCGCGTCGTGGCCTCGACGCAGGCCGATCTGTTTGCGTCGGTGACGGCGGGATATTGCGCGCTGACAGGACCGCTGCACGGCGGCGCTCCAGAGCCGGTGCTGGAAATGCTCGACGCCATCGGCAGCCGCGAGCGCATCAAGCCATGGGTCGACAGCGCGCTGGCGCGGGGTGAACGGCTGATGGGTTTCGGCCACCGTATCTATCGCGTCCGCGATCCGCGCGCCGATGTGCTGAAAGGCGCGATCGAACGGCTCGCCGTCAACGGCACTGATCTGCCGTTCGCGGGCGAAGTCGAGGCCTATATCCGCGAGGCGTTGCGGCGGGAAAAGCCGGACCGGCCGCTCGACACCAATGTGGAATTCTTCACTGCCATCCTGCTCGACGCGCTGGCGATTCCGCGGCAGGCCTTTACGCCGATCTTCGCGGTGGCCCGCGCCGCGGGATGGACGGCGCACGCCCGCGAGCAGCAGCGGGGCGGACGGCTGATCCGGCCAAGTTCGGCCTATATCGGCCCGATGCCGGAGTGAAAAGCATCAAGAACTGTCGACACCTTGCCGAACGCGACAAACTGATGACGTCGATCCAGGTACGGGATTCGGAAATCGCCTGAAATGCGCGTTCCAGAGCGTTTTCCAGCGAAGTGGCTACCGGTTCGCGTGAAGAAACGCGTCAAATAGAGAATAGAGCCTCCGTTCCGATTCAATCGGAACGGAAAAGGCTCGAGATCAGCTGGCGCCGCGCACCACGGTCTTCAGATAATTATACGCCTTGATGATCTCGATCAGGCGATCCTCGGTGGAGCGGTCGCCGCCATTGGCGTCGGGATGATGCTGCTTCACCAGCGCCTTGTATTTCGCCTTAACGGTCTCGAGCGTCGCATCGGAGCCGAGCCCCATGACTTGCAGCGCCTTGCGCTCGGCATTGAATATCTTTCGGGTTTCGACCTTGGCCTCGCCGGCGGCGCCGCCCGGACCCGGCCGCCAGCGGCCGCGGCCATTGAGTTCGCTGAACATGCTGAAGGGATCGGAGGCGCCTTCCAGATCGGCCTCCGGACTGCCCTTGCCCTTTTTGGCGCTGGTATTGGCGCCCATCTTCCAGGTCGGGCGGTGGCCGGTCAGCGCATCCTTCTGGTACCGGGCAACCGCATCCGGATTCATTCCGGAAAAGAAATTGTAGGACTGGTTGTATTCGCGGACGTGATTGAGACAGAAGTGCCAGTATTCCTTGTCGTTGGCGCGGCCCTTGGGCGCGCGATGCGGTCCCTTGTTCTTGCAGTCGGGCCATTCGCACATGGCGGATTCTTCGCGCGCCTGGGCCTGCTGCTTCGCGCTCAGCTTGTTGGGCTTGATACGGATGGAGTCGAAGAATTTTGAGGAATCAATCGGCATTGGCGGACTATGACAACGCTATGGACAAGGCTTCAAGTCTTGACATTGAGAAACCCTCACTCTCGATGCGCCATTGACGAAACACCGTCACGGACGTATTGCCCCGCCATGAGCGTTCATCAAACCGTCAAACACACTATCACAAACAAGTTGCGTGAAGCTTTCGCGCCGGAAAGCCTCGACGTCACGGACGAATCACATCTGCATCAGGGCCACGCCGGCCACAGGCCGGGCGGCGAGACACACTTCAGGGTCTATATTGTGTCGACCGCCTTCGAAGGGAAGAGCCGGATCGAGCGCCATCGTATGATTAATGCGATGCTGACGGCGGAACTCGCGGGAAGCGTGCACGCGCTGGCGATCAAGGCGCAGGCGCCGGGAGAGGCGCACGGAATATGAAGCCCGAACCGACGCCCGGCTCACCCTGGATACGTCGGTCGGCACGCCGGAAAATCTGCTCGCGGAGGCGCTAAATTTCGTGCGCTGAGATTTCCGCGCATCCGCCACGTTTGGCGGCGCCGCTGACACTTATGTCGCCTTTATGACGGAAGTATCCCGGTCGTCTGGAATTCCTACGCCACCCCTCATTATATCAGATGCAGAAACCAGCCCGCGACTGGCTGGCCATCCTGTTCATTTTGGTGCGGTCATGAAAGATCATCCTCAAGGGGATAATACTGCCGATCCATATTCCCCGCTGCTGTGCATCCTGCTGCTTTTAGCGACTGGAATCGTCGTCAAAATCGGGGCCGGAGTCCATCTGCCTTTAAATTAATTGCGAGTCGCAGGCAGTTGGCCGGAAAAATCGCAATCGCGGACACAATGATCCCGCGGGCGATTGTACCGAAGCGCCTGACACACCGTAGGGTTTGCTGCGAACCTGCCCAGGCCAATCGGCTGGTATTGGTTGAAGTTGGCCCAAGCCGGTGAGACCCTTGGGGTCGCCTGAACCGGCCCCGGGTCATCCAAATGTTTGAGCGCCTGCCTGTCCTCTTCCGTTCCGCGATGTATGCGCTTCGTGGCGGCTTCCTGATTCGGCCGATGGCAATCGCCATGGTGCTGGGGGCCGCGGGCGCGGTGCTGTCGTCGCTGGAAGAGGCAATTCCGGGGATCAGCGCCTGGATTCCGAGCACTCTGTTTCCTTCGCACCAGGATCCAGGCGTCGCGCAGGTCATCCTCAGCAGCATCGCCACCTCGATCATGACGGTGGTGTCGATCGTGTTCGCGATCCTGCTGATGACGCTCACGCTCGCATCGACGCAATTCTCGCCGCGCATCCTGATCAGCTTCGTCCGGGACCGCACCACGCAGGGAACGCTTGGTGTCTTCCTGGGGACGTTCACCTACTGCATGGCGGCGCTGCCCGCCGTACGCACACTGCCGCACCCGTTCGTACCCGTCGCGACCGTGACGGGAGCCATGGTGCTCGCGCTGGTCTGCGTGGGGTGGCTGATTTACTTCATCAACCACATTTCCCGCTCGATCAGCGTCAACCACATCGTGGATCGAATTGCGCGCGAAGCCGAACTTGTGATCGACGAGTTCATGCCCTATCCGCGAGGCGCGTTCCAGTTGCCGGATCGCAGCGAACCGTCTTCGGCGGAGCGTGGGGCCCCCATCCTCAATCGACAATCCGGCTATATCCGCTATGTCGATCTCAATCGCCTTGTCGCCCTTGCGAAAGCCTACCAGATTTGCGTACATCTGGAGCGCCGCGTCGGTCATTTCGTTCCATCAGGCGTTCCGCTGATGCGCGTGTCGAAGCCGGAACGCGTGCCAGCCGAACGCGCACAGCATCTGATCGCCGCTTTCGACATCGGTCCGGCGCGCACCATGCAGCAGGATGTCGAGTTCGGCATCATCCAGATCGTCGACATCGCGCTGCGCGCGATGTCACCCGCGGTGAACGACCCAAGCACGGCAATCAGCTGCGTCGACCAACTGAGCCGCATCATCATCCTTTGGCTAAGCCGTGTACCGCCGCCGACCCATTATTACGCGCCGCCGCATGTATTGCGGCTGTTCGTGCCGTGGATGAGCTTCGACGGCCTGCTCGATACGGCGTTCGAGCAGATCAGGCACTATGCCACCGCCGACGTCGCGGTCAGCTTGCGGCTAATGCGCGCCTTCAACGACATCGCAGGCACCACTGAGCATGCTGACATTCGCACCGGGCTTCTCGAACGTGCGCGCCGCGTGATGACCGGCTGTGCCGGGCACTTGCCGACAGACGAAACAGCAAGGCTGCAGCAGCGATTCGCGGCGCTCGAGGCCACCGTCGCGGCGGGGACAGCAGCCAGCTGACCGGCTTTCGTCGATTTCGCCAGACCAGAAGAGGCTCCCGGCGGAGTGACCTTGCTCGCGGTCGGCTTCGGTCGAACCTAGAGCTCGATCTGGCCGCCGAGTTCAATCACACGATTGGGCGGGATACGGAAGAATTCGGTTGCCGCCAGCGCGTTACGATGCATCGCCTCGAACAGATTGATCCTGATCCGGCTCATCCGCGGCGCCGCGCCAGGAACGATCGTCAGCCGGCCGACGAAAAACGAGGTTTCCATCAGATCGAACCGCAGCTGCTCCGAGCCGCAGGCATCGAGCACCTGCGGGATGTCCGGCTGCTCCATGAAGCCGTAGTGAATGACCACCGAGTGAAAATCGTCCATCAGATGGGTGACCTGGATACGTTGATCCACGGCGATGTACGGCGCGTTCTCGGTCGCGACATGCAGCAACACGATCCGCTGATGGATGACCTTGTTATGTTTGAGGTTATGCAGCAGGGGAACCGGCACCACATCGGTCCGGCTGGTCAGGTAGACCGCCGTCCCCGGCACGCGGGACTTGCCATGAATCTGCTTGATGAAGGTCGCAAGCGGCAAGGTATCTCGCTCGAGCCTCTGCAGCATGAGTTCACGGCCGCGCCGCCAGGTCCAGATCAGAAAGAAGATCGCAGCTGCGACGATCAGCGGAACGTATCCGCCCTCGAATACCTTCATAAGATTGGCTGAGACGAACGAGAGATCGACGACGATGAACAATCCGGCGACCAGCAGGCTCGCCGGCAGGCTCCAGCCCCAGATTTCCCGCATCACCAGAAACATCAGCACCGACGTCAGCAGCATGGTCAGCGAAACCGCGACGCCGAACGCCGCGGCAAGATTATCGGAGGAACGAAAGGCCAGCGTGAGCCCGAGCGTCAATGTCATCAGCACCCAATTGACGGAACCGACATAGATCTGGCCGTAACCATCGGCCGAGGTCTGGGTGATATGCAGCCGCGGACATAGGCCGAGTTGGATGGCCTGCCGCGTCATCGAAAAGGCGCCGCTGATGATCGCCTGGCTGGCAATGATCGTGGCGAAGGTGGCGAGTACCACCAGCGGCACCTGGAGCGGCGCCGGACACAGCACGAAGAATGGATTGGCTCCGGCCGAAACCCCGCCTTCGACCACCGCGGCCGCCTGTCCCGCATAATTGAGGAGCAGCATCGGGAGGACAAGACCATACCAGGTGAAGCGGATCGGCCGGGGACCGAAGTGGCCCATATCGGCATAGAGCGCTTCGGCGCCGGTAGCGCAAAGGAACACCGCGCCGAGAACCAGAAAGCCGGTAAAGCCGTGGCTGAACAGATAGGCGAAGCCGTAGCGCGGATCGAGCGCGACCAATACGCCCGGATGGCTCATCACCCCGCCGAACCCGAGCACGCCGATCACGATGAACCACACCGTCATGACGGGGCCGAACAATTTTCCGATTCGCGCGCTGCCCTGCGGCTGCAGCGCGAAAATGCCGATGAGAACCGCCACCGAGAGCGGCACCACATAGGGCGCGATCCCCGGTGCCGGCAGTTTGAGCCCCTCGAGCGCGCTCAACACCGAGATCGCCGGCGTGATCGCCCCGTCGCCATAAAGCAACGCCGCGCCCAACACACCGATCGCGATCACACCGGCGCGATTGCCGTGCTTGATGCCGAGCAGCGACATCAGGGCCAGGATGCCGCCCTCGCCGTCATTGTCGGCCCGCATCACCACGGCAACATATTTGATCGAGGTGGTTATCAGGAGCGTCCAGACGATCAAGGACAGCATGCCGACTGCGACCTCGGGCGTCGCTCCGCCGCCCCAATCGAGCGCCGTCTTCATGGTGTAGAGCGGACTGGTTCCGATGTCGCCATAGACCACGCCGAGTGCACCGAGCGCCAGCGTCCCGAGACTTCCGCGCGGCGTATGCGTCTTGAGATCGCCAGCGATTGCGATCGCGCTCATCGGCAGTCCCCCGGGCGCAACGCAGCGCTTTCGTCGGCGTTGACGTGCACAAAAATGGCCGACTGTTGCCAGAAAAACAAGGTTGCAAAAAAATGAAAAAAGCCCGGCGAAGCCGGCGGCAGAACCTCGGACGGCGCGCGGCCTCTTTTACGAAGCCCGGCGCTTAGAATGAAGTCCCCGCCCGCTTCGGCTTCTTCTCCTCGACCTCGGCCTCGCGCGGGACCGCCACGATTCGAAGTGCGGTGATCCGGTTGCGCTCGCGGCGGAGCACACGAAAACGGAAGCCGTGGAACGTGAAGCTCTGGCCACGTTCCGGGATCGAGCGTGCCTCGTGAATCACGAGGCCCGCGACCGTGGTCGCCTCTTGATCCGGCAGGTGCCAGTCCATCGCGCGGTTGAGATCGCGGATCGGCACCGAGCCGTCGACCACCACCGAGCCGTCGGGTTGGGCGCGGACGCCGGCCACCACCACGTCATGCTCGTCGGAAATGTCGCCGACGATCTCCTCCAGAATATCCTCCAGCGTCACCATGCCTTCGACTTCGCCATATTCGTCGACCACCAGCGCGAAGTGGGTCTTGCGGCGGCGGAACGCCTTGAGTTGTTCGGACACCGACCGCATCTCCGGCACGAACCATGGCGGCAGCGCGATGGTGGAGACATCGATCTTGGCGGTGTCGCCGTCCGCGGCGCGGATCGCGCGCAGCAGATCCTTGGCGTGCAGCACGCCGATGATATTTTCAGGTTTCTCGCGCCACAGCGGAATCCGGGTGTATTCGGTGGCCAGCACCTCGCGCACCAGTTCCTCCGGCGGCAGGTCGGCGTTGATCATGACCATTTCGGTGCGGTGAACCATCACGTCGGAGACCTGAAGCTCGCGCAGATCCAATAGTCCGCCGAACATGTCGCGGTCCTGCTTTTCGACCTTGCCCTCATGATGCAGCAGATCGACCGCGCCGCGCAGCCGCTCGATCGGCGACAATATCGGCTGGTTGTGACCGATCTTGATGCCGAGCACCCGCATCAGCGCCCGGACGATCGCCTCGATCACGGTGAGAAGCGGTCCAAGCAGGTAGACCATCACCTTCATCGGCCGCGCGACCAGGAGCGAGACCCGGTCCGGCGCGTTGATGGCGATGGTCTTCGGCAATACCTCGGCAAAGATCACGACCGTCACCGTCATCACACCGGTGGCGTAGAGCACGCCGACTTCGCCGAACCACGCCGTAAAGATGCCGGTCGCCAACGCAGAGGCGCCGATATTGGCGATGTTGTTGCCGAGCAGCAGCGCGCCGATCAGCCGCTCACGCATCGCAAACAGGCTGGAGACGACGCCGGCCTCGCGATTGCCCTGCTTCGACAGCCGCAGCATGCTGGCGCGCGACGCCCCGGTCAGCGCGGTCTCGCTCGCCGCAAAAAACGCGGAGACCAGCAGAAAGGCGATGACAATGGAGAATGCAAACCAGTCCATGAGGTACCGATCACTTCATCTATCGTTGCGGCATGATCTTTTCAAGAAAGCCGGTTTTGACTTTCGGATCGTGCCTTTTCCCGATCATTGCTCAGGTTTTGCGGGCCAGTTTGACACTCAGAAAATCGCGCACCCGCGCAGGCTCGACGTCGGGAACGATGACCGCGCGGCCGATCGCCCCCAGCAGGATGAAGGTGAGCCGGCCGCGCCTGACCTTCTTGTCCTGCGCCATCAGCGCCATCAGCGCATCGGCATCGCCAAGCCCTTCCTGGGCAAATCCCGCGATGTCCTGCAAATGGGTCGGCAGACCCGCCCCGGCAAGGTGATGCTTGACGCGCGCGGCATCCGATTCGGAGATCATCCCGAGCTGCGCGGAAAATTCGGCGGCCAGCACCATGCCGACCGCCACGCCTTCGCCATGGAACAGCCGGTCGGAAAACCCGGTCGCAGCCTCCAGCGCGTGACCGAAAGTATGGCCCAGATTGAGCAGCGCGCGCTCCCCGGTCTCGCGCTCGTCGCGCGCCACGATCGCCGCCTTGGCGCGGCACGAGGTGGCGATGGCGTGTTCGCGCGCCGTGCCGCCTTTGAAAATATCGGCGTGGTTGGCCTCCAGCCAGGTGAAAAACGCCTCGTCGCCGAGTACGCCATATTTGGCGACCTCGGCATAACCGGCGCGGAACTGGCGCGGCGACAGCGTGTCGAGCACGGCGGTATCGGCGACGACCAGCACCGGCTGATGAAACGCGCCGAGCAGATTCTTGCCGTGCGGCGAATTGATCCCGGTCTTGCCGCCGACCGAGGAGTCGACTTGTGCCAATAACGAAGTCGGCACCTGCACGAAATCGACGCCGCGGCGCAGGATCGCGGCCGCGAAGCCGGCGAGATCGCCGATCACGCCGCCGCCGAGTGCGACCACCAGATCGTTGCGTTCGATCTTCGCCGCTATCAAGGCTTCGCTGACCTGTTCGAGGCCGGCATAGGTTTTCGAACCTTCGCCCTCATCAACAATGATTCGCGAGGCGGCAATGCCGGCCTCCGACAGCGAGGCCTCGGTCTTCTCGAGCCAATACCTGGCGACATTGCGGTCGGTGACGATGGCGGCGCGCGCGCCGGGGCGCAAATTAGCGACACGGGCGCCCAGCGATGGCAGCACATCGCGGCCGATAACGATGTCGTAGGCTCGGCTGCCGAGCGCGACATCGACCGTGATCGGGTCGGAATGTTTCAACGGCGCAGTCATCGCGTGGCGCCCAGCGTGCCCGGCGTTTCTTTGGCCACCGAGGCCGTGCCGCCGGCACACAGCCATGTGTGCAGGGCATCGATGCATTCATCGACGATCTTCTCGTGCGGCACGTCGCGCGACCAGATAGTTAGATCGGCGTGCTGGTAAATCGGTTCACGTTCCTCGATCAGACGCCCGACGGTTGCCGCCGGGTCCGCGGTCTGCAGCAGCGGGCGATCGACGCGGCGCTTCACCCGGCGCATGATGATATCGGCATCGGCCTTGAGCCAGATCGAAACGGCCTGGAGCCGAATGCGGCGGCGCGTCTCCTCGCGCATGAAGGCGCCGCCGCCGGTGGCGATCACCGCGGGACCGCTGTCGAGCAGGCGCGCGATCACGCGCGCCTCGCCATCCCTGAAATGCGGCTCGCCATGGGCCTCGAAAATCTCGGGGATGGACATGGCGGCGGCCGCCTCAATCTCGATATCGGCGTCCAGAAACGGCAGCCGCAGCCGCGCCGACAGCCGTCGTCCGATGGTGGACTTTCCCGCACCCATCATCCCGACCAGCACGACCGAACGGGTTCCCAGCGCGGCCGTGATTTCGGCTTCCTGGGATCCGTTAGCACCGTCCGTTGAGACTGTCTCAGACATCGATCGCTCTGCCGCCGCGGATTGCGGCGCTTCCGCGCAACCTATACTACCCCCGCCGATACCGTTGCCAGAGACTCTTGCAACGGAGGGGTGGACATGTTGGTAGTCAGGGTTAGCTATCCCCGATGATTTAACTGGTTAATTCGCTGCCTGAGGCTCGCCGATGCCCAGCCTGTTCCGCTTTCTGATGGTCGTCGCCGTGATCGGCGGGATTGTCTATGGGGTGATCTTCGCGCTGGCGAATTTCGTTAACCCGAAACCGCGGGAAATGACCGTCACCATTCCGGCAGACAGGTTCCTCAAGAAATAGGCGCTAGATTCTGGTTCGCGGGATGCCAACTGACGGCGCGTGTCATGAGGCGTCCGCTGCGGAGATGCCGAGCCAAAATGCGTTCCAAGACCTCAGATGCCGGGCTGATCAATCTGTTCCTCGACATGCTCGCGGCGGAACAGGGCGCCGGCGACAACACGCTCGATGCGTATCGCCGCGATCTTGAGGATTTTTCGGAGTTCCTCGCCNGCGACAAGCAGAACTTTGCCGGCGTCGAAACCCAGGCGCTGCGGGATTACCTCGCCGATCTGGACTCACGCGGCTTCAAGTCGTCGAGCGTGGCACGCCGGCTGTCGGCGATGCGGCACTTGTTTCGCTTCCTGCTGCACGAACGAATCCGCAGCGACGATCCGGCAGCGATCCTGTCCGGCCCGAAGCGCGGCCGCGGCCTGCCGAAGGTGCTGTCGATCTCCGACGTCGATCGCCTGCTGGTGTGCGCCAAGGCGCTGGCCGATGCGCCGGAAGCCACTGCGTCGCAGCGGCTTCGCACGCTGCGAATGTATTGCCTGCTCGAGGTGCTCTATGCCACCGGCCTGCGGGTATCCGAACTGGTCTCGTTGCCGCTGGCGGCATCGCGGCGCGACGCCCGAATGATCGTGGTCCGCGGCAAGGGCAACAAGGAGCGGCTGGTACCGCTGAACGAGCCATCGCGACAGGCTATGGCCGACTATCTTGCGGCGATGGAAGCGCTGAAGCAGGAGAAAAAGAACAGCGGCCCGGCATCGAAGAACGGCTCGGCCTCTAAATGGCTGTTTCCGTCGTTCGGCGAGAGCGGGCATCTGACGCGGCAGCATTTCGCACGCGAGTTGAAGGAACTGGCGCCGGCCGCCGGTCTGGCGCCGCGACTGGTCAGCCCGCACGTGCTGCGCCATGCCTTCGCCAGCCATCTTTTGCATAACGGCGCCGATTTGCGCGTCGTGCAAACGCTGCTTGGCCATACCGACATCTCGACCACGCAGATCTACACCCATGTGGTCGAGGAACGGCTGAAGAGCCTGGTGCGCGATCTGCACCCACTGGCGGAGAAGTAGGCCATCACCGTCCCTGCTCCGCTCCTGGTACAGCGCCTTGACTTCGGCGGCTTCTGCCGTGAAACAACCGTTCCCGCCCGCGATCTCCTTGCGCGCCCGGCAAGACGGTCTCATTTTGCGTCAGAATGCGCGCTAAATGTCTGAAAATGCGTACGTTTCTAGCGAGCCGAAATCCGCTTCGCCTGCAAGCGGGTTCGTCCTTATATTGATTTGATGCCGGATCCCATGCGCAGCTACCTCGATTTTGAAAAGCCGATCGCCGAACTCGACTCCAAGGTCGACGAATTGCGCGCGCTGGCGACGTCCGGCAGCGATATCGGCGATGAGATTTCGCGGATCGAGGACAAGGCCGCGCAGGCGCTGAGCGATCTCTACGCCAACCTGACGCCGTGGCAGAAAACCCTGGTCGCGCGCCATCCGCAGCGTCCCCATCTGACCGATTTTATCGGCGCGCTGATCACCGAATTCACGCCGCTGGCAGGCGACCGCAAATTCGGTGAGGACGAAGCACTGGTCGGCGGGTTCGGCCGCTTTCGCGGCGAGAGTATTTGCGTGATGGGCCAGGAAAAGGGCGCCACCACCGAGTCCCGCATCAAGCATAATTTCGGCATGGCGCGTCCCGAAGGCTACCGCAAGGCGGTTCGCCTGATGGAGATGGCGGAACGATTTGGTATCCCTGTGCTGTCGATCGTCGATTCCGCCGGCGCCTATCCTGGCATCGGCGCCGAGGAACGTGGGCAGGCCGAGGCGATCGCGCGCTCCACCGACGCCTGTCTCTCGCTCGGCGTCCCCAATGTCGCGATCATCACCGGCGAGGGGATGTCGGGCGGCGCCATCGCCATCACGACCGCCAACCGCGTGCTGATGTTCGAGCACGCCATCTACAGCGTGATTTCGCCGGAGGCGGCGTCCTCGATCCTGTGGCGCGACGGGACCAAGGCCCAGGAGGCCGCCACCAGCATGAAGATCACGGCGCAGGACATGCTGCGTTTTGGTGTGATCGATTCCATTCTAAGGGAGCCGGCGGGTGGCGCGCATCGCGATCCCAGTGCCATGATCGCGACCACCGGCGACGCCATCGCGCTGGCCCTGAATGATCTGCGCAACCTCGCTCCGGACATGATCCGCAACCAGCGGCGGCAGAAATTCCTGGATATCGGCAGAAAGCTGGGTTGAAGTCGGCGTCGGCACGGAAAAACCCGCCATAACCGCAGCCCGAAGCACCTTTGGGCTTTCGAAAATCAGCCATTTTGGTCGCAATTAGGCCGTGACGCCGATATTTAATGTCTGTTGACCATGCTGGGCATGGAACCTGCCGCGAGGCCTTGGTTGGCTTGCGGGCGAGGGGGCCAAAGGATAGTATTTTAGTCAATGGCTTCAGGGCATGTACGCTATAATTGGGGCGCGAGGATTGCCCGTCGGGTGTGGAGCTTTGCATTGATCGATCGATCGCTGTTTCGCGCGCTTATCNCCTCGGCCGTGCTCGCGGCTGGAGCGCTGCTGGCCGGCTGCAACAGCGACGAAATCTCGCTGGCAAATAACGCCAAGGCCAACCAGCCCGTTTCGCCACAACTCCTTGCCGAGATGGTGTCGAAAGATATGGACCTGCAATCGCCGATTCTGGTCCGGCTGTTCAAACAGGAAGCCGAGCTCGAGGTCTGGAAGCAGGCTCGATCCGGCCGCTTCGCGCTGTTGAAGACTTATCCGATTTGCCGCTGGTCGGGCGACCTCGGACCCAAGGTCAGGGAAGGCGACCGCCAGGCCCCGGAGGGCTTCTATTCGATCACACCGGCGCAGATGAACCCGCAGTCGGCGTATTATCTTTCATTCAACACCGGCTTCCCCAACGCCTACGACCGGGCGCTCGGACGCAGCGGCTCGCAATTGATGGTGCATGGCGACTGCTCGTCGCGCGGCTGCTACGCGATGACCGACGAACAGATCGCTGAAATCTACTCGTTGGGTCGGGAATCCTTTTTCGGCGGCCAGCGCGCGTTTCAGTTCCAAGCCTATCCGTTCAAGATGACGCCGGTCAACATGGCCAAGCATCGCAACAATCCGAACATGCCGTTCTGGAAGATGATCAAGGAAGGCTACGACGATTTCGAGGTGACGCGGCAGGAGCCGAAGGTCGATTTCTGTGAGAAGAGATATGTCTTCAATGCCGTGAAGCCTCCGAACGCAACGCGGGATCCGGTGTTCGAGGCGTCGGCCAAGTGCCCCGCTTATGTCGTCCCTGGCGAAGTCGCCAGCGCCGTTCGCGAGAGAGAACAGGCCGATGAGGCCGAGACTGCCAAGCTGATTTCCCGTGGCACGCCGGTCGCGCGGCTGAATACCGGCATCGACGGCGGCATGAACCGGGTGTTCGCCGCAGCGTTACCCAACGGCAATACTGGATTGTCGGAGAGCAGCGAAGGCCGGAGCGTGTCGCTGATGCGCGAGCGGTTGCCCGGAACAATCCCTATGGATCACGTCAATCCGCCGCGCGGGCCGGTGACGTCGCCGGATGAGCCGCTGCTGGCCTCCACCACCTCCTCCACGCATGTGGCGTCGGCGGGACCGGATGCGCAATCGGGCGGTTTCTTTAGTAATCTCGCCCGCAAGGTAGGTCTCGGCGGCGCGGCGGCGGATGCCAGCGCCAGCGTGCCGCCCCAACCCCAGCCAGTGGCTTCGGCGAAGCCCAGAGTGAACGAGGCCAAGCGCCACGAGCCGCAGCATCCGGAAGCATCGGCGAAGGTGGCAACGGCCCCGAAGTCGGATACCAAACAGGCATCCGCCCGCCCGCCGTTGAAACCATCGCTCTCGGAAGCGCCTACTGCAGCGGCGAACGACACCGTCAGCGGTTCGCAGCCGATCGTACAGGCCAACTCGTTTGAGAGCCGCTTCTCAGCGACGCCCAAGTAACCCCCTCCAATCCGCGCGACGCACGCGATTTCCGATTTGAATTTCAGACAGCCCGCAAGCACCGGGTTGCGCGCCGCCGATTATTGAGCATTCTGTCAGCCTTCGATCCATAGAACGGCCGACCGACGGCCGCGGCAGGGGATCACCGGGAGGAGACAAAAACCATGGCAGGCATTCACCTGCTCGATCGTACCATCGGCAGCGAATATCCGAACCTGGCCACGGACGCCGACGTCCGTGCCTTCGAACAAATTCCCTATCTCGACCGCATCGCTGCGGCGAGCACCTATGACGCGATCAGGCTCGGCGCGTCCCACAATCCCGATGCACCCGCGATCCAGTTCCTGCCCAATGCCGACCCGGCCGACACGCCGCTCGTCATCACCCACCGCGACTTCTTCGCGCGCGTGACGCAGGCCGCCAACATGTTCCATGCGCTCGGCGTCCGCAAAGACGACGTTGTGAGCTTCATGCTGCCTCTGTTGCCGGAAGCGTTCATCACGCTGTTCGGCGCCGAAGCCGCCGGCATCGCCAATCCGGTCAACCCATTATTGGAGCCGCATCAGATCGCGGAAATCCTGGAAGCCGCCGGCACGACGGTGCTGGTGGCGCTCGGACCGGTGCCGGGCACCGATATCTGGCAGAAGGTCGAGCAGGTGCGCAAACATCTCAAGCACCTGAAGGCGATCGTGCAGGTCGGCCCCGGCGATCCCGCAAGCGGCATTCACTCGTTCGCCAAGCTGATCGAGACGCAGCCGTCCGACCGGCTGGTGAGCGGCCGCAAAATCTCGGGCGGCGACATCGCCGCGTACTTTCACACCGGCGGCACCACCGGCACGCCAAAACTCGTGCGCCACACCCACACCAACCAGCTCTACCAGGCCTGGGCCGTCAACCTGGTGCTCAAGTCGCAGCCCGGGATCAATCTGTTGTTCGGCATGCCGCTGTTCCATGTCGGCGGCTCGCTGACGCAGGCGCTCGCGACGTTNGCNGGCGGCGGCTGCCTCGTCGTGCTGTCGCCTTCGGGATGGCGCAACCCCGCTTCGGTCAAGAACATCTGGGGCCTGGTCGAACGCTTCAGGCCGCACGCGCTGTCGGGCGTGCCGACGGTCTTGGCGGCGGCGCTCGGCATCCCGCCCGGCGACGCCGACATCTCGAGCCTGCAGTGTGCCGCCGCCGGCGGATCGGCGATCCCCGTGGCGGTCGGCAGGGCGATCCAGGACAAGTTCAAGCTCCCGGTGCTCGAAGTCTACGGCATGACGGAAACCTCGAGCGTCCATACCATCGCCTATCCGGATCGTCCGATCCGGATAGGCTCTGCCGGCCTGCCGGTGCCCTACAGCCGGGTTCGCATCGTCAAGCTCGACGCCGACGGCCGCTTCGAACGCGACTGCGCCACCGACGAGATCGGCGTCGTCACCATGGCGGGACCCGGCGTGTTCGGCGGCTATCTCAACGAAGCGCACAACGTGGGCGCCTTCGTCGACGGCCATTGGGTCAATTCCGGCGATCTCGGCCGCCTTGATGCCGACGGCTATCTCTGGATCACCGGCCGCGCCAAGGACCTCGTGATCCGCGGCGGTCACAACATCGACCCCGGCCCAATCGAGGACATCATGTTCCAACATCCCGCCGTGGGATTTGCCGCCGTGGTCGGCCAGCCCGACGCCTATGCGGGCGAACTGCCGATCGGATATGTGCAATTGAAGCCGGGCGCGAGCGTGCAGCCCGGTGAACTCGAGGCATGGGTGCGCGAGCGCACGCCCGAGCGCGCCGCCGCTCCGGTGCAGATCATCCCGATCGAACCGATGCCGCTGACCGGCGTCGGCAAGGTGTTCAAGCCGCAGCTGCGCTGGGACGCCGCGAGGCGTGTCTTCACCAATATCCTGGCGCCGCTTCGCGAGCGCGGCATCGATTGCAGCGTGAAGGTCGGCGCACACGGAAGCCACGGCAGCATCGCGACCGTCACGCTCGCAGGCGTGCTGGAAAGCCAGCGCGAGGCCCTAACGAACGAAGTGCACACGCTGCTTGCGCCGTTCGTGATGCGGCACGAGGTGGTTTTTGGGTAGGGAAGCTGCCTCGGACTTTACACCTGGAGCGTTTTCATCTCGCTCCCAGCCGGGGACGGGCCTGCTTCAGGCATATTTGCCGTGGCAGTGCTTGTACTTCTTGCCGGAGCCGCAGGGACAATCCTCGTTGCGGCCGATCTTGCCCCAGCTTGCCGGATTTTTGGGATCGCGGTCGGCGGTGGCCGCAGGCACCAGCGAAGCACTGGCGAACGCCATTTCGTCCTCGCCGGTGGTCGGATCGAGCTTGTGCGCTTCCATGGCTGGCAATGCCGGCTGCTGATCTTCCGGCGGCACGATTTCGACGCGCATCAATTGCGCCGTCACCGCCTCGCGCAGATGCGCGATCATCGCCTCGAACAGGCTGAAGGCCTCGGACTTGTACTCCTGCAGCGGATCGCGCTGGCCGTAGCCGCGCAGGCCGATCACCTGCCGCAGATGATCCAGCATCACCAGATGCTCGCGCCACAGATGATCGAGGGTCTGCAGCAGGATGGTTTTTTCGACGTAACGCATCACGTCGGGACCCCACTGCGCCACCTTCGCCGCCATGTGCTCGTCGACGCGGGTCTCGATGCGCGACAGTAATTCCTCGTCAGCGATGCCCTCTTCCTTGGCCCATTGATCGACCGGCAGGTCGACGTCGAGCACGCGCTTCAGCTCTTCCTTGAGCTCGGTGACGTGCCACTGCTCGGCATAAGCGTGTTCAGGCACATGCTTGGTGACAACGTCCTCGACAAAGGCACGGCGCATGTCGGCGACGGTTTCGGCGACGCTATCGTCCTTCATCAGGTCGATGCGCTGGTCGAAGATCACCTTGCGCTGGTCGTTCTGGACGTTGTCGAATTTCAGCAGGTTCTTGCGGATGTCGAAGTTGCGGGCCTCGACCTTCTGCTGGGCCTTTTCCAGCGCCTTGTTGATCCAGGGGTGGATGATGGCCTCGCCCTCCTTCAGGCCGAGCCGCGTCAGCATGGAATCGAGCCGGTCGGAGCCGAAAATCCGCATCAGATCGTCTTCCAGCGACAGGAAGAACTTCGAGCGCCCGGGGTCGCCCTGGCGTCCGGATCGGCCGCGCAACTGGTTGTCGATGCGCCGCGATTCGTGGCGCTCGGAGCCGATGATGTAGAGCCCGCCCGGCCGGGTCGCGGTCTTGGCAGGCTTTGACCCCTTGGCGGGCTCGACCTCGACCACATCTTCGGCTTTCAGCACGATGTCGCGGAAACGCTCGACGTCGGCCTTGATGCGCTCGATTTTCGCGGCCTTCTCGGCTTCGTCGGTGATGCCTGCGGTCTCATGCAGGAGACGCATTTCGAGCGAGCCGCCGAGCTTGATGTCGGTGCCGCGGCCGGCCATGTTGGTCGCGATCGTGATCGCGCCGGGCACGCCGGCCTCGGCAACGATATAGGCTTCCTGTTCGTGGAAGCGCGCGTTCAACACCGCGAACAGCTTCGCCGGCTTGCCGGCGCGGGCCGCCGCGTAAAGCTTCTCCATCGCGTTTTCGTTGCCGAAATCGATCTGCTTGTAGCCGTGCTTTTTCAGGTACTCGGCGAGCACCTCGGATTTTTCGATCGAGGCGGTACCGACCAGCACCGGCTGCAGCCGGGCATTGGCGCGCTCGACCTCGGCCAGGATCGCGGCATATTTCTCGTTCTGGGTACGGTAGACCTCGTCGTCTTCATCGAGACGGGCCACCGGCACATTGGTCGGGATTTCCACGACCTCGAGCTTGTAGATGTCGAACAGTTCGTCGGCTTCGGTCAACGCCGTGCCGGTCATGCCGGAGAGCTTTTCGTACATCCGGAAATAGTTCTGGAACGTGATCGAGGCCAGCGTCTGGTTTTCCGGCTGAACCTGCACGTGTTCCTTGGCTTCCAGCGCCTGATGCAGGCCTTCGGAATAGCGGCGGCCCTGCATCATGCGGCCGGTGAACTCGTCGATGATGATAACCTCGTCGTCGCGGACGATGTAATCCTTGTCGCGCGTAAACAGCGTATGCGCGCGCAGCGCCTGATTGATGTGGTGAACCACCGAGACGTTCTCGACGTCGTAGAGCGAGTCGCCCTTAAGCTGGCCGGCGTCGCGCAGCAGCGTCTCGATCTTTTCCATGCCGGCTTCGGTCAGCGTCACCGCGCGCTGCTTCTCGTCGACGTCGTAATCGGTCTTGTCGAGCTGGGGAAAGAAGGTGTCGATGGTGTTGTAGAATTCCGAGCGGTCGTCGAGCGGGCCGGAGATGATCAGCGGCGTGCGCGCCTCGTCGATCAGGATCGAATCGACTTCGTCGACGATGGCGTAGAAGTGGCCCCGCTGGACCATGTCCTCCAGCCGATACTTCATGTTGTCGCGCAGATAGTCGAAGCCGTATTCGTTGTTGGTGCCGTAGGTGATGTCGCGTGAATAGGCTAGCTTGCGCTCGCTGTCGTCAAGGCCGTGGACGATCACCCCGGTGGTCATACCGAGGAAACTGTAGATCTGTCCCATCCATTCGGAGTCGCGCCGGGCGAGGTAATCGTTAACGGTGACGACATGGACGCCCTTGCCGGCCAGCGCATTGAGATAGACCGCAAGGGTAGCCACCAGCGTCTTGCCTTCGCCGGTTTTCATCTCGGCAATGTCGCCCTCGTGCAGCACGATGCCGCCGATCAGCTGGACGTCGAAATGCCGCTGGCCGAGCGTGCGCTTGGCCGCCTCGCGCACGGTGGCGAAGGCCGGAACCAGAATATCGTCGAGGGTCTTGCCGCCGGCGAGTTCTTTGCGGAATTCGGCGGTACGCGCTTTCAGCGCGTCGTCGGAAAGGGCTGTGATCTCGGGTTCAAGCGCGTTGATGGCGTCGACGCGGGGCTGATATCCCTTGATCCGCCGGTCATTGGCGGAGCCGAAAAACTTGCGGGCGAGCGCGCCGATCATGCCAAATTCCTGTCGTTGCGGTTCGGCGTTGCAGCCATGACGTGGTCCACCAGTCTGCCTATCAACTCATCGTGACGCGTCGCTGAGCAGGCCCCGATCCGGGAGCATCCGCCAAATGAGTGGGGATTCAGCAATCCAAGGTTCAATGGGCGAAAACGCAGCCAAATACGCGCTATCGCCATTGACTCAGGCTTTGCAGAGATATGGCTGGCTCACAGGCTTGTCAACGGCGGCCGGCGCCACCGATTTGAAGCCCCCGCAGCGATTGCGGCGCGCCTGTTCGAGGGGCCCCAAATCGAACAGTGACCCTGGGCCCGATCCATTTTATGCGTGGCCGCTGGTTGCCGAAATCCCTATCAGAGTGCGCTGCAATGGACCACGAATTCGGAAAGCATGACGCCAGCCTTTCAAGGATTTCATCATTTTGACAGACTTTTCGCGTTGCCAAGGCCACTTGATTGGGCGAGTGTCCCGCCGCTCCAAACAGCCCCATCTTTCAGGATAAGGATTTTCCATGACCACCTCGTTCCCGGAAACGAAAACCGGCCCGCGCTTCGGCCTCGCTTCTGCCGCCCTGGCAGGCTGTGTTGCGATGGTCTTGCTCACCGGTCTGCCGGTACGCGCCGAAGACGCGAACCCGGTGCTCGCCAAGGTGAACGGCGCCGAGATCCGCCAAAGCGACATGGCGCTCGCCGAGGAGGAACTGGGCCCCAGCCTCGCGCAGATGGACCCCGCGACCAAGCAGGAAAACGTGCTGTCGTTCCTGATCGACATGAAGATCGTCGCCAAGGCCGCCGAAGCCAAGAAGATCGAGGACCGCGACGACTTCAAGTCCCGTCTCGCCTTCGCGCGCAACCGGCTCCTGATGGACAATCTGCTGGCGGTCGAGGGCAAGGCCGCAACCACCGACGAGGCCATGAAGAAGGTCTATGAGGAGGCCGCCAAGCAGATATCCGGCGAACAGGAAGTTCACGCGCGGCATATCCTGGTCGAGAACGAGGACGAGGCCAAGGCGATCGAGGAAGAGCTCAAGAAGGGCGCCGATTTCGCCGAACTCGCCAAGAAGAAATCCAAGGATCCCGGCGCATCCGATGGCGGCGATCTCGGTTTCTTCACCAAGGACCAGATGGTTCCGGAATTCTCCGCCGTCGCCTTCGCGCTGGAGCCCGGCAAGATTTCCGATCCGGTAAAGTCGCAGTTTGGCTGGCATGTCATCAAGGTCGAGGAAAAGCGCGACCGCAAGGCGCCCGACTTCGCGCAGGTCAAGGCCCAGATCGAGACCTATGTGACGCGCAAGGCGCAGGCTGATTACGTGGCCAAGCTGCGCGAAACCGCAAAAGTCGAGCGCATGGACAAGCCCGATGCGGCGGCGACGGACGCCAAGCCGGATGCCGCGAAGCCCGCCGACAACAAGATGGCGCCGGCGAAGAAGTAACAATCTGCTGTCACTTCCCCGAAGCCAATCGTATTTAGGATCGTGATGGCCGGATTTATTCCGGCCGTTGCGTCTTGAAGCACCGTTCGGCGAGAAGACGTGCGAGAAAGACTTGCAAGAAAGACTTGCGAGAAAAACTCGCGAGAGAGACTTGGGTGGCCGGAATAAATCCGGCCATGACAATCTGTCTAATCCAGTCTGTTTAATCCTGTCGCTTATTCGGGTTTTGCCCCATGTCCAGCGCTGTCTCCCCTCTCGCCCCGACCCACGTCCCCGACATGCCGGTGATTTCAGGCGTGAAGCTCGCGACGGCTGCGGCCGGCATCCGCTACAAGGACCGCACCGATGTGCTGCTCGCGGTCATGGAAAAGGGCACTACGGTCGCCGGCGTCTTCACCAAATCGAAATGTCCGTCCGCGCCGGTCGAATGGTGCCGCGCCAAATTGAGCCGCAGCGGCTCTTCCAAGGCAGGCTCGGCCCGCGCGCTGGTGGTGAATTCCGGCAACGCCAATGCCTTTACCGGCAAGACCGGGCGGCAGGCGACGACGCTGACGGCCTCGATCGCCGCCAAGGCGCTGGCATGCGGCACCCATGAGGTGTTTCTCGCCTCCACCGGCGTGATCGGCGAACCGCTCGACGCCACCAAGTTCAACGGCGTGCTCGGCGCGCTGGCGGAAAAAGCCGCACCCGGCGACTGGATGAGCGCAGCCAGGGCGATCATGACCACCGACACCTTTCCCAAGGTCGCAACCGCCACGGTAAAGCTCGGCAAGGCTATGGTCACGATCAACGGCTTGGCCAAGGGTGCCGGCATGATTGCGCCCGACATGGCGACCATGCTGGCCTTCGTGTTTACCGACGCACCGATCGCGGCGGGCGCGCTGCAGTCGCTGCTGAAGAACGGCGTGGAAGACACCTTCAACGCCGTCACCATCGACGGCGACACCTCGACGTCGGATACGTTGCTGGCGTTCGCGACAGGGGCTGCGGCCGCCAACGGGGCGCCGAAAATCAGCCGCGCCAACGATCCCCGGCTGACCGGCTTCGCCAAGGCGTTCCGCGCGGTGCTCGCCGATCTCGCCGAGCAGGTGGCGCGGGACGGCGAAGGCGCGCGCAAGCTGGTGGAGATCATCGTCGACGGCGCGGTGTCGAAAGCCTCGGCGCGCAGGATCGCGATGTCGGTGGCGAATTCGCCGCTGGTGAAGACCGCGATTGCCGGCGAGGATGCCAATTGGGGCCGCGTGGTGATGGCGGTCGGCAAGGCCGGCGAGCCCGCCAACCGCGACAAGCTTTCGATCTCGTTCAACGGCATCCGCGTCGCCAACCGGGGTGCACGCGATCCGTCCTATAATGAGGCCGAAGTTTCCGCCGCGATGAAGAATCCGAAAATCCAGATCAAGATCGCGCTCGGCCTGGGCAAGGGGCGCGACCGCGTCCTGACCTGCGACCTCACCAAGGAATACGTCGCGATCAACGGCGATTACCGGTCCTGAACATGAGAGCCGTTTCGGCAGCCGCGCTGGTTTTGATGATGCACTCCACGCAGGCTTGTGCGCAGGAGCCGGAAGCATGCGAATATCGAGGCCAGGCGCGACAGCTCAGCCCCAACGGCAAAGCCTGGCGAGGAAAGCATCGCGCCAGGCAAAGCCGGCGATGTGATCGTGGCCTGCGCGCCGCTGTCGTCCTGACCGTGTAGGCCCCAATGAAACTCACCCTCGTGGTCGCCTGCGCGCTGCTCGACGCCGACAAGCGCGTGCTGATCGCGCAGCGGCCGGAAGGCAAGGCGCTGGCGGGGCTGTGGGAATTTCCCGGCGGCAAGGTCGAGCCCGGCGAGCGGCCGGAGCAGACGCTGATCCGCGAACTTCACGAGGAGATCGGCATCAGCGTCAGCGAAGCCTGTCTCGCACCACTGACCTTTGCCAGCCATGCCTATGATGACTTTCACCTTCTGATGCCGCTCTACATCTGCCGGCGCTGGGACGGCCTGGTAATCGCGCGCGAAGGCCAGAAGCTCGCCTGGGTTCGCGCCAATAAACTGCGCGACTACCCGATGCCGCCGGCCGACCTTCCGCTGATCCCGCATCTGATCGATTTATTGATGTGATTTGGAGGATCGCCGTGCGGCAATGCGCTTACTTCGGTTTCCTCACCGCCTCCGCCAAGCTCGCTTTCGCCGACCCCGGCTGCAGCGGTTTTTGCTGGCTCGGATGTGGCGCCCAGCCCGANAGCCAGATCACATCGAAGGTGGCGCGGATGCGGCCNTCGGAATCGGCAAAGCGCTCGCCGTAG
>JGI24140J50213_10000251_pt1 | contig 25464 bp, 24 predicted proteins | sample BarGraIncu00222A_FD_50213 | JGI IMG/M metagenome (IMG submission 50213)
CACCGGCTCGACCACCTTCGACGAGCCCTATCATGTCGCCCGCCGCTTCGCCTCGCTGGATCACATCAGCGGCGGCCGCGCCGGGTGGAATATCGTCACCACATCCAATCCCGACGCGGCGCTGAATTTCGGACTTGACGATCACATGGAGCACGCCGAGCGCTATCGCCGGGCGCGGGAGTTCTACGATGTGGTCACCGGCCTGTGGGATTCCTTTGCCGACGACGCCTTCGTGCGCGATGTCGAACAGGGTCTTTATTTCGATCCGGCCAAAATGCACGTGCTGAACCACAAGGGGAAATATCTCTCGGTGCGCGGACCGCTCAACATCGCCCGCCCGGTGCAGGGCTGGCCGGTGATCGTGCAGGCCGGCGCATCCGACGACGGCCGGCAGCTTGCCGCGGAGACCGCCGAGGCCGTGTTCACCGGCGGCGGCAGCCTCAGCGACGGGCAGAAGCTCTATGCCGACATCAAGGGCCGCATGGACAAGCTTGGCCGCGATCGAAACAACCTGAAGATCCTGCCCGGCGCGTTTGTCGTGGTCGGCGACAGCGTCGAGGAAGCCCGCGACAAACGCGCCAGACTCGACAGCATGGTGCATTACGACAGCGCCATTGCGTCGCTTTCGGTGATGCTGGGCACCGATGCGTCCGGCTTCGATCCCGATGGCCAACTGCCTGACATCCCGGAGACCAACGCCAGCAAGAGCGGCCGCCAGCGGCTGGTTGACGTCGCCGCGCGCGACAAGCTCACCGTTCGCCAGCTTGCCCAGCGCGTCGGCGGCTATGGCGGGCTGTCATTCGTCGGCACGCCGGCCACCATCGCCGACCAGATGGAGGAATGGCTGACCACCGAAGGCTGCGACGGCTTCAACATCATGTTCCCCTATCTGCCCGCCGGGCTCGACGACTTCGTCGACAAAGTGGTGCCGGAACTGCAGCAGCGCGGGATTTTCCGCCGCGAATATGAAGGCCGGACGCTGCGGGAAAATCTCGGCCTGCCACGGCCGAAAAACCGCTTCTTTGAGGGTTGATCGCTGGGAATCGTGCGGTTATCGACCCGCAAAACCTTGACTTTGGGCCATCAGGAGCTAGGTTGCGCCGCAAATGCGGGCCTGATGGGCCGGCGCTCGATTCCCTGCATATTTGAGGTTCTGACATGGCCAAAGCGGTCACCATCAAGGTCAAGCTCGTTTCCACGGCGGATACCGGCTTCTATTACGTCGCCAAGAAGAATTCGCGCACCATGACCGACAAGCTCGTGAAGAAGAAGTACGACCCGGTCGCGCGCAAGCACGTCGAGTTCAAGGAATCCAAGATCAAGTAAACAGCACTTGAGCCGATGACGGATTTGAACGGGGTCTTGCGGCCCCGTTTTTTGTTGCAGCTGCCACCGCCGCGGCCGAGAGGGAACGACCATGGAAGACTTGCAAGTGACCGCCAACGGTTACGACTTCAAACCGGCACGCGCGGCCATGCAGCGGTATATCGACGGCAATCTGCTGGCCGGCATTTCTTCGGCGGTGATGGTCGGCCGCGATCTGGTGGACGTGAGCTGCGTCGGGTGGGCCGACAAGGAAGCGCAGACGCCGTTGCGCACGGACCACATCTTCCGCGTATTCTCCAACACCAAGCTGATCACATCCTGCGCCGCGCTGTTGCTGTTCGAGGAAGGCAAATTCCGGCTCGATGATCCGATCGAGAAATTCATACCGCAGCTTGCCAACCGAAAGGTCCTGCGTCCCGGCGCGACCTCGCTGGACGACACCGAGCCGGCCAAGCGATCGATCACCATCCGCCATTTGCTGAGCCACAGTTCGGGGCTGAGCTACGGCTTTTTCGATCCCGGCTCGATCATCTTCAACGCCCTTAACGAGCGCGGCGTGCACAATCCCCAGACCACGCTGGCTGACATGGTGGATGTGCTGGCCGGCCTGCCACTGATCTATCATCCGGGGACGTCGTGGGAATATCCGCTCGCCATCGACGTGACGGCAAGGCTGGTCGAAATCATCAGTGGCCAGTCCCTCGATAAATTCATCAAGGCACGGATCCTCGACCCGCTCGGCATGATCGATACCGGTTTCGTCGTTCCGGAGAAGGATCAGAACCGACTCGTTGCGTATTACGCTGGCGCGGACCTGATGGAGCCCATGAAGCCGGGACTCACCCGGACCGACGACGCGCCTTTTCCCGGCGCCTATCTGCGCCCCATCGCGAGGCTCAATGGCGGTGGCGGCCTGGTTTCAACGCTGCCCGATATGGTCGCGTTGATCCGAAGCCTCCTGCCCGGGGGGCCAACCTTGCTCAAGCCGGAGACGATTGCGTTGATGATGACCAACCAACTGCCCGACGGCCAGTGGATCCGCTTTGCCATGATGGGAGAGCAGCGCGGCAAGGCGCATACGCTGGCCGGCGGATTGATTGTGCAGCCTGCGCCGTTCGACCATCCCGATGCTTCAGGTGAACTCTATTGGGGCGGCGTCGCGGGCACGCAATGGTGGATCTCCCCGAAGCAGAACATGGCCGGTGTCATGATGGCGCAGCGCCAGATGGCGTTCGTTCATCCGTTCTCGTTCGAGTTCAAGCGGCTGGCATATGAGGCAGTGAAGCAAGGACGTGGGGAAATGCGCGCGTCCGCATAAACTGCGGCCTCGCGATTGAACCGCTATTCTTTGGAATACCGGATCACCCGCTTTTACGCCGCAGTCGCCACCACGCGATTTCGGCCATCGTGTTTGGCGCGGTAGAGCGCGGTGTCGGCGCGCTTGAGCACATCGCCGACCGACTCGCCCTTGCGGTCCAGGGTCGACAGCCCGATCGAGATCGTGACCTCGATGCGCTTGGTTCCCTTGTTGACCGCGAATGGCTCGCNGGCGATCGAACGCCGCAGCCGTTCCGCCACCATGCCCGCGACATGCAGATCGGTCTCCGGCATCACGATCACGAANTCCTCGCCNCCATAGCGGCAGGCGAGATCGATGCCGCGGATCGACTTGCGGATCCTGACCGCGAATTCACGCAGCACGTCGTCGCCGGCATCATGTCCGTAATTATCGTTGATCGCCTTGAAGAAATCGATGTCGAGCATCATCAGCGCCAACGGCTTGCCCCGGGTCGAGGCTTGCTCGGCCAATGATGCCAGATGGCTCTCCATGTAGCGGCGGTTATGCAGGCCGGTGAGCGCGTCGGTGATCGCCATCTCGATGGAATTCTGCACGTTGTCGCGCAGATGGTCGGTATAGCGCCGCTTGCGGATCTGGGTGCGCGCCCGCGCCAGCAACTCGTTCTTGTCGACCGGGCGCAGCAGGTAATCATTGACGCCGATCTCGAGGCCGCGAAGCAAGCGTGCATTGTTGTCGGCATCGGCGATGGCGAGAATCGGAACCTGCCGTGTCCGTTCCAGCGATCGCGCCTGGCTGCAGAGCCGCAAGCCGTCGAAATTATCAAGGCCGAGCGAGACGATCAGCAGATCGTAATTGCCGTCGGCGGCATGAAACACGGCTTCAGCCGGATTGGTTTCGACATCGACGGTGTGCTCGGTGCTCAGCACCGGCGCCAGCCGTTCGTAGGAGGACGGCCGGTCATCGACCAGCAGGATGCGTCCGCCCTTGCCGGCGTCGGCCACGGCATTCCGCTCCGGCGCCTGCACGCCGATCTCCAGAGAGGTGATGGCACGCATGCGCAGTTCGTCGGTCATCATCTTCAGCCGGGTCAGCGAACGCACCCGCGCGATCAGCACGATGTCGGACACCGGCTTGGTCAGGAAATCGTCGGCGCCGGCCTCAAGGCCACGAACGCGGTCGGAGGGGCTGTCCAGCGCCGTGACCATCACCACCGGAATGAAATGGGTGGCCGGATTGGACTTGAGCCGCCGGCAAACCTCAAAGCCGTCCATATCGGGCATCATGACGTCGAGCAGGATAATGTCGCATTCGGCGCGCGCGCAAACCTCGAGCGCCTCGGCGCCATTGGAAGCGGTCAGGACGTCGAAATACTCCGCCGACAGCCGCGCTTCCAAAAGCTTGACGTTGGCGGGGACGTCATCGACGACCAGAATGCGCGCGGACATCGAAAATTCTCCCCTACCCGATAAATCGTCGAACGGTTTCAATAAATTTGCCGACCGAGATCGGCTTGGACAAATATGCTTCGCAGCCACCCTCGCGGATGCGTTCCTCGTCACCCTTCATGGCAAAGGCGGTGACCGCGACTACCGGAATGGCCCGCAACTCCGGATCGTCCTTGATCCACCGCGTCACCTCGAGGCCGGATACCTGGGGGAGCTGAATATCCATCAGGATGAGATCTGGACGAAGTTTGCGGACGAGATCAAGCGCCTCGAAACCGTTGCTGGTGCCGGAGGTCTGATAGCCGTGCGCCTCCAGCAGATCGCGAAAGAGCTTCATATTGAGCTCGTTGTCCTCCACGATCAGGACGGTTTTTGCCATCCCGCCCCTCCAATCCGAAATCAAGAAACCCACCCGCGAGATGAGCAAGACACACCGCAACACCCCGAAAATGCGTTTAACAGCGAAGCCGCAGTTTGCCCGGAAATTCGCTCTATCCCGTTAAGACGGAGCCTCATCTACACGGCAACCGATTTCCACTTGCTTGAACACATTCGAGAGACTCGGGCATGATGGTTCCAAAATAGAGACCATAAGTTACGGAAAGGCAAATATCAGTGATGACAAAGCGCACTCACAACCCCCGCGAAGTATCTGAAATCGTGGCGGTTCAGGCGCTTTCCTTCATCGCGGGCGATCCCGAGCGTCTCGGCCTGTTTCTGGCCGAAACCGGGATCGGCCCCGAGACGTTGCGCTCGGCCGCCGCCGACCCGCATTTTCTTGCCAGCGTGCTCGATTTCATCCTGCGCGATGACGGAACCGTGAGGGCGTTCGCGGCCACTTCGAAGCTCGACCCGACCACGATCGCGGCCGCGCGCGACGCGCTGGATGAGGGTCGCTCGGAGCGCGATCCGCCGTGAGCGCCACCGCGCCAGAGTTCGCCGGGCCGACCTGCTTTTGCCGGGACTGTCTCGGCGACCTCGATATCGCGGCCAGGCGATGCGGCGAATGCGGCTCGCCTCGCCTCGTTCGTCACCCGGCGCTGCCCTCACTCACGCTCGCCCATATCGATTGCGACGCGTTCTACGCGACGGTAGAGAAGCGGGACAATCCCGAAATCGCCGACAAGCCGGTCATCATCGGGGGCGGCAAGCGCGGCGTGGTTTCGGCGGCCTGCTACGTCGCCCGGACGTTTGGCGTGCGCTCCGCGATGCCGATGTTCAAGGCGCTGGCGCTGTGCCCGTCCGCGACCGTGATCCGGCCCGACATGGCGAAATATGTCAGGGTCGGCCGCGAGGTGCGCCATGCCATGCAGGCGTTGACGCCGCTGGTCGAGCCGCTTTCGATCGACGAGGCGTTTCTAGATCTGGCCGGCACCCAGCGCGTCCATGGCATGATCCCCGCGAAAGTGCTGGCGCGGTTCGCCCGCGAGGTCGAGCGCGGCATCGGCATCACGGTTTCGGTCGGGCTGTCCTGCAACAAATTCCTGGCCAAGATCGCGTCCGACATGGACAAGCCGCGCGGCTTTGCGGTCCTCGATCAGGTCGAGGCGCGCGCGATGCTGGCGGATAAGCCGGTCGGATTCATCTTCGGGGTCGGGCCTGCGACCCAGGAGCGGCTGTCGCAACGCGGCTTTCGCACCATCGCCGATCTGCAACACGCCGACGAAATCGAACTGATGAAGCAGTTTTCGACGGAGGGCCGCAGGCTGTGGCGGCTGGCCCGCGGCATCGACGATCGCCGCGTCGTACCCGATCGCGGCGCCAAGACCATCTCCAGCGAGACCACGTTCGAGACCGACATCCGCGATTTCGTCACCCTCGAAAAGCTGCTGTGGCGGCTGTCGGAGAAGGTGTCGATGCGACTCAAGAACGGAGATCTTTCGGGATTGACCATCACGCTGAAATTGAAGACGGCCGATTTCAGGCAGCGCACCCGCTCGCAATCGATCCACGCCCCGACGCAACTGGCGGCGAAGATTTTCGCGATTTCCCGCGAGATGCTGGCAAAGGAAATCGACGGCACCGCTTTCCGGCTGATGGGCACCGGCGTCAGCGCGCTACGTCCGGGATCGCTGGCTGACGACACCGACATGCTCGACCGCCGTTCGGCTCATGCCGAGCGCGCGATGGACGACCTGCGCAAGAAATTCGGCCACGCCGCGGTGATCAGGGGTATTGCCTATGACGGTCCGGAGAAGCCGGGATAGAGAGACAGGCCGCCGATCGTCATTGCCGGGTGTAGCCGTCCGAAGGACGGCGTCGCTTCCGCTCGCCTATGCCCGGCAATCCATCCATTTCGATAAAATCTTTTGAAGAGTGATGGATGCGCGGGTCAAGCCCGCACATGACAGCCAAAGGAATTGGCCGCGCTCCTCACTTACAAGGCTTGGTATCCTTGACGTCGAATTTCCCCAACGCGCCGGAGATCACGAAATCATTGTAATCGAGCACCAGCGCCCGCGAAACGCCGTTCTCGAACAGTTCAAACGACATAGAATAGACCGGCGTCTGCTCGCCGTCCGTGGACTTGGCGTCGCGGTCGTAATAGCTCACCGTGACCGGCCACCGCGTCAGCGATTTCATCATGTCGTTTGCGGTAGAGGGGTCCGGCGCCGCGACAGTGCGGTCGCCGGGGATCGGCTGCCCGATCACGGAAAGCGTGTTGTAGATCTTTTCGCCGTTGTCCGATCCATCATAGACGGTCAGCTCAAGCACGGATTTTCCTTCACGCGCCGCCGCAATGATGCGCTCGATCTGCTCGGTCGGGAACACCGTGCTGCCATCGAGCGTAAATGTCTTGGACACCGGTTGCTTCAATTTGACCGTGACATGGTCGCCGGTCCGCTCCGCGACGCCATCGACCGGGCTCGAATCGGTGTCGTTCATTCGCGACTCGATCTTGAAGCGATAGCTCTTGCCCGCGCCGTCTTCCCAGGAGGTCGAACGCAGATCGCTCAGCGTGACCTTGCCCTCGCCGCTGTCCAGTTCCGAAACCTGCCGAAATTCCGAGGTGTAGCCTTCGCAGGCGCTGCCGGTAAAATTATAGAGAATGCGGCCCCGCGCGCTGTTGATCGAGTTGGAGCCGCGCGACTTCGCAAGACTGAGTTCATAGAGCGCCTGATGCGCGAGAAACGGACTGCTCGCCGGGCTGCTGGTCGCGGCATTTGCCGCGCTTGCGGCAGAACCGCACCCCGCCGCGACCGTAGCGATCGCCAGCATCAGCGACCTGACATCACGGGACGAAATCCGGAATGGGCGAGCCATGTCTTTTCCTCGGCAGGGAGTTGTCACATTAATGACGTGCGTATTGCGCCGCAACTAGGGCCACTTCACGGAAAAGCACGAATTGGCGGCCGAAGGCCAATGTTTTTAGACTTGTTCCGGCTCAAATACCAACCGTCAGCGGCATTCTCCACCGATCCGCCATAGCTTGCATGTCGCTGCGCGATGCGCGAAACAAAGCCGGTCCGATCCCCTGGATCGGGCGCGGATTAAAATCAAATGGGGACGGAATATGGCCGGTACGATCGAGCAGAAACTTGCGGCACAGGGCGTGGTCTTGCATGAGCCCGCAAGCCCGGTGGCGAATTACGTCGGTTTTGTACGCACCGGAAATCTTCTGTTCGTGTCCGGCCAGGTTTGCGTCAACCCGGAAGGCAAGCTGATTGCCAAGGGCAAGCTAGGTGCCGGCGTCACCGTCGAGCAAGGCAACGCCGCGGCGCGCGGTTGCGCCATCAACCTGCTGGCGCAGATCAAGGCAGCACTCGGCGACCTCGACAAGGTGGTTCGCGTGGTCCGGCTCGGCGGCTTTGTCAATTCAGCGCCGGACTTTCTCGACGGGCCGAAGGTGCTCAATGGGGCGTCGGACCTGATGGTTGCCGCCTTCGGCGACAAGGGTCGCCACGCCCGCACCACGGTCGGCGTCGCCTCGCTTCCCGCCGACGCGGCGGTAGAGGTCGAAGGGATATTCGAGGTCTCCTAACCGAGACCCCGGTGCGCGCGCCCGACTGGCTGACGGCGCGACCGGTGGCCCATCGCGGCCTGCACGACCGTGCGCGCGGCATCATCGAAAACATGCCGGGCGCCGCTCGGGCTGCCATCGACGCTAATTTTGGCATCGAATGCGATATCCAGCTCACCGCCGACGGCGAAGCGATGGTGCATCATGACGACGCGCTGGGCCGCCTCACCGAGGGCAGCGCCGCCCTGCTCGGCATGACGGCGGCCGAGCTCAAGGCGGTCAGGTTCACCGATACCTCCGAGCGGATGATGTCGCTCGGCGACCTTTGCGCGCTGGTCGCGGGCCGGGTGCCGCTGGTGATCGAGGTCAAGAGCCATTTCGACGGCGACCGCAAACTGGTGACGCGGATGGCGGAGGTGCTCGCCTCGTATCGCGGACCCGTCGCCGGCATGTCGTTCGATCCGGACCAGGTGCTGGCATTGCGCGAATTGATGCCCGAGTTGCCCCGCGGCATCATTGCCGAACGCAGCTATGAAGCAGCCGACTGGCCGGAGGCATCGCCGGCTCAGCGGAAGCGCATGCTGCATTTGCGCCATGCGTTCCGCACCCGACCGCATTTCGTCGCCTATTGGATCGACGAGTTGCCGGCCCCGGCGCCCTGGATCGCCCGCCACATGTTCGGCCTGCCGCTGCTAACCTGGACCGTTCGCACGCCGGAGCAGCGCGAGCGGGCAGCCCGGCATGCGGATCAGATGATTTTCGAGGGTTTTAGGCCGGGAACCTGATGCGATCGCGCCCTTGAAGGCGCCCTTGAAGTCTTGGGTGCAATGCACGATCTTTTGGATTGGTCACCATGTGCGATGGCTGATCGTAACGCGTGGCCGGTTCTGACAGTCGATGGCGTCATCGGAAATAACCCTCGAAGCGGTCTCGTCGATCAGCCAGATCCCGGCTGAGGATTGGAATGCCTGCGCCAATCCGGCGCCCGACATCCATAGCCTCAACGGCCTCGACACACTGGCTTCACCCAGCGCAACAACCAAGTCCTGCGCCGGTTCAGCATCCGGTTATAACCCGTTCGTTTCACATGAATTTTTTTCAGCATTGGAAGCCTCCGGGTCGGCCTGTGCGCGGACCGGCTGGGGACCGCGCCATTTGCTGGCCCGGCTCGACGGCGCGATCGCTGGCATTGTGCCCTGCTATCTGAAATCCCACTCGCAGGGCGAATACGTCTTCGACCGCGGCTGGGCCGATGCCTATGAACGCGCCGGCGGACGCTATTATCCAAAACTGCAGGCCTCGGTTCCATTCACCCCGGCGGCCGGCCCGCGCCTCCTGATCCGCGACGGCGTCGATGCCGACCGGATCGGCGACGCGCTGGCGCGCGGGCTGGTGGCGCTATGCGGTGCCACCAACGCCTCATCGGCTCACGTCACGTTTGCGCGCGAAGCCGAATGGAAGTTTCTGGCCGGCCACGGCTTCCTGCAACGCAACGATCAGCAATTTCACTGGCACAATCAGGGCTATCGCGGTTTCGAGGACTTTCTCGCCACCCTCAATTCGCGTCACCGCAAGGCGATCCGGCGCGAACGCCGCGACGCGCTGGGGAGCGGCATCACGATTCACGCCCTCACCGGCAGCGGCATCACCGAAGAGGCGTGGGACGCCTTCTTCGATTTCTACATGGACACCGGTTCGCGGAAATGGGGCCGGCCCTACCTGACCCGCTCCTTCTTTTCGCTGATCGGGCAGAGCATGGCTGACGACGTGCTGCTGGTGATGGCGAAGCGCGAGGGCCGCTGGATCGCCGGCGCCATCAACTTCATCGGCTCCGACACGTTGTTCGGCCGCAACTGGGGCGCGATCGAACATCATCCGTTTCTGCATTTCGAGGTCTGCTATTATCAGGCGATCGATTTTGCGATTGAGCGTGGCCTGAAGACGGTCGAGGCCGGCGCGCAAGGCGAGCACAAGATCGCGCGCGGATATCTGCCGCAAACCACCTATTCCGCGCACTACATCGCCGATCCCGACCTGCGCCGGGCGATATCGGACTATCTCAGGCATGAGCGCGCCTATGTGGCCGAGGCGGCGCGCGAACTCACCGACGCCGCGCCGTTTCGCAAAGCCGCTGACGAGCCGTCTTGACCGCACGATATCGAACGCAAATTGAGATCAGGAGCTGCAATGACCGCGTATGACCCCAACAACCCCTTCGCGAAAATCCTGCGCGGCGAATTTCCCTGCTACAAGGTTTATGAGGACGACCACGTTCTGGCCTTTCTCGACATCATGCCGCGGTGTCCCGGGCACACATTGGTGATTCCGAAAGCGCCGGCCCGCAACATCCTCGACATTTCGGCGGAGGATTTCGCCCATGTCGCGCGCGGCGGCCGCAGAATTGCCCGCGCCGCAATGACGGCGTTCAAGGCCGACGGAATCACGGTGCAGCAGTTCAACGAACCCGCCGGCGGACAGGTGGTGTTTCATCTGCACATGCACGTGATGCCGCGCCACAACGGGGTTGCGCTGCTGCCGCCGGCAAGCCGCAAGGAAGAAGGCAAGGTGCTGGAAGCCAACGCGGCGAAGCTGATCGAGGCGCTGAAGGGTTAGCGCGCCCTCACCCCGCCTCGAAATCCCCCGCCTGCGGCGGCGCCAGCGGGGTGAACTCGCAGCGGTCGGGCTTGAGGTCCAGCAATGGCGTCTCGTCGAGGCAATCGAGGCCGCGCACCAGAACCGTATTGCCTTCGATCCCGACCAGCTTGACGATCGAGGTGCCAATCGGGTTCGGCCGCACCGGCGAGCGCAGCGAAAATGTGCCGCGCGTCGATTTGTTGTTCTTCGGGCTTTGCAGCACGAGATCGCGGCGCGACAGATGCAGCCAGTAGATCACTTCGAGATTGGAGTAGAAATCGACCCCCTTCAGCGCCGGCACCCATGGCTCGAAGATCTCGAGCCGGCAGACCGGACCGTCGTGACGCCCCTGTCGCGGGGCCTGAAGACGCGAGGTCCAGGGGGTGCGGATGCGGCCGATGAACACCAACCCGCCATCGTGCGCCGGCGGCATTTCGACGGCGAGTTCGCCCTCGCGGATTTCACTCTCTCGAACCATTACAGACCATTACCCGAGCCACCATTTGCCAGCAAGCATCACGAGTTCGCCGCACACCACGCCGGCAAAAATCGACCGCCGCGTCACGGTGAAAACGGCGAAACCGGCGGCCACCGCGGCGTAGCGCAGCCACCCCGGCACACTGGCCAGCGCGCCCGGCGGGAGGACCAGAATTTGCGCGATGACGCCAGCCAGGATCGCGGTCGCCACCGCCCTCACCCAAACCAGCAGTTCGGATCCCTCGTCGATGCCGCCGCCGAACCAAAGCCCGAGCATCCGCCAGACCTCATTGGGCAGGAAGCCCGCGAGCAGCAGCACCAGCAGCGCATTCCAGTCGCCGATAAAATCGCTCATTGGCGCCTCCGCCAGCGATGAACGCCATAGGCGATGGTGCCGGCCGAGACGCCGCTGATCAGGATATCAACCCCGGTGTGCAACATCGCCGTAAGTGGAAACAGCGCCAACCCCAGCACCAGCGCCAGAACGTCGGCAAGCTGCCGGCAATTGCGCGCGGTCGAGAGCAGGAATGCCAACGGCGTCAACAACAGGATCGCCGCGGCGAACAGCTCCGGGAGTTTGGCGGCGAGACCGTAGCCGACCGTGGTGGCAACGAGGCAGAGCGAGACCAGACCGCTGCCCAGCCCGTGCGTGAAGACGATGCGCCTCGCGCGCGGCACCTGTGGCAGCAGGCGAAAGCATTCGACCCATAACGTGACCGCGATGAAGTGGGCTGCCAGCACCAGATGACGCCGCTTCGTTGTCGGCGTGCGCAGCATCGGCAACACCGATACCACCATCGGAAACAGCCGGATCGCGCTGACGGTAACGGCAATGGCCGCCTGCAACACCGTGGCGCCAGAACCCAGCGTCGAAATCAGGATGATCTGCGCAGGCCCCGCCCATACGAGAACCGTGCTCGCCAGCGCCCAGCCCAGGCTGAAATGCGTACTATGCGCGAGCGCGCCGATGCCGAGATAGGTCGCAAACAGCACGAGGGCGAGCACGGTCGAGGTGACCGACCACATTCCCCATGCGAACGTCCGCAGGGGATTTTGCCATTGGGGCGAATCGAGAGCGGGAAGCGGCACGAGCAACCGGATCACAATGGGTTAGGTCATGGGTTAGGTCGGCATAACGCTGGCGAAACCAGCCAACGTCAAGCGAACCCCTGATCAGGCCAGTTATGCGGTTCGTACGATCAGCCTCTAACGTTGAAGTTTCGCAGCACGAAACAGGCACCACCCGCACGACGGATGCGATTGCAAAGGTCGTCGGCCGCGGAGCGCGTGTCAGCGCCGATCCGCACTTGGTAAAATGTGCGGCTGCCCCGATTGCGCATGACCGAACTCAACAAGCTTGGATCCTGATCGCCGATGACGGCGCTCAGCCGCTTGATCGCGCGCGAATACATCGCCAACGCCTTGTCGCGGCTGAAGCCCGCGGCAAGCTGCACGCCCCACGCCCGAGCCTCACCAAGCTTCACCCGCTGTTCCAACTCGGTGACAAAGGGATTGGGCGCGCGCTTGAGCAANGCCATCAATTCGCGGCAACTCGAGGTCGGCGNGCGATCGGGCATTTTGCCATTCTTGCCGGCCGCCGCCCAGTCGTCGACCGTCGAGCCGGTAATGACGGCAACGTAATGGCGCGTCTCCTGCGGCAGGCCGCCTGAGCCGGCGAGCCATTCCTGTACCCGCCGCGGTCCGGCATTGTAGGCGGCGGCGGCCAGCCCGAGATTGCCGAACTGGCCGCGCAGTTCGTTCAGGAATTCGGCGGATTTCGGCAACGCCTGCACCGGATCGAACGGGTCGAGCAGCCGGCGTTCGCTGGCGGTCCCCGGCATGAATTGCGCGATACCCTGCGCGCGCTGGCCGTTACGCGTCACCGGTCCCATGGCATCGGCTTGAAAGCGGCTTTCCTGCCAGATCACGCGGGCGAAAAACTCAAGCGGCAAATCTTCCGCTTTCGCTGCCGATTCGATCATCAGGCACATCGCCTCGCGGGTGTTGGTTTCCGCGGCGGTTTCGGCGGGCTTTTGCGGCTCGCTCTTGTTTGCATCCTGGAGGGCGTCGAGTTCTTCGAGGCTCGGCTTGATGACCTCGCCGCCGGTCGCAGCATCTTCGGCGACGCCCTGCCCCGTCGCCAGGCACAGCGTCACCACGATGACGCAGATCGCCGCACGCAGACCGATGACCGCTTGCACCGTCACTTGCCGCTCCCGTGGGACCCGCTTGACACCCCCTGAGGACTATCTAGCTATCCAGTAATGATGGCGCGCATGTGAGAGCGCAAGAGATGACCGCACCGCCCGACGACCTCCCTGGTTTCGCGCCTGACGACGATGCGCCGATCCCCTATATGGCGCGAACCCGCGAATATTATCAGGCGATCGGCTACACGACGCCCTATCGCTGGGCGCATTATGTCGGGGCGCCGTTCCAGCGCCTCCGAAAGCCGCTTGGGCAGTCTCGCGTCGCCCTTGTCACGACCGCGGCCCCCTTCGATCCCGCCAAGGGCGATCAGGGCCCGGGCGCCAAATACAATGGCGGCGCCAAATTCTATTCGGTCTATGACGGCGATACTTCGAAGCCGCATGATTTGCGGATTTCGCATATTGCCTATGATCGCCTGCACACCTCGGCCGACGACAGCGGCACCTGGTTCCCGTTGCCGCAATTGCAGCGGCTCGCAAGCGAGGGACGGATCGGAGAACTCGCTCCTCGGTTCTTCGGCGCGCCGACCAATCGCAGCCATCGCGTCACCATCGAAACCGACGCACCGGAAATCCTTGCGCGTTGCCGGGCGGATCAAGTGGATGCCGCGGTGCTGGTGCCGAACTGCCCGGTATGCCATCAGACCATCAGCCTGGTCGCCCGGCATCTGGAGGCCAACGGCGTTTCCACAGTGGTGATGGGTTGCGCCAAGGACATCGTCGAACATGCCGCGGTGCCGCGGTTTCTGTTCAGCGATTTTCCGCTGGGCAATTCGGCGGGCAAGCCTAACGACCCCGGCTCCCAGGCCTTCACATTGGAGCTTGCGCTAAGCTTGCTCGAAGCAGCACCAGGCCCGCAAACCACGGTGCAATCGCCGCTGCGCTGGAGCGCGGACGCCTCCTGGAAACGCGACTACAACAATGTTGCACTGCTCAGCGCCGAGGAGTTGGCCCGGCGGCGGCGCGAATTCGATGCGCAGAAGGAAATCGCCNGCGGATTGCGCGAAAGCGCGGCGTAAGGCCGTTCGCGCCGGGCCCAAAAGCTCCAGATTCGTCCCGTCCTGACACAGATCGGTTTACGTTAACGCTGCATTTTAGCGGCCTCGGCCTTTCGCCCGCGGCTAAGCCGGGTAAGGTCCCCTCTTTATTGGGAGATTATGCGATGCAGGATCGACGCCAGAACGCGCGGGACAAGGTGATTTATGGCGGCGTCGCCGAAATCGGCGAGCGTGGCGCAACCCGGGATTGCATCGTCCGCAACATCTCCGAAAACGGCGCCGGCATCGAATTCAGCAACGCCGTTAGATTGCCCAAAGAGCAGATGTCACTGGCCATCGCGCGAAAAGGCCGTTCGTTCCTCGCCAGGATCATCTGGTGGCGCGACAACTTCGTCGGCGTGGCCTTCAGCGAAGAGAAGCCATCGGAACTGCCGGATTCGGACCTTGGCGAACGGCTGCGCCGCAGCGAGCAGAAGAAGCGACAGCTTCAGCGCCGCATCAAACAGCTTCTGGATGGCTGAACAAGAGGATCTTTTCCGTTCCGATGGAATCGGACCGGAGCCTCTATTTCCTTCTGACGATACCGGTCAGCGCGTATACTCCTGCAGCCCACAAGCAGGTGCAGGAAAATTCGCATGCGCGAGAATCGCATGATCGGCGCGAGACCCCATGCCTGGCTGACATCTGTCTGGCTGATCTTGCTTGCCGCACCGGCAGGCTCCGCGAGTCCCGCCGGTGAGTTGTCCGTCACGCCTGCGAGCATGGCTCGCATCGGCACGATCGACGAGCGCTACCAGTCCTACAATATCGAAATGGTCGAAGTTACCGGGGGAGAATTCTGGAAGCCCTACGGACCGGAGCGCGGCGTCGAGGCCGCGCCCCCGCCGAACACGCCGGGGGCCAGGAATTCGAACAAGAATTCGAATCTGTTCCAATATCGGCCGCCGATCGATCTCACCAATGCCCGGTTGCGAAAGCTCGCCTCGGCACTGGCGCCGGCGTATCTGCGGGTCAGCGGCACCTGGGCAAACACCACCTATTTCGCGGATTCGGACAGCGTACCCTCCGCGCCACCAACCGGATTCAGGGCCATCCTGACCCGCCGGCAATGGCGGGAGGTGATCGATTTCGCGCACACGGTCAATGCGCGGATCGTGACATCATTCGCGGTGGGCGCTGGCAATCGCGACGCGGCCGGCATCTGGACGCCGGATCAAGCGCGTCGCCTGCTCGACTTCACGCGGATGGCGGGAGGCAACATCGCCGCCGCCGAGTTCATGAACGAACCCAATCTCGCCGCCATTGGCGGCCTGCCGGCAGGCTATGACCCAGCCGCATTTGGACGCGACTTTAGGGTGTTCCATGAATTTGTGAAGCAAACCGTTCCGGAGATGATGATCCTCGGGCCCGGCGCGATAAATGAAACGCCGGAAGCCTCCGAACTGCTCGCCGCGTCCCGCCCGGGCGTGGATGCTATTTCGTATCATCACTATGGAGCACTGTCGGAGCGCTGCGCCGGTACGGTCACGCCGGAGGCAGCACTTTCGGAAGCGTGGCTTTCCCGGACCGATCAAACCCTGGCGTTCTATCGGACCCTTCGAGATCAATTTGCGCCCGGCAAACCGATCTGGCTCACCGAAACCGCGGAGACGGCATGCGGTGGAAACCGCTGGGCCGCAACTTTCCTGGATACGTTCAGATATCTCGATCAGCTTGGACGGCTCGCGAAGGCCGGCGTTCAGGTCGTGATGCACAATACGCTGGCGGCCAGCGACTACGCCCTGCTCGACGAGCGAACGCTGTCACCCCGGCCGAATTACTGGGGCGCGCTGTTGTGGCGGCAATTGATGGGAACCACCGTGCTCGACCCGGGCCTGCCTGTACAAGCGGGCCTGCATGTCTATGCCCATTGCCAGCGCGGAACGCCGGGCGGCGTTGCTCTGCTCGTGATCAACACCGACCGAGATGCGCCGCATTCGCTGAAGGTGGCCAACGCTTCCGAACGCTTTACCCTCGATGCGGAGAACTTGCCGGATGCAACGGTGCGGCTGAACGGCAATACGCTCACGCTCGGGCCCGACGACCGTGTGCCGCGCCTGACGGGTGTTCCGGCATCGGCCGGCCTTTTGACGATGGCGCCGGCGACAATCACATTTCTTGCGGCGCCGGAGGCGGCCAACGCCGCTTGCCGATGAAGCGCCGCATCGGGCAAATCGCAATTGGGAAATCGCACCAAAAAAGCCGGCGGTCTTGCGACGCGCCGGCTCTTTCTTTCGCAGTATCGGCCGCTCGGACCTTGGCTCAGACCTTCACCAGCGGCCCTCTCGAGGCCGGGCCCTTCGACCCGCCGCTCGGACCATTGGGTCTCGGCTTGCGCGGCACAGCGCGCTTGCGCGCGCCGGGCAGTTTCTCCGGCTTCGGTGTCACCGGCCCTTCGACATATTCGAACCCGATCTTCTCCTGCGCCGCATCCGCGGCCGCCTCGTCCTTGACCAGCACGACGCGGACGTGGCCGCCGCCCTTGAGCTTGCCGAACAGCACTTCGTCGGCCAGCGGTTTCTTGATGTGCTCCTGAATCACGCGCGCCATCGGCCGCGCGCCCATCTGCTCGTCGTATCCATGCCGCACCAGCCAGGCCTTGGCCGGCTCCGACAGTTCGATGGTGACGTCGCGGTCGGCAAGCTGTGCCTCAAGTTGCAGCACGAACTTCTCGACCACCATGCCGATCACATCGGCATTGAGATGCGCGAACGAGACGATGGCATCGAGCCGGTTGCGGAATTCAGGCGCAAACTGCCGATTGATCGCTTCGTGATCGTCGCCTTCCCGCTTGTTGCGCGTGAAGCCAAAGGCCTGGCGCGCCAGATCCTGGGCGCCGGCATTGGTGGTCATGATCAGGATGACGTTGCGGAAATTGACCTGCTTGCCGTTGTGATCGGTGAGCCGGCCATGATCCATGATCTGCAGCAGCACGTTGTACAGGTCCGGATGCGCCTTCTCGATTTCGTCAAGCAACACCACGCAGTGCGGATGCTGATCGACGCCGTCGGTGAGCAGGCCGCCCTGGTCGAAGCCGACATAGCCCGGAGGCGCGCCGATCAGGCGCGACACGGTATGACGCTCCATATATTCCGACATGTCGAAGCGGATCAGCTCGACGCCCAGCGAGGCCGCCAGCTGCTTTGCCACTTCGGTCTTGCCGACGCCGGTCGGCCCCGAGAACAGATACGAGCCGATCGGCTTTTCCGGCTCGCGCAAGCCGGCCCGCGCCAGCTTGATCGAGGCCGAGAGCGCATCGATCGCCTTGTCCTGGCCGAACACCACCCGTTTCAGGGTCTGCTCGAGATGCTTGAGCACCTCGGCATCNTCCTTCGACACGCTCTTGGGCGGAATCCGCGCCATGGTCGCGATCGTGGTTTCGATTTCCTTGATGCCGATGNTCTTCTTGCGCTTGTTCTCNGCGACCAGCATCTGTGCCGCGCCGGATTCATCGATCACGTCGATCGCCTTGTCCGGCAGCTTGCGGTCGTGGATATAACGCGACGACAATTGCACCGCGGCCTCGATGGCCTCGTTGGTATATTTAAGCCGGTGATAGTCCTCGAAATAGGGTTTCAGGCCCTTGAGGATCGCGATCGCGTCCTCCACCGTCGGCTCATTGACATCGATCTTCTGGAACCGGCGCACCAGCGCGCGATCCTTTTCAAAATGCTGGCGATATTCCTTGTAGGTCGTCGAGCCCATGCAGCGAATCGTGCCCGACGCCAACGCCGGCTTGAGCAGATTGGATGCATCCATCGCGCCGCCGGAAGTCGCACCGGCGCCGATCACGGTGTGGATTTCATCGATGAACAGGATGGCGTTCGGATGCGCCTCGAGCTCCTTGAGGACCTGCTTCAGCCGTTCCTCGAAATCGCCGCGATAGCGCGTGCCCGCAAGCAATGTGCCCATGTCGAGCGAGAACACAGTCGCGGCCGCCAATACTTCAGGCACTTCGCTGTCGACGATGCGCTTGGCCAGACCTTCGGCGATCGCGGTCTTGCCGACGCCGGCCTCTCCAACGAACAGCGGATTATTTTTCTGCCGGCGGCAGAGCACCTGGATCGCGCGGTTGATCTCGGCATTTCGCCCGATCACCGGATCGATCTTGCCGTCGCGCGCCTTCTTGTTGAGGTTGACGCAGTAGGTATCGAGCGCCTCGCCCTTCTTCTTGGAATCTTCGTTGCCTTTGGTCTCGGTCTCTTCGTCGACGCCGCGCACCGGGCGCGCTTCCGACACCCCGGGCCGCTTGGCGATACCATGGCTGATGTAATTGACCGCGTCGTAACGCGTCATGTCCTGCTCCTGCAGGAAATAGGCCGCGTGACTCTCGCGCTCGGCGAAGATCGCAATCAGCACGTTGGCGCCGGTCACTTCCTCGCGCCCGGATGACTGGACGTGAATCACCGCGCGCTGGATGACGCGCTGAAAGCCCGCGGTCGGCTTGGCGTCATCGGCGCCGTCCGTCACCAGGTTTTCGAACTCGGTTTCGAGATAGTTGACGAGACTGGTGCGCAGCTTGTCGAGATCGACACTGCAGGCACGCATTACCGCCGCTGCATCGGAATCATCGATCAGCGACAGCAGAAGGTGTTCGAGCGTGGCATATTGGTGGTGACGCTCGTTTGCAATCGCCAGCGCGCGGTGCAGGGATTGTTCAAGGCTTTGAGAAAAAGTAGGCATTCGCGTCCTCTGTGGCCCCCGCCATCATGATCGCCGTTGCCCGGTCAGGCAACAACAACCTTTGTCAACCCTTTCGTCATATAGTTACATCCGCTCACGACGAAAGACCGGTTCCCTTCAACTCGTCTGCGCTCGGACTGTACGCGCCATACCCATGCAAAATCGAGCGTTCACGCCAGTATTGCACATACCGGTCCGACCCATCATTAATTACGATGCAAAACCCGTTCCGGTTTTGGCGGATTTTTGCCCGGCGCTACTTCTTTTCCATCACGCATTGCAGGGGATGCTGGTGCTTGCGTGCAAAATCCATCACTTGCGTCACCTTGGTCTCGGCGATCTCATAGGTGAACACGCCGCACTCCCCGATTCCATGATGATGGACGTGGAGCATGATCTTCGTGGCAGCCTCGACATCCTTCTGGAAGAACTTCTCCAGCACCAGAACGACAAATTCCATCGGCGTGTAATCGTCGTTCAATATCAGGACGCGGTACAGGTTCGGGCGTTTGGTCTTCGGTTTGACCTTGGCGATGACGGATGTCGCCGGACCGCCGGCTCCGCCACCACGGTTCTCATCATTGCCCATTCGGGGGGCAAATGCGGCGACGGCAGGCGGCACGGACGAATCAAATTTGGAAACTAGTTGCAGCATGGCACAGGTGTTCGACATCCCCACGGGAAACCGGATAGCGGCCAGGTGATGTTCTCCTGTCGGAGACATCGCAAGTTCCCAGACGCGCTCTCCAGATCGCCGCTCCCGGCCGGCCCGACCCATCAGCTGGATCGATAGCTGCAATATGGGTCCGACGCTGGCTCGCCGCAAGCGCGCAAATATTGGCCAAATGCTGCTTGTGGCGGGCCCGACTCCCGGTTCGGCAATCTAGCGGAGGTTAATCAATTCCGTTGGATTTGACAAAGCCGCGTTGCCGCGCGTCCTGAAATAATCTCCGCACATCCCAAACAGGAAAAAGCCCGGCCAAACGGCCGGGCTTTGATTCTGGAGAGCAGCGTCTGCGTCAGCGCATAGACCGCGCAGGCGCGCGGCAGAAAGCGCGCAATCTATTGGTGGACAGCGGACGGGGTGAACTTCGCCACGATGCCTTCCAATGGCTTGAAGGTCTGCTTGGCGAGATTGGTATAGAGCCCTGCGATCTTCTGCGACTCGGCCACGAACGTCTCGTAGGCGGATTTCGCATATTCGGTCTGCACTTCGATCGCCTTGTCGAGCGAGCTTACGCCGGACAGCTTCTCGACGAATGACTTCGTGTCTTCAAACGACTTCTTGGTGTAATCGCCATAGGCGCTTGCGATGGCCTGAAGGCCGTTCTGAAGGGTCGTTGCCGATGCAACGACGGTCTCGATCTGCTCTTTTCCGTACTGCTGAATGTCTTCGACTTTGACCATGATGGATTTCTTTCCCAGACTGATGTTTGAACGATCCGCCGGGAGGTCCCGGCCCCCTGACATGTCAGCCTATATGTGCAATGCACAATAAAGTCAAGATTTTTGTGCAACGCACAAATCGAGGCGATTTAGCGCCAAATACCTTTGGATGGCGCAAGGGTTGCTTAAGCTTTTGGAAACTCCGGCCACCTAACCTGATTCGGTGCCTGTTCGCGGTTCGGACAGGTCCCCAAAAAGTATTTGACTACAGTCTCTTAGCTGCAATAGCGATCAGATTGGCCGTTCCGGAGAAAATACGCATCCGGATTCGGAGAGTTTGGACAGGATACCCAGCCGGCAGATGGGCATAATTTAGCCTCACGAACCGGTGAACAAGATAGAAATTGGACGGGGAAGTTTATGCTTCGCACAACCTTGGCTTCCTCCCGTGTTCTGCGGGTTTCCGTTTTGGGGCTGGTCACCCTCACCGCTGCCGCCGTTTTAACAACCGGCACAGCCGATGCGCGCCATTACAGGCATCGCCACCATGCCTATCATGCCTACCATCACTACCATGCGCGTCACCACGAGGAGCGGGAAAGCTATAGCCCGCAATTTTCCTCCATCATTGTCGACGGCAATTCCGGCGCGACCCTTACCGCCAGCAGTCCCGACGCGAGCCGCCACCCTGCCTCGCTCACCAAGATCATGACGCTTTATCTGCTGTTCGAGCGTCTCGACGCTGGCAAGATGAACCTCGATACCGAAATGGCGGTATCCGAGCATGCCTCCGAGCAAGCGCCCACCAAACTCGGCCTGCGCCCAGGCCAGACCATTCGCGTCGAAGACGCCATCAAGGGGCTGGTGACACGTTCCGCCAACGACGCAGCTGTCGTGATCGCGGAAGCCATCGCCGGCGACGAAGACGATTTTGCCAAGCTGATGACCCACAAGGCGCGTGCGCTCGGCATGACCCGCACGGTTTATCGCAATGCTTCAGGACTGCCCGACGATGACCAGGTGACAACGGCGCGGGATCAATCGACCCTGGGCCGCTCCATCCAGGATCGTTTCCCGCGCTATTACCGCTATTTCTCGACCGAGACGTTCAATTATCACGGCCAGTCCATCCGCAACCACAATCACCTGCTCGGCAGTGTCGAGGGCGTCGATGGCATCAAGACCGGTTACACCCGCTCGTCAGGCTTCAATCTCGTGACCTCGATGCGCCGCGGCAACCGTCATCTGGTCGGCGTGGTGATGGGAGGTCGCAGCGGCAGTTCGCGCGACGCCATCATGCGTAACCTGCTCGCTGAGAATCTGGAGAAGGCCGCGAGCAAGCGTACCGTTGCTGCGATCACCGAGCGCAATCCTGCTGATGCCAATGCCGATGTCGCGGAAGCCGAAGCAGCCTCCCGGCCGACCCAGACGGTTCAGGTTCAGGGAGCAGTTCAGGCCGCATCCGAAGCGCCCGAGCCGGCCGCGGCGCCGCCGGCGCGTTCCACGGCACAGGCTTCACGATCATCGATCTTTGCGGCCGCCGCGGCGGCCGTGCCTCCGCCGCAAGCCAAGCCGGAGCCTGCGCCGTTCACCAATGGGGTGATCCAGGCTCAGTCCATTGCAGCGATCCCCGGTTCGTCCGAGCCGATGAAGCCGGTCAAGGTGAAGACCGTCCAGATCAAGGCCGGACAGATGAAGCTGGCCGCGGCCGGTGCTGCCCAACCGACCACGCCCATCACCAGCGCCATACCGGCACGCCCGGATGTGCCGGAGACATCCAGCGCGATCATGGCCAAGGCTGAATCTAACAAGGCTGAATCTAACAAGGTTGACGTCCCCAGGATCGAGATGCCGCCGCAACCGGCAAACCACGGCACCGGAAACGGTCTGCTCGGGGTGTTGCCGGCATCAAGTGCATCGCCCTCCTCCACTTCACAGGCGATGGCCTATGCCGATACGCCGCCTCACGGCCAGCCGCAGGCCGTTCAGCAAAACGGCGCGATCAAGCCGGTGGCAGTCCATACCGGATGGATCATTCAGGTCGGCGCGCTGGAAAGCGAGAGCGAAGCACGCCAACGTCTCGAAATCGCGCGCGACCAGGCTCGCGGTATGCTCAGCAAGGCGGATCCGTTTACCGAACCGGTCGTCGCCAAAGGCGAGCGGAAGCTGTTCCGTGCCCGCTTTGCCGGTCTCGACAGCGATCAGGCCGAGGCGGTATGCCGGACGTTGAAGCGCTCCGACATCTCCTGTTTCACGGTTCGGAACTGATCAGAGACCTTTGCAGCGAAAGCCTGTCCCGCATTTGATGCGGGGCGGATTGCGGTTCGCCTGAAGAAAGCACTCCCGAAAGGTTGGCAATTAGGGCCTCCGTTCCGATTCAATCGAAACGGAAACGACGCATGCCACCACGGCAGTCGTGAGAGCAGACCCGGTGAAGGATGAATTTGCATCCCGCAACCTCTCGTCAAGATTTCGGGGCTAGATTGGTTAGCGAAAGATCGACCACGCCGGGCAACGGCGGGCGACAACGGGGCGTCGACCGGAGCGGAAAGCAGAAGCAACTCGCAGGTAGTAGCGTTTGGTAGCGTTGCCGGAGTTAGCTGTGATGCGTGCGAAGCAAAGTATCCTTGGCCTCGTTTACACGGGAGGCGAGGTACGTCGACCCCCCCTGATCGGGATGCAGTTTCTTCATGAGGGCGCGGTGCGCCCGACCGATTTCGTCGCGCCCCGCCCCCGGCTGCAGGCCAAGGATCTGATAGGCCTCCTCGTCCGTCATTTTGCCACTCGCCGCCGGGCGGCTCTGCCCCCCTGCCGCATTTCCCTGCGCGTGCTGACGCCAGGCGGGAAACCTGCGGTCAAGATAGCTTTCAAGTAGCGCCACGCTTTCGGCGTCGAAGCCGGCCATCATCGCCGTCAATTGCGGCAGGTCGAATTCGTCGAGCAAGTGACCGGCATTCGGCCCGGCTACGATCTGACCGCTGAGTTCGCCGCCGTCGTGATCGAGCCGCATNTCGAGAAACTGCGAGCGCACGCGCGACGTCTGTCCCGGCGAGCGTTGGACGCCGGAGCCTCCGAACAGCCCGCTGATGTTGCCGAACCCCGATGCCCCGAAGGGTGACCAACCCAACAGGCCCGCGCCGAAGATCCCGAGCGGGACCGCTACCGCAAGCTCACCCTTGATGCCGGTAAAGGCGGCGACCGCGAGCGCCAGAATGCCGCCGCCGATCTTGACCGCGCGCGCAAGCACGACCGGATTGGCCGCCCGAAACATCTGCAGCAGCGAGTAAAGCAGGATAACGGCGACGACGCCGGCAATCAGGGTGGGCATGAAATCAATATAGCGCGGCCGGCGGCAAAAAGCATGCTTGGCCGACGGTCTTCGCCTCCAAGACACATCAAGACATGTGAAGGCACGATCATTTCATCTGTCCGAGCAGTTTGGCCGCACCGCTTCCGGTCTTCGACAGCCGCAGCAACGCCTCGCGGCCACCGGCGGCATAGGCCGCCGCGGCGCGCAGCAGTTCGCGCAGTTGCGCCGCCGCCCCCGGATCGAACCTGCACCATGCACCGCCTGTCAGCCGCGCGATCTCCCGAAACGCCTGCTCGGCGACGCCGTCATGTCCCTCCTGGAACATGAACACGGGCACCTTGAGCAGACCGAGTTCGCCGGCCTTGCGGCAGAGGTCGTCGAGCTTTTCCTCCATGGCATCGCCGACGAAGACCACCGCGCGCACCGCGGAAGCGGCAGCCTCCCGCCGCGCTTCCGACAACACCTTGCCGATCTGGGTATTGCCGCCCCGGCAATCGATCCTGGCCATCAATTTTGCCAGTTGCGCGGTGTCGGAGATCCATCCGCTGGCACCGCACTCGTTGAGACCGCGATAATAGACCAGGCGGATATCGAGACTGCCGAGCGCCGCCGCCTCGCGAAACATGTCGGCCTGCAGCGCGCAGGCCATGTCCCAGGTCGGCTGCCGGCTCATGGTGGCGTCAAGCGCGAAAACCAGCCGGCCCCTTGCGCCAGGAGCGTGGGGCGACATCGCACGGGCCTTGGCGACAAAGGCGGCGATATCATCCGACGCCGAACGGCTCGCCTCCGGCAGCAAACCGGCGCTACCGGATGGAACTTTGCCGGATTCGGCCTTTTGCGCCGATGACACGTCGCCCGCAGATTTCGGTTTGGTCGGTTCACCGGACATAGGCGCTCGCAAATTGCCGCGAGCCTTATGTGGAGCGGGATGAGGCAACGGTCAATGCGCGATGGATACGCGGGTCTTGTTCGCCCAGAAGGCAGACCAGGTCGCGGAATGGTCAGGGCGCGATGCGGCTTGGAGGGCGATGCGTACCGTCAGTTCTTGACCGGCGAGTACAGCGCAACCGGTCCCGGATCGGTCAGGAGCGGCGGTGCTTTGGTGACGACCGGCTTCAGCGAGCTGCTTTCGTCATCGAGGAATTTGTCGAGCATGCCCTCGATCGTCAGCTTGACCTGCTCGGGACCGCGATCGCTCATATCGGTGTGCTGATAACCGGTCTGCACAACCGTAATCCCGGCCTTCTCGCAATCCTCGTCACCGGGAACGACACCGGGGTCGGGCTTGAACACCGGATCCTTCGATCGGAACGAAAGAATCTTGAATCGGCCGTCCGTCATGAACGGCACGCGCAGATTGTCGAGCGTGACCACCTTCTTGATATTGTCCGGATACATCTTGGCGAAGTACATCGAAATGTCCCCGCCATTGGAGTGTCCCACCATGGTCAGATGGTCGTAATCGGCGTTCGGCACCACCTTCTTCATTTCATCGACCGCAAAGCGGATATTGGCAACGCCGCGATGATACTGCGGCAACCGGCCGACATAGAGTTCGCCGACTTTGGTTACCAGGGGCGCATCCGTGGGCAGGTCATGCTGGATGCTCATGGCGAGATAGCCGCGCGCGGCAAAAACGTTTGCCAGGAACGAGTATTCGGTAAACTTGACGGTGTTGCCGTGATTGAGGATCGC
>JGI24140J50213_10000252_pt1 | contig 25433 bp, 20 predicted proteins | sample BarGraIncu00222A_FD_50213 | JGI IMG/M metagenome (IMG submission 50213)
AGGGTAGGCGAAAGGTACGCGAAACGTACGCGAAACCCCTAAGTTGTATACAAAGAGAAAAGTTGAATTCTATTCTTCATATCCTCATCATGTCTTTAGGTCCTTTATAGTGTCCTTTTATGAAATTGGCTTTCACTGACCCATTAATCTCTCCCCAACTTTTCCGACAGATCCCATATAACGTTCACTGGGTAACTCTTTACTTCTATTTTGGATAGTAAAGAAATATTACGTTTAATAATTATAAAATATTACATCGCGTAAAGAAAATAATATTGAATTGTGTTATTGATAGTGTGGTTGGTGTGACAGAAAGAATTAAATTAAAATAAATACATTTATATGTATCACAAAAACAGATATATATGAAGTATTGTAGTCTAAAATAGTTTATTGCAAGTGACGATTGTTTAAGTTTGGCACGGTATTGGTTATAAGGGTAAATACAACAATAACTTTACAATCGAAACTTAAAACTTAAAACATAAAGAAACTTAAAACCATGAAAAACTTAATCACATTAATCGCAGCAGTCGTTTTAGTAGCAGTAACCGCCACAGCAAATGCACAGGTAACAGGAACAGCAACTGGATCAGCAACCATCATTACTCCGATTTCAATTACAAAAACTGTTGATATGAATTTTGGCAGCATTGCAGTAGGTTCGACTTTAGGATCAGTTGTTTTAGCCCCGGATAACACAAGAACCAAGTCAGGTGGTATTACACTTCCAGTAGTAACGGGAACTGTAACAGCAGCGTCCTTCACTGTAAATGGATTAGGAACATCTACTTTTTCTATTACTTTGCCAACAACTTACACAATTACAAGTGGTGTAAACACGATGAATATTGACACATTCACCAGTACTCCTTCAGGAAGTGGCTCATTGGTTGGTGGAACACAGACAATCAAAGTTGGAGCTACACTTGATGTTGCTGCATCACAACCTGCCGGTTCTTATACCAATTCAACAGGTTTCCCTGTAATTGTTAATTATAACTAATCTCCATATCAAATGCTGTTATTGACAGCAACCTATTATTTGTTAATATCCAGGAAGCGCTTTGAGAAAGGCGCTTCTTTCTTTTTTAAATGACAAGATGCTTAAATTTATTTTTATGTGGCGTAATAAAATATTACGTTTAATTGTTTTATAAATTTACGTGTTGTAAAGTAATTAACTGATATGATTGCACTTTGTGAAGTTTATATACGAGTATGTTAATTTGGAAATATTATAAATAGATGTATAGATAACACAAAAACAACTTTATACAATATTTAAAAAATCTTTTATGGTTTATGGTATTATAAAAAATGTTAAGTTGGCATAGTATTGGTATTAAGAGTAAATACAACAAAAACTTTACAATCGAATTTTAAAATTTAAAACATAAAAAAAACTTAAAACCATGAAAAACTTAATCACATTAATCGCAGCAGTCGTTTTAGTAGCAATAACAACCACAGTAAGCGCACAGGTAACAGGAACAGCAACTGGATCAGCAACAGTCATCACTCCGATTTCAATCTTGAAAACTACTGATATGAGTTTTGGTAACCTCGCAGTAAGTCCAACAATTTCCGGTACAGTTACTTTAACCCCTGCTGGTGGCAGAACTACAGATGGTGCAGGTGGAGTTGTTCTTCCAGCAGCCAATGGAACTGTTGCTGCAGCTTCTTTCACTGTATCAGGTTTGGGTAATTCAACTTATTCGATTTCACTGCCCTCTTCTTATACGTTATATTATCTTACAAATAGTATGATAGTAAATGCTTTTACCAGTACTCCTTCAGGTATTGGTACATTAACTAGTGGCTCACAGGTGATAAAAGTTGGCGCAACACTTAATGTTGGAGCTGGACAAGTTGCCGGTACTTATGTAAATGCTACAGGTTTTGGTGTAACTGTTAATTACAACTAATCTCAAGATTAAACAAGATATTTTTTGGTGACACAAATCTATTTAATTGTTTATATAAAAGAAGCGCTTTGAGAAAGGCGCTTCTTTCTTTTTTATATAAAGCGAAATGGTATAATGGTTAATCATCAACTTTTCTTTTATAGGGTAAAGAAATATTACGATTATTGATTTTAAAATATTACATCGCGTAAAGAAAACATTTTAAGTAGATGGGTGAAAGATAGGCGTTCATGGTTTTGTGAAAATAAATATATATTATTCGTAAATCTAAATATATAATAATTAAATAGATAATATAAGATATTGTGCAAAATTATTCAAGGTAAGGAGCGGTAGTTATTGTTTGGCACGGTATTGGATATGTGAGTAAATATAACAAAAACTTTACAATCGAAACTTAAGAAATTTAAAACATAAAGAAACTTAAAAAACTTTAAACCATGAAAAAATTAATCACATTATTCGCAGCAGTCGTTTTAGTAGCAATAACAGCAACAGTAAGCGCACAGGTAACAGGAACAGCAACAGGATCAGCAACCATTATCACTCCGATTGCAATCGCAAATGCAGGTAACATAAACTTTGGAAGTCTCGCAGTAAGTACAGCCGCAGGAACTGTAGTATTAACAAATGGTAGTACCAGATCAGCTACAGGTGGCGTAACTCTTCCTGCAGTATCTGGAACAGTATCTGCAGCAGCTTTCACTGTAACAGGATTGGGATCATCAACTTATTCAATCCTTCTACCTACAACTTACACCATCACCAGGCTTACCGGTTCTGAAACAATGACCATTAACACATTTACCAGCAATCCTTCAGGAACAGGTGCACTTACATCCGGAACACAGACTATCAATGTAGGCGCAACTCTGAATGTTGCAGGATCACAGTTAGCAGGTACTTATACAAATGCTACAGGTTTCCCTGTAATTGTTAACTACAATTAATCTTACAGAAAGTCTGTAATTGTAATTGTTTTCCAAATCATTGAATGTTAAAAGCGAAAATTTGAAAAATATGAATTCGAGACATTATCCCGAAGAGATTAAAACTATAAAAGCACTAAAAAAAATAATACCAATCATAACAGCCTTTTTAATAGTATTTATTTTAGTGTCCTCCGCTAAAGCTCAGGTGACAGGAACTGCAACCGGAACAGTAAGTATCATTACTCCAATATCAATTGCAGCCTCAGGTAACCTGAATTTTGGAAATGTTGCAGTAAGTTCAAGTCTGGGAACTGTGGTTTTGGCACCAGGTGGCAGTAGAAGCTTAAATGGTGGTGTTACCTTACCGGCAGTAGTAGGTCCTTTTTCACCAGCAACTTTTACGGTAACAGGAATGGGATCATCAACTTATTCAATCTTATTGCCTTCTTCTTGCGTTATTTCTGATGGTGCAAATCACAGCATGACAATCAATGATTTTACAAGTTATCCTTCAGGAGCCGGAATACTTTCTCCTAATGGAACTCAGACAATCAATGTTGGTGCAACTTTGAATGTTGTTGGAGCGCAGAAAGCTGGTGCTTATACAAATGAAACAGGTTTCCCTGTAATTGTAAATTATAACTAAGAATTAAAATTGGTGTTGTTTTTGACTCCACTTATTTGTCATACTTAGAAGTGCTTTTTGCACTTCTTTTATGGTTTTCCACTTTTTCCTTTTGAAGTAAAATAATTTAAATTATCTGATCTTTTAGCAGAATTATCCATATTAATGTTATGAGCTAATCTCGGTTTAAAAATATCTTTAGTCAACTTCTAATTAAATAGGCATAAACGAACTCATAAATTCCATAGGATTTATTCTGAATTTTAACTTGTTAATAATTGATGCACTTTAAGATTTATATTTGCATTTCTTCATTTTTTAATTAATTTTGAATAGAATATAAAATGTCCGTTAATGTGGTCGTAAGAAATAAGAGTTGTTTAAAAATAATAAAGTGATGAAAAAAATAGGTATATTATTTGTTGTAATCATTTTGATGTCTGGTTTTACTAATACTATTGTTGCTCAAACCTCGTTATCTGCAACTGGAAATGCAATTGAAGTAATCCCAATTGCAATTTCTAATTCTGGAAATATGAATTTTGGAAATATTTCAGTAGGTTCAACAGCAGGATCTGTAATTTTAGCTCCATCTGGGGTTAGAAGTGTGGTCGGAGGGGTAACATTACCTATATTATCAGGAACTGTTAGTGTTGCGTCTTTTACAGTTTCAGGTTCGGTATCAGCAACATATTCAATATCTTTGCCCTCGTCATATACGATTTCTAGTGGTACAAAAAATATGACTGTAAATGCATTTACCAGTAATCCATCAGGAACTGGAACTCTTTCTTCCAGTGGCTCACAAACTCTCTTAATAGGTGCAACACTTAATGTTGGTGCTAGTCAAGGCGCAGGTGCATATACAAATGTTACGGGATTCAGTATATCGGTCAATTATAACTAATTTTAGGTTAAAGACAGTAAAAGTTTTTATAACTTATTTCTGCTGTAAAACTGGAAGCGCTTTTTTTTTAAAAGGCGCTTTTTTTATGTGCATTTGAGTATCCAATCCCTGTATTAAGGATGGTAAAGAAATATTACATTTTATGATTTTAAAATATTACATCGCGTAAAGAAAACATTATTGTTGAAGGTTGTTACTGTGAAATTAGTGATTCAATAAAAAATAAATAAAAATATTAACATTTATAAGCAGCACTAAAACAATAATATATAAATAAAGCACCCCTAAATAATTCATGGCATGTGATAATTATTTAAGTTTGGCACGGTATTGGTAATAGGAATAAATATAACAAAAACTTTACAATCGAAACTTAAAATTTAAAACATAAAGAAACTAAAACCATGAAAAACTTAATCACATTAATCGCAGCAGTCGTTTTAGTAGCAATAACAGCAACAGTAAACGCACAGGTAACTGGAACAGCAACTGGATCAGCAACTATCATTACTCCGATTTCAATTACAAAAACTGTTGATATGAATTTTGGTAGTATCGCAGTAGGTTCGACTTTAGGATCAGTTGTTTTAGCTCCGGATAATACAAGAACCAAGTCAGGTGGTGTAACACTTCCAGCAGTAACTGGAACGGTAACAGCAGCGTCGTTCACTGTTAATGGTTTAGGTACATCTACTTTTTCTATTACTCTGCCAACAACATACACAATTACAAGTGGTGTAAACACAATGAATATTGACACATTCACCAGTACACCTTCAGGAAGTGGCTCATTGGTTGGTGGAACACAGACAATCAAAGTTGGAGCTACACTTGATGTTGCTGCATCACAACCTGCCGGTACTTATACCAACTCAACAGGTTTCCCTGTAGTTGTTAATTATAACTAATTTAGGAATTAAGCCTGGCGTTGTTCTTAACACCTCTTATTCAAAATATTTAAGAAGTGCAATATGCACTTCTTTTTTTGTAAAAGCCTCATTGAGTATTATGTGTTTATGAAAATATTTCTATAAACCATATTATCTTTTGTGAAATTAAATGAATAATTTTATATATTTGACTACGTTTTAATTAATTAAAGAACAATGGCTAATTCAGTTTTTGCAAGTACTGGGAATGTTAGATCACGGATTCATTTTACCGGAATTTCTATACTATTTGTTGTAAGTTTTCTTTTATTAAGTAGTTCTCAACTTATGGCACAGGGAAACCTGCTTATTTCTCCTCATCGTATTGTCTTTGAGGGACAAAAACGCGCCATGGAGATTAACCTTGCAAACACAGGTCAGGATTCAGCCAAATACAGTATTTCTTTTTTGCAATACAAGATGAAGGAAGATGGTTCCTTTGAAGAAATTACAAATCCAGAACCGGGACTTAACTTTGCCGATAAGAATTTGAGGTTTTTCCCCCGTCAGGTTATGTTAGGCCCTAATGAAGCTCAGGTCATAAAAGTTCAGTTAACAAAAGCTGAAGAATTAGCACCCGGTGAATACCGTTCTCATCTTTATTTTCGTGCAATTTCTGATCAAAAGGCTTTAGGCGAAGAAAGCGTTAAAAAGGATTCTTCCGCTATTTCTATTAAACTTGTAGCTGTATTTGGTATAAGTGTTCCGATTATTATCAGAGTTGGAGAACCAACAACTACTGTAAGTTTAACAGATCTTAAACTTGATAAAGATCCGGAAGGCAACAATAAATTATTGTTAACTATTAACAGAACCGGTAATATGTCTGCTTATGGCGATATTATAATTTCGCATATTGCACCGAATGGTACAGAGACCCAAATAGGGATGGTCAACGGTGTAGCTGTATATACTCCCCTTGCTTTACGTAATATGAAAGTTGATCTGGAAAAAAAAGCTACAGTTGATTTAAGCATAGGATCATTACGGGCAGTATTTACTGCTCAATCAGATACTCATCCTGTAAAACTTGCTGAAGCTGATTTAAAGCTTTAGCTTTTTGGATATTAAAATCTATAAAAAATGAAATTGAATCAAAATACAAATGCATATTTAAATAAATTAATAATTTTTACTTTAGGATTTCTTTTTTTAATCCTCAATTCGTTAGCTGTTAATGGCCAAAATGCATCAATTATAAATGGCATTCAATTTGGTCAATTTGCAAATAAAGGTACTGGAGGTACGATTACTATTTCACCTAATCCAAATGTTGATATTTCGGCAACAGGTGCTATTACACCGTTAAGTAGTACAAATCCCCCACATCAACCAGCTCTACTTCGGGTTTACTTTACATCAAATGACACTCATAAGGCTGTTACTGTGAGTTGTGATCATACCACTACATTAAAAAATGGTACTAAATCAATGACGCTTACACTCAACCCTTATGTAAGTACCAAAACTTATAATCCATTAAGGCCTGCTCAGTATGATCTTGATATTTATATAGGAGGTACGTTAACAGTAGGTTCAATTACGACAGATCCAGCTGGAACTTATTCTGGTTCATTTACTGTTAGATATACGCTAAATACTTTTTAATCATTGTTCTATGAATTTTTTAGAAAAGAATAGATGAACTACAATAAAGCATACTTAGTCTACGCCAAAATATGTTGTATGCTTAAGACTATATATAGGTTTATTAATGTTCTCACTCTGTTTTTTTCTCTGATAGTCATTCCTTTTTTTAGTTTTGGACAGGATGAACCTCAATATGATGAGGTGAATGTTTTTTTAAAAGTCCAAGGTGTTGGAGGAGCCGATGTCCCTGCATTAATAAAAAACAGTGTAGCTTATTTGTCTATTTCTGATGTTTTCACCCTTATTAAAATAAAAAACACAGCTTCAGCCAGGCTTGACTCTCTTTCTGGCTTCTTTCTAAATCCTCAGGATGAATATTTAATTGACAGGAAGAAAAAGCAAATCACTTTTCAGGGTAAAAAGATTGAGTTAAAATCAGATGATCTGATTTTGACAGAAACCAATCTTTATATGAAGTCTAACCTATTTGGAGATGTCTTTGGACTAAACTGTGCTTTTAATATGCGTGATTTGAGTGTTATTATGACCACGAAACTGGAATTGCCTCTCATTAGAGAGATGAAGATGGAACAGATGAGAAACAATCTGAAACGACTGAAAGGGGATGTTAAGACCGATACTACCATTGGAAGAAGATATCCTTTCTTTAAATTTGGTATGGCAGATTGGGCAATAAATTCTACTCAACAACAAGGGGGGGCTCCCAATACGCAAGTTAACCTTTCGCTTGGTTCTGTTATGGCAGGAGGTGAGATGAATGTCGGATTAAATTATTATTCAGCAAGTAAATTTGATGTAAATCAACAAACCTATCTTTGGAGGTATGTCAATAATGATGTTAAAGCGTTACGACAGGTTCTGATAGGAAAAATTGGGACACAGACGATATCTACATTAAATGGGTCACTTCTAGGAATACAGTTAACAAATACGCCAACTATTTACAGGCGTTCATTTGGGACCTATACGTTGAGTAATATAACTGAACCCAATTGGCTTGTGGAGTTGTATGTAAATAACGTGCTAGTTGATTACATTAAAGCTGATGCATCCGGGTTTTATAAGTTTGAGGTGCCTTTGGTCTATGGTATTTCTGTCCTTACNGTGAGGATGTATGGGCCATGGGGAGAGGTTCGTACCAGAGTTGAAAATGCAAATATTCCTTTTAATTTTTTACCTCCGGGTGAACTTGAATATACTGTTAATGCAGGTGTAGTAGAAAATATGTTTAATACAAAACTTTACAGAACAAATGTAAATTATGGGGTGAGCAGACGTATTTCAATCGGTGGTGGATATGAATATTATTCATCTCCTACCGAAATAAACTCTTTACCATTTGTTGGTTCATCGGTTATGTTATTGAATGATCTGTTGATGGCGGCAGAATATACTGTTGGTGTTCAAACAAAAAGTTCTCTCAGTTATCGATTACCTTCTAATCTTCAGGTAGATTTAAATTTTACAAATTACGAAAAAGGTCAGAAAGCTATTCTGAATGCTCCGGTTCAGGAACGAGGGTTTTCATTGGCGATTCCTGTCCAAAAAAAGAAGTTTTCATTATATTCAAGATTATCATTATCTCAGATGGTCTATAGTAATTACAAAACAACAAGTTCTGAGTTTCTTTTTTCGGGAAATCTAAGTGGGGTTAGTTCAAATATTACTACTTCATTGATGTTTCAGGATCCCAAACATATAACATCATCAAGCAATTTCTCCCTTTCATTTGGACTTCCCGGTCATTTTGTGATGAATCCATCTGTTTTGTATGACTATAATCAAAAACGTTTGATATCGGTACATTGTAATTTAGATAAACCCCTATTTGGAAATGGATATCTGAATATTGCATATGAACACAATATTTTAAGCAACATAAATAGTGTCAATGTTGGCTTACGTTATGACTTTTCTTTTATGCAAACTGGAATAGCAGCCCGACTTGTTAAAAATTCAAATTCATTTTCACAATCCGCCAGAGGTAGTTTGCTTTTTGATACTAAAAATCATAAAATTGAAACTTCTATGACGAGTACTGTCGGTAGAGGGGCATTTACTTTTATCGCATATCTAGACTTGAATGGCAATGAAAAAAGAGATGCAAACGAACCAAAAATATTGGGATTAAATGTTAGGGTGAATGGTGGACGCATAGTGAAAAGCGATAAGGATTCAACGATCAGAGTGATTGATTTGACGCCATATACAAGTTATTTAGTTGAGTTGGATAAGAATAGTTTTGAAAATATTTCATGGAAAATTAGAAACAAAACACTAAGTGTTTTTGCCGATCCTAACCAGTTTAAAGTGATTGAAATTCCTATTGCTGTTATGGCCGAGGCTGCAGGAACAGTAAACGTAAAATCAAAAAGCGGCTCAAGAGGACTTGGTAGAGTTTATGTGAACTTTTATCGAAACGGAACTAAATTGGTTGGAAAAACACTGACAGAAAGTGATGGCTATTTTAGTTATATGGGATTGCCGCCGGGGAATTATATTGCCATGATGGATAGTGTCCAGTTGACAAAAATCAAAATGAAGGCTACCCCTGAATATAAGGAGTTTAAAGTAAAAGAATCCAGAGATGGTGATTTTGTTGAAGGACTTGATTTCACACTTCAATCAACTTTGAAAGATACTACAAATGGTGTTTTACCAAATGTTGAGCCTAAGGTTGTTCCTAAAGATAAGATTATCAATTATGCAGATGCTGGTGTTAAAAAAGTTGAAGTTAGTTCAGTTGGTGAAAAGAAATCGGTTATAGAAAAACAACCAGAAAAACTTAAAATTGCTGATAAACAAGCTCCTGTGTTAGCCAACAATATTCCGGGAGTACGTTATTCTCAGGGATTACCCGATATATCTAAACCAGACGAAGTTAAAAACACTTCTGGTAAAGTTAATACTAAACCTATTTCTAGTTTAAAGAAGACGGATTCTTCAAAACTAATGACTCGAAAACAGGGACCTCAGATTACAGGTATTTATGGACAAAGCTATTCTGTGCGCTATGGCGAATATAACGCAGAATCCGATGCTCTGGCTATGCAACAAAAGATAACAACTACTACAGGTATGCCTGCAATGATTGTTTTGGAAAATGGAGCTTACACGCTTTGGATTGAAGGTTTTTCAAGTAATCGGGCAGCCAGAGAATATATTACATCTCTTGAAAAACTCGAATCGCAACCAGTTAGTGATAGAAAATTGATTTCTCAGAATAATAAAAATTATGATACTGTTTCTTTAATAAGAAATAATGCGATAGTATCTACTGTGAATAAGGGTAAAAATATAAATTATGGTCCATGGAAGATACAAAATAATCTTGTAGTTTATGCTGATAGTATAACTAAAATTTATACATTTGAACCCAAGGGAAGTAAAACCAGAAGCTATCCTGTGAGAATTAATCAACCATCAATCAGCAATATGATCACTAATACTGTTGTGAAACCTTTGCAGATGCCTGTTCGATCTATTATTGTTCAAAAGGGTGCTGATGATCAAACCCAAAAAGCTAAAATTAATGGAGATAATGTTCAACAATTTTCTGTCCAGGTAGGGGATTTTATTTTTGATAGGAGTGCTATTTTAGCCCTGAAGAAAATATCGACTGTTACCAAAATGCATGTTGTAATGGTATTGAAAAATGGATTTTATAATTTGTTAATTGATGGATTTTCAACACGAAGGGAGGCAAAATTGTTTGTTGATCAATTGTCACAGATGGGCTTTAAAGGTACTGTTGAAAAATCAAAACTCTGAAATGATCAAAGTTGAATATTTTATAGCAAACATTTCTGCTTCGATCATTAAAAATGAAAACCAAAACGGTTAAAACATGAGAAAAATTTATCTTTTCCTGGTTATTACTACCGCATTGATTTTTGTCTTTCGATTTGATTTAGCAGCTCAGTCATCCAAGAGTTCTGCTAATAGTAATCCTGCTGTTAATGTTTCCAAAAATGGAAAGTATACAATTTGTGTTGATGGTTTTTTAACGGAAACCCACTTTAAGAATTCTTCTGTATCGATGAAGAAATCAGGCAGCAACAATAAAAATAAATCAAAGTCTTCAGATGAAGGTGTGAAATCAGCAGTAAGAAGTTTGAAATTTGGTGGTAATGAAAATTTGGGGAAACAAATTAAATACGGACCCTGGAGGATGTTGAATAACTTTAAATTGCCCGCATATAATTTTGATGAATTTTATAGCTATGGAACAAAGGAAAATAAAGAACCCAGGGGTGGAGCCGGAAATGTAAAACAGATTACAAGAGTAAATTCTGAGCAGGTTAGTATATTAAAACTAAGTCAGAATGCCCAACTTACTGTACTTATAGGGCAAAATTATTCAGTACAGGTTGGATATTTTGATTTTGATAAAAATGCTTATTCAGCAATGCAAAAAATCACAACGATTACTAGTCTACCTGTAATTGTAATAATAAAAAATGGGATATACCATATCCTTGTTGAAGGCTTTTCCGGATTGAGAGATGCAAATTTATTTATACTGCAATTATCAAAAATAGGATATCAGGGAAATGTTGTGAAAATAAATACTCCGGTAAAGGTGATTAATTAATTTCTTTTACCGGAGTATATATTACATATTGAAATCTCTTAACTCTGTTCCAGATGATACTTCTCAATTTTTGCATTGAGTGTTGGTCTGCTGATATCCAGAATACGTGAAGACTCTACCCTGTTCCATTTTGTTTGATCAAGTATCTTCTTGATATGATATGCTTCAACATCAGCAAGTGATTTGAGACTAGGCATTTTTTCACCATCTCCATTTTCAGATGGATTTCTAAAGTTCAACATGATGTTTTCTTTTTGTAAAACATCACTCTTTGAAATCACAATAGCTTGTAAAAGTGTATTTTCAAGTTCACGCACATTCCCATACCAGTCGTGTTCCTTCAACATATCAATGACACCTTCTCCAATCTTGACTACATTTTTGTTGAACTTCTTATTGAGTTTGCGAAGGAAATGGATTACTAATCCGCCAATATCTTCCTTGCGATCACGCAAAGGTGGAATCTGGATCGTGAAAACTTTTAAACGATAATAAAGATCCTCTCTAAATTTCCCTTCTTTGATTAACTCTTCCAGATTACGGTTTGAAGCTGCAATGATACGTGCTTTCATTGGAATAGTTGCTTCTCCTCCAACCTTTTCAAATTCCAGTTCCTGTATTACGCGTAAAAGTTTTACCTGAGTATTTAATGAAATTTCAGAGATTTCATCGAGGAGGATTGAGCCTTCTCCAGCCAGTTCAAATTTTCCTTTTTTGTCCCTGATTGCTCCGGTAAATGATCCTTTTACATGTCCGAAGAGTTCGCTTTCCAGTAAAGATTCAGCAAGAGCGCTACAGTTTACTGTAACCAAAGGCTGATCTTTGGTTACACCTGTAAAGTGAATCAGACGCGCGATTAACTCTTTACCTGTTCCGGTGTCACCCAGTATCAATACATTTACTTTGTTCAGAGATATGCACCCAATCTTCTTAAACACCTCTTTCATCGGAGGAGTATTTCCAACAAGGATGTTTTCTTCGGAAACATTACTTGAAAAAACATCTTCGTTGACAACCATATCGAGATTGCTGCTTAAACTTGCAGAGTTGAGGGCAACTCTGATAGCAGATTTTAATACATTATGATTTACAGGCTTTTCCAGATAATCGAATGCCCCCATCTGGATGGCTTTAATGATGTTTTCAGTGTCACTGAAGCCAGTAATCATAATTACAGGAATTCCGGTTTTAAGTTTGACGATTGCTTGTAATACATCAAGACCACTCATGCCGGGCATTTGGAAATCAGTGATTACCAGATCAGGATGTTCGCTTTTTACCAGTTCTAAACCTTTTTCACCACTTGGCGCTTCTAATAGATGATACCCTTCTTTAATAAGAACTTCTTTTAATATTACCCTAAAAGTCTTGTCATCATCTATGATGAGAATTTTTTTCATGATTGAACGGATTAAAATGTTTTTAAAATATCAATAAACACACAGTTTTGCCAAGTAAAAATGAGCATTTCAAAATTTTAAATTCTTTTGGTTTTTAGGGTGAAACACAAAAGCAACAGCATTAATAGTTTAAATCCAAACGGATTTTTTATAATATAAAAGAAAGAAAACATCATTATTCTTTCCATTTCAAATATACGCATATTATCATAAAAAACACCAGGGGTATAAAAAAATATTTTACTGATGTAAACAATTATTATTACATCCTTGAAAATAACATAATAATGAAAATAAAATCTTCAATTTTATGATTAAAATAAGTGATTTATTTTAAACAATTGGCATTTAATTTGATGCATATCATAAAAGTATCAACTACATACAAAATGAAAACACTAGGTATCATTGGTTTTATGCTGGTTTTGTTATGTGCTTGTACCTCTCAAAAGGAATTTGTTAAAATTTCACCTACAAGAGATGTAGCCATAAATGTTAAAGATAGTTCGGAATATGAACTACTTGTTTTCGACCAACAGTTTGAAACATGGTTTATGACGAACTACAGTCCTGCTAAAGACCATTCAAACGAATACTATCAAAGTTGGAACAATCAGTATGTTACCGACTGGAATTATCATTATATGGCTGGACACTACCCAAGTGTATTTGAGAACTATATCGATTGGGATGATTCTGTAAACTATGGAATCGATTTGAACCGGAAACTTTATTATTACTTCAGGTATATTGAAACATACCTGAAAGTTCAAATTTTACTGGTTGGTCAGAAAAATACAACTTAACATAAATATGAAAATTTATAAATAGGTAAGATAGACTTCTTTCAGGAACTTTTCTTCAAGCAGACGAGCAATACGTTTTACTACTGTACGTCTTATTTCCAATTCAATAGGGAGATTAGGATCCTGATGTGCAATATTAATTCGGGTACCAATTATCATGGTGATTTCATCACTTTCGAGTAAAAATTTTACTATTTGATCAGCCGGACCTTTACTTAGGCGGGTATTGTTATCGTATTTTTTCAAGATTTCATTGACTTTACCCAATGTAAGGATTCCTTCTGTTATTAAATCTATTCCTGACATATATGCTATAGGGGGTAACTCCGGATCATCAAATTCAAAACTATCGGTAATGCGTTCACCCAGTTCTCTGGAAATAATATCTCCGGTAGTTGCGCCACAAATAATCTTATTCCCTTTAAAGTTCCTTACAATTTCACCCAGTTGCTTATCATTCTCTTCATTAAAAGGAGGACCGGTACAAATCAAAAGCTTTCGGGGGTCACGTAAATAACAAACCACACAACTTGTGTCGTCTTTGCTATGATAAAAGTCGTTTACATGAGCCATATTTACCACTTTGGCTGCTAATTTTGGGGCAGATATCTCCGGATCTTTGTTTGCCTGAAGTTCAACGTAAGCTGCCATCAGATCAACACCCCAGCCAAAAGGATATTTTTCAGACCCCATTCCTGATTGTGCAACACCATCACTCCAAAAAACAATCCTGTCTTCTTTGCGAGGGTAAAAGCTGCAAGTGCGCAATTGTTTGTCTTTATTCAATTCGCTCTGCATAGTGATCGTCTTCCAGTTTGGTGTAAACAGATGCTGCCCCCTGACAATTATGCAATGTGGATTATCATATTCCATGATATGAACCATCCCATCCATTTCAATATCTACAATGGTGAAGGTGGCATAGCTGATGTGACGGTCACTACACACAGGTAGCGTATTCATAATGATTTCGGCTGTTCTTTCTATTTCTTTGTGTTCTTTTGTGAAGTTGAGTGCCATTGTAGCCGTTAGTGTAGCTAATACGTTTGCTTTGACACCATGACCCATGCCATCTGAAAGAACAACAACTACCCTGTTCTCTTCCTTGATACGGCTGGACAGAAATACGTCACCGCAAATGCGTTCTCCGTCATAATACTTTTGCTGACAATTGACTTCAATATGGAATTTAGCATCCATTGTTACCTCAATCTTCCTTTTTCTTTGTCTTATGGCTCTCGATGACTGAATTCAGCATCTTTTCTGTTTTGGCAGCTCCTTCACCCAGTAAAAATGCAATTTGCTGAACCATTTGCATGTTTTCGTTGATCACTTCACTAACGCGACTTATGACTTCTTCTTTCTGGACTTCGGGTGCTGCAATATCACGGATTATAGCTCCTACGATCTTGCCTTTTCTGATCGGAAATATCGAAACACTCAATACCGTATCTTCATAATGAACATCACGATTTACGACATCTTCTCCAGATTGAAAAACAAAAGAAAAGAGATTATAAAACTGGTAGGGGAGGAGTGTCTTCAAATCAGCTCCAACTAATCCTGGGATAATTTCATTAATATCTCTGGCATCGTCACCCAGTAAATCAATAAAGCTTTTATTCGATTCTATGATTTTGAGTTTCTCATCGGCAATTACAACACCTGAAGGTATCTTTTGTAACATGGCAGAAACAGTTTCTGATGCTTCTTTTGCCAGTAATTGTTCACGTCGGGCTATCTTTTCAGATACCTGAAGTGCATCCTGAGTCTTGGCTAGTTTTTCGTTGGTTATCTTAAGCGCCTTGATATATTCCTGACGGTTCCGAAGGGTGAAATTCACACACATATCAGTTCGGGCTAGACCCTGAGCCACAGCAATAGCAAAGTCATGACATGAAGCGTATCCACATGCCCCACAACCAACTGCTTCATCCTGATCCTTTTTCCCAAGTAATTTAAATACTTCACCAATCTGTTCATCACCCGGCATCGCTAATCGCTTATCGTTGATTTGAAATGTGCGGGAGAAATCAAGAGAATCATATTCACTGATATGTTGATTCCATTGGTCAAGATCAAATGTTTTAAGCCTTTTTCTTGAATATTTGGTAACAAGGGAACGACGCAGGAACTTATCTCCATTTGAAGAAGTACCGGGTCCCATCAGACATCCATCACAGTAAAACAAGTTAAAATGGTTGTTGATGTGTTCAAGATGTTGTTCGAACTCCCTTAATGCATTTAAGGCATTGTCTCTTCCTTCAGCCGTTATTACAGAAGAGGTGAGCAGGTCTTCGCTGATCTCTCCGGCTTGTAGAAGACCGTTACTGATGGGGTACAGTGATCCTTTGTATCCAATAGGTTCATCAAACTCAGTAAATTCCTGATTGCTTTCTGAAATCGAAAATTCCTTAAACATTTCGCGCAGTTCTTTGAAAGTAAGAACGGCATCTACATGACCATCTTCTTCTGAAGCAGCAGCTTCCTTTTTGAAATCTATGCAAGGGCCAATGTATACCATCTTGACTTCAGGGCCATATTTTTGATGTACCACTTTAGCCGATGCTATCATTGGAGAAATTATAGGTGCCAGATTTTCTACAAGATCCGGGTGATATTTTTCAATCATTCCAACAATTGCAGGACAACATGAAGAGATATAATATTTGCCTTTGAAATTGGTAAACAGTTCGAAATACTTTCGGGCAACAAGATCGACAGCGAAGGCTGCCTCAATGACATATGTGAATCCNAGTGCCCTGATCATTGATACGAACTTGCGGTAATCGGTGATGTCCGAAAACTCTCCTGATATGCTGGGACCACAAACTGCTGCTACAGGTTGACTGGATTGCAGCAATGTCTTTACGTCTTCTCTTGAATCTGTAAAGACGACGGCATCAGAAGAACAGGCAATTACACAGCTTCCGCAACCAATACAACGATCGGCTACAATAAAAGGTGTTGCTTGTGTTGCTTTTACCTCTATGGCTTTAACCGGGCATATGCGAACACAGGCGTATGATTGTTTGCATTTGTTTTCTAGTATTCTTACCAGCGCCATGCGATGTGGTTTTCCGATCAGATTAAATGGTCAAAACATTTGACCATCAAATCAATCACATTGTTATGATCAACATGTTCATAAACATTTCCGGCAATCTTAATTTTCGGGCCGTTCTCACAGCTTCCGAAACAGTGACCACCATGAAAATATACTTTTTCTTCCAGATGATTTTCAGCGATATACAGTTTAATTATATCCACTGTTTTTTTGTTTCCCCTCGAAAAACAGGAACTGCCTAGACAGATCATTATTTCAATCCTGTTATCTTCCATGTCATTTATTGCAAATTAATCCCAAATTATCATCCCTTTTAAGTTTGAACGATAATTATTTAAAAATATTGATTTTTGAACTGTAAAAATACCTGTTTGTTCTTTATTAAACGACTAAATCTCTGTCTTTTATTCAATCATTTTATAAAAAATGCAAAAATCAGTTTAAAATGATTATAAATTTTATCCACTTCCTAACTTGAAATAATAACAAAAAGTGTGGTTAATGTATTGTTATTCAGTGCGTAAATGTCTTTGTTGATGAGTGCAAAGATACAAAATTACTGTTAAGAAAGTAACAGTGTTATATTTATAACAAAATAGTAATTGTAATATGCTAATCGTTTGCTATATTTACGTCGAAGACTGGTTTTTCTTTTGTTTAATTTAAACAATCAACTATGGGCAGGTCAATAAGGGAACTACTTGAAAATCAGCCTAATTTGAGTCGTGATCGTCTCATTCCAATTCTTCAGGAGATTCAGGATGAGAATGGTTATTTATCAGAAGAGGCCATTATTGTAACAGCTGAATTTTTAAAACTGCCCACTAGTAAAATATATGGGGTTGCAACTTATTATGACCAGTTTAGATTTGAACCTAGGGGGCAATACCATATTCGGATTTGTAGAGGTACTGCCTGCCATGTAGAAGGTTCACTTAATTTTCTGAATGAACTGGAAAAAATGCTAAAAATAAAGTCTGGTCAAACTTCAAGAGATGGTTTATTCAGCCTTGATATCGTAAGATGTATTGGTGCATGTGGATTGGCTCCGGTTATGGATATTAACCAGGAGTTCTTTACAGGATTTACCATTTCTGATCTTTCTCGTATTATCAATACATATCGTTTAAAGGTTTAGCTATGATAATTCAGAACAGCGATTTGAAATTAAAGCTACGTGCATTTCTGAATAATGCAACCTCTGTTCAGCAGAAGACAGATATCGATTTATTAAATCTTATCCTCCGTGAGAAAGTTGAGAAACCCGTCATTTATATAGGAACCTCAACCTGTGGTATGGTTGCCGGAGCCGGCAAAACTTTACAAGCTATTAAAAATTATCTTTCAGAAAAAGATATTGACGCCGAAGTCGTTGAAGTTGGTTGTATTGGCCTGTGTTCTGTTGAACCAGTATTAGATGTTCAGTTGCCTGGTCGGGCACGAATTTCTTTTCAGCGTGTGACTGCTGATAAGGTTGACTATATTCTCGATGGCATTTTGAACAATGAATTGCCTGTTGACGATGTTTTTTATCAATATCCCCAGACTAAATCAGAGCCTTGGCCTAGAGTACCATTCATCAACCAGATTCCTTTCTATGCAAATCAAAATCGTATTGTTTTAAAAAACTGTGGGATAATCAACCCAGCCGATATTGTAGAATATATTGCAGGTGGTGGGTATCGTGCTTTCGTCAAAACAATTAGAAATTATACTTCTGATAAAGTTTGCGCCATAGTCGAAGAATCAGGGCTCAAAGGGAGAGGAGGTGGAGGATTTCCCACAGGTCAGAAATGGAGAACTACATTAATGACTGCAGATGATGAAAAGTTTATGATATGTAATGCCGATGAAAGTGATCCGGGAGCATTTATGGACAGGGCAGTCATTGAGGGGGATCCACACAGGGTTATTGAAGGTATTGCAATTGCAGCATATGCAATAGGTGCTGGAAAGGCTTATATCTATATTCGTGCAGAATACGATCTGGCCTTTAAACGCATGAAAGATGCTTTACAGCAGGCCTATGATTATGGTGTGCTAGGAAGCAATATTATGGACAGTGGCGTGAATGTTTTCATTTCTGTTCGTCAGGGTGCCGGCGCTTTTGTTTGTGGCGAAGAGACTGCACTTATTGCCAGTATAGAAGGACGAAGAGGTATGCCTCGTAATAAACCTCCATTCCCGGCTGAGCACGGTTTATTTGAAAAGCCAACGGTTGTAAACAATGTTGAAACACTTGCCAATATTCCATCTATTCTTGATAATGGACCACAATGGTTCTCATCAATTGGAACCCAGGCCAGTAAAGGCACTAAGGTCTTTGCAATGTCAGGAAAAATTAAAAATACAGGTCTGGCTGAAGTTAGTATGGGAACATCCCTTCGTGATCTTGTCTATACAATAGGTGGCGGCATAAAGAAATCAAAAAGATTCAAGGCTTTACAGATTGGCGGACCATCCGGTAGTTGTATGCCCGAATCATTACTTGACACCCGGGTAGATTATGATGAATTAAAGCAAAACGGACTCATGATGGGTTCGGGTGGAATGGTTGTGATGGATGAAGATACCTGCATGATTGATATTGCAAAGTTCTTCACAGACTTTTTGCAAAAAGAAAGTTGTGGTAAATGTATTCCCTGTCGTGAAGGTACGAAACGGATTCTTGAGATACTAAGGCATATTACGATGAAACCTGGAGACGAAAAGGGACATGAAACACTTGAACGTTTTAAAGGTGTCATGCAGCTTGAAAATCTGGCTGGTGTTATCAAGGATACTTCTCTTTGTGGTTTAGGCAGAACTGCCCCAAACCCGGTTTTAAGTACGCTTCGTTGGTTCAGGGATGAATATGAAGAACATATCTTCGACAGAAAGTGCCGAGCCGGTATCTGTCGAGAGTTACGAACATTTAGTATTGATGTCGAAAAGTGCACAGGTTGTACGGCATGTTATAAAAAATGTCCAGAGAATGCAATTGTTGGATCACCCAGATTACCGCATTTTATAATTGCCGATAAGTGTATCGGTTGTGGTATCTGTTTTGATACCTGCAAGTTTGTGGCTATTTCAGTTTCATAAAGTTAAATTTACATTCGATGATTTTTGATATTGAAGTCAATAACAAAACCATAAAAGCAAAAAGAGGGGAGAGTATCCTGCAGGCGCTGAACCGCAATGGGATTAAAGTTCCCACACTCTGTTTCATGGAAGATTTTACTCCAACAGGAGCCTGCAGAATGTGTGTTGTTGAAGTTGAGGGTCATGTCGATCTTATTCCTGCTTGTTCTCATCCGGTTGAAGAATGGATGAAAATTAAAACCCATTCCCCAAGAGTTATTCATGCCCGTAAAACAATTGTTGAACTCTTACTGGCAAATCATCCTGATGATTGTCTGTATTGTATTCGGAATGGAAATTGTGAATTGCAAAACTTTGCAGAAGAACTCGGAATAAGAGAACGTCGCTTTTCAGGGAAAAGAAATAAATATAAAATTGATCAGGCCAGTTCTTCAATTGTTAAAGATCAGGCAAAATGTATTCTCTGTGGACGTTGTGTGCGTGTTTGTGAAGAACAAATGACTGTTTCTGCGCTTGAATTTATTAAACGAGGCAGTAAAATGGTTATCGGAACTACTTTTGACAAACCAATTAACCTTTCGAGTTGTATTAACTGTGGACAATGTACTATTGCGTGTCCAACAGGATCCTTATATGAAAAGGACCATCTGGCTGCAGTTTACGAAGCATTGCATAATCCACTTCATCATGTCGTTATTCAATATTCACCTACTATTTCTGTAACTTTGGCCGAAGAGTATGATCTCAAACCGGGTAAGGATGTGAATGGCATGTTAAATGCCATCTTACATAAAATCGGTTTTGACAAGGTGTTTGAAACAGCTTTCGGTGTTGATCTGGCGATCAATGAACTTGCTGCTGAATTACTCAACAGAATTAAGAAAGGCAATTCGTTGCCAATGCTTTCTGGTGATTGTCCTGCCTGGGTGAAATACCTTGAACAGGTAAACCCTGAGATGTTACCGATGTTGACTACTTGTAAGTCTCCTCAACAGATGACAGGCGCTATCAGTAAATCCTTTTATGCTGAGACTAGGCAGATAGATCCTGAAAAGATTGTTATGGTATCTGTTATGCCTTGTACTGCAAAGAAATTTGAAGCACAGCGTGAAGAGATGATCCAAAAAGGTATTGCCGATGTTGATATTGTCATTACTACCAGAGAATTGAGCAGGATGATCCGTTTACATGGAATCAATATTCAACAGTTAGAACCTGAAGCTGCCGATATTCCCATGAGTAATCGTTCATCTGTTGCAAAAATTGCTGGAGTCGTTGGTGGCGAAACGGAGGCCTTGTACAGAACACTTCATTTCATGATAACCGGAAAAGAAGCTGAATTCTTTAAACTACCAGAAGCCAGAAATGTGAGAGGTCGTAAGGAATTCAAGATCGAGATTGGAGAATATGTTTTCGGTTTTTGTATAGTAAATGGTTTGAAATTTGTTAAACCGCTTCTGGATGAAATTGCTGCTGGTAAAAATGATTTGCATTTTATTGAAGTAATGGCTTGTCAGGGTGGTTGTGTAAATGGTGGTGGACAAACTGTGATTACTGATAAATCATTAATAAAAGTTAGGGCCAAATCTTTGTATGAAATTGATGATAAAGAGTCTGTTAAATCTGCTCACAAGAATCAGGGCGTACAGGATCTTTACAAAAATTATCTTGGTAAACCACTGAGTGAACGTTGTATGTCGATTTTACACACCACATATAAAGAACGTGATGTATTATTGTAATTTTATATTTCAGATTTAAAACAAAAGAAACGTGGAGATTAAAGGATATGCCCGGCGCAGACAATTGGTTTTTACACTGAAAGATCGGTGTAGGGTTTGCTATACCTGTGTACGTGAATGTCCGGTCAAAGCAATCCGTATTGTCAATGGTCAGGCTGAAGTAATGCACCAACGTTGCATAGGATGTGGTAGTTGCGTTAAAGTGTGTAGCCAGGAAGCTAAAGTTTATGTACAAACTATTGATGAAGTTGTTGAGTTTTTAAAGGCTCCGGGTAAAGTGGCTGCAATGATTGCTCCTAGTTTCCCTGCCGAATTTATCGATATTGCTGATTATCATGTCCTGATAGGTATGATTAGGAAACTGGGTTTTGATTATGTTACTGAGGTTGGATTTGGAGCCGATATGATTGCAAGAGAATACAGTCGTGTATTGAGTGATCACAGCTCTGAACCATGTATTTCATCAGACTGTCCTGCTGTAGTTTATTTTGTTGAACACTATCATCCTGATAGTGTAAAATCTCTGGCTCCAATTGCGTCTCCTATGGTTGCCATGAACAGGATCGTTCATAAAAAGTACGGAGATGATGTCAAAACAGTTTTCATAGGACCATGTGTAGCTAAGAAGGCTGAGTCGGATGAAATAGATGAGGTCATCACCTTTCGTGAATTGAGGGAAATGTTCGAAATATTTAATATCACCGCTGATCAGATTGTTCCTACAGATTTTGACCCTCCCCATGCCGGTAAAGGAGGCATATTCCCGGTAAGCAGGGGTTTACTCCAGACAACAAATGTTGCAGAAAGCATCATCGATGGTCTGATTATTATTGCTGGGGGTAGACTGAAAATGCGGGAAGCTGTGAAAGAGTTCGAAGATGGAGACTTGGGGCAGCAACATCTTGAAGTATTGTGTTGTGAAGGATGTATTATGGGGCCAGGCATGTCGAAAGGTGGTAAAAGATATATCCGACGCAAGCAGGTTGGTAATTATGTCTCACAACGCTTGCATGATCTGGATAAAGACCAGTGGAAAAGGGATATCCGTGAATTCAGTAGTGTTGACTTCTCTCAGACATTTGAACCACTCGACAGGAGATTGCAGACTCCTTCTGCTGAACTAATTGAAAAAGCGCTGCAAACAATGGGAAAGTACACCGAAAAGGATCATCTGAATTGTGGTGCCTGTGGTTATGATACCTGTTTTGAACATGCAATGGCTATTGCAGAAGGTTTGGCTGAAACAGAGATGTGTCTGCCATATACTATCGAAAGTTTGCACAGTACCATCCAGGCATTAAATATTTCAAATGAAAGTCTCGAAACTGCTCAACAGGCACTTCGTCAAAGTGAGAAGCTTGCAGGAATGGGACAATTATCAGCCGGAATAGCTCATGAATTGAACAACCCGTTAGGTGTGATCACAATGTATAGCAATATTTTGCTTGATGAGTTACCCGAAGATCATCCAATGCGTAAAGATCTGGTTTTGATCTCAGAACAAGCTGATCGTTGTAAGAAGATAGTTGGAGGTCTTCTCAACTTTGCACGCAAGAATCAGGTTTATCTGGTTGAGACAAATATGCTTGCATTTGTCAAAAAAAGTATGGATTCAGTCATCCATCCAAAATCTATCGAGCTTGTATTCAAACATAATCTTTCAAATCCAATGGCATTTGTAGATAATGATCAGATGATGCAGGCATTGACAAATCTTGAAAAGAATGCTATTGAGGCAATGCCTACGGGTGGGAAACTTTCTATTGAGCTGACTGACAATGAGACGGAAGTAATTATCCGGATCAGTGACTCCGGATCAGGAATTCCTCAGGAACACATGGAGAAGATTTTTACGCCATTCTTTACAACCAAAGAATTGGGAAAAGGAACTGGGTTGGGACTTCCCTTGGTATATGGTATCGTTAAAATGCACAGAGGAAAGATCGATGTAGTCTCAAATGCCGATAAAAATAAAGGCAGAACAGGAACTACCTTTTCGATTATAATACCAAGATTTAAATCAGTTTAATAATATTATGGATTCGGTTTTTCATATGCTTATAACAAATTATTGAAAATGAATAAAACGATACTGATTGTTGACGATGACATGGATTATCTGTTGCAGACAAGAATAAAAGTCGAGCAGTTTGGTTTTAAAGTCATCACAGCCGAAAGTCAGAAAGAAGCTGAAAAAATTCTGGAGTTTACACATCCTGATCTTGCTATTTTCGATCTGATGATGGAAAATGATGACAGTGGCTTCATTCTTTGCTATAAACTAAAGAGAAAATATCCGGAAGTGCCAATCATTATTGCAACAGGAGTAACTGCAGAGACAGGGATGCTGTTTGATATTACAGGTGATGATGAACGCAAATGGATTAAGGCTGATCTCTTTCTTGACAAAGGAATAAGAGCCGATCAACTGCAAAGAGAGATTAACAGGTTGTTAAAATTGTAAGTATGGCAAGTTTTAAAGTGCTTGTTGTTGATGATGAACCAGGGATCCGAATGGGAACCAGACGCATTCTTCAAAATTTCAAGGTCGACTATCCTTTCATGGATGAACATATCGATTTTGAAATACTTGAAGCTGCAACAGGGGAGGAAGCAATAGAAATTATTGATGTACAATTACCCGATATTGTATTGCTAGACAACAAACTTCCGGGTATCCAGGGTATCCAGGTTTTAGAATATATCAGAAACAAACAATACGATATTGTTGTAGTCATGATTACTTCTTATGCATCTCTTGAACTGGCTGTCAAAGCAACCCGTGATGGGGCCTATGATTTTATTCCAAAGCCATTTACTCCTCAGGAACTCAGGGCATCTATTGAAAATATTACCAAGCAGCTTTTTTTGCGTAGAATGACTCAAACACTTAATACTGAAGGCAAACAGATTAGGTTTCAGTTTATGAGTGTATTGTCACATGAACTTAAAGCGCCACTCAATGCCATTGAAGGGTATCTGAGAATGATTGGAGAAAAGCAAATGGGCGATAGTGTTGACTCCTACAAAGAAATGATCGACAGGTCTCTTGAACGGATTAAAGGGATGCGCCAACTCATACTTGATATGCTTGACCTTACCCGTTTAAAGTCTGGCAAACCAATGCACAAACTTCAGCAGATAGTCCTTTCAGATGTTGCACGTATTTCTAAAGATACAGTAAGACCTTTTGCAATTCAAAAAGATGTCGATGTCTATATAACATGTCCACAAAACATTGTTATGAATTTCGACCCGGGCGAAATGGAAATTATTTTGAACAATCTTTTATCAAATGCTGTAAAATATAATCATGAAGGCGGGAGAGTTGATTGCCAGATTTCATCTGAAAAAGATGTGGTCAAAATTTCAGTCAGTGATACCGGCATCGGAATGAGTGATGATGAGCAACTCCATATATTTGAGGACTTTGTGAGAGTAAGGAATACCAAGACCCGTCAGATAACAGGAACCGGACTGGGATTATCAATCGTAAAAAAAATTGTCGATTCATATGGCGGGAACATAAGTCTTCAGAGTTTCCCGGATAAAGGATCAACATTTAATATAACTTTACCACGTGAATTCAGTTTCGAACAGGTTAATTGAAGTAACATATGAAATGATTTTGCTTCATATGGATTACGTTATTATCTTTGTGAAAATTAATATTAACTTCGTTCATTAACCTTTAATAATATAGAATGAAGCTACTCCCTGATAAAACAGTTGAACGCCTCAGTCAATACCGAAGAGCAATGTTGAAAACCCTTGCAAGTGGCAAGCATCACATTTACTCTCATGAAAT
>JGI24140J50213_10000253_pt1 | contig 25428 bp, 23 predicted proteins | sample BarGraIncu00222A_FD_50213 | JGI IMG/M metagenome (IMG submission 50213)
GCGGCGCCGGTGTCGACGCCGCATGGGTCGGCGGACACGTTGAGTGTGGGTGGGTTGCCGGTGGGGGCGACGGGGTCGGTGACGTTGACCAGTGGGGCCACGACGTTGTGCACGGTGACGTTGCCGGGGTCGAGCTGTCTGACGCCGGTGTCGTTGCCGGCGGGGCACTATCCGGTGACCGGGACGTATTCGGGGGACGGCAACTACGCCGGGTCGTCGGACACGACCTCGTTCGATGTGACGGTGGCGGGGACGCCGTCGTTCGCGGCGGCGGCGACGCCGAGCTCGACCCCGTTCGGGTCGGCGGTGACGTTGTCGGACTCGGGGCTGGCCGCGGATGCGACCGGGACGGTGACGTTCACCTCCGGGGCGGCCACGTTGTGCACGGTGAGCGTGCCGGTGGCCTCCTGCCAGCCGTCGGCGACGTTGCCGGTGGGGACCTATCCGGTGGTCGCGCACTACTCCGGTGACGCCAACTACAGCCCGGTCACCGCGGCGACGACGTTCGACGTGACCAAGGCCGACACCGCGCTGGCGGTCACCGTGACCCCGGGCACCACCACGTTCGGGGCGCCGGTCACGGTGTCGTTGTCCGGGCTGCCGGCCGGGGCCAGCGGCACGGTCACGGTCACCTCCGGGGCGACCACGCTGTGCACGATCACCCTTCCCGCGACCTCGTGCACCACCCCGCCCGGGCTGGACCCGGGCCCCTACCCGGTCACCGCGACCTACCCCGGTGACCCCAACCACAACAGCTCGAGCGACACCACCAGCTACACCATCACCAAAGCCCCCACCACCATGACCGCCACCGCCACCCCGGCGTCTGCGCAGTACGGCGCACCCGTGCTGCTCTCGGTGAGCGGGCTGCCGACGTCTCCGGCGGCGACCGGGACCGTGACGTTCACCAGCGGCGCCACCACGTTGTGCACGGCGACCTTGCCGGCCCGGACGTGCAACGCTCCGGCCTCGCTCGTGCCGGGGACCTACCCGGTGACCGCGACCTACAGCGGTGACACCGACTACCAGGGGACCACGGCGCCCACGTCGTTCGACGTGACGAAGGCGAGCGTGCCCGGGCTGACCGCCACCGCGACGCCCACCCGTACGACGGTGGGAGTCCCGACGACGTTGTCCGCGCTCGGGTTGCCGCCGGGTGCGACGGGAACCGTCGTCTTCACCTCGGGGACGACGACCCTGTGCACGGCCACGGTCGGGGCCACGACCAGCTGCGCGACACCGGTGTCGCTCGGCGCCGGGACCTATCCGGTGGTGGCCACCTACTCCGGCGACAGCAACTACTCGCCCGGATCCGCGACGACCACCTTCGCCGTCTTCGCGGCGCCGGTCGCAGGAGCGGCCGCCGCGACCACCCACAAGGGTCAGCCGGTGACCATCGCGCTGCCGGCGCCGACCGGGGCTGGACCGTTCGCCTTCACCCTTGTCGACGACGCACCGGCGGCGGACGGAACGTGCACGGTCACGCCGGCCGGCCAGCTCACGTTCGTACCCGCGGCCGGCTTTACCGGCGCGGCAACGTGCACGTACCAGGTGACCGACGCCCTCGGCGTCAGCTCGGCGCCGGCCGATGCGGTCATCACGGTGCTGCCGGGCTCGTCGGGCGGCGGCGGTGGGACCGGCGGAGGCGGCGGCACCGGTGGCACCGGCGGAAGCTCTGGCGGAGGAGGCGGTTCCGGTCACCTGCCCCGTACGGGCGCCGAGCTGCGGACACCGCTCGTGCTCGGCGGGGTGCTCCTGCTCAGCGGGCTCGGCCTCGTCGCAGCGGCAGCGGTACGCAGGCGGAGGGTCGACGACATCGACTGAGTCGAGGATGGCGCTACCGCCCGGCTCTCGACGCTGACCCTCCGTTCCCCTAGCGTCTCGCCCATGACCAGTACCGCCGAGCTCGGCGCGTGGGTCGAGGGCCAGACGGTCACCGCCTGGTTCCGCGATGCTGTCCTGGACATCCCTGACTCGGTGGCGTTGCGGGCCAAAGGCCCTGACGGCAGCTGGGCCGAGCTGACCTGGGCCGATGTGGCGTCCCAGGCGTCGCGCATAGCCGCGGCGTTCGGCCGCCTCGGCGTCCGGCCCGGTGACCGCGTGCTGCTCTTCGTGCGCAACCGGCCGGAGTTCCACGTCGCCGACCTCGCGGCGCTGCTGGCCCGAGCCACGCCGGTCAGCGTCTACAACTCCTCCGCCGCCGAGCAGATCGGCTACCTCGCGCAGCACTCCGGCGCGCGGGTCGTCGTGGTCGACGACCTGGAGTTCCTCGGCCGGGTGCAGGCGGTACGCCCCTCGTTGCCCGACCTTCACGCCGTCGTCGTGCTCGACGATCCCGACGCGCGCCGCCCCGCTGACGTGCACCTGTGGGCCGACCTGCTCGCCGACCCGGGAGCGGCCCCGGCCGACATCGACGAGGCGGTACGTGACGCCAGAGGCGACGACCTCGTCACGGTGATCTACACGTCCGGTACGACGGGGAACCCCAAGGGGGTGATGCTCGACCACAGCAACGTGGCGTGGCAGGTGGCCGGCTACACCGAGCTCATCGGGTCGATCGAGCCGGGTCTGCGGTCGGTCTCGTACCTGCCGATGGCGCACGTCGCCGAGCGCATGGTCACCCACTACGGCTGGCTCTGGCAGCGCTCCACGGTCACCTGCTGCCCCGACCTCACCCAGCTCGGCGCATACCTCGCCGCCGTCCACCCGCACAACCTGTTCGGACCGCCTCGGGTGTGGGAGAAGCTGCGCTCCGGCATCCTCGCCGCGGTGGCCGCCAAGGGGCCACAGGCCGAGGCGCAGTTCGCCCGCGCCCTTGCCGTCGGCGCCAAGGTGCCGGAGGTGGATGCCGCGTTCGCACCGGTGCGGGCGATGGTCGGCCTGGACCAGCTGCGCTACGCCTTCTCCGGGGCTGCACCGCTGCCGGTCGCCGTGTTCGGGTTCTTCCAGTCGCTCGGCCTGCCGTTCTCGGAGATCTACGGGATGTCCGAGAACTGCGGCGGCATGACCTGGACGCCGTACGACGCCGTGGCGGGGACCGTCGGCCGGCCGTACCCCGGCGCGCAGGTGGTGCTGGACCGTGACGGTGAGGTGCTCTGCCGCGGGGGCATGGTCTCGCGCGGCTACCTCGACGACCCCGAACGGACGGCTGAGACGTTCGACAGCGAGGGCTGGCTGCACACCGGCGACATCGGGCAGTTCGACCCCGACGGCAACCTGCGGATCGTCGACCGCAAGAAGGAGCTGATCATCACGGCTGGCGGGAAGAACGTCTCGCCCGCCAACCTGGAGGCGCTGCTCAAGGCGCACCCGCTGATCGGCCAGGCGGCGGTCGTCGGCGACGGCCGGCCCTACCTCGTTGCCCTCCTGGTGCTCGACTCCGACGTCGTCCCAGCATGGGCTGCCGCGCACGACCTCGGCGACAAGCCACTGGCCGAGCTGGTCGACGAGCCGACGGTCCTCGCCGAGGTGGAGCGAGCTGTCGCCGAGGCGAACTCCCACGTGAGCAACGTCGAGCACGTGCGTCGTTGGGCGCTGCTCGCGGAGGAGTGGCTGCCCGACTCCGAGATCCTCACCGCGACCATGAAGCTCAAGCGACGCGGCGTCCTCGCGGCCTACGGCCCGGTCATCGACGGGCTGTACTCCTGACCGCCTCGCCCGACGACCCCGTGCTGCTCGCCGTCCGATCGGTCCTCGCGGCGCTGGACGCGGGCGCGCAGCCCGATCGGGACGACCTTGCGGCGGCGGTACGCGGGACGCTCAAGGAGCTCGCCGCCACCGCCCCCGGGTACGCCGTCGAGGTGCGCGTCCCACCCTGGGGTGCCGTCCAGTGCGTCGCCGGGCCACGGCACACCCGGGGCACCCCGAAGGCGGTCGTCGAGACCGATCCGGTGACCTGGGTTTGCCTGGCCGCCGGCCGCCTGGACCTGCCCACGGCCACCGCGGCAGGTCTGGTACGGGCGAGTGGCGAGCGCTCCGACCTCGCCGCCTACCTCCCCCTCTCGACCTACGGATTCGAGGGTGGACCGTCCGTGGCGCTGCTGTGATCCGCACGGTTGGATAACGATCGCAACGGAAATCCTCGCTGACCGGCCGAGGCGTCGACGCCCGGTAGTAGTCTCCGGGCGAACCATTTCCGACCGCCGATGTGCCGACCAGAGGTGGGCTGCATGACGTCCCCGGGCATCGCCGTGAGCCTGCGCGGTCTGCGCAAGCAGTTCGGTGACGTCGTGGCCGTCGACGGGGTCGACCTGGACGTGTACGACGGGGAGTTCATCACTCTGCTCGGACCGTCCGGCTCTGGGAAGACGACGGTGCTGCGGATGATCGCCGGCTTCGAGCTGCCAACCGCGGGCACCGTCGAGCTGGCCGGCGTCGACGTGACGAACCGGGCGCCGTTCGAGCGCGACGTGAACACCGTCTTCCAGGACTACGCGCTGTTCCCGCACATGACCGTGCTCGAGAACGTCGCGTACGGGCTGCGCGTGAAGAAGGTGAGCAAGGCCGAGCGGCTGCCGAGGGCCGAGGAGGCGCTGGCCAGCGTGCAGCTCGGCGGCTACGGCGGCCGCAAGCCCTCGCAACTCTCGGGCGGCCAGCGGCAGCGGGTCGCGCTCGCGCGAGCGCTCGTCAACCGGCCGAAGGTCCTGCTGCTCGACGAGCCGCTGGGCGCGCTGGACCTCAAGCTGCGCGAGCAGATGCAGGTGGAGCTGAAGGGGATCCAGCGACAGGTCGGCATCACCTTCCTGTTCGTCACGCACGACCAGGAGGAGGCGCTCACGATGTCCGACCGCATCGCCGTCTTCTCCGCCGGCCGGATCGAGCAGGTCGGCTCGCCGGCCGAGGTCTACGAGCAGCCGGCGACGCCGTTCGTCGCAGGGTTCGTCGGCACCTCCAACCTGATCCGCGGAGACGCGGCTGCGGAGGTGCTCGGTCGCGAAGGCACGTGGTCGGTACGTCCCGAGAAGATCCGGATCGAGGCGGTGGACGCGCAGCCGGCGGCCGACGAGGACGCGGCGGCGGGGACGGTCAGCGAGGTCGTGTACGTAGGCTCGGCGACGCGGTTCCTCGTCGACCTCGACGCCGGGGCGACGCTGGTCGCCCTGCAGCAGAACCTGCAGACCTCGTCCATGGACGTCCAGGGCATGCGCGGCTCGCGCGTGCTCCTGGTGTGGAAGAAGCAGCACGAGTTCCAGGTGCAGCCAGCCAGTCCCCAGCTAGCCCATCAGTGAGAACACACGACAGGAGAACGCAGATGGCGCACAAACGTCGGCTAGGGATCGCGACGGTCGTTGCCGTGACGGCGATGCTGGCCGCGGCGTGCGGCACGAGCAGCGGCGGATCGGGCAGCGGCGCAGCGGCCGTGGCGAAGCCGCCCGCGATGACCGCCCTCAAGGCGCTCGGGTCGGGCGAGGGCGCGGTCAACATCCTCGCCTGGGCCGGCTACGCCGAGGACGGCACCAACGACAAGACCGTCGACTGGGTCCACCCGTTCGAGAAGGCCACCGGGTGCCAGGCCAAGGTGCAGGTCGCAGACACCTCGGACGAGATGTTCGAGAAGATGGGCACCGGGACGTTTGACGTCGTCTCCGCGTCGGGCGACTCGTCGCTGCGCATGGTCTATGCCGGCAAGGTCGCCCCGGTCAACACGGCGCTGCTCAGCAACTACGCCGACGTACCGACCTGGCAGAAGATGCAGAAGTGGAACTCTGTCGGCGGGGTGGCCTACGGCATGCCGCACGGGTGGGGCGCCCAGCTCATGGCCTACCGGACCGACAAGGTCGTCCCCGCCCCGGACAGCTGGAGCCTGGTCTACGACCCGAAGTCGCCGTACGCGGGCAAGATCACCGACTACGACTCCGCCGTGGACGGCATCGGGGCGGCAGCCGTCTACCTGATGGCGACCCAACCATCGCTGGGCATCAAGAACCCGTATGCCTTGGACAAGAAGCAGTTCGACGCGGCAATCGCGCTGCTGCAGGCGCAGAAGGCCGCGGTCGGCACGTACTGGGCGAAGTACACCGACGCGCAGAAGGCGCTCGAGTCCGGCACCACCGTCATCGGATCGACCTGGCAGATCATCGTCAACCTGGCCGCGGGCGACAAGGCTCCCGTGGCGTCCGTCCTTCCCAAGGAAGGCGCGACCGGCTGGGCCGACACCTGGATGATCGACGCCAAGAGCCCGCACCCGAACTGCGCGTACATGTGGATGAACTGGGTCACCAAGCCCGACATCCAGGCGCAGATCGCCGAGTGGTTCGGCGAGGCCCCGGCCAACACCAAGGCCTGCGCGCTCACGGTGGACAAGTCCCACTGCGATACCTACCACGCGAACGACCCGGCGTTCTTCCAGAAGATCTGGTTCTGGACGACTCCGCAGAGCGACTGCGTCGACGGCCGTACGGACGTGAAGTGCCTGCCGTTCTCGGAGTGGACGAAGGCCTGGAGCAGTCTCCGCAGCTGATCGGAGCGGACACCGGACCGAAGAGATGGCCGTGACGCAGCAGGAGCAGAGTCGCGGAGGGGCCGCACGTCGCCTCTCCGCGGCTCTGTTCCGACGTCCCCGGTTGCGGCTGGCCGGGCTGCTGAGCCTCCCGGTGGGCTGGCTGGTCTGCGTCTACCTCGCTGCCCTCCTTGCCCTGCTCGCGACGTCGTTGTTCACGGTGAACGAGTTCACCAACGAGATCCAGCGCGGGTTCACGCTGGGCAACTTCCACGACGTCCTCACCGACCGCGCCTACCTCGGGGCGACGATGCGCACGGTCGGCATCGCCGCCGCGGTGACCGTGCTGTGTGCCCTCCTCGGGGGGCCGATGGCCCTGTTCATGGCCAAGGTGGCGCCGGCCCGCTGGAGCAACGTTCTCGTCGCGCTGGTCGTCACGCCGCTGTGGGCGTCCTACCTCGTGAAGGTCTACTCGTGGCAGGCGATCGTCCAGCCCGGCTCGGGGGTNCTCGACTGGTTGCTCAAGCCGTTCGGCATNTCAGGCCCCGGGTATGGCGCGATCTCGGTGGTCCTCACGCTGTCGTACCTGTGGCTGCCGTACATGATCCTGCCGATCTACGCCGGGCTGAAGCGGATGCCGGACGTGCTCGTCGAGGCGTCGGCCGACCTGGGCGCTCGGCCCGGACGCACGCTGCGCAGCGTCGTGCTGCCCCTGGTCTACCCGTCGGTGATCGCCGGCTCGGTCTTCACGTTCTCGCTGAGCCTGGGCGACTACATCACCGTCGAGATCGTCGGCGGCAAGACGCAGATGCTGGGCAACATCGTCTACGACAACTACGCGTCCAACCTGCCGTTCGCCGCGGCCATCGCGGTGATCCCGGTGGTCATCATGATCGGCTACCTGATGCTGGTACGCCGCAGCGGCGCACTGGACAACCTGTGACGCGACCTCTGGGGGCCGGGCGATGACCTTGTCGAGGCGGGCGCGGTGGGTCCTCGGCGGCGCGATGGCGCTCGGGCTCGGGTACATCTACCTGCCGATGCTGGTGCTGGTCATCAACTCCTTCAACGCCAGCCGCGTCTTCGCCTGGCCGCCCAAGAGCTTCACCCTGCGCTGGTGGACCGACGTGCTCCAGAACACCGGGGTGCGTCAGGCCGTGCTGACCTCGATCGAGGTGGGCCTCATCGCCACCTCGTTCGCGCTCGTGCTCGGCACCTTGCTGGCCTTCGCCCTGAGCCGGTACCGATTCTTCGGCCGGCAGGCGCTGTCGGTCCTGGTCGTGCTGCCGATCGCCTTGCCCGGCATCGTGACGGCGCTCGCCTTCCGTACCGCGTTCCTGACGATCCTCGGGATCTCCCTGTCCATCTGGACCGTGGCCGTCTCGCACGCCACGTTCTGCATGGTGGTGATGTACAACAACGTGGTGGCCCGGCTGCGCCGCATGGGGTCCACGGCCGAGGAGGCCTCGATGGACCTCGGTGCCGACACCTTCGTCACCTTCCGGCAGATCACCCTGCCGCTGCTGCGCGGCGCGATGTTCGCCGGTGCGCTGCTCGCTTTCGGCCTGTCGTTCGACGAGATCGTGGTCACGCTCTTCACCGCGCCGCCCGGGGTGACCACCCTCCCGATCTGGATCTTCCAGAACCTGTCCCGGCCCAACCAGGGAGCCGTCGTCAACGTGGTGGCAGTGATCTTGGTGCTCGCCTCGATCATCCCGGTGTACGTGAGCCAGCGGATCGGCGGCGACTCGGAGGGCGGCGGACGTATCTAGCCGCAGCCCCGACGCTCAGACCGATGCAACCCTCTCGGGCTGTCGCGCGTCTACCAGGGGTGAAGGCCATGCAGCAGCTGTCCGTCGAGCGGAAGAACGGCGCGCGCGGCTCGTCCGCCGCGCGGACCGAGGATCCGGCTCCCGGTCCCGCCGAGGAGTCCTCGCGCGCGGCCAGGCGAGACCTCGCCTTGATCGCGATCAGCCTCCGACGGAAGCGGCCGCGGCGGCTCAGCGCACGTTCGAGGTAAGCAGGCGCCGACGGCGTCTGACCGTGTGAACCAGCAGCAGGCCGGCCAGCAGCACGCCCGAGATCGCGTGCCACCGGATCCTGCTGTGGTGCGGCGCGAGCCAGTCCCACAGGCCTGACGCCAGCATCGCCGTCGTGAGGGCGAGCAGCAGCAGGTCGGCGGCGGCCAGGCGGCTGGACCTCGGGCGCAGGGACGGGCGCTGGCGCAGATGCGTGAGCAGGGTCGCCGACATGCGGCGGCGCTGCACGAGGTGGGTCACCGTCAGCGCGACGAACAGCAGGCCGAGCGCGATGTGCAGCGTGAGCACCGGCTCCTCCACCAGCGAGACCAGCGCCGTCGAGATCAGGCCGACATGGACCAACGCCCGACGGGTGCTCGCCCCGCGGGCGGTGGTCGACGGTACAGCCATGCGGTCGAGCCTGCGCGCCCAGACCCCTGACCGGCATCGGGGAACTCCCCTGGGCCGACCCTGATTCGCCCCTATCGTTGCGGGGATGACCGAAGCCCCGATCCGTTACCGGTCGGCCGACGAGGACAGCGCCCGCTGGCTCGGCTTCCCGTTCCGTACCGGTGACATCGTGATCAGCACGCGCTCCAAGAGCGGTACGACGTGGATGCAGATGATCTGCGCGCTGCTGGTGTTCGGTACCCCCGACCTGCCGGAGCGGATCAGCGAGCTGTCGCCCTGGCTGGACTGGCTGGTTGCTCCGCGCGAGGCGGTGGTCGCACAGCTCGAGGCGCAGCAGCATCGCCGGTTCATCAAGACGCACACGCCTCTGGACGGCATCCCGATCGACGACCGGGCGACGTACATCGTCGTCGCGCGGCACCCCCTCGACATGGCGGTGTCGCTCTACCACCACGGAGACAACATCGACCGCGTCCGGTGGCGCGAGCTGACCGGCCAGCCGGAACCGGAACTCGTGCCCCAGCCGAGGCCTTCGCTGCACGACTGGCTGCTGGACTGGATCGATGACGACGTGGACCCGCGCGAGGCGCTCGACTCGCTCCCGGGCGTGCTGCACCACCTGACCGACGCGTGGTCCCGGCGGGATCGAGCCAACGTCCGGCTCGTCCACTACGACGACCTGTCGGCGGATCTGGGCGGGCAGATGCGGGCGCTCGCCGACGGCCTCGGGATCGACGTACCTGATTCAGCCTGGCCGGCACTCGTCCGGGCCGCGACCTTCGAGCAGATGCGAGCCGGCGCCCAGCGGTCGGCGCCGGCCGCCAACGGCGTCCTCAAGGACGCCGCTGCCTTCTTCCGGGCCGGAGTGTCCGGGGCCGGGCGCCAGCTGCTCGACGATGCCGAGCTGGCCGCCTACCGATCGCGCACAGCCCAGCTGGCGCCGCCGGACCTGCTCGGGTGGCTGCACCGCGACCACGGCCAGGCCCCGGGTGCGGCCGCCGGCTGACGTGACGTGAACCGAGCGGCACGCGAACGACCCCGGTCGGGCGTCGCACGGCGGTGGTCCCAGCGTGGCCGAGGCATCGAGAGACCGGCCCAGAGCCGGTGCGGCGGCGGGTCGGGCGGAGGGCCACCGGGCGCCGGGTAGACTCGCACCCGTGCCACGTGGCGACGGTCGGCTGAACCACGAGCTGCTCCCCGACGAGAAGGGCCCGCAGGATGCCTGCGGGGTCTTTGGCGTGTGGGCACCCGGTGAAGAGGTCGCCAAGCTCACCTACTTCGGGCTCTACGCCCTGCAGCACCGTGGGCAGGAGTCGGCCGGGATCGCGGTGAGCAACGGCCACCAGATCCTGGTCTACAAGGACATGGGTCTGGTCGCCCAGGTCTTCGACGAGAGCCACCTCAGCGCCCTGCTGGGCCACCTGGCCATCGGTCACTGCCGCTACTCGACGACCGGGGCGAGCGTGTGGGAGAACGCGCAGCCGACCTTCCGCGCGACGGCTACCGGCTCGATCGCCCTCGGCCACAACGGCAACCTGACCAACACCGGCGAGCTGGCCACGATGGTCGACGAGCTGCAGGCCGAGCGCGGCGAGCTGACGCTGCACGGCGCCCCGCCGATCCGTTCCACCAGCGACACCGACCTGTTGACGACCCTGCTCGCGTCCCACCCCGACCTCTCCCTCGAGGCTGCGGCGCTCGCGGTGCTGCCGCGGCTGCGCGGGGCGTTCTCGCTCGTCTGGATGGACGAGGGCACGCTCTACGCTGCCCGGGACCCGCAGGGGATCCGCCCGCTCGTCCTCGGCCGGCTGGAGCGCGGCTGGGTGGTGGCCTCCGAGACGGCGGCACTGGACATCGTGGGCGCGTCCTTCGTGCGCGAGGTCGAGCCCGGCGAGCTGCTGGCCATCGACGAGCACGGCCTGCGCTCGCGGCGCTTCGCCGAGGCGGCGCCCAAGGGCTGCCTGTTCGAGTTCGTCTACCTCGCCCGGCCGGACACGTCGATCAGCGGGCGCAGCATCCACGCGGCACGGCTCGAGATGGGCCGACGCCTCGCGCTCGAGGACCCGGTCGAGGCCGACCTCGTGATCCCGGTGCCCGAGTCCGGGACCCCAGCGGCCGTGGGCTACAGCCAGGCGTCCGGCATCCCGTTCGGTCAGGGCCTGGTCAAGAACTCCTACGTCGGCCGCACCTTCATCCAGCCGTCGCAGACGATCCGCCAGCTCGGCATCCGGCTCAAGCTGAACCCGCTGCGCGAGGTCATCCAGGGCAAGCGGCTGGTCGTCGTCGACGACTCGATCGTCCGCGGCAACACCCAGCGCGCGCTGGTCCGCATGCTCCGCGAGGCCGGGGCCGCCGAGGTTCACGTCCGCATCTCGTCGCCGCCCGTGAAGTGGCCGTGCTTCTACGGCATCGACTTCGCATCGCCGGCCGAGCTCGTGGCCAACGGGCTGACCGTCGACGAGATCCGGCTCTCGATCGGGGCCGACTCGCTCGCGTACATCTCGATGGACCAGCTGGTCGAGGCCACGCACGTCGCGGCCGACAAGCTGTGCCGGGCCTGCTTCGACGGCAACTACCCGGTACCGCTCCCGGACCCCGAGTTCCTGGGCAAGCACGTGCTCGAAGGCATGGAACGAGCGGTCAGTGCCGACGTCGACGGGCTGGCGGCCCTCGTCGGCGGCGGTGGAGCGGCCGACGCGCTCACGCGCCCGTGACGGGACCGGTGGTGAGCAGCTACGCGTCGGCGGGCGTCGACATCGAGGCCGGCGACCGGGCGGTCGAGCTGATGAAGGCCTCGGTGCTCCGAGCCAGCCGGCCGGAGGTCGTCGGCGGCCTCGGCGGGTTCGCCGGGCTCTTCGACGCCAGCGCCCTGAAGGGCTACCGCCGACCGCTGCTGGCGACCTCGACGGACGGTGTCGGTACCAAGGTCGCGGTGGCCCAGCGGATGGGCCGGCACGACACGATCGGCATCGACCTCGTGGCCATGGTCCTCGACGACCTCGTGGTGTGCGGCGCGGAGCCGCTGTTCATGACCGACTACATCGCCTGCGGCAAGGTCGTGCCCGAGCGCATCGCGGCGATCGTCCGAGGGGTGGCCGAGGGCTGCCGGCTGGCCGGCGCGGCGCTCGTCGGCGGCGAGACCGCGGAGCACCCCGGCCTGCTCGGACCGGACGAGTACGACGTGGCCGGCGCCGGGACCGGGGTGGTCGAGGCCGACCGCCTGCTCGGTGCCGCCCGGGTCNGCGCGGGTGACGTGGTCGTCGCGATGGCCTCGTCGGGGCTGCACTCCAACGGCTACTCCCTCGTCCGGCAGGTGCTGTTCGCGCAAGCGGGCTGGGACGTCGACCGCGAGGTCGCCGAGCTGGGGCGCACCCTCGGCGAGGAGCTGCTNGAGCCGACCCGCATCTACGCNCTGGACTGCCTCGCGCTGGCCGCCGACGACTCCGCGCNGGTGCGCGCGATGGCGCACATCACCGGTGGCGGGTTCGCGGCCAACCTGGCGCGGGTCGTCCCCGCCGGGCTCTGCGCGCGCATCGACCGGTCGACGTGGGCGCCGGCTCCGGTGTTCGGCCTCGTCGGCACGCTCGGCGGCGTCGACCAGCTCGAGCTCGAACGTACGTTGAACATGGGCGTGGGCATGGCGGCCGTGGTCGCCCCCGAGGGTGTGGCTGCGACCCTGCGCCTGCTGGGCACGCGCGGACTACCCGCGTGGGTGTGCGGCGAGATCGTGGCCGGCGACTCNGCGGACTCAGCCGGCGCAGCCGTGGCTGACGCAAGCACCGGCGCGGCGCAGCTGTCCGGCGCTTACCGCAGCTGATGCCTGATCAGTCCTCGGCGTCGTCGTCCTCGACGTACTTCGCGTAGGGATCGTCCAGCTCGTCGACGTCGTCCGCCGCTACGGGAGGGCTCGGACGAGCCGCCGCTCCGTTGCTCGGACTCGCGCCGGCGAGCTCTGCCTGCAGAGCAGCCGGGTCCAGCCCGTGCGTGCTGTACTTCAGGTCACGGGCGACCCTGGTCTGCTTGGCCTTGGCCCGGCCGCGCCCCATGGCTCGACCCCCTCTGTCGGGGCAGCAGCCCCTGTCGGCGTCACGTATCCGCGACCGACGGTGAGCCGCCGGCCGGCGTACGTCCTAGGGTAACGGTTCTTCGCCGGTCTCGGGTGCATCAGGCCGGGTCGCCGATCGGGAGGAGGTGCCCGGCCCCGCGGCCCCCGGGAAGAGCACGCCCGCCCAGGGACCGGCGGCCATGCGCGCCTCCGCGAGCCGGTCCGCGGCCGTCACAGGGGTCACTGCCTGCGCGGCGGCCGAGCGGAGCACCGACAGCGTCGTGTCGAAGATCCCCGCGGCCTTGGCGCGGGCGCGGTCCATAGCGAACCCGTGCAGCTCGTCGGCCACCTGGATCACGCCGCCGGAGTTCACGACGTAGTCCGGGACGTACAGGATTCCGCGGGCGGCCAGCTGGTCGGCGACGTCCGCGCGAGCCAGCTGGTTGTTGGCGGCCCCGCAGACCACCTGGGCGCCGAGCGCGGCGGCCGTCCGCTCGTCCAGGGCACCGCCGAGCGCGCACGGGGCATAGACGTCGAGCGGTGACCGGACCAGCTCGTCCTCGTCGGCCAGGGCGCGCACCCCCGGGTAGGCGAGGAGCACCCGCCGAACCGCGGCCCGGTCGACGTCCGTGACGACGACCGTGGCGCCGTCCGCGACGAGGTGCCCCACCAGGTGGGCGCCCACCTTGCCCACGCCACAGATCCCGACGGTGCGGCCGGTCAGGCTCGGTTCGCCCCACCGCACCTGGGCCGCGGCGCGCATCCCCTCGAAGAGCCCGTACGCGGTGAGCACGCTGGAGTCGCCGCAGCCGCCGAGGGCCTCGGAGCGCCCGGTGACCCAGCGGCACACCTCGGAGACGATGTCCATGTCCGGGACAGCGGTGCCGGAGTCGCACGCGGTCACGTAGCGCCCGCCGAGCGCCTCGACGAAACGTCCGTACGCGCGCAGCCGGTCGGGGGTCTTGTCGCGGGCCGGGTCGCCGACCAGCACGGCCTTGCCGCCGCCGTGGTCGAGACCGGCGAGGGCGTTCTTGTACGACATCGCCCGCGAGAGCCGGAGCGCGTCGGCTAGGGCGTCGGCCTCCGACGGGTACGCGTGGAACCGGGTACCGCCGAGGGCCGGCCCGAGCGCCGTGCTGTGGATCGCGACGTAGCCGACGAGCCCGGACGCGCGGTCGTGGCAGCGGACCACCTGCTCGTGCTCGCTCCCGGCCAGCTGCTCGAGACCTGCGTCCGCCATCCCCCGAGCCTAGGTGGCGGCGGAGTCTGTCAGGATGCAGGCCATGGGTCGCTCCCTGGTCGCGCCGTACGCCTCCTGGCTCCGGGTCTACGAGCCGTTGGCTGCCTTCGCCGAGCCGGAGCGCACGCACTGGGCGCGCTATGCCGCCGACCCGGAACGCCCGACGAGGGTCGAGCTGCTGGCCGCCGAGCAGAAGGCGGCCGTGCGGCGGGCCATCGCGATGCCGCCCCGGGTCGGGCCCGACGACGAGGTGGGCGGCGCGTTCGTGCTGCTGCCCGAGCAGACCGGCGCCTCTGGACCGCTCGTCTGCCCGATGGACGAGCGGCTGCGCTCGTGGATGGCCCTGGAGGCGCTCCGCCAGGAAGTTCCAGAGCCGCTCATGTCCGCGTTCGTGCCGACCGTGGTCGCCGACCAGGCGCTCGCCTCGTACGCGCAGTGGCGGCAGGCCGAGGGGTCCCGTCCGGCCCGGATCCTCACGGCGACCTGGCACGTCCCGCTGTGGTGGTTCGTGGCCTTCGCACCGGACGAGCGGCACCTCACCCTCGAGCCCGCTGCCGATCGGGCGCTGGTCTACCGAGCCTCGATGGCTCGGGCCCGCCAGCGGATGGCGCGCGGGCTGGACGTGCTGCGTCGCTCGATGGGCGAGGGGATGGTCACCGAGGGCGTGGAGCAGGTCGCGCGCTGGCTCGAGGAGTTCCACCCGCACGGCGTCGTCGAGCTGGACTACGGCGGCCTGGCGTCGCTGGTCGACGACGCGTCGCTCGAGGCGGACGTGTCCGTCGCCGACGTCGGGGCGGGGCTCGCCGCGCTGCAGGCGGGGGAGGCCGGTGGTGCCGAGGCGGCGTACGCCCGCCTCGTCGAGCGCTGGCGCGACGTGCAGGCGCTCGAGCACGCCACCTGAGCCGGTTCCGGCCGGGTCACGATCATCTAGTCAGTCGGGGCCATCGATGACATGGCCCTAAAGGGCCATTTCGGACAACATGGACAACCGGGATGATGTGCGCCGGTGGACTGTCAGCATGGCGGTCCCAGGACGATGGGGCACCCGTGACCACCCGTACACCCGACGCCGAGCCGTTGCTGACTCCGTCCGAGGTCGCCGCGATGTTCCGGGTGGACCCCAAGACCGTCACCCGCTGGGCCAAGGCTGGCAAGCTGACCTCGATCCGTACCCTCGGTGGGCACCGCCGCTACCGCGAGGCCGAGGTCCGAGCGCTGCTCGCGGGCATCCCCGCGCAGCGCGACAGCGCAGACTGACCCCGCCGCCGAGCGTGTAGCGTCCGCCCCCATGGCCGCCGCGCTGCTCCTCACCAACGCGGTGCGCCACTACGCGTGGGGCTCACGGACGGTGCTGCCGACCCTGCTCGGCCTCCCCGTCCCAGCCGTCGAGCCGTGGGCGGAGATCTGGATCGGCGCGCACCCCACGGACCCGTCGCTGCTCCCAGACGGCCGCAGCCTCGCCGAGGTCGAGCCGCACCTGCCGTACCTCGTCAAGCTGCTCGCGGCCGACGTCCCGCTCTCGATCCAGGCGCACCCGAGCCGCNCGCAGGCCCGCGCCGGCTACGCACGCGAGGANNCCGCNGGCGTAGCGGTCAGCGCNGCCGAGCGGACGTACAAGGATGCGAACCACAAGCCGGAGCTGCTGGTCGCCCTGCAGCCGACNGAGGCGTTGTGCGGGTTCCGCGCCCCCGGCGAGATCCTCGACCTCGCCCGTCGGGTGGGGTCGCCGGGCTTCTCTCGGCTGGTCGAGCCGCTGGCGTCCGGTGCCACCTCGCGCGAGGCGTTCACCAGGCTCGTCCAGCTGAGGGGTGAGCCGCTGGTCGCGCTGCTGGCCGACGTGGCCTCGGCCCTCCCGAGCTCGGACACCCCGGAAGCGGCCTGGGTGGCTCGGCTGGCCGAGCTGCACCCCGGCGACGCGGGCGCGTTGGCGCCGCTGCTGCTCCGGCTCGTCGAGCTGGCGCCGGGCGACGCGCTGTTCGTGGCCGCGGGCGTGCTCCACGCCTACCTGCACGGCGCCGGCGTCGAGGTGCAGGCGTCCAGCGACAACGTCGTCCGCGGCGGGCTGACCCAGAAGCCGGTGGACGTCCCGGCTCTGCTCGAGCTGATGAGCGACGACGACGGCCCGGCTCCGCTGGTCCATCCGAGTGCTGTCGCCCCCGGACTCGACCGGTACGAGGTACCGGTCGACGACTTCTCGGTCTGGCGCGTACGACCCGCCGGGGGAGCAGTGACGGTACCGGCGCAGGGGCCGCGCATAGCGGTCTGCGTCGAGGGCACCGTCGTCGTCTGCGACGCCACCCTGCGTCCAGGTGAGGCGGTCTACCTACCCAGCGACGTGGCGGACGTCGTCGCCACCGGTACCGGCACCGCCTTCGTCACGGCCTGACCGGGCGAACACGAGGACGTGCAGCGACCGCGGACCGTGCACGCCCTCGACTCGCTGCAGCTCGATGTCGCTCGTCGCCGACGGCCCGCTGATCATGGTGAGAGGGCGCCGCGGGTCAAGGCGCCGGAGCGCGTCGGGCACGGCGTGCACGATCTGCTCGTGGGCGACCAGGCAGATGTGCAGGTCGGGCACGAGGGTGATCGCCCGGCGGCCCTGGCCCGCGCCGCCGTCCAGCACGATGGTTCCGGTCTCCGCGATGGCGACGGCGCAGGTGGTCACTGCTCCGTCGAACCCGTCCAGCTGCTCGGGCGGCAGGTCGTGGTCCTCGAAGGCCCGCCAGCGGGAACGCCACGCCTCCGGGAAGTCGGGCGCCACGAGCAGCCGGGCCTCCGGTCCGGCGTGCTCGCGGCCGATCGTGGCGATCGTGCTGGCGAGGTCGGCCGACCCGATCCGGTACACGTGGGCGCGGTAGTCGCGGAGCCGGTCGGCCAGCAGCTCGACCAGGACGGGAGAGCCCGCGGGATGCTCGCCGGCGGTGCGGTACTGCCGCTGGACCGGACCTGGCTGCGGTGCGCCCTCCAGGGCACGACCGATGCGGGCGAGGATCTCCGCCCGCGAGGCGTCGACGCGGCCGGTCATGCGCGCTCCCTCGCCCACCACTGGCGGAACGTCTCCTTCGGTGGTCGCGGCAGGTCGCGCTCGGCCGTCCATCCCGAGAGGGGCGGCGGCAGGCGGGTGATGGTTCCGCTTCGGCGGCCCAGCAGCCGGCCGGTGCGGCTCGCCGTCTGCGTGGCAGCCCAGCGGCCCGGCGAGGACATGGCCCACGCCGTCGCAGCCATGGCGACCTGCTCGGGGGACGGCAGCCGGTGCGTGGCCGCGTGCGCCTCGACATGCTGTGCCCGGAGGTTGACGAGCAGGTTCGGGATGTCGATCTTCACCGGGCATGCGTCGAAGCAGGCACCGCACAGACTTGACGCGTACGGCAGCGAGTCGTTGGGGTCGGACCCCCCGGTCAGGCCGGTGAGCTGGGGCGAGAGGACCGCCCCGATCGGCCCGGGATACACCGATCCGTACGCGTGCCCGCCGGTCCGCTCGTAGACCGGGCAGACGTTGAGGCAGGCGGAGCACCGGATGCAGTGCAGCGCCGCGCGTCCCACGTCGTCGGCCAGCGTCGCCGTACGACCGTTGTCCAGCAGGACCAGGTGGACGTCCTGCGGCCCGTCACCAGGCGTCACGCCGGTCCACATGGAGGTGTACGGGTTCATCCGCTCGCCGGTGGACGATCGGGGGAGCAGCTGCAGGAACACCTCGAGATCCCGCCAGGCAGGTACGAGCTTCTCGATACCCATGACGGTGATGAGCGTCTCCGGCAGCGTCAGGCACATCCGGCCGTTGCCCTCGGACTCGACGACGGCGAGCGTCCCGGTTGCTGCGACGCCGAAGTTGGCGCCGGACACCGCGACGCGCGCCGACAGGAACTTCGCCCGCAGGTAGCGTCGCGCTGCCATCGCCAGCTCGCGAGGTTCGTCCGTGAGCCCGGGGTCGACCCCCGGCATCTCGCGCAGGAAGATCTCGCGGATCTGGCTGCGGTTGCGGTGGATGGCCGGCACGAGGATGTGCGACGGCTGGTCGTGACCGAGCTGGACGATCAGCTCGGCGAGATCGGTCTCCCACGCCGTGATCCCTTGCTGCGCCAGGGCTTCGTTCAGGCCGATCTCCTGGGTCGCCATCGACTTCACCTTGACGACCTCGTCGGAGCCGGTGCGGCGCACGAGGTCCACGACGATCGTGTTGGCCTCCGCGGCATCCTTGGCCCAGTGAACGACCCCACCCCGTGCCACGACCCGCTCCTCGAGCTCGATCAGCAGCTCCGGCAGCCGGGCCATCGTGTCGGCTTTGATCGCGCTCGCGGCGCTCCGGAGCTCCTCCCAGTCCGGCACCTCCGCGACCACGGCCGCTCGCTTGTCGCGGATTGTACGGGTGGCATGGCCGAGGTTGCTGCGGAGCTGGGTGTCTGCGAGCGCCGTGCGAGCCGCGTCGGGGAACCGTTGCGTGCCCTCCACGTGCCCGGTCGTGCGATCAGCGTGGACCGGCCGGCCCGGCAGCCCGAGGAACGTGCTCATCGCGCGTCCTCGAAGGTACCGTCGGTCGAGGCCAGGACCTGCGCCAGGTGCAGCGTCCTTGTCCCAGACTTCAAGCGCGACAGGCCGCCGCCGATGTGCATCAGGCAGGACGAGTCGCCGGCCGTGCAGACGGTCGCCCCGGTCGACAGCAGCGCGGTCATCTTGTCCGCCAGCATGGCCGCCGACGTGTCCGCGTTCTTCAGGGCGAACGTGCCCCCGAAGCCGCAGCACTGGTCAGCGTCCGGCAGCTCGACGAGGTCGATGCCGCGCACGTTGCGCAGCAGCCGCAACGGTCTGTCGCCCACCCTCAGCATGCGCAGCGAGTGACAGGTCGGGTGGTAGGTCACCCGGTGCGGGAAGACGGCGCCGACGTCTTCCACGCCGAGCACGTCGACCAGCAGCTCCGAGAGCTCATAGGTCCGCGCGGCCACGGCCTCGGCCGCGTGAGCCAGCCCCTCGTCGCCGGCCCGCCTGGCCACCTGACCCTGCTGGTGGCGTACCGAGCCGACACACGATCCCGACGGCGCGACGACCAGGTCGTACGGCTCGAAGGCCCGTACATGCTGGCGGATCAGCGGCACCGCCTGCTGCTGGTAGCCGGTGTTCACGTGCATCTGCCCGCAGCAGGTCTGGCCGCGTGGGAAGACGACTTCATGGCCCAGGCGTTCGAGGACGGTCACGGTCGCGCGCCCGACCTGCGGGTAGACCGTGTCCGCCAGGCAGGTGACGAAGAGTGCAATCCTCATGAGCGCCTGCTCACCCGTCGGCGGACCGAGCTGGACTCGCGGATCACCAGCTCGGGCTCGAAGACGACCTGCTGGTGCTTGTGGTGTCCGCCGTCCGCGGTCTCCTCGATGAGCAGCTCGGCCGCCGTCCGGCCCAGCTGGTGGCGAGGCTGGGAGACCGACGAGAGCGGTACGGCTGCGGCCGAGGCGAAGTCGATGTCGTCGTACCCGACGATCGCCATGTCCTGCGGCACGCGGACCGACTGGTGCGTCAGCTCCTGCAGCACGCCGAGCGCGAGGAGGTCGTTGGCGCAGAAGACCGCGGTGGGACGCCGGCTGCGCGGGATCTTGATGAGGTCCGCGGCCGCAGTCCGCCCGGCCGAGACGTTGAGCCCTGCTGTGGTCTGCACCATGAGCTCGGCGGCATCGTCCGCGTTCTTGATCGCGAGGCGAGCACCGCGGAGCCGGTCTTGCACCTGGCTGATGCTCATGGGCCCCCCGACGAATGCCAGCCGACGATGGCCGTAGTCGAGCAGGTGCGACACGGCTAGCTCACCGCCGAGGGCGTCGTCCACGGAGACCGAGCACTGGTCCTTCCTCGTCGAGCGCTGGTCGAGGAGGACCACAGGGGTCCCACGCCGCCGCAGGTCGCCGAGCCGCTCGCTGATGCCGTCCGCCGGCGTGATCAGGATCCCCTTGACACGCTGTTCCTCGAGCAGGTCGAGATAGGCGTGCTCCTTCGACGACTTCTCGTCGCTGTTGCAGAGGATGACGGCGAGGCCCGCTGCACTCGCCGTGTCCTCCACTCCTCGCGCGACGTCGGTGAAGAAGGGGTTGGCGACGTCGAGGACCACGAGGCCGAGCGTCCGGCTCTGCCCGGCGCGGAGCTGGCGCGCCGACTCGTTGCGGACGAAGCCGAGCTCGGCGATAGCGGCCTGCACGCGGGTGCGGGTGCTCGGCGTGACCAGGTCCGGGCGGTTGAGGACGTTGGAGACGGTGCCTACAGAGACGCCTGCGAGCTCGGCCACGTCGCGGATGCTCACGGCTCCGACGGACACCTGCGCCCTCCAGTCTCGACGTTCACGCTCTCCCGTACAGGTCCCGTACAGCCTTCATCACGGTCCTGCGTCATCTTGCCGAAATGCCGTCGAAACCCTTGACACCGATATTCGACGGGTTTTACTGTCCCATCGAACCTCACATTGAAACGATTCACAAGAGCCATCACCGAACGTTTCAACCACACCCCATCAGCGCAGGAGAGGAGGGCGTCGTGACCCCGGAGCACCGTGAGCCGGCACGCCCGCTCCTCGTGCTGGACAAGGCCACCAAGAGCTTCGGGGCTGTGCGGGCCCTCGAGGACGGGTCGATCACGCTCTACCCGGGCGAGGCGCACGCACTGGTCGGCGAGAACGGCGCCGGCAAGTCCACCCTGGTCAAGATCCTGGCCGGGGTCCACCAGCCCGACAGCGGGATCCTCGAGATCGACGGGGCGCCGACGACGCTGCTGGGTCCAGCCGCCTCCCGCGCAGCTGGAGTGTCGATCATCTACCAGGAGCCGACGCTCTTCCCTGACCTCAGCGTCGCGGAAAACATCTTCATGGGTCGTCAGCCGCTCGGCGGTGGGCGGGTCATCGACCGGGGCCAGATGCGTACGGATGCCCAAGACGTGTTCACCCGTCTGGGGGTCGAGGTGGATCCGGCGCGGCCGGCCCGAGGGCTTTCTGTGGCCGACCAGCAGATCGTCGAGATCGCCAAGGCGATCTCGTTCAACGCCAGGGTCATCGTGATGGACGAGCCGACCGCGGCTCTCACCACGGTGGAGGTCGACCGGCTGTTCGACGTCGTGCGAGCACTCCGGGCCGACGGCGCCGCGGTGCTGTTCATCTCGCACCGGCTCGAAGAGGTCTTCGCGATCTGCCAACGGGTCACCATCATGCGCGACGGCAGGTTCGTGAGCAGCGCGCCGATCGAGGACGTGACGATCGACTCGATCATCTACTCGATGGTCGGACGTGACCTCGATGCCCTGTTCCCCAAGACCGTCACCGCTCCGGGGGACGTGGTGCTGGCCGTCGAGGGGCTGACGCGGCGCGGTGTGTTCGACGACGTGTCGTTCGCTGTGCGCAAGGGCGAGATCGTCGCACTCGCCGGCCTGGTCGGTGCGGGTCGCAGCGAGGTCGCCCGCGCGGTGTTCGGCATCGACCGCCGGGACGAGGGCACCGTCACCGTCAACGGCCACGTGCTGAGGAACGGCGCGCCGCGCGACGCCATGGCCGCCGGCCTGGCGTTCGTCCCGGAGGACCGCCGCCAGCAAGGGCTCGTCATGGACCTGGCGATCGACCACAACGTCGCTCTGGCGTCGCTCGGCCGGCTGAGCCGGTTCGGGCTGATCCGGCGCAGCCGGGAGCGCGACCTCGCAACGACGTGGGGGACCACGCTCCAGCTGAAGTTCGGCCGGATGAAGAACACCGTCTCGACGCTGTCGGGCGGGAACCAGCAGAAGGTCGTCCTGGCGAAATGGCTCGCAAGGAGGCCGTCGGTGCTGATCATCGACGAGCCGACTCGAGGCATCGACGTCGGCACGAAGGCCGAGGTCCACCGCCTCCTCGACGAGCTCGTGGCCGACGGTGTCGCCGTACTCATGATCTCGTCGGAGCTGCCCGAGGTCCTGGGCATGGCCGACCGGGTCCTGGTCGTGCGCGAGGGCAGGCTCGTCGCCGAGCTCAGCCGCGCAGAGGCCGACGAGGCCAGCATCATGCGCGCCGCGACGGGGCAGACCGTAGGGAACGCCGCGTGACGACGCTCACCGAGGTCAGTGCGCCGCCGCCCCCGTCCTCGCCGGCCGGGCGGGTGCGCCGTGCCGAGACCCTGCTCCGGGCACGGGAGCTCGGCATCGGTCTGGCCATCGTCGTCGTGTTCGCGTTGACGACGCTCAAGAACCACAACTTCGCCGAGCGGGCGAGCCTCCAGCAGCTCCTCACAGGTGCTGCCTTGATCGCCCTGCTGGCCGTGGGCGAGACGCTCGTCATTGTCACCCGCAACGTCGACCTGTCGGTCGGATCGGTCCTCGGGCTGTCGGCCTACCTGGTCGGTGACTTCTTCGTGAGCCACCCGCACGCGCCAGTGATTCTCGGATTCGCGCTAGGGATCTTGGTAGGTACGTTCTTCGGCGTCGTCAACGGCTTGATCACCACGGTCGCCCGCGTGCCGAGCCTCGTCGTGACTCTCGCGGCGCTCTACATCATCCGCGGCATCGACGCGGTGGTCGTCGACGGGAAGCAGATCGACCCTACGAGCATCCCGAGCTCGTTCCAGGCCGTCGGCTACCGATCAGTCCTGGGCATCCCGTGGCTGGTCATCATCGTCGTGGCCATCGTCCTGGTCGTCGGCTTCGCGATGCGCTCGTTCCGTTCCAGCAGGGACCTGTACGCGATCGGGTCCAACCCGGAGGCTGCCGCCCTCGCAGGGGTTCGCACCGGCCGCCGGGTGTTCGCGGCGTTCGCGATCAGCGGTGCCCTGGCCGGGCTCGGTGGCGCGCTCTTCCTCTCCGAGTTCGCGACGGTCAACTCCACAGCGGGGAGCGGGTACGAGCTGCTGGTCGTCGCGGCCGTGGTCGTCGGCGGGGTGGCCATCAACGGGGGGAGCGGGACCGTCCTCGGGGCCGCGCTCGGCGCCCTCCTGCTCAACACCATCAGCCAGGCGCTCGTCGCGTCCAAGGTCTCCTCCTTCTGGAACCAGGCCATCGCCGGAGCGCTGCTGCTCGGCGCGATCGTCTTCGACCGGTGGCTCGGCAAGCGGGTCGCGCGCCTCGAGTCCACCCGCGGGGAACGTCATGTCCTCTGACCAGATGACGGCTCCCGTCGCGACGCGCGCACCCGTCCAGGTCCAGCCGGTGTGGCGATCCGTCGTCCGGTGGGAGACCGCGCTCGTCTTCCTCGTCATCGCCACGATCATCTTCGGCGCTCAGGAGAACGAGCACTTCCTCAACACGACCACGCTGTTCTTCGTCGGTCTGAACATGGGCGAGATCGCCATCATGGCGCTGCCGCTGACGCTCATCGTGGTGACCGGTGAGATCGACCTTTCTGTGGCCTCGATGCTCGGCCTCTCCAGCACGCTGCTCGGCTACCTGTACCAGCATGGCTGGTCGATCTGGCTCGCCATGGTCGCCGTCCTCGTCGTCGGGGCGGCCGGTGGCGCGCTGAACGGCTTCCTGGTCACCCGGCTCGGCCTGCCGTCGATCGCGGTGACGATCGGCACGTTGACGCTGTTCCGCGGTGTCGCCGAGATCATCCTCGGCACCGACTCCGTCGGCGGCTACCCGCAGTCGCTGACCAACGTGGGCGTCATCCCCATCCCGGGCACCCAGCTCGCGTACTCGTTCGGCATCTTCCTCGTGCTCGCGATGGTCTACGGGGTCGTCCTGCACGCGACACCGGTCGGCCGGTCGGTCTTCGCCATCGGCCTGCAGTCCGAGGCCGCCTACTTCTCGGGCATCCGGGTCAACCGGATCAAGTTCCTGCTCTTCGTGCTCAGCGGGCTGGTGTGTGCTTTCGCCGGCATCCTCTGGACGCTGCGCTTCGCGACCTCGCGCTACGACGCGGGCACCGGGCTCGAGCTCACGGTGGTCACGATCGTGCTCCTCGGCGGTGTGTCGATCTTCGGTGGACGCGGCTCGATCCTGGGAGTCGTGCTCGCGGTCGTCATCGTCGGTTGCCTGCAGGAGGTGCTGACCCTCATGACCGTCGACGCGCAGGTGCAGAACATCATCACCGGCGGGCTGCTCCTCGTGAGCGTGATCTTGCCCAACACGGCGGAAGGCTTGCGCAGGTTCCGTGCGCGCGTGCGAAGACGGGCGTGACCGTCCGCACGAATGAAACGTTCCAAACCGCACGACCCCACCCGGAAACAACAGATGGAAGGACGAACAAGATGGTGCATCTTCGTACGGGACGCGGAGCGGGGGCGGCCGCCGGTCTCACAGCGGTGCTGCTGCTGGCCGCGGCATGCAGCTCGTCGAGCACTTCGACACCCGCTGCCAGCGGCGGGAGCGGTGGCACCTCGGCCTCCCCCACCGGGGTCAAGAAGGGACTCGTCGTCTACTTCATCCCGAAGGACACGCAGAACCCCTACGAGGTGATCGCCGACAAGGGCGGCACGGACGCTCTCACCGAGCTCGGCGGGAAGGTGGTCGTGAGCAGCGGCACCGCTGACACCGCGGCAGCGCAGATCCCGTCCATCCAGGCCGCGATCCAGGCCCACGCGGACGCGATCGTCATCGCGGCCAACGACCCTGCAGCGCTCTGCCCGTCACTCGCGCAGGCGGAGGCCGCAGGCATCAAGGTCGTGGCGTTCGACTCGGACAACACCTGTCCGAACCACCTGTTCATCAACCAGGCGAACACCGAGCAGATCGGTACCTCCGAGGTCGACCTGCTGGCCAAGGAGATCAACAGCACCGGTCAGATCGCGATCCTCTCGGCCGCCGCGACGGCGACCAACCAGAACGCGTGGATCGGGTACATGAAGCAACAGCTGGCGAAGTACCCGAACATGAAGCTCGTCAGCACGGTGTACGGGAACGACGACCCGGCCACCTCGTTGACGGTGCTGCAAGGCCTGCTCTCGGCATACCCGAACCTGGCCGGCATCATCTCGCCGACCACGGTCGGCATCTCGACCGCGGCGCAGTACCTCGACACCCACAAGGACCTGCTCAAGCACCTGCACCTGACCGGCCTCGGCCTGCCTTCGCAGATGAAGGCGTACGTGCACAGCGGGACGGTGAAGGAGTTCGAGCTCTGGAACCCGTCCGACCTGGGCTACCTGGCTGGCTACGCCGCGGCTGACCTGGCCTCCGGCACCGCCAAGCTCGACACCGGCTCGACCTTCGACGCCGGCAAGCTGAAGACGTACACCGTGCTGGCTCCTGCCGGTACGACTGGACCGTCGGTCATCCTCGGCCCGCCGTTCGTCTTCAACGCGTCGAACGTGGACCAGTTCAACTTCTGATGCAGGGCTGCGTGGTCGGTCCGGGG
>JGI24140J50213_10000254_pt1 | contig 25284 bp, 19 predicted proteins | sample BarGraIncu00222A_FD_50213 | JGI IMG/M metagenome (IMG submission 50213)
TGCGTCCTCGACCCGCTTCTCCTGGAATGACGATCAACGTCGAAACCGATCACCCCCATGGGGTGGCACACGTCGCACTGTTCACTTGTCAACACCGACCTGACGGTCAGTCTTATCTCAGCCTATCCGTCCAACCCGGTGGCCTGCGAATTCATTCCGGAATGAACTAAGCAAGCGCTCCGTTACCCGACTGGCGCCTTCCGACACGGACCGTGCCACACGACGACCCCAAGGACGGCCCTGATGACGACTAGCAACGAATGGCAGCTCACCCGTCGTCCCGAGGGAGTCCCCGTCGACGAGGACTTCGCCCTCGTCGAGGTCGAGCTCCCGGCACCATCCACCGGAGAGATCCTGGTCCGCAACACCTTCCTGTCGGTCGACCCCTACATGCGTGGCCGGATGAGCGACGCGAAGTCCTACGTCCCACCGTTCCAGCTCGATCAGCCGATGGACGGCGCCGCGGTCGGAACCGTCCAACAGGTGGGAACGGACACCGTGGACAGCAACGGCGCCCCGATTGCCGTTGGCGACACGGTGGCACACGCGCTGGGCTGGCGCACAGTCTCTCTGGTTCCGGCCAGGTCCACCCGCGTCCTGGACACCAGCCTTGCGCCGGCCCAGGCCTACCTCGGCGTTCTCGGTATGACGGGCCTGACCGCATACGCCGGTCTGCTCCGAATCGGTGAGCTCGCCGAAGGCGATCGCGTCTTCGTCTCTGCCGCAGCCGGAGCTGTCGGCTCGCTGGTGGGCCAGCTTGCCCGCCTCAAGGGTGCATCTTTCGTCGTCGGCAGCGCCGGAGGTCCCGAGAAGACCTCCTGGCTCCTGAACGAGGCCGGATTCGACTCGGCCGTCGACTACAAGGCCACACCGATCCGCAGGGGCCTTGCCGAGGCGGCGCCCGAGGGCATTGATGTCTATTTCGACAATGTCGGAGGCGACCATCTCGAAGCCGCCATCACGGCGCTACGCCCACGTGGTCGCGTCGCGATCTGCGGGATGATCTCGGTCTACAACAACACCGAGCCGGCCCCCGGTCCCCGAAACATGCCGCTCATCATCGGCAAGCGTCTGACCCTGCGGGGCTTCATCGTCTCCGACCACGCGGATCTTCGTCCACAGTTCGAGGCCGAGGTCGGGCAATGGCTGACCGACGGCAAGATCGTCTGGCGCGAGACCCTCGTTGATGGAATCGACAATGCTGTCAACGGCTTCCGAGATCTGATGGCTGGCGCCAACACCGGCAAGATGCTTATCCGCCTCTGATCTCGGCGAGCACGGCAACGACCGGCCGCGCACCCGACCACCCGTGATACGCGGTGGTCGGGTGTGCGTACCCCCGGTGCCATGTGTCCGCATGACAAGACTCGGGTTTCGCGCAATGGTCGCCTGCTTAGGCTGAAGCTGACCTGACCTCAGACGTCCAGCCCCCACCGGAGGCGCCGTGTTCCGCAAAGTACTCGTAGCCAACCGCGGTGAAATCGCCGTCCGCGCCTTCCGAGCGGCGACCGAGCTGGGTGCCCAGACCGTTGCCGTCTTTCCCCACGAAGATCGCAAGAGCGAACACGTGCTGAAGGCTGACGAGGCCTACGAGATCGGCGCAGCCGGACATCCTGTCCGCAACTACCTCGACGCCGCGGAGATCACCCGGGTTGCAATCGAGGCCGGAGCGGACGCCATCTACCCGGGCTACGGCTTCCTGTCCGAGAACCCCCTCTTGGCTGAGGCATGCGACGCCGCAGGCATTACCTTCGTCGGCCCGCCAGGAGACGTCCTGCACCTGACCGGCAACAAGACGCGCGCCATCGCAGCAGCCAAGGCCGCCGGACTGCCGACGCTGCGTGGCAGCGAGCCCAGCGATGACGTCGCCACCGTGCTCGCGTCCGCCGAGGCGGTCGGCTTCCCGATCTTCGTCAAGGCCGTGGCCGGGGGCGGTGGGCGCGGCATGCGCCGGGTCGAACGCCGCGAAAACCTCGAGGAGGCGCTACGTGCTGCGATGCGCGAGGCCCAGTCCGCCTTTGGCGACGCGACCGTGTTCCTGGAAGAGGCCGTGATTGACCCACGGCACATCGAGGTGCAGATCCTGGCGGACAAGGCAGGCAATGTCATCCATCTGTACGAGAGAGACTGCTCCGTCCAACGACGGCATCAGAAGGTCGTCGAAATCGCCCCGGCACCCAACCTTGACGCGTCCCTGCGTGATCAGATGTGCGCACACGCCGTGATGTTCGCCCGGGCCATCGGCTATGTCAATGCCGGAACCGTCGAGTTCCTGCTGTCTCCTGATGGCCGCTACGTCTTCATCGAGATGAACCCTCGTATCCAGGTCGAGCACACCATCACCGAGGAGGTCACCGACGTCGACCTCGTCACGGCACAGCTCCGGATCGCGTCCGGCGCGACACTGCCCGAGCTCGGACTGACCCAGGACAAGGTTCAGCTGCGCGGAGCCGCCATCCAATGCCGGATCACCACGGAGGACCCGACCAACGGCTTCCGTCCCGATACCGGACGGATCACCGTGTACCGCTCGGCGGGCGGCGCCGGGGTGCGACTTGACGGGGGCACGGTCTTCGTCGGTGCCGAGATCGGCGCCCATTTTGACTCGATGCTGGTCAAGGTGACCTGTCGCGGCACTGACTTCGCCACTGCGATCCGGCGCTCCCGTCGAGTGCTCGCCGAGTTCCGGATTCGTGGCGTCGCCACCAACATCCCATTCCTGCAGTCCCTGCTCGACGAGCCCGACTTCGTCACAGGTCGCCTGTCGACGTCGTTCATCGACGAACATCCCGGTCTACTCACCTCGCGTATCCCCGCCGATCGCGGCACCAAGCTGTTGACATATCTGGCAGAGGTGACGGTCAACAAGCCCTACGGGCCACGACTAGCGACGACCTCTCCTCACAGCCGACTGCCAACGGTCGACCTCGAGAAACCCCCGACACCGGGTGCACGGGATCTGTTGCTACGCGTCGGTCCCGAACAGTGGGCCCGCGACCTGCGCGCTCAGAAGACCGTCGGCGTCACGGACACGACGTTCCGCGACGCCCACCAGTCGCTGCTTGCCACCCGAGTTCGCACCCGTGACCTCATTCACGTCGCGGGCCACGTAGCTCGGCTGACGCCGCAGCTGCTGAGCGTCGAAGCCTGGGGCGGTGCCACATATGACGTCGCGCTGCGCTTCCTGTCCGAGGACCCCTGGGAGCGGCTGGCGCTGCTGCGGGGCGCCATGCCCAACCTGCCGTTGCAGATGCTCCTGCGCGGCCGAAACACTGTCGGCTACACGCCGTACCCGAGCGCCGTGACGGACGCGTTCGTCACGGAGGCGGCGAGCACAGGGGTAGACATCTTCCGCATCTTCGACGCTCTTAATGACGTCGACCAGATGCGCCCGGCGATCCAGGCGGTGCAAGCCACCGGCACGGCCGTAGCAGAGGTGGCCCTCTGCTACACCGGCAACCTGCAGGACCCCGGCGAGACGCTCTACACCCTGGACTACTACCTCAAGCTCGCCGAGCGCATCGTCGATGCCGGCGCTCATGTCCTTGCGATCAAGGACATGGCCGGACTCTTACGGGCGCCGGCGGCCGCAACTCTGGTGCTTGCACTCCGGAGTCGTTTCGACCTGCCGGTGCACCTCCACACCCACGACACCGCAGGCGGCCAGCTCGCGACCCTGCTGTCTGCCATCAACGCCGGCGTCGACGCGGTCGACGTGGCCAGCGCGCCAATGTCCGGAACGACCAGCCAGCCATCGATGTCGGCGCTCATCGCCGCGACCGACGGCACGGACCGCGAGACCGGTCTGGGCCTTCAGGAGGTGTGTGGCCTCGAGCCATACTGGGAGGGCGTGCGTAAGTTGTACGCACCCTTCGAGTCCGGGCTCACCTCCCCCACCGGCCGGGTCTACACCCACGAGATCCCCGGAGGTCAGCTCTCCAACCTGCGCCAGCAGGCAATCACGCTGGGCCTTGGCGACAAGTTCGAGTCGATCGAGGACATGTACGCCGCAGCCAACAAGATCCTGGGAAACATCGTGAAGGTGACGCCGAGCTCCAAGGCGGTCGGTGACCTGGCGCTGGCTCTGGTGGGCGCCAATGCCGATCCGGCTGACTTCGAGGCGAATCCAACCAGACACGACATCCCGGACTCAGTCATCGGGTTCCTCAACGGAGAGCTCGGCGACCCGCCCGGTGGGTGGCCGGAACCGTTCCGTTCCAAGGCGCTTCGGGGCCGCAAGGCCCGCCCGCGGGTCAGCGAGCTCAGCACCGAGGACACGGCAGCCTTGGCGGCGGACCCGCGTAACACGTTGAACCACTTGCTGTTCCCCGGGCCGAGCAAGGAGTACGCCAGCTCCCGGGAGACGTACTCCGACCTGTCGGTGCTCAGCACGAGCGACTTCCTGCACGGCCTGGAGGTGGGCACCGAGCACGAGGTCATCCTTGAGCCCGGCAAGCGTCTTCTCCTGGGCGTGCAGTCCGTCAGCGACCCTGATGAGCGCGGCCTGCGCACCGTGATGTGTACCGTCAATGGTCAGCTGCGCCCGGTGCAGGTCCGCGACGAGTCGATCGCGGTCGACGTGCGGCAGGTCGAAAGAGCCGACGCCTCACAGCCCGGCCAGGTTGCCGCACCGTTCGCCGGTGTCGTCTCGCTCGCGGTCGAGGTCGGCCAGGAGGTCAAGGTCGGAAGTACCGTCGCCACGATCGAGGCCATGAAGATGGAGGCCGCAATCACCAGCCCGATCGGCGGCACGGTCCAGCGCCTGGCGATCGGCGCACAACAGCAGGTCGAAGGCGGAGACCTCCTGATCATCGTCGCCTGACGTGGGCTCCGTCACCTCTGCCGTCGGGCCGAGACCGCCCGCTGAGCCTCGCGCTCATCCTGCTGTGCGCGCAGCGTCTGCCTTTTGTCATAGGTGCGCTTGCCTTTGGCAAGAGCGATCTCGACCTTTGCATAACCATCCTTGAAGTACATCGACAACGGCACGATGGTGTAACCGCTCTCCTTGTCCTTCTGGATGAGCTTGGCGATCTCCGCCTTGTGCAGGAGCAGCTTGCGCCGACGGCGAGGTGTGTGGTTGTTCCAGGTGGCCTCGGTGTACTCAGGGATGTGGACGCCCTCGAGCCAGATCTCTGCATCGCGCACCGTCGCGAAACCGTCAACCAGCGACGCTCTGCCGGCGCGCAGCGCCTTGACCTCGGTGCCACTCAAGACCATGCCAGCCTCAAAAGTGTCCTCAATGAGGTAGTCGTGATAGGCCTTGCGGTTTCGCGCAACGACCTTCAGACCCTTCTCCTTGGCCACGGTCGTCATCCCTTTCGTCAAGTCATGTATGCGCCGCACGCGTGATCCAGCCGTCGTCGCCTCTCAGGCGATGATCAGAGGATGGTGTGCGACTGAGGACCCAACGTTACCTGCTTGTCATAACCAGAGGCGCGGGTTGACCGGGGTGCCGTCCTCACGGGTCTCGAAGTGAAGATGACAGCCGGTCGAGAACCCGGTCGTGCCGGAGTAGGCCACNATCTGTCCCCGGGCCACGTGCCCCGCGGTGACGACGAACCTCGTCAGGTGGTTNTAGGTCGTCGTCAGGTCGACACCGCGCTGGAGACCATGGTCAATGATCAGCCGGTTGCCGTAGCCGCCCGACAGCGACTCCGGCGTCGCCATGATGACGTCGCCGGCCGCCGCGGCGTAGACCGGCGAGCCACAGTTGGCGGCGAAGTCGATACCGGGGTGATAGCCCAAGGGGTCAGAGCGCGGCCGGAACTCCTGTGACACAGGGGCGCTGAGCGGATAGCTCAGGAATCCGCCGCTATTGCCCTGCGGACTCTGGGGGGNCGGCCCGTNGGCTCCGCCGGCCGCAGCTGTACGAGCAGCAGCCTCGCGGGCCGCCAAGGCTCGAGCCGCCAGCACTCTCGTCAGGGAGTCCGACTCTGCCTGCATCTTGGTGAGGTTCGTTATCTCTGTGGCCTTCTTGGCGGCCAACGTTGCCTCATTCTCGGTCTGGGTGGCGTACAACAGATCGAGCCTGGTCTTGGCGGCCGCCGCGGTCTGGCGGGCTGCCCTGGCCCTGGCCAGGGCAGCCTCGGCTTCGACCTTCAGCGCCGCCACCCGCCGGCCTACGGCCAGGAGATGAGACTGGCCGGCCAGGCCTTGGGCCCGCATGGTGTCCAACNCACGCAACGTCGTACGACGGACCTGCATCACGNTGTCCATCGTGATGATGCGGTCGGTGAGGTCCTCGGGGCTGGTGGCCTCAAGCGCGATTGACAGGCCAGTGACCCCGCCCTGCTGATAGTCGTTGCGGACCAGGTTGCCCAGCATGTCCCGAACCGCCTGGCTGTCACGGGCATTCTGCTTGAGAGCATCCGTGGCCTTGGCCGCGTTCGCCTCAGCGACAGCAAGGGCCGTTGCCATGGTCTGGTTGTCGCTGTCGGCCACAACCTGTGCGGCGTCGGCGGCAGTCAGCGCCTGCCGCGCGCCGGGCAGCTGTGCCTGGGTGAGTTGCAGCTCCACCAAGGCTTTGGCCTGGTCCTTGGAGGTGCCCTCGATCGCGGTGCTCAGCCGAGCGATGTTGGCATCGAGCTTCTTCTTGTCACCTGCGGTGTCGGCCGAGCTGACTGGCACCACTCCCACGCTGAGCGCNGCGACGATAGCCACGCAAAGGCTCACCGTCCGCGCCCGTGTGTGATGGCGGAAAGGTCGTGGCGCAGTCAGGAATTGCTTCACCTTTTCATTGTTACCACAGCCAAATCGGCCACCGCAGAACATCCGGCATGTAACCAAAGGTGTGTCTGAATGTACTAGGTGTCACAGCCTCTAGACGTTGTCTAGACTAGACCCGCAGATAGCGACGCAGCGTGAGCCAGGCGGTCAGGATGGCCAGTCCGGCAGCAGCCCCCACGAGCCAGGGCGTCACCGTCCACAGGTCCGCAGTCGTGATGAAGTTGATCGGCAGTTTCTTGCCCAGATAGCCGATGCCATATCGCACCATCGCCCACAGGACGCCGATCGCCAAAGCCGAGCCGANGACTGTCGCGATCAGGGTCTCGAGGATGAACGGCAGCTGGATGTTGAACGCGGAAGCCCCGACNAGGCGCATGATGCCCGTCTCACGACGGCGACCGAATGCCGTCTGACGGATAGTCGTGGCGACAAGCAGTGCCGAGCACAGCACCATCAACCCGGCCAGGCCCAGCGCCCCGAAGGACAGACCCCTCAGCACGTTGAACAGCGGGTCGAGGATCNGACGCTGGTCCTGGACGTCACCTACCCCCGGCGCGCCGACGAACGCACTGGTGATGACGTCGTACTTGGTCGGGTCCGACAGCTGCACCCTGAAGCTCTCAGGCATCTGGGCCGGCGTGATCTCACGATAGGTCAAGCTGTCCTTGGACTGCGACTTGAGCCGGTCGTATGCCTGTTGCTGTGACTCTGGGAAGACGTTCTTGACCAACGGCTTCATCGCGTCAAGCTGGCTGCGAATCTGGGTGCGCTGGGAGTCGGTTACCGCACCCGTGATGCAGTTGGGCAGGTCTGACTTGGCGGTGCACAGAAAGATCGAGACCTGGACGCGGTCATACCAGTAGTCCTTCATCGTGTCGACCTGCCGCTGGGCCAGCACCCCGAGCCCGAGAAACAGCACGGACACCATCGTGACGAGCGCGACCGAGATGGACATCGACAGGTTCCGGCGCAGAGCGACCCAGATCTCACTGAGGATGAATTGCAGGCGCATGGCTCTCCTCCNGTCCCTTCGTCGGCTACAGCATGACGTGTCGTGGCTAGAGCTGCCCCCCGTACACGCCTCTCATCTGGTCGCGGACCAGCGCGCCGTCGTCGAGCTCGACAACCCGCTTGCGCAGCTGATCGACGATGCCGTTGTCATGGGTGGCCATCACGATCGTTGTGCCGGTGCGGTTGATCCGGTCCAGCAGGCGCACGATCTCCAGACTGATGGTGGGGTCGAGGTTGCCCGTCGGCTCGTCCGCCAGCAGAATCGGGGGCTTGTTGACGAAGGCACGGGCTATCGCCACGCGTTGCTGCTCACCTCCGGAAAGCTGGTGCGGAAGACGCCTCTCCTTGCCCGCCAGCCCGACCATCTCAAGGGTCTCCGGCACGACCGCCTTGATGCTCTGGCGCGACTTGCCCAGCACCTGGAGGGCAAAGGCAACGTTCTGGAAGACGTCCTTGTTGGGCAGCAGCCGGAAGTCCTGGAAGACGCAGCCGATCTCGCGCCGCAGTGCCGGCACCTTGCGTCTGGGCAGTTGCGACAGCTCGCGGCCAGCCACAAGCACGTTGCCGGAGGTGGCTGACTCCTCGCACAGGATCAGGCGCAGCAGGGTGGACTTGCCCGAACCGGACTGACCCACCACGAACACGAACTCGCCCCGTTCGATCTCGAGGGAAATCCCATCCAGCGCCGGTTCACTGGAGCGCTGATAGGTCTTGGTGACGTTCTCGAAGCGAATCATGCGTGCCGTGCGCCTCTGCATCTTGGGGACAGGACACCCGCCAAGCGGGACTGCCTGCGGCCCCAGAACCTGCGCCGCAGCTGCANTGCCAGCCTACGACGGGTCGGCAGACATCCGGGACAATGCGCGACAACGGCGTTGCGGCCCTACGCCTCGTCGCGTTCGGCGCTGCGTTTCCAACGGATCCCAGCCTCGATGAAGCCGTCGATGTCACCGTCGAACACTCCGCTGGTGTTGCCGACCTCGTACTCGGTGCGTAGGTCCTTGACCATCTGGTAGGGGTTCAGCACGTAAGAGCGCATCTGGTCGCCCCAGCTCGCCTTGACGTCTCCGGCCATGGCCTTCTTCTGTGCGTGTTCCTCGGCCTGACGCTGCAGCAACAGCCGGGACTTCAGGACTCGCAGGGCCGCGGCCCGGTTCTGGATCTGGGACTTCTCGTTCTGCATCGAGACGACGATGCCGGTGGGAAGGTGCGTCATGCGGACGGCGGAGTCCGTGGTGTTGACCGACTGGCCACCGGGGCCGCTGGAGCGGAATACATCGACTTTGATCTCGTTGTCCGGGATCTCGATGCTGTCCGTCGGCTCGATCAGCGGGATGACCTCGACCGCAGCGAACGAGGTCTGTCGGCGACCCTGGTTNTCAAAGGGAGAGATTCGCACAAGGCGATGGGTGCCAGCCTCAACGGCGAGGTTGCCATACGCGTAGGGGACCTTTACCTCGAAGGTGGCCGACTTCAGGCCAGCCTCCTCGGCATAGGAGGTGTCGAGCACAGCGACCGGGTAACCGTGCCGCTCCGCCCACCGCAGGTACATCCGCATGAGCATCTCGGCGAAGTCGGCTGCGTCCACCCCGCCGGCGCCCGACCGGATCGTGATCACGGCCTCGCGCTTGTCCCACTCACCGTTGAGCAGAGTCCGGACCTCGAGCTCGCCAACGGCCTTCTTCAGGCTGGCCAGCTCGGTCTCGGCCTCTGTCATGGTGTCGGCGTCGGCCTCTTCGGTGCCCAGCTGGACCATGAGCTCGAGGTCGTCGATGCGGTTGTCCATCCCGGTGATCCGCTCGAGCTCGGAGTTGGCGCGCGACAGGCGGCTGGTCACCTCCTGGGCGGTCTCTGGGTCATCCCACAGGTCGGGCGCCCCAGACTGCTCCTCGAGCTCCGTGATCTTGGTGCGCAGGGAGTCCAGATCGGTCACCTGCCGCACTGACTCCATGGTCGCGCGCAGGTCCTTCAGCTCCANTGCAAAGTCAACAGCCATCAGCATTGAGACTACGCGACCCCTGGCGCAGTCCAGACCGAGCACGTGACTCGACGGTGATCTGTACCGAGCCGCAGAAGGCTGACAAGACCGAGGCCGCGATAGGGATGTCAACCGTGCCTCGCATCAGGATGACCGCCGGCGATGATCGAGACAGTGGCGGGATCCGCTCCAACAACCCCTTCTGGAGTACCGATGAGCCAGCCGACCCTAGATCCAGAGGTAGTCGCCAGCGGCCCGCTACGGGAACTGTTCGCGCGGGGCCGGAAACAGTGACCCACGACCGGTCAGGGCGGGTTCTCGTGCTCGTTGCGCCACCACGAAACCCGGCTCAGGGTTGCGCCGCGATCCTGCCCTCTTGTACGACTGCCCCGATGCCGACGACCGCGCTGCCAAGAATCAGCACGCCGACCAGCCCTCTGTCAGCCTGGACCATTGCCCACCCTACGGGCAGGAGCATCACGAACCAGACGACCGCGGCTGTTCGTGGCCAGCTCAGGCCCCGCCACAACCCCCGGGCCACGAAGCCAAGGCCGACCGCGAAGAGAACCGTGAACAGACTGAACATCAGATGACTAGTGACACTCAAGCTTGCGCGATCGGACGCCACAAGGAGGAAGAACACTGCCAAACCCGCGCATCCGAGAGCCTGCAGCCCGATCGTCGCTGCAGCGACGAGGCCCGGCAACCCAGCTTGGTGTGGGGGGTTTGGCACGGGGATGATCGACGCCGACGGGCTCACAGCAGCTCAGACTATCTGCCCCCAACGGGTCAAAAGACCCACCGACTCTTGACGTATGTGACAAACTTGTCAAGATGTACGCCCCAGATCGTCGGAATCACTAGTCAGACCGTGGTCGGATCTGTGAGGATTGGAACATTGGGCCCTGCCAGATCGTTCTAGTCCATGCTCGTTCCGCTGTTCGCAGTTCGAACGCGCGCCGACGACCGTAAGTGAGTATGATTCTCATGCTTAGGCGGTATGTCAGAACTCCNCATGACCACAACGAACCTGAAACAACCCCAGCGTCACCGACACCGATGCGCTGCCGAACTGACTCGCNCCATGCTGATCCCCCCAAACCACTGATTCAAGGGAGTCCANTCTGATGACCTGGCGCAACCGCGCTGCCTGCCTGGACGAGGACCCCGAGCTGTTCTTCCCGATTGGGAACACCGGCCCCGCGCTTCTCCAGATAGAAGAAGCCAAAGCCGTATGCCGTCGATGCGAGGTCGTTGAGACCTGCCTGAAGTGGGCTATCGAGTCCGGCCAGGACGCCGGAGTCTGGGGCGGACTGTCCGAGGACGAACGGCGCGCCCTCAAGCGGCGCAATGCCCGGGCCCGTCGCGCCGGGTGAGCTAAGCCCCGTCTTTGACGGAATCGACGGACTTGATCGACCGAAGCCGCGCGACGAACCGGACAGTGGTTCCGTGCGGCTTCGCGCTGGCCCAGGTGATTCGTCCGCGCAGGTCCTGAACCAGCGACGTGACGATTTGAGTGCCCAGACTGGAGGCGGCCGGGTCGAACCCCTCCGGCAGGCCTGACCCGTCATCGGTGACCGTCACGGTCAGGAGCTCGTCGTGCTCATCGTGGCTGCGCACCGCACTAACCGTGACGACTCCCCCGGTACGCGCCAGCCCGTGCTTGATCGCGTTGTGCACCAGCTCGGTGACCACCATGGCGAGCGCTGTGGCATCCTCAGACCGCAACCGGCCGAAGGACCCGCTTCGCTCGGCCCGCACCGGCACATCACCGGTGGCGACCTCGACCATGTCCGCCAACCCCCGTGCCACGATCTCATCGAAGTCGACCGTCTCGTCGAAGCCCTGGCTCAGTGTCTCGTGGACCAGCGCGATGGTGCCCACGCGGCGTACCGCCTCATCGAGCGCAACCCGCGCCTGACCTTCGGGGAGCCTGCGTGACTGCATCCGGAGCAGAGCCGCCACCGTCTGCAGGTTGTTCTTGACCCGATGGTGGATCTCACGGATGGTCGCGTCCCTGGTGAGCAGCTCGCGCTCGCGCCGGCGCAGCTCGCTGACGTCCCGCAGGAGCAGGATCGCGCCTGTGCGCTGACCTGCCTCGGTCAGCGGGATCGCCCGAAGAGACACACTCGCTCCGCGCGACTCCACCTCGGTGCGCCACGGTGCCCGCCCGGTCACGACCAGCGCGAGCCTCTCGTCCACAGGTCCCTCGTCGCGCAGAACCTCGGTGGCGATCCTGCTCAGGGAGGTGCCGGTGACATCGCCCACATGCCCCAACCGATGGATGGCCGAGACAGCATTGGGGCTCGCATAGTTCACGGTCCCGTCAGCGTCGAGGCGGATCACGCCGTCACCGACCCGGGGCGCGCCGCGCCGTTGGCCCGTGGGAGCACCCAGGGTGGGGAACTCTCCCGACGCGATCATCCGGGCGAGAGCATCTGCGCTCGCCCGGTACGTCAGCTCAAGGCGGCTGGGGGTTCGTAGCGTTGCCAGGTTGGTATGGCGGGTGATCACCGCCAAAGCGCGTCCCTCGCTCACGACGGGGATGGCCTCTTCGCGAATGGGCGAGTCGTCACGCCACTCAGGGTCGCGTCCTCGCACGATCCTCAACTCGTTGAAAGCCTGGTCCAGCACCGGACGACGTCCCCGGTCGATGAGTCGGCCCACGATGTCGTCGAAGAAGACCATCGGCCCGGTGGTGGGCCGGACGTGGGCCGCCGCATACCACCTGCCTGCGGGCGCCGGCACCCACATGACCAGGTCCGCGAACGACAGGTCCGACAACAGCTGCCAGTCGCCGAGGAGCAGATGCAACCACTCGACATCGGCGGCGTCCAGATCGGTCTGCTCACGAAGCACGTCGTTCAGAGTGGGCACAGCTCCGAGCGTAGTCCGGCGAGCTCGCGCGGCTCGTGTTCCCCCTGCTCAGACGCTCGCCGACCCGCTGCGGATGACTCCACGCAAGATGCGCAAAGCGACCGAGAGGGCAGAGATCCCTGGGTTATCCAGTCGCTGTATCCCGGCGAGCGCCGCATTGGCCCGGGCGAGGGACTCGGCGTTGGTCTGCGACCAAGCCAGGGTGCGCTCCTTGGGAGCCAGGTCGGAGGTGCTGCTGTCCAGCACCGAGGTGGTGAGGGCCTTCAGCACTGCATATAGGTCATAGCGCAGCGCACCACGAGCCAGTGAGTCCCAGCGGTCGTCGCGGGGCAGCTTGGTCACCCGNGTCAGCATCACGTCGATGCCGAACTGCTCTGANGTGGCGAAGTAGACCGGCGCGACCTCGGCGGACTCACGCTCGGTATCGACGCTGATCTCGACGATGTCCAGCAGCGAGAACTGGTCCAGCAGGCCCGCCGCCCGCACTGCCATCTCCTTCGGCGCGCCCAGCTTCTCGAGCTGGTTGATGCGGACTTCGAGACGTTTGCGTTCGGCACCCTGCAACAGCGTGGACATCTGCGGCCTCAGCTCGGCGACCACCTTGCTGAAGCGCTCAACCTCCGAGGCGACGTTGATGGTGGAGGGACGGTTCACCAGGAACCAGCGCACGGCCCGGTCCAGCAGCCTGCGGAACTCGAGGTACAGCGCCGTCTGGGTCTCAGTGGAAACGACGTTGTCCAGCGCCTCGACACTGGCGATGAAGCCGACCATGTCGAACACCTCGCGGCACACGACGAAGGCGCGCGTCACCTGCTCGGCCGTGGCCCCCGTCTCCTCGGAGGCCCGGAAGGCGAACGTCATCCCGCCGCGATTGACCATGGAGTTGACCACTGCATTGGTGATGATCTCGCGGCGTAGCGGATGGCTGGCAAGCTTGTCCTGGTAGTTCTCGCGGATGGGGTTGGGGAAGTACTTGGTGAGCGTTGCCTGGAACCACGGTTCGTCCGGCAGCGCACTCTGAAGAAGGTCCCTCTTGAGCGCGAGCTTGGCATAGGCCACGAGCACCGAGAACTCTGGGCTGGTCAGGCCCAGGCCGGCGTCGTGGCGACGCTCGATCTCGGCGTCGCTGGGCAGGAACTCCAGAGCGGGATCAAGGTCGCCGCGATCCTCCAGCCAGTGGATGAGGCGCCGGTGCACCGGCAGCATCGCGTGCTCCTGAGCACGGGCGTTCCCGAGAAGGGCGTTCTGCTCGTAGTTGTCGCGCAGGACCTGACGCGCGATGTCTTCGGTCATCGAGGCCAACAGCGCATTGCGCTGCTTCAGCGTCATGTCACCCTCGCGTGTCATCGCCGTCAGCAGGATCTTGATGTTGACTTCGTGGTCGGAGGTGTCTACCCCTGCCGAGTTGTCGATGGCGTCAGTGTTGATGTGCACACCCGCCAAACAGGCTTCGATGCGTCCTAGCTGTGTGCAGCCAAGGTTGCCCCCCTCACCGACCACGGTGGCGCGCAAGGCACTTCCGTCGATGCGAATGGCATCGTTGGCCCGGTCCCCAACCTCACTGTTCACCTCGACAGATGCCTTGACGTAGGTGCCGATGCCGCCGTTCCAGAGCAGATCGACAGGAGCCGCCAGGATGGATTTCATCAGCTGAGCGGGCGTCATCGCCTTCGTGCCCGGGGGCAGTCCCAGCATCGTGGCAACCTGTGCGCTGATCCGGACGGACTTGGCCGTCCGCGCGATGATGGCACCACCCTCGCTGATCTGAGACTTGTCGTAGTCCGCCCACGAGGATCGGGGCAGCTCGAACATCCGCTTGCGTTCCAGGAACGATGTGGCCGCAACCGGATTGGGGTCCAGGAAGATGTGACGATGGTCGAACGCCGCGACCAGCCGGATGTGCTCGGACAGCAACATGCCGTTTCCGAAGACGTCACCGGACATGTCCCCGACGCCGACCGCTGTGAAGTCAGTCGTCTGGATGTCNACCCCGATTTCGCGGAAGTGCCGCTTGACCGACTCCCAGGCCCCGCGAGCCGTGATACCCATGACCTTATGGTCATAGCCGGCCGAACCTCCCGAAGCGAACGCGTCGTCGAGCCAGTACCCGTAGGACTGTGCGACCCCATTGGCGATGTCGGAGAAGGTCGCGGTGCCCTTGTCGGCGGCGACGACCAGGTAGGAGTCGTCCGCGTCATGACGGACGACCGAATCGGGGGCGACAACCTCGGTTCCGATGCGGTTGTCGGTCACGTCCAACAGGCCCGAGATGAACAGCTTGTATGAAGCGATGCCCTCTGCCAACCAGGCATCGCGGTCGACACTGGGGTCGGGCAGCGCCTTGGGGAAGAACCCGCCCTTGGAACCGGTTGGCACGATCACGGCGTTCTTCACCATCTGTGCCTTACCCAGGCCGAGGACCTCGGTACGAAAGTCCTCCCGCCGATCACTCCAGCGCACGCCACCGCGGGCAACCTTGCCGAAGCGCAGATGCACGCCCTCGACGCGAGGGCTGTAGACCCAGATCTCGAACATCGGGCGCGGCGCCGGCAGGTCCGGTACCTTCTGCGGGTCAAGCTTGATGGACAGATACGACTTGTATCCCACTTCGTCGCCCGTCGCAGGCTCCCCCACCTTCGCTGCGCGTTGGTAGTAGTTGGTGCGCACCGTGGCCTGGATAACGCCGAGGAAGCCTCGGATGATCCGGTCGTGGTCCAGGCTGGCGACATTCTCCAGGGCGCTCGTGATCGCGTCCACGATCTGCGCCTCGGCAGCTGCCCGTCCGCTGTCCTCCGCGCCCTCAGTGCCTGCGAGCGCGGCCGGGTGGGCAGGGTCAAGCCTCGTCTCGAAAAGCTGAACCAGCTGTGCCGCAATGGAGACGTTCGCAACCAGCGTGGCTTCGACGTACGCCTGGCTGAAGGTGGACCCGGTCTGGCGCAGGTACTTGGCCACGGCCCGCAGGATCACGACCTGACGCCAGGTCAGCTCGCCACCCAGGACCAGGGCGTTGAAACCGTCGCTCTCGGCACGACTCTCCCAGACGGCTGAGAACGCGTTCTGGAACAGCTCCCGCAGTCCCTCGCGGCGGCTGCCGACCCAGGCCTCCGGGCCCGAGCCCTTGAGCCCGAAGTCATAGACATACACCACAACCCCGTCGGAGCGGTCGATCTGGTACGGGTGCTCGTCGATGACCTCGACGCCGAAGTGGGTGAAGAGCGGCAGGACTGCGGTCAGCGACAGGCGACCGCGACGATACAACTTGAATCGACGTTCACCCGAGGGGCTGCCGGGCTCGTGGTAGAGGTTCAGCCGAGTCGAGTCCTTGTTCTCGAGTAACTCGAACTGGCGCAGGTCCACGACGCCGACCCGAGGGCTGAAGTCCTCCTTGTAGGCCTCCGGGAACGCCCGGCCGTAGAGCCCGATGAGGCGAGCCCCCGCCTCCTCCCCGTTTTCGAGGCGGGCGACCTCGCTGAGGTCCTCGTCCCACGTTCGGGTGGCCTCGATCAGACGCTGCTGCAGATCCTTCTCGTCGACTACCGGGATAACCTCGCCCGGAGCGACCCGAACGACGAAGTGCAGGCGAGCAAGTACCGACTCCGACACCCGCGTCGTATAGTCCACGCTCGAGCCGTGGAAGGCGCTGCGCAGGATCGACTCCATCTTCAGCCGGACGGCCGTGGTGTAACGGTCACGGGGAATGTAGATCAGACACGACACGAACCGGCCGTACTCGTCCGCGCGCAGGAACAGCTGACTCTTTCGGCGCTCCTGCAGATGCAGCACCGTCGTCGCGATGTCATAGAGATCGTCCGCGGAGGTCTGGAACAGCTCGTCCCGCGGATACGTCTCCAGAATCTCCAGCAGGTCCTTGCCGGAGTGGCTGTCGGCGGTGAATCCGCTCGTCGCCAGAACCTTGTGAACCTTGGTGTCGATGATGGGAACGCGCAGCACCGACTCGGTGTAAGCCCTCGCGGTGAACAGCCCGAGGAAGCGCTTCTCGCCGGTGACCTCTCCGTCGGAGTTGAACACCTTAATGCCCACGTAATCCAGATGGGTCGAGCGGTGCACCGTCGCGCGCGCGTTGGCCTTGGTGAGGATCAGCAGATGCGGCTCGCGGGCCTTGACCCGACCTTCGGGACTGAGGCGCCCGAAGCTGTCGGAATGGGGCTGGTCATAACGCAGGAGGCCAAGGCCGGTGCCGGGGATGGCACGCAGGACATCCTCACCGTCCTGGGTGTCGAGGGTGTACTCCCGGTAGCCGAGGAAGGTGAAGTGATCGTCGGCCAGCCATAGCAGCAGGCGTCGGGTCTGGACGATCTCCCCCGGATCAACCGACTTCGGCGGGTCCGTCTCCAGATCAGCGGCGATCTGCTGGCAGTCGAGCTGCATCTTGGGCCAGTCCTCGACCGACTCACGCACGTCTGACAGGACACGTTGAAGCCCCTTGGTCAACGCCTGCTGCTCGGCCTCGCCGCCCTGGCGGTCTATCTCGACATGCATCCAGGACTCGATCCCCGCGCCGAACTCGGCGTCTTTNAGCGCTTTGGTGTCATTGNGCGCATCTACATCGAGGATCTCCTTCAGCTGACCAACCGCATCGCGACGAACGACGAGCTGCGGGTGGACGACCAGATGTACGGCCCGATCCTGACGTGAGAGCTCAGAAATCACCGAGTCCACAAGGAACTGCATGTCGTCGGTGACGATCTCGATGACCGTGTGGGCGCAGGACCAGCCATCCTCCTCCACCGTCGGGGTGAAGACCCGCACGTTGGCTGTGCCCACCGGACGGCTCTGCGCAAGGTCCCGGTGGGACAGAGCCGCGCCCAAGAGGTCCTCGGGGCGACGCGCCAGGAGGTCCTCAGTGGCCATGTGCCGGTAGTAGAAGCCCAGGAAAGGCTCGAGTGCCTCTCCGCCGACCTTGAGAGCCAACTCTGCTGCGGAGTAAATGACCTGCGATCGAGACTGCTCAAGCAACGCCGACATGGCTGAGATCCTTACCAAAGGTATGCCCTAATGCACGCCTTTGTGCACTCGTCGAGCCTATCGCTGTGCAGAGGTCATGCACGATGGGGTCATCCCATCGACACTTCCTTCAGCCACGCTCGGCTTGCGTGACTTCACGATCCGTCGGTCCCCGGGCCATGGGCTGTCAGCATGCTCGCCGGGCAACACCTGGACCCAACGGTGATGGACGTCCTCGCCGCCGTGTCGACCCGGTCGAGCACAGCTCCCACGAGGCCTCCCATGAGCTGCTGGCTCGCCAACGCCGACACCAGTGATGCCCCCGCCCAGCCAGTGGCGGACACCGTGATCGACCATGGCGCCGAGGCCCTTGGGGCACTCACCGACTTCCTCACGGAGATCTCGCGCGAGCTCCTGGCGACCGCGAGCGCGCCGGCCACGTTCCACATAGCCAAGTCCAGATACTCCTCGACCGATGGGTCCTGCGCTGGACCCCGACCCAGGCGCGAGCGCGGCCGGGGGCCTCATCCACGGCGCCCGTGTCTCATGCTCGCCGTTCGGCGGGGCAATGCGCCGCGAGTACTCGCGGCTGGGCCAGCATGCGCAGTCGCCGGTGGATGCGCTCAGTGGCATCTCCACCTCAGAAGGGTCGGACACCGAGGCCGCGATGGAAGCCAGCGGAGCCAGGGGAGCCAGGGGAGCCACCGCGAGCGTCTCCACTCTTGCGGGCTCTGCAAGCCACCGCCGATGATCTGAACGACGCAGGGCAGCTCTGCAGCGTTATGCCACGAACCTGGCCGCGAGGGCCACGAGCTGGCACGACGAGCCAAGCGACGCGACCAGGGAGCCGGGCTGCTGCCCAAGGGACGCGGGAGGTCGAGCCATGGGGCCCGGCCTGTACCCAAGAGGCAGAGCGCAGGCGCGCCCAGGTTCCAGAGGTCCAGCGAAGGGTCAACCTGGCAACAACGCACGTCGGTCGTGCCCAGGGTCCGCTCGCAGCGTGAGATGACACGGCTCAGGGAAGGATTCTCGGTACACCCGCAGGAGGTTCGCTGGCTCGGCACATACCTCTGCCCCGGCGCGTGACCCGGCCAACATAGGTTGGGACCATGAACATCAGCGCCATCATCGACTATGCCGGGACCCCCTTCGAAGTCTTCGCCATGCTTGCAGACGAGGACTTCCAGAACCACAAGTGCGCAGCGACCGGAGCCCTCCGCCACACCGTGTCCATTACGGAGCAGGACGACCGGACCATCATCCTGACCACCCGTGACATGCCCTCAGACAGCTTCCCCTCGTTCGTCAAGAGCATGGTTGGCGACACTCTGGCCGTTACGGAGACCCAGGACTGGGGCCCGCCCGGTGCCGCCGGGGTTCGCCACGGCAGGCTTACCGTCGAGATTGCCGGTGCGCCCGTCGCACTGGACGGAACCGTCGCGCTGGCATCGGGTGGCCAGGGCTGCGTCGAGACGATCGAGGGCGATCTCAAGGCAAGGGTCCCATTGATCGGTAGCAAGATCGAGCAGGCCGCAGCACCGGCCATCCAGTCCGCGATCAGGGTCGAGCGAGAGAACGGCAAAGCCTGGCTCGAGCGCTGACCCCCGTCAAGGGCAGTGCTCAGCCCATGTGTGGGTACTCGTGCGTCTTCGCCGGCACGAAGGTCTCCTTGATGGAGCGGGCGCTGGTCCAGCGCAGGAGGTTCTGCGCGGAACCAGCCTTGTCGTTGGTGCCCGACCCACGGCCACCACCAAACGGCTGCTGTCCGACGACTGCACCCGTGGGCTTGTCATTGATGTAGAAGTTGCCCGCAGCGAATCGCAGCCGATCCATGGCGTCGGCGATTGCCGCGCGGTCCCGGGCAATGATCGACCCGGTCAGCGCGAAGGGCGCCGCTGACTCCATCTGGTCGAGCATCTTGTCGTAGTCGCGGTCAGCGTAGACGTGGACGGCCAGGATGGGGCCGAAGTACTCAGTGCTGAACATCTCATGGGCCGGGTCATCGATCTCCAGGATGGTCGGGCGCACGAAGTAGCCAACCGAGTCGTCATAGGTGCCGCCGGCGACGACCTTGACGCCCTTGTCGGCGTGGGCCTTGTCGATCACGTCCCGGTGCTTGGCGAACGCGCGCTCGTCGATGACGGCACCCATGAAGTTGGACAGGTCAGTGACGTCGCCCTGGCTGAGGCCATCGGTGATCCGAGCGATGTCCGCCTTGATGGCCTTCCAGAGACTGCGTGGCACGTATGCGCGCGAGGCCGCGGAGCACTTCTGACCCTGATACTCGAAGGCACCGCGAATCATCGCGGTTCGCAACACATCGGGGTCGGCAGAGGGGTGGGCAACGATGAAGTCCTTGCCACCCGTCTCGCCGACCAGACGTGGATAGGTGTGGTACTTCGGAAGGTTGGCGCCAACCTGCTGCCAGAGGGACTGGAAGGTTGGGGTCGAACCGGTGAAGTGGATCCCGGCCAAATCGGGCGAGCTCAGCGTGACCTTGGAAACGTTGCCACCGTGGCCGGTCACCATGTTGATGACGCCGGGCGGCATCCCGGCCTCTTTGAGCAGGTCCATGGTCAGCTGGGCTGAAAGCTGCTGGGACGTCGACGGCTTCCAGACCACGGTGTTGCCCATGAGCGCAGGGGCGGTCGGCAGGTTGCCGCCGATGGCAGTGAAGTTGAACGGCGTGATCGCGTAGACGAAGCCCTCGAGCGAGCGGTAGTCGACCCGGTTCCAAACACCCCTGGAGTTCGCAGGCGGCTGCTGTGCCATGATCTGCCTGGCGAAGTAGACGTTGAAACGCCAGAAGTCGATCAGCTCGCAGGCGGCGTCGATCTCGGCCTGNTAGCAGCTCTTGGACTGGCCCAACATCGTCGCGGCGACGATCCTGGCCCGCCACGGCCCGGCGAGCAGGTCAGCCGCCTTGAGGAAGACAGCCGCCCGGTCGTCGAATGACAGGGCGCGCCAGGCGGGTGCCGCCGCCATGGCCGCAGCAACCGCAGCCTCGGCGTCGGCCACGGTCACGTTGCGCATCGTCCCGAGGACCAGCTTGTGGGCATGAGGCTGGCGTACGTCGATCTTTTTGCCGGTGCCGATGACCCGCTTGCCGCCGATGATGTGAGGCAGATCCATGGGCTTGCTGCCCAGCTCGGCGAGAGCCACCTGCAGCTCAGCGCGTTCTGGACTGCCCGGCGCATAGTCCAGAACCGGCTCGTTGACTGGGGCGGGAACCTGGGTCACAGCATCCATTACGGCGAACATCTCCTAAGGGTCTCTCGGCGTTGAGTTCGCCGCCTATCGTGTCACGCATCACAGAAGGGCAAGGACCACGGGCAGCTCAGTCACGTCGTACCACAGCAGGTCGTCGTCGTGCGCGGCTTCGCCATCCACATGGAAGGACGCAATCCGCTTGAGAGCAACAGAACAAGAGATCGACACCGCAGACTCGACGTCGGAGTCGCCAGGCTCGGCCGAGCCCACAAAGTCTGATGACACGTCGGCCGCCGCCACGATGCGACGGCTCTCGCCAGCCGTGAGCATCGCTGCCGAGGTCTGGGCGGCGTCGTTCAGCGCGGCGTACTCCTGTTCGTCCTCGGCTGCGCTCGGGTCGGAGTCCCTCATGGCCTGCGTCACGGCGTGCGCAGCGAACGGCATTCCCGCCACGACGCCATCGGTGCTGAGGCTGCGTAGACCGGAAGCGTTAAGTGGTATGTAGATCCGGGTCATGGTCGGCCGGCTTCCTTCGTTCTGGTGGCGGGCAGGAAGGGGATCAGGATCACGCAGGGCGATCGCTGAGGTGCGCAAAGAGGTCTCGATGACCAAGGGCCGACGAGACAGGTCCATGAGGTTGCCGCCCATGGCTTCGAGGTCTTCCCGCCCGGGGCCGAGAATCGTGACCTCCGTGCCATGACGATGGACGGTGGCCGCCTCTCGCAGGACCCTTCTGGTCACCCGGCTGCGCCACTGCCGCTCCAGACGAGTCGCCCACTGGGTGGGTTCGTCGGAGTCGAAGCTGGCCTGCGGGGCGAGGACGAACACCTCGTCCAGACCCTGGTCTGCAAGTAGGTCGAGGTTGGTGGAGGACCATGCACCCCCNTCGATGAAGCGGTGGTCGCCGATCCTTACCGGCTGGTACCACCCCGGGATCGCNCAGGAGGCCATCACCGCCTCGGGCAGTGCGGCCGACCACACGCCTGGCCACCCGAACGGCACTCGCTTGCCNGTGTCATAGTCGAGCGCCACGACGGTCACACCGTCGCGGGCGACCCAGCCATCTGGAACCNCGTGGGAGATCAATGCCCCGACCGCGTTGAGGTTGCCCCGACCCTCTGGCAGGAAAGCTGACAGCACTGCTGTGGGTGGCAGCTGGTGCAGCTGCCGCGCATTGCGAACCAACAGCTCTCGCGAGCCGAGACCTGGACGCGTGCGGGGCGGCCGGTCGCCGCCAGTGGCCTCCGCGTAGTCGAAATGGAAGCCGGCCAGCCGACCGGACTCGAACTGGTCCCCACGCTGATGGTTGACCAGATCGGACACGCTCACGCCAGCGCCCAGTAGCGCGGCCAGGATGGACCCCGCGGACGTGCCGACGAACGCGTCAAAGTCGCGCACATCAGCGCCAATCTCGTCCTGGAGAGCCTGAAGAGCACCGACCATCCACGCCGCGCCCAGGACTCCGCCACCACCGAGCACCAGGCCCCGCCGGGTGGCCCCGCTCATCGGCGCGCGTCCCTGATCTCGACCAGGTCGGCCAGGGAGTCGACCAGACACTGCCCCAGAAGGTCCAGATCGGGCATGGCGTCACGGTCACCGTTCAGCCCGAAGTACACGCCGCCGTCGTAGGACGTCAGACCGATCGACACGGCTTGCCCACGAGCCAGCGGAACCACAGGGTAGGCAGAGAGCATGCGGGCATCGCCGACGTACAGGGGTTGTTGCGGACCGGGCACATTGGTGATGATCAGGTTGAACAGCCGCCGGGACATCGCGCTGCCCAGTCGAGCTCCCAGGGAATGCAACGTCGGTGAGGCGAATCCGGCCAGGCCCGCAAGGGACTCGGCCCCTACGGCATGGCCGCCCTCGATCTGCTGTCGCATGGCGAAGGCGATCTGGTGCAGGCGCATCGACGCAGCCGGCTCCCCCACCGGCAGATCCACGAAGCATGCGGTCACCCTGTCGCCGACCCTGCCGGTGTCATCAGTGCCGTTCCGATCTGTGTCATACACGCTGATGGGAACCATCGCGCGGACGGTCGTCGCATTTTGGACGGCCTCACCACGGGTGAGCAACCAGGACCGCAGCGCTCCCGAGATCGTTGCGAGGACAACGTCATTGATGGTGACCTCGTCCGCGTAGTGACCCCATGCGAGCCGACTGCGAACAGTGCGAAAGTCCTCCAGATCCATACCGACGATGACATAGCGCCGCGCCTCACCGATCTCGGCGTTAAGGGGGCTTGCCGGGGCAGGGCGGACGGCCGTTCTCGCGACTGTCGAGACGAGCGCGCCAACTGCCGAGAACACCGGCCGGCTCACGGCTTTGACGTCCGTGATGGCACCACGTACGTTTTCGGCGATCTGGCTGGGGCGACGAATGGCGTCCACAAAGGCGGACGCGACGAGCTCCACGTCGCTGGGCTCGCGGGCAGGATGCCACGTCTTGGTGACCGGATCCTCACTGTCCGCCTTGCCGTCAACGATCACGTGAGCGATGTCGAGGGCGTTGATGCCGTCGACCAGTGCCTGGTGGGACTTGGTCACGACAGCGAAGCGACCCCCGGCCAGTCCTTCGATCAGATAGACCTCCCACAGCGGGCGGCGGCGGTCCAGACACCTGGACTGGATGCGCGCGACGAACTCCTGCAGCTGGTCGTCACTTCCTGGCCGTGGCAATGCCGAACTGCGAACGTGATAGGTCACGTCGAAGTCCTCGTCGTCCACCCAAACCGGGTTGGCAAGCCGCCCAGGGACCTCGCGGACACATTGCCGGTAGCGCGGAACGAACGAGATGCGGTTCGAGATCAACGACACTAGGCGGTCGAAGTCGAAACCACCGTTGCGTGGCTGGAAGACCATGACGGAGCCGACGTGCATGGGTGTGGTCAACCCCTCCATATAGAGGAAGGACGCATCGAGGGCGGTCAGTCGGTCGGACACCCCCTCATCGTCTCAGACCAGGGCGAACCGAATCAGTGCAGCCTCTGATGTATCCAGGCGGCACCTGGGAACAGAGGCTCCAGCTCCGCTGCCGTCTGGTCGAAGGTTCGGTGGACGATGCCCACGAGGCCGGCCTGCTGCGCCGCGACAATGTTGTGCGCCATGTCGTCGATGAAGACACATTCGTCTGCCGGAAGACCGATGCGATGGAGGACGAGCTCGAAGATGCCGCGTTCAGGCTTGCGCATGCCCACCTCCCCTGAGATGACGACGGTGTCGAACATCTCGTGCCAGTCGCTGCGGTCATACTCGTTGCCCCATGAGTTCGACAACAGCGCGGTGCGTACTCCCGCCACACGCGCACGAGTGACCAGCGAGGTCATGGCGTCCTCATAGATGGCAAGGTCGGCGAACATCTTGGCAACCAGGCCTCGCGCCTCGACCGCGGAGCCCTCATGCGCCAGGGCCGCCGACAACAGGTGCTCGAAGTCCTCGACCGCGAGCTCTCCGCGCTCCAGGCGGTGGACTGGAGAGCTCTCGCCCGGCAAGGGGTCGACCCAGCGGCGCACGACCTCGCCGTAGTGGTTGTGGTCGACACCCGTTGCCTTGAGCCAGCGCCGTATCGCGGCGGTGATGGGCATGGTCAGGACGCCACCCCAGTCGACGATCAGTCCTTGCATCGTGCGCTCTGGTGTCGAGGGCCGTGGTGCCGACGGCCGATATGTGGCGCAGGCACTGCGCAGACCTCGCTGGTCAGTGCCAGGACCGACTGACGCACCGCCGAGTCGGCCGCCTCGGCCAGCAGACGTCCGGTCGACAGCGCAGCCTCCGGGGTGGCCGGGTCGTCGGGGATGAAAGCCAGCTCATCGATCCCGGCGCAGCGGGTGAGTCTCCCACGGATACGCCACTGCCGTCGCGGGCCCACTGCCGACTCTGCCACCCTGTTGATCGGCTCAGCCATGACTATTCCTCCTCAGCGTGCAGGGGTGCTGGTTCGGGTGCGCCACCGGTCTCCCCGGGGAACCGCACGCGAACCCCGATCGGCGAAGCCTTTCGGGAGCCATCATGGCGCATGATGGTCACCTGAGCCGAATCCGGTCCAACGCACGCAGACTCAAGTCAATTAACGCAAGTGATCACATCAGGATGCTTACAAGAGCATCATGATGGGTCAAACCTCTGTGGTAGACATTAGGCCAAGTATCTTCACGCGACTCGAGGAGCAGACCGTGGCACAGCGCTTCATCCAACTGTCTGACGTCTCCGAGATTCTTGACATCTCCTCGACTCAGGCCTACGCGCTGGTGCGTTCCGGCGAGCTTGCTGCCATCAAGGTGGGGGGCCGTGGCCAGTGGCGGGTCGAGGTCACCGAGCTCGAGAACTACATCCAGCGGATGTATTCCGAGACCAAGAGCTTCGTCGCGGCCCACCCCTTCGGAGTGCCCACAGAGAACACCGAGAGCACACTCTAGGGCGAAGTTACGTGTCGTGTGACGCGTGAAACCCCTGGTGAGCAGGGGTTTCACTGTTTTCGGGTGTTTGGGTTCTGGCTACTTCAGGGTCAGTGGGATCGGT
>JGI24140J50213_10000255_pt1 | contig 25195 bp, 34 predicted proteins | sample BarGraIncu00222A_FD_50213 | JGI IMG/M metagenome (IMG submission 50213)
GATCAGCACGGTGACCAGCACCACGCGCTGGTATGGAACGCGATTGTGCTTGACGAATTGCGTCAGGGCGAGTGGGACGCCGTTGGCGGCGGATGCCAGAAACACCGCCGTGCCCGACAGCTGCGGATGGCACCTGATAATGGCGGTCTGGATTAGATACTCTTCCGGCTGGCGCAGTGCGCCGCCGACCGTGGCCGTGAGGGGAAGGGCATTGGAACTGATTGAAGCTGCGGCGGGTGTAGGGGTCGGCTGAAAGCCGGCCAATTCAGGATCAGGTGCCAGTCCGTGACGTCAGGCCGCAAATTACTACAGCGCTGGTCCGGCTGCCTTATGGGGTGCGGTCGGCCGTCACCAACCGGGCTTCCCGGATCAGGATCTTGGAGCCGGCGACGCGCAGGCAGGAGGCTTCGAAATTGGGCCAGGCCTGCTGTGAGCAGTTTCCGCCCACCTTCTGAATATCCAGCCGGTCACCCTTGGCCAGCGGCGCCGGCACGCTGGCTTCGACCTGCGGGGCAAATCCGGGAAGAACGGCGAGAGCAGCAGCGACAAACGCAGCAATGGCGGTGGCTGAAAGAGCTTTGATCATGACGGTCCCCTGTCAGTGGGCCTTTGTGGCCCTTCATTTGATGGGTCGACTGATACCCAGCGCCCGTTTCCGGATGTCTTCGCGAAAGGAGGAAACGGTTTCGTCCCGCCGGAGTTTTGTGTCGTCCCAGCCCGGAGGACGAAACATTGCCGGCTCGCATAGGAGACGCGGCGACCCCGAAGGTGGTTCGGGCGTTTATGGAATAAATAAACCTGCCGGAGCGGGGAACCGGCCCGGCTTGCGGGGCCGCCCGGGGCGCGGTAGAGGGGGGCATGTCCCGCGTCGCCCTGTATCCCGGCTCATTTGACCCCGTCACCAACGGCCATCTGGATGTGGTCAGGCAGGCCGTCGGCCTCTGTGACCGGCTGATTGTCGCCATCGGCATCCATCCCGGCAAAGCGCCGCTGTTTTCGGCCGAAGACCGCCTGGAAATGCTTCGGGAGGTGTTCGGTCCGGTGGCGGCCAAGGCCGGCTGCGCCTTCGAGGCCATCACCTATGGCGACCTCGTCGTCACCGCCGCGCAGCGCGCCGGCGCTACCATCCTGATCCGCGGCCTGCGCGACGGCACCGATCTGGACTACGAGATGCAGATGGCGGGGATGAACGAAACCATGGCGCCGGAGGTCCGGACGGTCTTCCTGCCGGCTTCACCAACCGTTCGCCCGATCACCGCCACACTGGTACGTCAGATCGCGGGCATGGGTGGCGACGTCTCTAACTTCGTGCCCAAGGCGGTGGCCAGACGTCTCAAAGCCAAATTCGCCGGCTAGCGCCACTTCCGCAAGTGGAAACCGGTTTTCCGACCAGAACAGGCGTTGCGCTCGACGGTCTTCCTTAATCTCTGATCCGGAGTTTTCATGATTAGAATCCTAGCTCTTGTCGCGGCCCTGATCTGTGCGGCCCCGGCCATCGCCCAACCGCTGCCTGCCAATCTCGACAAGCAGAACGCGATTGTCATCGACACCACGCAAGGCCGCATCATCGTCAAGCTGCGAACCGACCTCGCGCCGAAGCACGCCGAGCGGATCAAGCAACTGGCGCGCGAAGGCTTTTACAACAACGTGCCGTTCCACCGCGTGATGGACGGATTCATGGCGCAGACCGGCGACGGCCAGAACTTCAACGGCACCGGCGGTTCGAAATACCCCAACCTGAAGCAGGAGTTTTCCAGCGTGCCGTTCAAGCGCGGCATCGTCGGCATGGCGCGGCGCGGCGACAGCGTCGATTCCGCCAACGCGCAGTTCTTCTTCATGTTCGGCGATGCGCCCAGCCTGAACGGCCAATACACCGTGGTCGGCGAAGTGGTGTCGGGCATGGACGTCGTCGACAAACTGAAAAAGGCGCCACCCGGATCGCGCGGCGGCGAAGTCAGCGATCCCGACAAGATGGTGAAGGTCCAGGTCGCATCCGACATCAAGTGAGTGATGGCAACGCTGCGCAGCAGGCTCGTCTGTTTCGCAGCATCGCTGCTGTTGCCGTCATGGATCGCGTCGGCGCAGGCCGAGCCGGCGCGGGTCGACACCATCAAGGACCTTGTCGCAAGACTGCGCACCTGCTGGAAGCCGCCGCCGGCCTCGCGCGCCACGCCCGGGATCGACATCACGGTGGTTGTGAGTTTCAATCGCGATGGCAATATCTTCGGCCACCCGAAAATCACCTATGAATCGGAACAGGCCACCGATAATGACCGGCTGAACTACCGCATTGCCGTAATGGAGGCGTTGCAACGCTGCACGCCGATGCCATTTACCGAAGGAATGGCCGGCGCGGTTGCCGGCCGCCCTTTCGCCGTCCAGTTTCACAACCGGAAAATTCCACCACAACCCGCAGAGAAAAGAGCATGGCTGAAAACGAAAATACTTTGATCCTCGAAACCACCCAGGGACCGGTCACGATCGAGATGCGGCCCGACCTTGCACCCGGCCATGTCGCGCGGATCAAGGAACTGGTGCGCGAAGGCTTTTACGACGGTATTGTGTTCCACCGCGTGATCGAAGGCTTCATGGCGCAAACCGGATGTCCGAACGGCACCGGCACCGGCGGCTCCGGCAAGAAGCTCAAGGCCGAATTCAACAAGGAGCCGCATGTCCGCGGCACCACGTCGATGGCGCGCGCGGCAAGCCCGGATTCCGGCGACAGCCAGTTCTTCATCTGCTTCGACGATGCATCGTTCCTCAACAACCAGTATACGGTCTGGGGCAAGGTGACCTCCGGGATGGAGAACGTCGACAAGATCAAGCGCGGCGAGCCGGTGAAGAACCCGGACAAGATCATCAAGGCGCACATGGCGGCCGACGCGGCCTGATATTGGTCCCCTCATGGTGAGGAGCGTGCGAAGCACGCGTCTCGAACCATGAAGCCTCAGGCGTCTTGTCCTCATCCTTCGAGACGCGGCGAAGACGCCGCTCCTCAGGATGAGGGGGCGCCGCAGGAGCGGCGCCATGCGCACCGATCTCTTCGACTTCGAACTTCCCGCCGCCAGCATCGCATTGCGGCCGGCGAGCCCGCGCGATTCCGCGCGGCTGCTGGTGGTGCAGCCCGACGCGGTCCTGCGCGACTGCACGGTTTCCGATTTGCCGCTGTGGCTGGAACCCGGCGATCAGCTGGTGGTGAACGACACCAAGGTGATCGCCGCCCAGCTCAAAGGCCGCCGCATCGGCCGGGACACCGAACCGAAGATCGAGGCGACGCTGATCAAGCGCCTCGACGGTTCGCGCTGGCAGGCGCTGGTGCGCCCCGCGAAAAAGCTGTCGCAGGGCGATACGGTGCGCTTCGGCAACGAGGGCAGGGTCTGTCTCCTCGGCCATCTCGATGCGCAGGTCGAACACAAGGGCGACGAGGGCGAGATCACGCTTTCGTTCTCGTTTCATGGGCCGGCGCTCGATCAGGCCATCGCCGATCTCGGCGCGCCGCCGCTGCCGCCCTACATCGCCTCCAAGCGTGCCGCCGACGAGCGCGATGCCGCCGACTACCAGACCATGTTTGCGGCCAACGAGGGCGCGGTTGCCGCTCCGACCGCGGGGTTGCATTTTACGCCAGCGTTGGAAGCCGCGTTGCGCGGGCGCGGGATCGGGATTCATCGGATCACCCTGCATGTCGGGGCAGGGACCTTCCTGCCGGTCAAGACCGACGACACAGGTGGGCATAAAATGCACGCCGAATGGGGTGTGATCTCCCGCGACTGTGCCGACGCGCTCAACCAGGCCAGGGCCAACGGCGGCCGCATCGTCGCCGTCGGCACCACCTCGCTGCGGCTATTGGAAAGCGCCACCGCGGAAGACGGCACCATCGAGCCGTTCACGGGCGAGACTGCGATCTTCATCACGCCGGGTTATCGTTTCCGCGCAGTCGATATTCTCCTGACCAATTTTCATCTGCCGCGCTCGACGCTGTTCATGCTGGTATCGGCCTTCAGCGGTCTCGACACCATGAAGCACGCCTACGCCCATGCGATCGCTTCCGGTTACCGGTTCTATTCCTACGGCGACGCCTGCCTGCTGTTTCGTGATAAATCCAGCCGATGACCTCAGCCAATCATTTCGAAGTGCTCGGCCGTCACGGCGCAGCGCGCACCGGCGAACTCACGACGCCGCATGGCGTGGTGCGAACGCCCGCCTTCATGCCGGTCGGCACCGCGGGCGCGATGAAGGGCATGCATTGGCGGGAGGTGCGCGAGGCCGGCGCCGACATCGTGCTCGGCAACACCTATCATTTGATGCTGCGTCCGGGCGCCGAGCGCATCGCGGCGCTCGGCGGCCTGCAGCGCTTTACCGGCTGGCGGGGTCCGATGCTGACCGATTCCGGCGGCTTCCAGGTGATGTCGCTGGCGGAGTTGCGCAAGGTGAGCGAAAGCGCTGTCACCTTTCGCTCGCATATCGACGGCGCCAAGGTCGAATTGTCGCCCGAGCGTTCGATCGAAGTGCAGCGGCTGCTCGGCTCCGATATCGCCATGCAGATGGACGAGTGCGTGCGGCTGCCGGCGGAGCGCGGCGATATCGAGCGGGCGATGCAATTGTCGCTGCGCTGGGCCGAGCGCAGCAAGCGCGCATTCGAGACCGCGCCTGACGGATACATGCTGTTCGGCATCGCCCAGGGCGGCGACCTGCCTGAACTGCGCCGCGCCAGCGCGCGGGGCCTGATCGACATCGGTTTTCACGGCTACGCGATCGGAGGCCTTGCGGTCGGCGAACCGCAAGCGGTGATGCTGGGGATGATCGAGGAGGTGGTCCCGATTCTGCCGCAGGATCGTCCGAGATATTTGATGGGGGTCGGTACGCCCGAAGACATGCTGGAGGCGGTCGCCCGCGGTGTCGACATGTTCGATTGCGTGATGCCGACCCGCAACGGCCGTCACGGGATGGCGTTCACGCGGTTCGGACAGATCAATCTGCGCAACGCCCGGCACGCCGACGATCCGAGGCCGCTCGACGAGGAAAGCCCATGGCCATCGACGTCCGGCACTGCGCGCGCCTATCTGCATCACCTCGTGAAATCAGGCGAGACACTGGGCGCGATGCTGTTGTCGGAAATCAACGTCGCCTACTACCAGCGGCTGATGCACGACATCAGGGACGCAATCTCAAAAGGCACGTTCGAGGATTTTTGCGACCGCACCCGCGCCGGCTGGGCAAAGGGCGACATTGCGCCGCGCTGAAATGCCGCGCCCGGAAAACCCAAAAACCAGCAGGCAAAAACCAGCAAGCCTGAGAACCAGAAAGCCTAGTTGCAGGCCAATCGCCGTAACGTGTGCTTGGTCACGAAGCCGTAGCCGCAATTGTCGCAGGTCCAGAGATAGCTGATAACGTTTTCGGGAAGATAGGCAGATGCTTCCGCAGCCACCATGGAATCGGCACAAACCGGGCAGGTCGGCAGATCGCATCCGCGCGGATCGGGGTGACGCGTGACGGTCGACAGGACTTCAGCAATTGCTGGCATCGTGACCTCCTTGCGATCTGAACCTGAGTTCACCATACACCAATTTGTTTGACGATGTCGCAACACAAATGCGTTGGATTCACGTTATTTGGCCGGCGTTGAATTTTGCAGCGCAGCGAATGCGTCCCTCGACGAATTCCAGCTTGCACGCGGGCGTGAGCAGCCCCTAATGAAGAATAGGTTCTAACTTCTCACACATTGCTGCCACAGGGAGTTTTTCATGGACGCTTCGTCAGCGACGAGTGCAGTGCACCGCCCGGGCCGCGGTCGGGTTTTCGACAGCGTCGTCGAGGCGATCGGCGATACGCCGATCGTTCGTTTGCGAACGCTGCCGAAACAGCATGGGGTGCATGCGACAATTCTCGCTAAATTGGAATATTTCAATCCGGCGGCGAGCGTGAAAGACCGCATTGGCGCGGCGATGATCATCGCCATGGAAAAAGCGGGCGTGATCCATGCCGACACCGTGCTGATCGAGCCGACATCGGGAAATACCGGGATCGCGCTGGCGTTTGTCGCAGCCTCGCGCGGCTATCGGCTGAAGCTGGTGATGCCGGAATCGATGTCGATCGAGCGGCGCAAGATGCTGGCGTTTCTCGGCGCCGAAATCGTTCTGACGCCGGCCGCCCAGGGCATGAAGGGCTCGATCGCCGCCGCCGAAGAGCTGGTGCGCACCACGCCGAACGCGGTGATGCCGCAGCAGTTCAAGAACCTTGCCAACCCCGAAATCCACCGCCGCACCACGGCCGAGGAAATCTGGAACGACACCGGCGGCAATATCGATTTCTTCGTGGCCGGGGTCGGTACCGGCGGCACCATTACCGGCGTGGGGCAGGTGCTGAAGCCGCGCAAGCCTTCGCTGCGGGTCGTGGCGGTCGAGCCCGAAGAGAGTCCGGTTTTGTCCGGCGGGCAGCATTCCCCGCACAAGATTCAGGGCATCGGCGCCGGGTTCGTTCCGGACATCCTCGACCGTTCGGTGATCGACGAGATCGTCAAGGTCAATAGCTCGACCGCGATCGAAACCTCGCGCGCGCTGGCACGTCATGAGGGCATCCCCGGCGGCATTTCTTCAGGGGCCGCGATCGCCGCCGCCCTTGCGATCGGCAAACGCCCGGAAAGCGCCGGCAAGACCATCCTGGCGATCGTGCCATCGTTCGCCGAGCGCTATCTGTCGACGGCGCTGTTCGAGGGAATCTGAACATGCCAGACCACCCGAGACGACCGAGAACCCTGAACGACGCCCGCACCGAAGCCGAGGCCGCGTTCAAGAAGACCACGACCAAGGTTGCGGAATTACCGCCGAAGAAAACGGTGCTGCCCAATGTGAAGGAGCTGGTTTCGCTGCGGATCGATCAGGACGTGCTCGAACACTTCCAGGAGGCCGGCCCGGGCTGGCAGGAGCGGATCAATGACGCGCTCCGGAAGGCGGCGGGGAAGTGAACCTGCCGCGCACCTGATCCGCTGGCTCGCTCAGGTTCCCGCGCGCGCCGGCACCGGATCGGTTGCTTTCAGGTTCAGAAGATTGCCGGTGAGGATCAATGTTGCGCCCAGCACCGTGAGCAGATCCAGCCGTTCCGAATAGACCAGCCAGCCGACGGTGGCGGTCAACGGAACCCGCAGGAAATCCATCGGCACCACAACCGTTGCATCCGCGTAGAGCATCGCGCGCGCCATGCAGTAATGCGAAAACGTGCCGCAGAATGCGATCACGACGATCCAGCCCCAGACATAGGCGGGTGGCCAGGTCCAGACATAGAGCGTCGGGAAAAATCCGGCCGTGGACTGGATCACCAGCATCCAGAAAACAATGGCAACGGTGTTTTCGGTGCGGGTCAGCGACTTCATCATGGTGACGGAAATGCCGAATCCGGCGGCTGCGGCGAGCGCGATCAGCTGGCCCTGATTGATCTCGCCGGTCGCCGGCCGAACAATGATAATGACGCCGACCACTCCGAGCACGATGGCCGAAATCTTCCACAACGTCATGCGCTCGCCGAGAAAGCTCGCGGCAAGAATGGCGGTCCAGATCGGCATGGTGAATTCGATCGCCACCACCTGACCGAGCGGAATCAAGGTGAGCGCGAAGAACCAGCCGAGCTGCGCGCCATAGTGAATGAGGTTGCGTCCGATATGTTGCAGCGGCCACGACGTCTTCATGGCCGCGAAACCGCCGTTGATGCGGATCAACGGGTACAGCATGAAGAAGGCGATGCCCGTGCGCAGCTCCATGATCTGGAACACGTTCAGTTCGCGCGTCGCCTCGCGTCCCGCCACCACCAGGATCAGCATCAGGCCAAGCCAGCCCGCCATCCATAGTGCGGCCCTTGGTTTGGAAGGTGTTCGGTCCATCGCAGGGAGTAGCCAGGGCATGGCCGCGCGGGCGCGGCGAAAGGTCGGGGAAAGCGGCCGGTATCGGCGACCCCTTCCGGATTTGCAACGGGCAAATATGCCGATGCAGTGATGCACCGCATCGAATTTCGATGTGGGAGCGGTCGCCCGATCGATGCTAAGGGATCGGTGTCTCGTCTGTGGAGAACCTGATGATGCGCATTCTGCAACCGGCCGAATGGTCAAAGCCGCGCGGCTTTTCCCACGGTGTCGAACTCGATGGTCCGGGCCGATGGATCGTCCTTGCCGGTCAGACCGGAGGCGATGAGAAGGGCGAGTATCAACCGGATATGGCCGGACAGGTCGGAGTGGCCCTGCGACGGATCATCAAGCTGCTGGCCGAGGCCGGGGCCGGCCCCGAGCACATCGTCCGCCTGACCTGGTACCTGACCAACCGCAGCGAATACGAAGCCGCGGGCGCCGGCATCGGCGCGGCCTGGCGCGAGACGCTGGGACGAAATTTCCCGCCCTCGACACTGCTTTACATCGGCGGTCTGGTCGATGTCCGCGCCAAGGTCGAGATTGAGGTCACCGCGTTCGTGCCGGCGGCATAGGCTGACCGCGGGCAGGGGCGCTGCGCCGGCCGCTGCGCGTACCAGCTCGCTCGAAGAAATCGCGTCAAAACAACGGGACGTCAAAACAACGGGACAAAGGTCCGCTCCGATTCAGTCGGAGCGGAAGGTGCTTCAGGAGCGGGTCAACGTAATCGAAGCGCCCTTGAACTGGCTGTCGGGCCGGATCACGACGGATTGCTTGTTGCCACGCGTCGTCAACGTAATATTGGCCGAGAATCCGGCAGCGGTGGCGATCACCTGGAAATTGCCGTTGCCGGCACGTCCGGCAAGGTTGCCGTTGATGCCGCGGCTGCTCTCGGTCCAGCTTCCGGAGATCGACCCCCGCTCGGCGACGACATTGGTTCTTAAATCGAATTTGTAGCTGTCGCTGGCGCAGACGAGGGTCTGATTGAGGCCAGCCCCATTGCCGCTAACGGCATAGGTGGCGCGGCACCGGATTTTCTCGGTCGACCCATCATCGAGGGTGACGGAGCCAGCGCCCGACCAGAAGCCCGCAAGGCCCGCGAAAGGCGCCGATTGCGCATAGCTGGCGGAGCCGGACAGGCTGGCCACCAACAAGGTAGCGAGCGCGAATATCGATCGTCGTGTGATCATGACGCTGTCAGCCATTCGGTTTGCCTTACTGCCGCGATGCTTGCCAGCGACCGCTGCACGGTACTCCGCCAGATGCCCCATTCCATTTCCCCGATCCTGCGTTGCCACTGAGCTGGCCATTGGCATATGCACCATTGATCGAGACCCGCACAAGGCCTTCCCGTCCGATGGTGCCGGAAACGTCAGCGCCGGGCGCCGAAATCTTGCCGTCGGCAACAGTCAGGGTTGAACTGGCTGATGATTCACACGTCCCGGTTTTGGTCACAATCGTCACGTTCCAAAGCCCGTCATAGGGCGTCTGCGCCATCGCGGGAACCGTGGCAACGGTGGCGGCTACGAAAATGGAACTCAGAAAAACAGCACGAATGCGATTGTGGCGCATGAAAATCCGATCTCAATTTGTGTGATGATGCGGCATATTCAGCGAAAATGTGTTCAAAATTTGCTGCGTCGCGGCATCAGAAAGAGTTCCCATTAAATTCAAATAGATGCGAGGAAAATTAATCCCCGGTCGGGAACGAAAATCTAGCGCGGAGGGCGGCCGAGCGCACTGAGGAAGGGCAAAAAGTGGGGACTTACGCCGGAAGGCTCGGTGCGTTGGTCGCAAATTGCTCGTCCTGCGGCTTGGACGGCAGCGATTTATGGGTCTTGGCGTAATCGATCACCTCGGCCAGAAGCTTATGGCCGAGCGGCGCCAGCGCGCGTTCCCACAATTCCCGGGCGGTCTCGCCCTTTTTGACGAAGCACCACTCTTGCGCGGCGATCGCTCCGGCATCCATCCGATCGGCAAGATGGTACACGGTGCCGCCCGCGATAGGATCGCCCTCCCGGATCGTCCATTCAACGGCGGCGATGCCGCGGTGCCGTGGCAACAGCGAGGGGTGATAGCCGATACCGCCGAGCCTGGCCGCGGCGAGGGCCTCCTTGCTGATGCGGGCGTGGCTGTGCGCCGTAACGATCAGGTCGGTGCCATCGGCGATTTCCTGCGGTCCAACGAGTTTGGGATTAGCCTGTACCGTGACCCCGATGCCCGCGGCGCGTGCCGCGGTCGCAAGCCGGTCGTCGGCGTCGGCCACGACCACCCGGGCGATTTCGACACCGTGTTGCCGCAGCATATTAAAAGTCGTCACGCCGAAATGGCGGGAGCCGACCAGGGTGATCCGCATGATGTTTGATCCGTCGTGAGCCAAGTCTGGTCTGTCGTCAATCTGATCTGTCGTCGATAACACGTCGCGGTCGCCTGTCACGCCGTGCAGCGGGTTATCAACAGGACGCGGCCTGGACGAGTATGATGGCGCCGGCAGCTAAAAGACCGTCCCGAAGGCGGTCTCACCGCAGCCATCCTCTGCCAATGCCGGCGAGCGAAATTTCTGATACAGCCTCCAGTAGCTGATGACGTGCTCGATATTGTCCGCCATCATGGCGAGCACAAAAGTGATGAACTGGGCGCGGAAACCCGAGTGGCGCATCGCCGCAAAGGACCGCCTCGCGGATGGCGGCGCGCTGACGGGGGTAGATTTCGTATCGCTCATGGAAAACCATCGATGCTGCGCAGCGTCAGGGCCACATCCGACAGCATGATGCATTTGTTCGAAGTGGATATGCTCGATCGGATTCGGAGATTGTCGTTCGCCCGGCCATCATGTCGATGGTCGATCGCAGGTCGAAATCCGGCTCGGGCCGCAGCGCGACGAGGTGATTATTGTTTGGGCGTGATCAAAGAACAAACAAAGCCGTTTGTTCGGGAAAGCTGATTTGCACCTTTCCGGATCATGCTGGTAAAATTCGGAGATGGTCCAGATGTCAAAAAAGGGAATCACAGGCCACGACGAATGGGTCGTAACGGAAGCGTTGGCAACGGCACTTGTCGCGCTGGAGCAGCTTCCACCGAAACACCAGCCGCGGGCTCATATGGACGATATCAAGAAGCTTCTGGCGGCCGGCTGCCAGCCTGGAACGCTCACCCTGCACATCGCCCAGGCAAAGTGCAGGTTGTTTCCAGACGTCGATCCTCTGACCATTTATCGAGAATACGGCCTAGAGGACGGACAAAGTTGAATCGAGTCAGCGAGACGGGATCCTCTTGTGCGATTACAACATTGTGAACCGCGATCGAGCCGTGCGCGTATGCGAATTGATTGAGGCCGTTGTGCAAATTTGCGCGCGTTAGCCGACACAAATAAATAATCACTGTTGCAAATTTGCTCGACCGATTGACAGCGCCATTCCAATGGCTAAGTCAGCTGCAGGTTTTCGAGGCTGGGGTATTGCGCACCCAAGCGTCGAGAAATCCGCGGCGCAAATCGTGTCGGAGATTGCGAACCGGAATCGTTGCGTATGTTGATAACCCGGCGGGCAAAGCAACGTTGAGTCGATTGTCGTTAACTATTTCAAAACCAATTCCGGTAAAGACGTCCCCGTGAATCGAATGAAGAACGAGACAATGCCCGCTGAAGACGAGCGTCGAGAGTTAGTCCCTGTGATAGTTGCCGGCATTGTCGCGGCGATCGGTTTATTTTGCCTGTGGGCTGATCTCAGAGATGATTCGCTGGGTCGCGGAGACGGCATGATCACGTCCGCGGTGGTGTCACGGGCCGGCGTGATGGTGACTCCCTCCGAACTGCCGACCCATCTGGTGATGCCGCAGACCGCGCCCGCTTCCGAGCCGTCGACGGTCGGCCGTGTGACGCGCTAAAGGCCGGCTCACGGTCGCGATTGCTGCCGATTCGGTATCATCCAGCATTTCAAAATGTTTCCAACTGTGACATCGTTGAAAAATCACCGCCTTTTGGGCCGGTTCGGTCACCGTAAGTTGCTTGATCGTAATTTGCAAAATTTGCCGTCCTCACGGACATTGACCTCATCATTCACTCATACCGGGACGCGAAATGGTGAGGTTCATCGAGATCGCAGCGCCCATGCTGATCGTTGCCTATGCAGCGATGTATGTGACGATGCGATATTTAGTCCCGCCGGAAGTGAGGCGTTGAAGGATCTCGCTGATGTGCCTGATGCGCGCATTCATCATGCGGCATCCGCGCGCCGGCCAGAGGGTTCATTTGGGATTTCCCCGCCTGCGATCAAATCCCGGACCTTCGTTCGAGTGTTTAGCTAGCTAGCTCGCTTCGCCTTCAGCCCCAGTTCCAAAAGCCAGCGGATAGCTGTTCTTGCGGCGCTATGGTGCATCGGCGTGTCGGCCGGCATGGCCGGCCCGTGAGGGCTGCTGGAAGAAGCCGCCAACATCGGCATGGCCAATCGATTCCGGCAGCTTCCGGCGGCGAAGCCAAAGCCGGCGCCGCTCGTCCGGCACACCGGCCGACGAATTCCGGACTGGTCAGCGGCTGTCCTGGAGTTGCGGAGGGGCTATCCGGCGCGCGCGGAGGGCGATGGCTTCGGTCCCGCGTCGGCGTTCACTTGGCTTTGGGGCAGCATCACCGGGATATGCGGAGAGTTGCTAACCACGCGAGGGCTTCCATCGGGATAGGCCCGGCTTTTGAGCGTCTCCAGCAGAAGGAAGAATTTCTCGGCGAGCATTTGAGCGTCTCTGCTGGGCCTAGAAGAAGCCGGGGCTCAGGTCTACGCCGTAGGATGCGGCGAGCAGGGACACCGTCAAACCAACCGCGCAAAACATGAAGACCGTTCTGAGCGTCTCGGCATCAACGGACGTTCCGGAGGCACTGGAAACAATTCGCGCGATAACGGTCATTGGCGGCCTCCGGGTTTGGCCTCGTGACGAGGTAATCTCGGTGTTTGTCTAGCCCGGCTCGCTCGTGAGGCTGTATGACTTAGCTCACATGCGGCGGCAANATGGTCCGAAACGAGTCCAGGAAAGCCTCGGGGCCGATCTCACCCCTACGCCCCTGGTTTTCTGCTCAGATCCAGCAGTGCCGATGCCGCGCCAGATCGGCCAGATATTTCTCGTCCGGCTGGCAGGCTGCGGCGCTATTGCTGTTGAGCCTGAGACCGGCTGAGGCTGATCTCCCCGGAGGCAGCGATATCGATATCGCGGCCCGGGAGGGGCAAGCCATCTCACAAAAAAACTACGCCGTCGGGCTCGAAATGTCGTGTCCCGGCGGCGCCTATCACTGGGCCCCTGAAATCCCCAGCGTCAGGAGGATAGCAGGCCCCAAGCCGAGCAAATGTGAACTGGCTCACAATCGGGGCTCATTCTTTCCCAAATTGGGGTGGCTCAGGTCCGCGCCCGCAACTCCTGATTAACCCTTCGGGGGCACCGCTCGGCTGAGGGACACAATTGGCCCGCAATGCTGGCGGAACGACCATCCATGGGTATTGCGTATGTCTATAAGCGGATGACCGCGCTCGCTGCGGCAGTGCTGTTGTTGTTGAGCCTCTCGCTCGGTGGCTGTGCGACGGCCACTGGTGGCTCATCGCTAATGGACGCGCGGGCCGAGGCACCGGCGCCTCCGAAAACAAGCGCTTATCTCCCGGTGGGAGTCCTGCCGCCGGCGCGTGAAAAGCCCACGATGACACCCGACGAACGGTCGAAGCTCCAGAAAGAACTGATCGTCGCGCGCGACCGCCAGGAGACCGCCGGTAAAGCCCAAGGCGCTACGCTCACTGATCCCGTGAAGCCCTAGTAGAGCAAGCCTATTTGGCTAGCGGCCGATCCATCTCTCCAGCCAGCAAATCACCAGCGGGCTTCCTGGAGTCGTGGAGGGGGTGTCTAACGGCAGCGGCAAACAATCGATCAGTAGCGCGGATTCCGCGTGCCGACGGCGCCGGTATTCGGGTTCACATTGCCGCGGGTGCCGTAGTTGTTGGTCCGGACGGCGTTCGGATTGGTGTGCTGCTGCGGCTCCACATAACTCCCGGCGCCAGCGGGGCCCAGGGTGGTGTAGGCGTGCACCGGATGACTGTTCGGGTTTGTGCCTTGAGCCTGTGCTGCCGTGGCGATCGCCAGCGCCGCAGCCAAAATGACCTGCTTCATTTCGGTCCTCCCCTGGTTTTCACTATGTCGGATACAACCTCATTCAGCATTGCGTTACCCGAACGCGTACCCAAAGTCCTCTCCGAGGAGCCAGCCGGTCCACGCCAGGGTGTGGTTAACCTTTCGGTAACCAAACCGATGCAGGCTTGGTGTCAGACCGCGACGGCACCGGGAATCGAGCCGGCAGTCGCAGGAAGAAGCCGACGGCGTAAAGCCCGCCGGCTTTTTCATAGGCGGGCCCGATGAATTATCAGGCGTTCACGAACGACAGTCTCACAATGATGTACGAGGGCATCCGCGGGGCCCTGGCGGCCGATGATGCGCTCAAACGACAGGGCATGGAAATCCGATTCCGCGTTCGTGAGACATCCGAATGGAAGCTGCACGCCGCTGAACTCGAGACGGAAATGCTCAGGCGCGGAATGATGTTCGAAGTCATCGACTGGTCAGAGGATCAGGCGACGCTGCCTTTTGAGGAATGAGGGCGCGGCTCAGGTCCGCGCTCCCGCCCTTAACTGAAGGCTCTTGCAATGTTGGAAAGCACGACCGTCGTCGCCCGCGTATAACGGGCGTCATTGAAATGCTCGTCCACAAAATTGAGTATGAGGAGAGCAACCACTGCGGCCATTGCAACTCTCATGACCTTAATATGACGTCTATGATTTAATCGTTTCTTAATCGATGCCAGTCCAGCTGGGGATCGAGGGGCGAGTACCCAGCCCTGAGCAGTGAGGCCAGCCGTGCGGCTGGCGCCGATCGACTATTGGTCGTGCGTCTCAGGCGTCCGGGCGGTTATTGCGGCACACCATCGACGACGAAGGTGCGGAATTTTGCGACCTTCTCCAGCTCAGAAGGTCAGCGCGGATTCCGCGTGCCGACGGCGCCGGTGTGCGGATTCGCCTTGCCGGTGGTGGAAGGCAGGTTTCCAGGAGGAAGAGATACGCAAGGTTGTCGAGGAACCAAAGGCGAAATACGAAGATGCGTTGCGCGAGAAATTCTTCGGCTTCCAGTGACGGAAGCAGCATCGACGTGGGACGGGCCGGACCGCCGGGGCGATCATTTCCCGTTTTCTTCGATCAGACGCCAGGTGTGTCGTGCAATCATCAGATCTTCATTCGTGGGAATGACCCAGGCGGAGGTTCTGCTTCCAGCCGTGGTGATCCTGGCAGCGTCGGCGGTATTCGCCGCGCCGTCTAAATCGATGCCGAGCCAGCCAGCTTGTTCGCACACGCGACGACGAATTTCGTGCGCGTGTTCTCCGATCCCCGCGGTGAAGACGAGTGCGTCCAGGCCGCCGAGGCTGGCGGCAAGCGATCCCAATTCCCGCCCGATCCGGTAGACGAATAAGTCAAGGGCCTTGGCGGCGAGCGGATCGTCGCTGGCCAGCAACGTCCGCATATCATCGCTAACGCCGGATACGCCCAGCAAGCCCGAGGAGTGATAGAGCAGGTCGCCCACGGCCTGCGGCGACATGCCCTTCTCTTGTATGAGGTAGAGGACAACACCTGGATCCAGGTTGCCGCATCGGCTGCCCATCGGAAGGCCGTCGAGCGCGGTGAAGCCCATGGTCGTTGCCACGCTCTGGCGCCGGTGCATCGCGCACATGCTGGCCCCGCTACCGAGATGAGCAACAACCACGCGACCGTCCGCTGCGACTGGACCGAGGATGTCAGGAAGAACACTGGCAATATACTCATAGGACAGGCCGTGGAATCCGTACCGTCGGACACCCTGGTCCGTGATCGAGCGCGGTAGCGCGAAAGCCGCAGCTATCCCGGGCTGCGTATGGTGGAAGGCGGTGTCAAAACACGCGACCTGCGGCAATGCCGGGTGAAGATNCGCGACGGCCNTGATGGCAGCAAGATTATGGGGTTGATGAAGCGGCGCCAGCGGAATGAGCTGACGCAACTCGTCAATCACCGAGGGATCGATACGTACCGGGGTAGTATAGATCGATCCACCATGTACGACGCGATGCCCGGCCGCCACCAGGCGATTGTCGGGAAATTGACGCTCCACCCAATTCAGAAGCGTGGCGAGCGCGTCCTCATGAGTGGTCGCTTCAGCCAAGTGCTGATCGACCAGAGATGTTCCCGAGCTGTCTTTTGCGACGAAATGCACGCGATGTCCGATGCCGTCGAACTCGCCGTCGCAGATCAGTCCTTTGGGCCCCGGTTGTACATGCCCCTCAAACACCGAGAATTTGACGCTTGACGAGCCGGCATTCAGAACGAGAATGGCATCGCTCATAACGTCAATCCTGCCTTCTGCCGCGAGGTGAGCGCTTGTCGCGTCGCGATGACCGGAAAAGCTGCACTTCAGGCTCGTTAGGTGTGCGCGCGCGTTGCGATATTCTCGCCATATGGCCACTTCCAGTCCCGGATTTGCGGCATGTCCTCGCCGTGCTGGCGGACATAGCGTGTATGCTCGATCAATGCGTCCCGAAATTGCTGTTTGATGTGAGCCGCGGCGACGCCGAGACCGGGCACCCGCTCGATCACCTCGATCGCCAGATGAAACCGGTCCAGCTCGTTCAGCACCACCATGTCGAATGGTGTGGTGGTTGTGCCCTCTTCCTCGAAGCCACGAACATGCATTCCAGCATGGTTGGTTCGGCTATAGGTCAGTCGATGGATCAGGTAGGGATAGCCGTGATAGGCGAAAATCACCGGCTTGTCGCAGGTGAATATCCCATCAAAGTCGCGGTCGCTTAGACCATGCGGATGTTGTTCTTTCGGCTGCAACGTCATCAGGTCGACGACGTTGACGACGCGAATCCTTAAGTTGGGCAATGCCTTTCGCAACAGATCGACCGCGGCCAGGGTTTCGAGTGTCGGCACGTCTCCGGCGCAAGCCATCACAACGTCGGGTTCAAGGCCTTCGGTTTCGGTACCGGCCCAGGGCCATATTCCGATGCCGGCGTCGCAGTGGGGGGCGGCCTGTTGCATGGTCAGCCATTGCGGTGAAGGCTGCTTGCCGGCAACGATCACGTTGATGCGATCATAGGTCCGCAAACAATGGTCGGTAATCCAGAGCAGTGTATTGGCATCTGGCGGAAAATAGACGCGAACGATATCGGCCTTCTTGTTGATCACGAGATCGACGAAACCGGGATCCTGATGGCTGAAGCCGTTGTGGTCCTGCCGCCAGACATGCGACGTCAAAAGATAGTTGAGTGAGGCGATCGGACGTCGCCAGGGCAGGCCACGCGAAACCTTCAGCCATTTGGCGTGCTGGTTGAACATCGAATCCACGATGTGAATGAAGGCCTCGTAGCAGGAGAATAAGCCGTGCCGGCCCGTGAGCAGATATCCCTCGAGCCAGCCTTGGCAGAGATGCTCGCTCAGCACTTCCATCACCCGACCGTCCTGGGCCAGATGGACGTCGTAGGGTTCGATGCGCTCCATCCAGACCCGCTCGGTGACATCGAATACTGCATCGAGGCGGTTTGACGCGGTTTCGTCCGGCCCCATGATGCGGAAATTTCGCGTCTCGGCATTCAGCGATACGACCTCGCGGAGGAATTGTCCCATGACGCGCGTTGCTTCGGCTTCGACGCCGCCGGGGCGTGGTACGTTCACGGCATAGGAATGGAAGTCCGGTAGTTTGAGTTCGCGCTTCAGCAGTCCGCCGTTGGCGTGCGGATTGGCACCCATGCGACGGCTGCCGGCCGGCGCAAGCGCCTGTAGTTCGTCGCGCAGCCGGCCGCTCTCATCGAAAAGCATTTCCGGCTGATAACTTCGCATCCACTGCTCAAGCAGTTCCAGATGGCCTGGATTGTCGCGGGGATTGGCGATCGGCACCTGATGTGCGCGCCAGAAGCCTTCGACTTTCAAGCCGTCGACTTCCTTCGGCCCGGTCCAGCCTTTGGGACTTCGCAGCACGATCATCGGCCATTTCGGGCGCTCGCTCGTCGCGCGCCCGTCCCGCGCAGCTGTCTGGATGGCGCGAATCTTGTCCAGTGCGCTGTCCAGCGTCGCCGCCATCAGACGGTGCATCGTGGCGGGGTCGTCGCCTTCGACGAACAGCGGCTCGTGGCCGTAGCCGAGAAACAGACTTCGTACCTCGTCATCGTTCATCCGACCGATAACCGTCGGATTGGCGATCTTGTAGCCGTTGAGATGGAGGATCGGCAGCACGGCGCCGTCATGCGCCGGATTCAGGAACTTGTTGGAGTGCCAGGAAGCGGCGAGGGGGCCGGTTTCGGCCTCGCCGTCGCCGACCACGCAGGCACAGATCAGATCGGGATTGTCGAATGCGGCGCCATAGGCATGCACCAGTGCGTAGCCAAGTTCGCCGCCCTCGTTGATGGAGCCCGGTGTTTCCGGTGCGGCATGGCTCGGAATCCCGCCGGGAAACGAGAACTGGCGGAATAGTTTGCGAAGGCCATCGGCATCGCGGCCAATATCGGGATAGATCTCGCTGTAACTGCCCTCAAGATAGGTATTTGCCACCATGCCCGGTCCGCCGTGGCCGGGACCGCAGACGTAGATGATGTTGAGGTCGCGCGCACGGATNGCGCGATTGAGATGGGCGTAAACGAAATTCAGCCCAGGCGTTGTACCCCAGTGTCCAAGCAGACGCGGTTTAATATGCTGTGGCCGCAGGGGCTCGCGCAGCAAGGGATTGTCGAGCAAATAAATCTGGCCCACCGAAAGATAGTTCGCGGCGCGCCAGTAACGGTCAAGCAGATCGAAATCGCCAGCGTTTTCACGGCCATCGTTTACACCTGTCTTTTGCATGCTGACGCCTCCGGGAATGGACCCATGAAGAAACACAGTTGAGGTCCAATCGATCCACCGCATCCGTAAAATCAAAGTCAGGACCGGGACCGTGCGTAGATCGCACGCCCAATGTCTGCTTCAGTTCCGGATTGCGGCCCAACTCATCAAATTATTGGTGCTTCAACCAGGCGGACGGCTTGATCTGTCTCAAGCTGCCTGTTTCTAGAGCTTGGATGTCCTCCGTGTGACAAATTCAGAGCGAGATTTGCGCCAGCGCAAAGTCGCTCCCCGTTGTTGAGGTACTGAATGCGGCCAGAGGCAGAGGAAGCCCGTCGACAGCGGTACAATTCATTCGGGAACGGTACAAATGAGGCCAGATCTTGCGACTCGTTACGGACAGGAAAAATTACCAAGGTATACGAGCTATCCCACCGCACCGCATTTCTCGCCCGTGATCGGTCCGGACACCTATGCCGAATGGCTGAGGGCGATTCCGCGACACGCCCATACGTCACTCTATCTTCACATTCCGTTCTGCCGGTCGATGTGCTGGTATTGTGGCTGCCACACCTCGGTCGTTCGCCGAGATGAGCCAATCGCCGCATACGCTTCGGCCCTGCGTTGTGAAATCGATCTGGTATCCAGGCAAGTCGGGCGGCGTATCCAGGTTAACCACATTCACTTTGGCGGCGGAACGCCGACGATTATGGCGCCAGAGACCTTTGCCGACCTGATTGGGGCGATCAGGCAATCGTTCTTTGTCTTGCCTGCCGCCGACATTGCCGTCGAGATAGACCCGCGCACGCTTGCGGACGCGATGGTCGACGCGCTGGCCTATGGTGGCGTCAATCGGGTGAGCCTCGGTGTGCAGAGCTTCGATCCGATCGTCCAGCGCGCCATCCATCGGGTACAGAGTTTCGAGGAGACCGCCGCCGTGACGGCAAATCTCCGACGAGCCGGCATCCACAATGTCAATTTCGATCTGATCTACGGACTGCCGCATCAGACGGTCGCATCATGCCTCGATACGGTTCGTCAATGCATCGAACTTCGCCCGGATCGCTTCTCGGTGTTCGGCTACGCGCACGTCCCGACCTTCAAAAAGCATCAGGGCGGGATACACGAGGCGTGGCTCCCCGACAGCCTCGAACGCCACGAGCAGTCCTATGCGATGACCAATGCGTTGAAGGAAGCTGGATATTTACAGATCGGGCTGGACCACTTCGCGCTGCCCGACGATGCCATGGCCGCCGCGCTGCGGAACGGGACGCTTCGCAGGAACTTCCAGGGCTATACCACAGATGCCTGCGATATGTTGCTGGGCTTCGGTGCCAGTGCCATCGGTCGCCTGCCGCACGGATACGTACAGAACGAGGTCAATACGCGAGCTTACCTGGAATCGATTGCCAATGGCAAATTGGCGACCGTCAAGGGCTACGCATTAACCGAAGATGACCGGCTGCGCGCCGAGATCATCGAACGGATCATGTGTGATTTTGGCGTCGATCTCGACCAAATTTGTGCACGACACCAATCGGCACCGGAGACGATGTTGAGCTCGTCGCCTCGCTTGAAAAAACTGATTTCCGATGGTGTCGTTCAGCGCGATGGCACCTCGCTCAATTTGGCAAACGACTCACGGTTTCTCGTTCGTAGCCTGGCAGCCGCCTTTGACGCGCATCTCGACGGATCGAAGCAACTTCACAGCAGGGCGGTTTAGATCGTCGGCGAGATCTGGAGACATTTTTGCCGAACCGTCCGATCCGCCGGGAGTGGGTGTTCAAGACAGGAAGTCCGCATAGGTAATCAGCACGTGATCGCCATGAAGCGGCCTGCGCTTTAACCTACCTTCGTTTTCAAATCGTCGATTGTCGAAGCGCTGAGGCAGTATTCTGCATAGTGTTGTGCGGAGCTACCCGCGGCAAGATCGTGGTTACGCCGGTGCTTTTGTTGGCATGAGGTGCATACGCGTGTCATGTCTCGCAAAACAAGCGGCTGTGCCTTTGCGAGCAAGTCTTTATCGATACCAAGAAGCGCCAGCAAACCTGGTAGCTCATCGGCCGCATGCGGCCCTTGACGAACAAGTGTATCGAGATCCGTGGGTTGAATGCTCAGTTCGCGTGCGATTTTTGCAGACTCTCTACTGTCAAGCTCTCGTATTTCCCGGATATCCCCCCGTCGCCTGCGCCAATCGCTAAAGGCCTCAGTAAGCTTATCGACGATGGGATGCGGCTTGCTCATCTTCCACTCCATTGGCCAAGCGTGACGACGTCGGACCGATCCGTCATTGCGATGGATCAAACAAGATTTACCTTATGTAGCGGGCGCATCCGGACGGCGCCCCGATAGGACGGCGGCGCCGGGGCTCGAATGCCGCTCAAGCATCCATGTTTCGCAGACGCTGGCGGTTGTGCAGCACGATCTGCCGGGCGCCGGAAAAGCCGAGCACGCCCTCGTCATGCAGTTGCGAGAGCGCCCTCGAAACCGTCTCCAGCGTGAGTCCCAGATAGTCACCGATATCGCGGCGGCACATCGGCAGCGCCAACATGCCCGTGATGGCGAGGCGACGATCCATCTCGAGAAGGAAGTTTGCCACGCGCTCCATAGCGCTTTTGCGCCCCAGAAGCAGCATGTGATCTTCCGCATGCCGCAGGTCACCGGCTGTCATCGTCCAAAGCTTTCGCGCGACGTTAACATCGGTTCCTGCCGCCTGCTCGAGACTGCGACGTTTGACCAGGCGCACGGTGGTATCGATGACGGCTTCCGCCGCCAACCGGTGGTTAATCCCCGATTCCAATCCGAAGGCGTCGCCTGGCAGAAGAAACGCGCCGATCTGACGCCGCCCGTCTGACAGCAGTTTGTAAGTTCGAACGGCGCCTTGAATGACCTGATAGACATATTCCGCAGGCTCGTCCTCGCCGTAGATTTCTTCATCTTTTCGGTAGGAGAACTCGGTCGCAACGAGGCCGGCATGACCCGCGAGCAGGCCGAACTGATCGGTCGTCGTCGGGTAGGTTACCGGCTTGATCTTGGCGCCTATGACCGATTGGATGAGTGATTGGGAATGCATTTGCCATCTCCTTTGCGGCGGATGGCCAATGTTTATCCGGGACGGTCGAGGCTGGATATTTCGCTCGATATCTTAAGGGGATGTACCTAAGTAGTTTACCGGAGGCCGTCGCTGGCAGTGAGGCCGGTAATAGGACTGGCTTCCTGAATGGCGCCTCGAATGCAGGCGACAAGGCTCTCCTCGATATGGGGCTTCAACAGGACGTGGTGCACCCCAACGACAGCGGCTTTCGCCGGTATTCTGTCATCGGGATAGCCTGTAATGAGGATAATTGGCCCGGCGATGTCGCGGCTGCGTAATCGGCGTGCAAGATCGATACCGTCAATGTTGGGCATTTTATAGTCGATTACAAAGCAATCAGCTCCCTTTGAAGCGACAGCGTTCAGCAGCGCTGGTCCGCTCCTGAACGTCTCGACCTCGAATCCATCTGTTTCGAGAAGAAATCGAAGCGAGCCGAGGACGCCCGGATCGTCATCGACAACGTATATGACCGGTTTGGCGGGTGACGCGGACATCACGAAACCCTGCGCTCGGTTGGATGGTTGAGCTGATGCATGTATTATATAAAGCGCGTTTTGGGTGGGGGCGTCTTGATTTGGCTCAATCTTTGAGCAACCCGCCGCGCAGCGCCAGCCGGACGAGTTCCGAGAGACTCGCCGCCTGCATCTTGGTCATCACATTGGCCCGATAAACCTCAATCGTGCGCGGGCTGATATCGTATTCTCGGGCAATCAGCTTGTTCGAGAGCCCGGCAATCAGGCCGTCCATGACCTGACGCTCGCGAGGACTGAGACTCGCTATCCGCGTCTGTATCTCTAGCGCAACCGCTTCGCTCTTTACACCTGGTTCCGCCCGCCTCAGTGCCGTCTCGATCATTCCGATCAAACGGTCGTCCTCGAACGGCTTTTCAAGAAAATCCATTGCGCCCAGCTTCATCGCCTCGACGGCGAGTGGAACGTCGCCGTGACCGGTCATGATCACAACAGGAAACAGGCAGCCGCTTGCTTTGAGGCGTTTCAGAAGGTCAATGCCATCGATGCCGGGCATCCGCACGTCGGATACAACGCATCCAAAGTCGATGGTTGAGAGGACGTCGAGAAAACTCAGCGCCGATTCGAAGAGCGTGACGTGGAAATCGGCAGAGCCGAGCAGGAAGTCGAGCGAGTCGCGCATCGCGGCATCGTCATCAATGATATAGACCTTTCCCCTAAGTACCATTCGTCACACTCTCACTTGATGCGGCAGGCAACGTGAAGCAAAAGGTGGCGCCCCCCGAACGATTGGCTTCGGCCCACATCCGGCCGCCATGCGCCTCGATAATCGAACGGCTGATAGATAGTCCCACTCCCATGCCGGTTTCCTTTGTCGTATAGAAGGTCTGAAACAGATTAGGCATGACATCATCGGGGATTCCGGGGCCGGTATCAAATACCGCAACTTCGATCATGTCATCGGCGACTTTGGCATTGGAGGCAATAAGCTCACGTTGCGGCGAGTGAGCCATGGCCTCGAGCGCATTGCGAAACAGATTGACCAGAACCTGCTGAATCTGAACCCGATCAACGAGAACCAAATCGTACTCCGGATCGAGGTTAAAGCGAAGCTGAACACCCTGTTCGCGGGCACCCGCGAGGCCAAGCGCGCCAGCTTCTTCAACCAATTTCGAAAGACTTTCAATGCGCTTCTCCGACTCCCCGCGCGCGACGAAATCGCGAAGCCGCCGAATGATCTGCCCCGCGCGAATCGCTTGTTCTGCGGCACGATCCAGGGCAGTTTCAATCTTCGATTTATTGGGATCAGGACTGCTAGCCAGGAGCCGGCGCGACCCCTTCATGTAATTGCTTATGGCGGCAAGTGGCTGGTTTAGCTCATGCGCAAGTGCCGACGCCATCTCTCCCATCGCGCTCAGGCGCGAAACGTGAACGAGTTCGGATTGCAGTTCCTGAAGTCTCGCCTGGGTCTGCTGATGTTCCGTCAGATCCCGTACGAAGCCGGTGAAGTACGGCTCCCCGCCCGATTGCATTTCGCCGATCGAAAGATGCATTGGAAAGGTCGTCCCGTCCTTTCTCTGACCGGTTACGATTCTTCCGATGCCGATGATATGCCGCTCGCCAGTCGATCGATACCGTTCCAGATAACCGTCGTGGCGCGAACGATCCGGATTCGGCATCAGGATGTTGACGTTCTGACCGATGACTTCGCGCTCCGCATGGCCAAATTGCCGCTCCGCGGCGCTGCTGAAGAACTGGATGATGCCTCTGCCGTCGATCACGATCATAGCGTCCGGGATCGTCTCCAGGATCGATTGCAGGTGACTTTCCCGAGTTCGGAGCGTTACCTCGACCTGCTTCTGATCGTCGATATCGATGACGATTCCGCTAAGATGGCACGCAACACCGTACTCGTCCTTCACCAGGCTGCCACGCAAGCGAACCCAGCGATACGAATGTGAGAGTTCGCGCACCTTGTACTGCATGTCGAAACTGCAGCCAGTTTCGACCGTAAGTCTTATGGCGCGTTCGGTACGCTCGCGGTCTTCGGTTTCAAGGAGGGAAAGGAACAGCTCGTAGGTAAGGGGCAGTTCGTTGGAAACGCCAAAAAGCGTTCTGGTGATATCTGACCAGAGCAATTTCCGGGTCGAAAGATCGAGATCCCAAATCCCGATGCCGGCTCCGGCCATGCCCTGCAGAAAACGCTCGTCTCGAGCGGGGTCTTCGGATGCTGGATGTAGGGTGGTGGTCACGTCGCTCCTGCGGTGCTCTTGCAACACCGGTGGCGAGGATACCAACACATTCATTGGCCGGCCACCCTTTTTGCAATCTTTGCCGGTCAATCAATGCTCGTGAGATGTCTGACCGCTGCGCCCGCTATTTGCTACCTGACGCATTGCCTGCAAAAATGGGAATTTATTCCGCCATCAATTCGGCGTCCTTGACGACAGCCAGCCAGAGTTTGACGGCAAGCAGATGGAGTTCGACGGCTACATACTCATCGGTGCATTCCGCGGCAAGCCGCAGGGCTTGTCGGGAAGACTGTAGAATAACATCTGAAATATGCACAACACCTCCAGATCCATGTCAAACGGTAATTCATCTCTTGGTTGAACGACCTGATCTGGATCAAACGACGGCCTTGGAAACCAGGCGGTTCGGTGCTGGCGGAGGCAACGATTTGGGGCAGCCCATCAATCACCGAATCCTTGATCTGGCTCATTCTCCGTCTCGGGAGACGTCCTAGAGATTGAGCATCCACAGGCGAGGGAGAGAACAATGACGTACGCGACGGTGATGGTCAGTCTGGCGCTGGACCGGTCGAATGACGCCTGCCTTGAGATTGCCGGTCAACTGGTCAAGCGGTTCGGTGCCGGCGCGATTG
>JGI24140J50213_10000256_pt1 | contig 25146 bp, 27 predicted proteins | sample BarGraIncu00222A_FD_50213 | JGI IMG/M metagenome (IMG submission 50213)
GCGATCGTCGGCGTCGGCTCGGTGCGGCGCGCCGCGACCGTGCGCTGGGGCGTCGCCGGCAACATCGTCTGGGCCTGGATCTTCACGATCCCGGCGTCGGCGTTCGTTGCCGCCGTCTTCTACGCGCTGGGGCTTTGGGTGTTCGACTAAGGTGCCCTGGTCGCCGCGGCGGGGCGACGGCGCATCAGCCCGGGGCGTGCCACTCGAAGTAGCGCTGCGCGGCGAAGGCGATCGTCGCCATCGTCACGGTCGCGCCGAGCGCCAGGGCGACTGCGGCTCCGCTGATCGCCAGCCAGGCGAAGCGCCCGGGTGCGGCGCCGGCGCCGAAGCGTGCGTTCCAGCGCTCGCTGGGCGTCAGGCCGTAGACGATCGCTTCGAGCATGGCCACCGCGATCACGGCTCCCAGGAGGAGGACGAGCACGCTGCCGAGCCGGTCTTCGCTGCCGTACTGGCGCATGCGCCACAGGCCGAAGGCGCCGACGAGCGCCGGCGGACCGCGCAGCCAGGCCCATCGATCGGCCATCCCGTACAGGTAGAAGCGGTGCAGGCCGAAGCTGCCGCCGAGCAGCGCGAGCCAGGTCGCGAGGGTTCGCGAACGGAGCGGGCGAGGGCCCGCCATCAGGCCGGCACCGGCGGCGGCGTCGTGGCGCCGAAGCCCAGGCTCTTCTGCATGACGACGACGTCGAGCCAGCGATCGAACTTCCAGCCGGCGGCCCGGATCGTGCCCACGGGAGCGAAGCCGAGCGTGCGGTGCACGCCGATCGAGCCGGCGTTGGCCGAGTCGCCGATGACGGCAAGCATCTGCCGCGCGCCGGCGTCGACGCAGCGGGCGATCAGCTCGGCCAGGAGGAGCCGGCCGAGGCCGAGCCGCATCGCATCGGGAGCGAGGTAGACCGAATCCTCGACGCAAAAGCGGTAGGCCGGACGAGGCCGGAAATGGTTGGCATAGGCGTAGCCGGCGACGCCGCCGGCGCGCTCCAGCACGAGCCAGGGCAGTCCCTTGGCGAGCACGTCGGCGCGGCGTCGCTCCATCTCGGCGCGATCGGGCGCCTCGTACTCGAAGGTGCCGGTACCGTGGGCGACGCTCCAGGCGTAGATCGCAGTAATCGCTTCGAGGTCGCCCGACGCGCTCGGCCGGATCAGCAGTTCGTTCATGGGGGATGGCTCAGGGAGCAGCAGCGTCGGCCGAGTTTATAATGCTTGGTTTTTCGCGGGACGTGTCCCGACACTCGAGGTTCAACATCATGGTCGTGATCCGTCTTGCCCGCGGCGGCGCGAAAAAGCGCCCCTTCTTCAACATCGTCGTCGCCGACTCGCGACTGCGCCGCGACGGCCGCTTCATCGAGCGGGTCGGTTTCTACAACCCGGTCGCTTCGGGCGGCGAGCAGCCGCTGCGCGTGGCCTTCGACCGGGTCGAGCACTGGACGGGCCACGGCGCCCGGATGTCGCCCACGGTCAAGCGCTTGCTCGAGCAGGCGAAGTCGGCAGCCTGACCGGCGCACCGGTCGCGCGCAGTGTCGCCGTGACGGCCGACGCCGCGTGGCCCGACGATGCCCTCGAGGTCGGGCGGATCGGCGATGCCTGGGGCTTGAAAGGCTGGTTCAAGGTCCAGCCTTACGCGGCGCAGCCGAGCGCCTTGCTCGCGGCGCGGCACTGGCACTTGCGGCCGGCCGTATCGGGACGTGGCGCTTTCGCTTCGGCAGCCCCTGCGAGCTCGCTCGACATCCGCGAAGCGCGCGAGCACGGCGACGGCCTCGTCGCCGCGGCGCAAGGCATCGACGACCGCAGCGGCGCCGAGGCGCTGCGCGGCTCGCGCATCTTCATCGGCCGTTCGGCGTTCCCCGAGCCGGGCGAAGGCGAGTTCTACTGGGCCGACCTCATCGGGCTGGCTGTCGTCAACCGCCGGGGCGAAACGCTGGGCAGCGTCGTCGGCCTGCTCGACAACGGCCCGCAGAGCGTGCTGCGCGTGCAGCCCACGGCCGGCGCCGAAGCGGGCGCCGCGAACGAGCGGCTGATCCCGTTCGTCGCCGCCCACATCGACGACGTCGACCTGGCCGTCCGGCGCATCACGGTCGACTGGGGCCTCGACTTCTAGGGTCGCCAGGGGCGCCCTGAATCCTTCCCGCCCAAGGCCGCCTCGATGCGATTCGACGTCATCACGCTCTTTCCCGAGCTGTTCGCCGCGCACTTCGCGCATGGCGTGACGCGACGGGCTTTCGAATCGCGCCAGGTCGACGTGCATCTGTGGCAGCTGCGCGATTTCGGCGACCCGCCGCATGCTCGCGTCGACGACCGGCCGTACGGCGGCGGACCGGGCATGGTGCTGCTTGTCGAGCCGCTCGAGCGCACGCTGGCCGCCATCCGCGCCGAGCGCGCCGAGGCGACGCCGGCTCCGCTCGTCAACTTCTCGCCGGCCGGACGATTGCTGAAGCAGGAGGCGATCGGCGAGTTCGCCGGCGGCGCCGGCGCCGTGCTGCTGTGCGCGCGCTACGAAGGCGTCGACCAGCGCTTTGTCGACCGCCACGTCGATCTCGAGCTGAGCCTCGGCGACTACGTTCTCTCCGGCGGCGAGATCGCTGCGCTGGCGCTGCTCGACGCGGTCGCGCGCCTGCAGCCGGGCGTTCTCGGCGACGCCCGCTCGCACGAGCAGGACAGCTTTTCCGCCGGCCTCCTCGAGGGCCCGCACTTCAGCCGGCCCGAGACCTTGCCCGGCGCCGCGGGCGGCGTTCCAGAGGTCCTGCTGTCGGGCAACCATGCAGCGATCGCGCGCTGGCGCCGCGATCGCTCGCTGGCCCTCACGGCAGAGCGCCGGCCGGACCTCATCGCCGCGGCGCGCGCCGCCGGCTGCCTCGATGCCGCCGACGAGGCCAGCCTCGCGCGGGCGCAGGCACGAAAGCTATAATCTTCGGTTTTTCGATCCTCTGCGGTGCAGGGCCCGTGCGGCTCACCACAACTCGCACATGCGCGCGCACGATCGCCAGGAGCACTCCGTGGACCTCATCCAGACCCTCGAGCACGAGGAGATCAAGCGCCTCGCCAAGACGATCCCCGACTTCGCGCCCGGCGACACGGTCATCGTCAGCGTCAACGTCGTCGAAGGTACGCGCAAGCGCCTGCAGGCGTTCGAAGGCGTCGTCATCGCCAAGCGCAACCGCAGCCTCAATTCGAGCTTCATCGTTCGCAAGGTGTCGAGCGGCGAAGGCGTCGAGCGCACCTTCCAGACTTACAGCCCGCTGATCGCCTCGATCGAGGTCAAGCGCCGCGGCGACGTGCGCCGCGCCAAGCTCTACTACCTGCGCGATCGCTCGGGCAAATCGGCGCGAATCAAAGAGAAGCTCGCCTGAGCCTGGCCTTCGATCCCGAGGCGCTTCCCGTCCTCGGCTCCGATTCGCACCTGCCGGCCGTCGCTGCCGCGAGCATCGCTGCGGAAGCGATCCGTCGCCGCTTCGAGGCTCCGCCGGCCTGGGAGCCCGAGATCAAGGTCGAGCGTCGCTTCTTCGATCGCGCCGCCGCGGCTGCGTCGGTGCTGATCCCGCTGGTCGAGCACACCGAGGTCACGGTGCTGCTGACGCAGCGCACCGACCACCTGACGGATCACCCGAGCCAGATCAGCTTTCCGGGAGGCCGCAGCGAAGCGAGCGACGCCGATGCCGTCGCGACCGCGCTGCGCGAAGCGCACGAGGAGATCGGCCTCGAGGCGTCGCGGGTCGAGATCCTCGGCAGCCTGCCGACGTATACGACGGGGACGGGATTCATCGTCACGCCGGTCGTCGGACTGGTACGGCCCGGCTTCGTCCTGCAGCCCGATCCCTTCGAGGTCGCCGAGGCCTTCGAGGTGCCGCTCGCCTGGCTGATGGACCCGGCGAACCATCAGCGTCACGCTGTCGAGATCGCCGGCGTCAGGCGCGAATTCTTCTCGATTCCCTGGCCGGGCAGCGACGCGAACGGGCAGGCCCGCCGCTACTTCATCTGGGGCGCGACGGCGGCGATGCTGCGCAACCTCTACCGCTTTCTTTCCGCCTGATCGCTGGCGTCGCGGCGCAACCCGGTCGGTATGATCGATCGAGATGAGTTTCTTCGCCGTCTTGTTCGCCCTGTTGCTCGAGCAAGTCAAGCCGCTGCCGCGCGGCAACGTGATCCACGACGCGCTGACCGGATGGATGCGCTGGGCGGGCCGCAATTTCGACGCCGGCCGCGACAGCCACGCCTGGGTCGTCTGGTGCGTGACGGTCCTGGTGCCGGCGCTCCTCACCTTGGCCGTCTTCGTCGTCTTCGAGCGTGCCGGCAGCCTGCTCGGCCTGGCTTTCGACGTCGGCGTGCTCTACCTGACGCTCGGCTTTCGCCAGTTCAGCCACTACTTCACCGACATCCGCGACGCCCTCGACCACGGCGACGAGATCGAGGCGCGGCGCTTGCTGAGCGAGTGGCGCCACCTCGATGCGAGCGAGCTGCCGCCCTCGGAATTCCTGCGCCACCTGATCGAGCATTCGCTGCTCGCCGCGCACCGGCACGTCTTCGGTGTCTTCTTCTGGTTCGTGCTGCTGTCGGGCTTTGGCCTCGGCCCGGCCGGTGCCGTGCTCTACCGGATGGCCGAGTTCGCGAGCCGCTACTGGGCCTACAAGAGCGGCGACGGCGCGATCGTCGTCAACGAGCGCCTGATGGCGCTGTCGATGCGCCTGTTTCGCCTGCTCGACCATGTGCCTGCACGGCTCACCGCGTCGGGCTTCGCCGTCGTCGGCAACTTCGAGGAAGCGGTCAACTGCTGGCGTCGTGATGCCGGCCTGTGGAAGCACGACAACGAAGGCGTGATCCTCGCCGCCGCTGCCGGTGCGGTCGGCGTTCGCCTCGGTGGCGGGTCGGCGCCGGGCCTAACGCCCGACCGCGCCAAGACCTTCGAATCGGGCGCGCCGCCGGAGTCGGCCGACGCCCTGGGCTCGACGCCGGGCGTGCCGCCGCAGCTCGGGCACCTGCGCAGCGTCGTCGGCCTGGTGTGGCGCTCGGTCGTGCTCTGGATGCTCCTGCTGGCGCTGCTGTCGCTGGCCAATCTCGTCGGCTGAAGATCCGCCGCACCCGCGAGGACTTGTTCAGCGCACCTCCCGCGCGACGCGGTCGCGTGCGTGCTCTTGCAGCGGCGGATTTCTTCCTTCAGTCGCCGTACGGCTCGCAGGGCAGGAAGCAGATCGAATCGAGCTTGCGCAACTCCTGCTCGGCGCGGCGCAGATCGCCGATATGGTGAAGCATCGACACCGCCTGAGGTCCGTTCCAATCGGTGCGCAAAGGTTCAACCCGGTGCGCGCAGCCCGGCGAAGATCTCTTTGTAGATGCGATGGCGCGTCGCCGCGATCTCGCCGCGCTCGAGGGCGGCCAGGACGCCGCAGCCGGGCTCGTGCAGGTGCGTGCAGTTGTAGAAGCGGCACGCTCCGGCGTGCCGGGCGAGGTCGGGCATCAGGCCGGCGAGCTCGTTCGCGGCGATGTGGTGCAGGCCGAATTCCTGGAAGCCCGGCGAATCGATGAGCGCGCTCGTCCGTTCCCGGTCGATCCAGTACCAGTGCGTCGCCGTCGTCGTGTGCCGGCCGGTGCCGAGCGCTTGCGAGATTTCGCCGACCTGCACCGTCGCGTCGGGGATCACGAGGTTGACCAGGGAGCTCTTGCCGGCCCCGCTCGGGCCCAGGACCAGGGTCACCCGACCGGCGAGCACCGGCGCCAGGCGCAGCGCCGCGTTCGCCGCGTCTTTCTTCAGCGCGACGCCGACGATCTCCACACCCATCGCCGCATACGGTGCCAATCGTTCCTCGGCCGCGGCAAACGCCGGCAGGTCGCGCTTGTTGAGGAGGATGCGCGCCGGGATCGCCGCCGCGGCGGCGGCGATCAGGGCCCGCGCCAGCTGCGATTCGCTGAACACGGGCTCGGCAGCGACGACGACGAGCAACTGGTCGATGTTCGCGGCGAACGCCTTGGTCTTCCATGCGTCCTGGCGATAGAGGATGTTCTTGCGCGGCAGCAGCGCCTCGACGACGCCTTCGTCGCCGCTGCGCCGCCACGAGACGAGGTCGCCGACGACGCAATCGCTCTTCTTGCCGCGCGAGTGGCAGAGGACACGCTCCCCCGCCGCCGACTCGACGACGACGTGCCGGCCGTGGCCGGAAACCACCCGCCCCGGTTCAGCCGACGAAGGCGATGAGGGCATCGGCCTTGGCGGCGCAGATGAAGTCGTTGCGCGAGATGCCGCCGGCCGAGTGGGTCGAGAAGCGCACGACGCAGCGGTTGAAGGACAGGCGCAGGTCGGGGTGGTGGTCCTCGACGTGGCAGACCCAGGCCAGCGCGTTGGCGAAGGCGACCGTCTCGAGCCAGCCCTTGAACGCGTACGTCTTCTCGATCGCGCCCTCGGCTTCGCGCCAGCCGCTCGCCTGTGCCAGGTGGTTGCGGATCTCGGCCTCGCTCAACGCGGCGGCGCGCTGCTGGCATTTCTGCTCGAGGAAGTTGGTCATGTCGTCGGGCTCGCAGAGAAAGGCGCGGCCAGCGCCGCGAGGCGCTCGACCGCCGGGGGATGCGAATAGTAGAAGCGGGCGTAGACCGGGTCGGGCGTCAGCGTCGCCGCATTGTCCTCGTGCAGCTTGAGCAGCGCCGAGGCGAGCGCGCCGGCGTCGGCATGGCACGCCGCCCAGGCATCGGCTTCGTACTCGTGACGGCGCGACAGCCCGGCGAAGATCGGCGCGATGAAAAAGCCGAACACCGATGCGACGAACATCAGGAGGATCAGCGCGACGGCGTCGTTCGGCGCAGCCAGCGACGGCTCGACGCCGAGCCCCGTGTAGAACCAGGTCTGCGAGGCGAGAAAGCCGAAGGCGGCAAACAACGCCAGCGCAGCCGCGAACATCGTCGCGATCTTGCGTGCGATATGGCCGAGCTTGAAGTGGCCCAGCTCGTGCGCCAGCACCGCTTCGACTTCGGCCGGGCCGAGCCGGGCCAGCAGCGTATCGAAGAAGACGACGCGCCGCGCTGCGCCGAAGCCGGTGAAGTAGGCGTTGCCGTGCGCCGAGCGGCGGCTGCCGTCCATCACGAACAGGCCCTTGGCGGCGAATCCGGCGCGCGCCATCAGGGCGCGCACGCGCGCCTCGAGCGACGCGTCGGCGAGCGGCTCGAAGCGGTTGAAGAGCGGTGCTATCAGCGTCGGCACGACGACCAGCGCGCCGAGGTTGAAGACGGCCCAGGCGGCCCAGGCCCAGAGCCACCAGAGCGGCCCGCTCGCGGCCATGATCCAGAGCACCAGGGCAACGAGCGGCAGGCCGATGACGAGCGCCAGCGCCAGCGCCTTGGCGGCATCGGCGATCCACAGGCGCCAGGTCGTGCGGTTGAAGCCGAACTTCGCCTCGATGCCGAAGGTCGAGTACAGGTCGAGCGGCAGGTTGAGCACGATCTCGACGGCGGCGACGCAGGCGACCAGGGCGAGCTCGTAGGCCAGCCCGCCCCAGCGGGGTGCGACCGCGTTGCGCAGCGCCGAGTTCAGCAAGTCGAGGCCGCCGAACAGCGTCCAGCCGAGCAGGATGACGGCGCCGACGATCATCTGCCACTGGCCGAGGCGGATCTTCGCGACCGTATAGTCGGCGGCCTTGCGGTGCGCAGCCAGGTCGACCGTCGTTCGGAAGGCTTCCGGAACGGCGTCGCGATGCCGCGCCACGTGGCGCAGCTGCCGCGCTGCCAGCCAGGCGCGCAGGGCGAGCGAGGCGACGAGCGCCACGGCGAAGGCGAGCGTCCAGCTCGACGTAGTCATCGGCGAAAGTGTAGGCGCGAGCCGGGATCGGCGCCTGGGGTGCGCCGCGCCCGCGAGGACTTGCTCGGCGCATCCCGTAGGATCGGCGCATGACCGACCTTGCCCCCGACGACCTCAACCTGGTCTGGATCGACCTCGAGATGACGGGCCTCTTGCCCGATCGCGACCGCATCATCGAGATCGCCGTCGTCGTCACCGACGCGCAACTGGCGCAGCGCATCGAGGGTCCGGTCTTCGCCGTGCACCAGAGCGACGCGGTGCTGGCGGCGATGGACTCCTGGAACACCGGAACGCACGGCAAGAGCGGCCTCACCGATCGCGTCAAGGCGTCGGCGATCGGCGAAGCCGAGGCCGAGCGCGAGGTCATCGCCTTCCTGCAGCGCTACGTCGGCAAGGGCAAGTCGCCGATGTGCGGCAACAGCATCTGCCAGGACCGGCGCTTCCTCGCCGCGACGATGCCGGCGCTCGAAGCCTTCTTCCACTACCGCAACCTCGACGTCAGCACGCTGAAGGAGCTGGCGCGGCGCTGGAAGCCGGAGATCCTCGCCGGCTTTCGCAAGGCGCAGGCTCACACGGCGCTCGCCGACATCCACGAATCGATCGACGAGCTCGCCTACTACCGCGAGCACTTCCTGAAGGTCTGACCGGGGCGGAAAGGCGCGCAGGCGTCGTGTCGATGTAGAATCCAAGGCTAGCCGCAAACGAGCCTCTTGTTTGCGGCGATTCCTTCATCCCCTCTGACCGCCTCCCGGCACTCGCCGCGGGATCCTGCGCGGAATGGTCGGCGGCGATGCCGTCGCTCCCCTTTCAAAGCGACCGACCTGCACCCGCCGACGCGGGCGCTCGAGCGTTGCCGCGCGCAAGCGGCGGTGCTCGCGTTCGACCGAGACGACCATGACTTTCGAATCCCTGGGCCTGCCCGAAGCGCTGACCCGCGCCGTCGCCGATGCCGGCTACGACGAACCGACCAGCGTGCAGGCGGCGGCGATCCCGCCCGCGCTCGCCGGCACCGACCTGATGGTCGCCGCCGCCACTGGCAGCGGCAAGACCGCGTCCTTCATCCTGCCGGCGCTGCAGCGCGTCCTGCTGGCTCGCGCCGACGCATCGAAGCGGCGCGAGAAGGGCGCCGTGTACGGTCCGCGCGTCCTCGTGCTGACGCCGACGCGCGAGCTCGCGATCCAGATCGCCAAGGCCGCCGGCGTCTACGGCCGCCACGTGCCGGGATTGCGCGTTGCCACCGTCGTCGGCGGCGTTCCGTACGGTGCACAACTGAAAGCGCTGCGCGGGCCGCTCGACATTCTGATCTCGACGCCGGGGCGCCTCCTCGACCATCTGCAAAGCGGCAAGGCGGTCATCGGCAACGTCGAGATGTTCGTTCTCGACGAGGCCGACCGCATGCTCGACATGGGCTTCATCGACGACATCCGGACCATCGCCGACCACGTTCCGGCGACGCGGCAGACGCTGATGTACAGCGCGACCTTCCTCGGCAACGTCGCCGGCCTGGCGCGCAGCCTGCTGCGCGATCCGCGGCGCGTCGACGTCGCCTCGCACACCGACACCCACGCCAACATCGAACAGCGCCTGCACTGGGCCGACAACGCGGCGCACAAGAACGCGCTCCTCGACCACATCCTGGGACAGCGCGAGATGGAGCAGGCGCTCGTCTTCACGAGCACGCAGCGCGACGCCGACTGGCTCGCCGACCGCCTCGCCGGCATGGGCCACCACGTCGCTTCGCTGCACGGCGGTCATCCGCAAGGCCGGCGCAACCGCGTCCTGCAAGGCTTGCGCGACAAGCACCTGAAGGTCCTCGTCGCCACCGACGTCGCGGCGCGCGGCATCGACGTGCGCACGATCAGCCACGTCGTCAACTACGGCCTGCCGATGAAGCCGGAAGACTACGTGCACCGCATCGGCCGCACCGGTCGCGCCGGCAAGAACGGCCTCGCGGTGACGCTCGCCGAGCGCATGGACGCGGGAATGATCCGCCGCATCCAGCAGTTCACGACGCAGCCGATTCCGGTGACGACGATCGGCGGTCTCGAGCCCAAGGTGCAGGCCCCGAAGGTCCATAGCCACGCTCCGGCGTCGCGAGCGCCCGATCGCGCGCCGCATCGCGTCGATCCGCGCCGCCCGTTCGAGCACCGCAGGACCGATGCGCCGGCCCGCGCCATCGCGCGCGGCAATCCCTTCGATCGGGCCTTGCCGGTGCGCGACGATCGTCGTCCCTCGGGTCGCCCGGGGCCGGCCCCGTTCAAGGGCCGCGCCAGGCCGGCTCAGCGCACGCGACCCGGCGGCTTCGCGCGCTAGGCACTAGCGTCGCTGCACGGTGACCGTGACGTTCATTCCCAGGTAGTCGCCCGACTCGCCGAACCAGCTGCCCGAGATCGGCGCCGCCTGTGACGGGTCGCGCGCGACGCCAACGCGGATCAGCTGCGTGCCGCCGAGCAGGTTGTTGGTCGGATCGAACGGCACCCAGCCTGCGCCGGGCAGATAGGCCTGCAGCCAGGCGTGCGTGTAGCCGGCGCCGACCGTGCCGTCGTTGTCGCCGCCGTCGAGCGCGGGGTCGTAGAGATAGCCCGAGACGAAGCGGGTCGCCACGCCGAGGCGGCGCGACGCCTCCATCATCAGGAGCGCGAAATCGCGGCACGAGCCGCTGCCCAGCGCCAGCGTCTCGAGCGGCGTCTGCGTCCCTTCCTCGTCGCGTGCCAGGTAGCTGAACTTGTCGCGGATGTGCTGGTTCATCGCGATCAGCATGTCGCGCGTCCGGGTCGGCCCGTCGGTGCGGATGAACTGCCGTGCCCAGGCGGTGAGCTCGCCGTCGGGATCGTCGTGGTACGGGCGCAGGTAATGCTCGAGGTCGTAGCGCTCTTCGAGCGTGTAGGCGAAGGGAAAGATCTCGGCGCTCGGCGACAGCTGCAGCTCGAGGTTCATCTCGTGGGCGTGCTCGATCGTGAAGCTGCAGATGATCTGCAGCGTGTCGGCGGCGACGAGCGGCTGCACCAGCGCGACCGAGTTCGACAGCGGGTCCTGGATCATGCGCACGTCGGCGTCGGGGCTGACGTCGAGGTCGGTTGCGAGGACGCGCAGGTCGTGGCTGTCGCGCGGCCTGAACATGACCCGGTGCTCGCCGAAGGTGACCGGCTGGCGGTAGTTGTAGACGGTCGTGTGGACGATCTCGTAGCGGACGGGCATGGCGGTCGACCCGGCTTCAGGCGCGCAGCAGCTCGACCTCGAACAGCAGCGTCGCGTTCGGCGGGATCACGCCGCCGGCGCCGCGCGCGCCGTAGCCGAGGTGCGGCGGGATGACGAGGACGCGCGTCCCGCCCTCCTGCATGCCTTGAACGCCTTCGTCCCAGCCCTTGATGACGCGGCCGGCGCCGAGGTCGAACTCGAACGGGTCGTTGCGGTCCTTGCTCGAGTCGAACCTGGCGCCCTTGACGCCGTCTTCGTAGAGCCAGCCCGTGTAGTGGACCGAGACCGGGCGCCCGGCTTCGGCGCGCGCGCCGCTGCCGGCCACGGTGTCGTCGTACTGCAGCCCGGAGGCGGTGGTTTGCATGGCGTAGCGTCCTTCCCGGAATGCCGAAACAGCGAATGATGCCAGCCGCCGCGCGTGCGTTCGTTCGTGCTCAGGGCAAGGGCCAGCGCCGGCGCCACGGCGCGAGGGCGGCAGCGAGCCACTCCGCAACCGTCGTGCCGGGCGCGTCGATGCCGAGCACCGCCCCGGCGGCGCGCAGCGCGACGAGCGGCGACGCGAGGTCGAGCGGTGGCGCGCCGTTCTGCTTCGAGAGCTTTTCGCCGTCGGCACCGAGGACGAGCGGCGTGTGCAGATAGCGGGGCGTCGGCAGCGCGAGCAGGCGTTGCAGAAGGATCTGCCGGGGCGTGTTGCTCGCCAGGTCCTCGCCGCGAACGACGTCGCTGACGCCTTGCGCGGCGTCGTCGACGACGACCGCGAGCTGGTACGCATAGACGCCGTCGGCGCGCTGGAGGACGAAGTCGCCGACGTTCGCGGCGACGTCCTGCCGCATCGTGCCGAGGCGCCGATCGACCCAGGCGATCGTTGCCGAACCGTCGCTGTCGTCTGCGCGCGTCGTGCGCAGGCGGATCGATCGCGCCGCCTTGCCGTGCAGCCCGTTGCGGCAGGTGCCGGGGTAGATGCGCTCGGCGTGGCGCGCCCGCGGCGCGGTCGCCGGTGACGCGGCAAGCTCGAGATCGCGCCGGCTGCAGGCGCAGGGATAGGCGTTCCCGGCCGCGAGGAGCGAGCCGAGGGCGCGTTCGTATTGCGCGGTGCGTGTCGACTGGAACAGCGGTGGCTCGTCGACGAGCAGGCCGCAGCGCCCGAGCTGGCCGAGGATCGCCTCGACCGCTCCGGCAACGTTGCGCGGCTCGTCGAGGTCTTCGATGCGAACCAGCCAGCAGCCGCCGTTGGCGCGTGCGTCGAGCCACGATGCCAGTGCCGCGACGAGCGAGCCGGCGTGCAGCGGCCCGCTCGGCGAAGGCGCGAAGCGGCCGACGTAGCGCGGCGTCGCCATCGGCATCGACCTTTCCGGGTTGCGTGCGGCGCCGTCAGGCTCGCTTCGCTGCTGCCGTCTTCGCGACGGCGTGGCGCTCGCCAACCCGGCTGCCGTGCCGCTCGAGAAGCGCCGTCCGCGTCGCCGGACTCTCCAGCTGCTCGAGCCACCAGCGCAGCGCCAGGCCGGGCTGCGCCTTCTTCGTCGCGCCGCGTCCTGATCCCGTCGGGGTGCGCCAGGCGTAGCCGAGCCTGGCGTCCGGACGCGTCCGCTGCACGCTCTTGACGACCAGGCGACCGGCGGCGATGTGGTCGCGCGCCATCGGCTCGGGGACGTAGCCGCAGCCGAGCGAGCGCAGCTGGGCGTCGATCTTCGCCTGCATGTCGCTGACCGTCAGCACGTCCTGGCCGGGCAACAGGTTGACGGTGATCGGCGTGAGCCGTTGCGCCGAATCGGCGACGGCGACGGCGCGATGGCGGATCAGCTCGGCGTCGTCGATCGGCTCGCTCGCCGCGGCGAGCGGATGGTGCGGCGCGACGGCGAAGACGAAGGGCAAGGGGCCGAGGTCCTTGAGCGTGATTCCGCTCGGCAATTCGCGGTTGGCGTTGACGCCGATGGCCAGATCGGCCTGCCCCGTGACGAGCGCTTCCCACGTTCCGGCAAGCACCTCGGTGCGTAGGCGCAGGCGCGTCGCCGGCGGGACGACGCTCAGCGGCAGCGGGCGCGTCGCTTGCGCCGCGCGCGACAGCGTCGCCGAGCAGGCGTAGAACGCCTCGCACAGCTCGAGCAGCGTCGTTCGCGAGATGACGCCGTCGACGGCGATGCTGAGCTGCGTCTCCCAGCCAGTCGCGACGCGCTTGACGCGGTTGGCGACGGCGTCGATCTGCTCGAGCAGGCGGCGTCCCTCGTCGAGCAGCTCCTGGCCAGCCGCCGTGAGCTTGGCCTGGCGCGAGCGCCGATCGAAGAGCAGCACGTCGAGCGCGTCTTCGAGCTGACGGACGCTGTAGGTCAGAGCCGACGGAACCTTGCCGAGCTGGCGCGCTGCCGCGGCGAAGCTGCCGCTGCGGGCGATCGCGTCCATCATCGCCAGGGCATCGGGGGTGAGGGCGCTGCGCGGTTCGCTCATGGGACGGCCGGTGGCATGGGTCATTCATCTTATTTGAACGTGGGCTTCAACGCGGCCTCGCTGCGGAACGGCGCGGCGTTCCTACATTCACTGCTGAGCAGGGCAAGGAGTCCGACCGCATGATCACCGTTCGCAAATCGTCCGACCGCGGCTACGCCGACCACGGTTGGCTGAAGAGCTGCCACAGCTTTTCCTTCGCCGACTACCACGACCCGGAGTTCATGGGCTTCGGCAACCTGCGCGTCATCAACGAAGACCGTATCGCTCCGGGAAGCGGCTTCGGTACGCACGGGCACCGCGACATGGAGATCGTGAGCTACGTGCTCGAGGGCGAGCTGGCGCACAAGGACAGCATGGGCACCGGCGGCGACAAGGGTGCGGCGTCGGGAATCATCAAGCCGGGCGACGTGCAGCGCATGAGCGCCGGTCGTGGCGTCATGCACAGCGAGTTCAACCACGCGGTCGGGGCGACGACGCATTTCCTGCAGATCTGGATCGAGCCGAACGCGCGCGGCATCGCCCCCGAGTACGAGCAGAAGCATTTCGACGAGTCGGCCAAGCGCGGCCGGTTGCGCCTCGTCGCTTCGCCGGACGGCCGCGACGGCTCGCTGACGATCCACGCCGACGCGTCGATCTCGGCCGGGCTGTTCGACGGCGCCGAGCACGCCGAGCTGCGCCTCGATCCGGCACGCAAGGCCTGGGTGCAGGTCGTGCGCGGCTCGATCGATGTCAACGGCCGGCGCCTGGCAACCGGCGATGCGCTGGGCCTCGAAAAGGAAACGCAGCTCAGCCTCGGCCAAGGCGAGGCGGCCGAGGTTCTCGTCTTCGATCTCGCTTGAGATCGCAAGCCCCTTTCTTCACTTCAACTCGAAAGGTCCCATCGTGCAGAAGTCATTTCAAGACCCCGTGGTGCTCGCCGGCCGCATCCTCCTCGGCCTGATCTTCGTCCTGTCCGGACTGGGCAAGATCCCCGGCTTCTCCGGGACCGCGGGCTACATCGCCGCGAAGGGATTGCCCCTGCCGGAGCTCCTCACGGCGCTGACGATCGCCGTCGAGCTGGGCGGCGGCCTGGCCCTGGTCTTCGGTCTCTATACGCGCTGGGCGGCACTCGCCCTGGCGGCATTCAGCGTCCTCGCCGCCCTCGTCTTCCACGACTTCTGGGCCGTCCCCGAAGCGCAGAAGATGGCGCAGAACATCAACTTCATGAAGAACCTGTCGATCGCCGGCGGAATGCTCGTGCTGGCCGCCTTCGGCCCCGGTGCGCTGAGCGTCGACGCCCGGCGTCTGTCCGCCGTCTGAAGCCGCCAGCGCACTAGGCGTCGCGCGCCAGCCGCACCCCGCTGAACTGCCACTGCGCTTCGGGCGGGAAGAAGTTGCGGTAGCTGGCGCGGAGGTGTCCCGCCGGCGTCGCGCACGAGCCGCCGCGCAGGACGAACTGGTTGCACATGAACTTGCCGTTGTATTCGCCGACGGCGCCGGCGAGCGGCCGGTAGCCCGGGTAGGCGAGGTAGGCCGACTGCGTCCATTCCCACACGTCGCCGTACATCTGCACAGGCTCGTCGCCGACCGGCCCGGTCTGCGGCAGCGGATGGAAGGCGCCGCGGTCGGCGAAGTTGCCGGCGCCGGGCGAGCGCAGCGCACGCGCGGTGCGTTCCCACTCGAGCTCGGTCGGCAGACGCGCGCCGGACCAGCGCGCGTATGCATCTGCCTCGAAGTAGCTGAGGTGGCAGATCGGCGTGTGCGGATCGATCTCGACCGTGCCCTGCAAGGTGTGGTTGAGCCAGCGCTCGCCATCGCGGATCCAGTACATCGGCATCTGGCGACGGCCGGCCTGGACCCAGTCCCAGCCCATCGACAGCCACAGCTCGGGGCGCGCGTAGCCGGCGTCGTCGATGAAGCCGAGGAAGTCGCCGTAGGTCGCCGGCCGCGAAGCGATCTCGAAAGGCGCGGCGAAGGCACGGTGCGAAGGCGTCTCGTTGTCGAAGCAGAACGCGCCGTCGAGCGCGGCGTCATGGCCCAGTTCCACGAGGCCGCCTTCNTTCCCGAACCAGCGCATCGGCTGCGGCTGCACCGCCGCCATCGGCCAGCGCTTCGCGTACGCAGCTGAGGGCGGGTTGCCGGCGAGCGCGTGCTTGATGTCGGTCAGGATCAGCTCCTGGTGCTGCTGCTCGTGCTGCAGGCCGAGCACGACGAGCGCCGCGAGCTCGGAGTCGTCGTCGCCGCGCGCCGAAATCAGGGCCTGCATGCGCGCGTCGACGTCGTCGCGGTAGCGCTTCACCTCGGCCAGCGTCGGGCGGCTGACGAGGCCGCGACGAGCCCGCGGGTATTGCTCGCCGACGCCCTGGTAGTAGCTGTTGAAGAGGACGCGAAACGCCGGATCGAAGGGACGAAAGCCCGCTTCGAAGCGTTCGAGAAGAAAAGTCTCGAAGAACCAGGTGATGTGCGCGAGGTGCCATTTTGTCGGGCTCGCGTCGGGCATCGATTGCAGCTGGCAGTCTTCGGCCGAAAGCGGCGCGGCCAGGGCCAGGCTCGCCTGGCGGACGGTGGCATAGCGGGCCGCCAGCAGGGTCGGATGGGCCGCAGCCTGGGGCGTTGGAGTCGCGTTCGTCATTCGTCTGTCTCCCCAAACGGACCGGAGGAGGAGCCTACCGGAAGATGCGTCTCGCTGCCCGGCGCAGGGTCGATGCCGCTCGTGGGTCGCCGGAGCGTGCGATGGTCGTCACCCTGGTGCCGCCACGTCCGGAGTCGGCGCTACCGCTCTCTAGAATGCGTCCCATGGCCTTCGTTCATCTGCGCGTGCACACCGAATATTCGGTCGTCGACGGCACGCTGCGAATCGACGCCGCCGTCGCCGCCGCGGCCGCCGACGCCCAAGCCGCGCTCGCGATCACCGACCTCGGCAACCTGTTCGGCGCGGTCAAGTTCTACAGTGCGGCGCGCAGCGCCGGAGTCAAGCCGATCATCGGCGCCGAGCTCAGTCTCGAGCCCGAAGGCAGCGAAAAGCAGGCCAGCCGCGTCGTCGTCCTGATCCAGGATCGCACGGGCTATCTGAACCTGTGCGAGTTGCTCTCGCGCGGCTGGCTGCACAACGCCGAGCGCGGCCACGCCTGGATTAAATGGGAGTGGCTCACCGAGCGCAACGCCGGCCTCATCCTGCTGTCCGGCGCCGAGAGCGGCCCGCTCGGCCTGGCTCTCGCGGCGGGAGACTCGGCGCGGGCGCGCGCCGTCGCGACGCGCCTGGGCAACGGCTTTCCCCGGCGCTTCTACATCGAAGTGCAGCGCAACGGGATGCCGGGCAACGAAGCGCACCTGCGCGCCGCCGTCGAGCTGGCAGCGGGGCTCGGCTTGCCCGTAGTCGCGACGCACGGCGTCCAGTTCCTCAGCCCCGACGACCACGAAGCGCACGACGCGCGCGTCTGCGTCGCAGAGGGCGAGATGCTGGCCAACCCGAAGCGCATCAAGCGCTTCAGCCGCGAGCAGTATTTCAAGACGCGAGCCCAGATGGAGGCGCTCTTCGCGGACCTGCCGAGCGCGCTCGCCAACACGGTCGAGATCGCGAAGCGCTGCAGCCTCGAGCTCGTCCTCGGCAAGCCGCAGCTGCCCGACTTCGCGACGCCTGAGGTCGACGGCCGGGCCGTGCCGATGGCCGAGTACTTCCGCATCGCCTCCCATGAAGGGCTCGAGCTCCGGCTCGCCCAGCTCTACCCCGACGCCGCGGTGCGCGAGCGCGAGCGGCTGCGCTATGTGCGTCGCCTCGATTTCGAGATCGAGACGATCCTGAAGATGGGCTTTCCGGGCTATTTCCTGATCGTCGCCGACTTCATCAACTGGGCGCGCAGGAACGGCTGCCCGGTCGGCCCGGGGCGCGGCTCGGGCGCCGGCTCGCTGGTCGCGTATTCGCTCAACATCACGGGCCTCGATCCGCTGCGCTACGGCCTGCTGTTCGAGCGCTTCCTCAATCCCGAGCGCGTCTCGATGCCTGACTTCGACATCGATTTCTGCCAGGCCAACCGCGATCGCGTCATCGACTACGTCAAGCAGAAGTACGGGCGCGACGCGGTCAGCCAGATCGCGACCTTCGGAACGATGGCGGCGAAGGCGGCGCTGCGCGACATCGGCCGTGTCCTGGGAATGAGCTACGGCCACGTCGACTCGGTGGCAAAGCTCGTTCCCGCGCCGCCGGGCAAGACCGTGACATTGCGCCGGCCGCCCGACAAGCCCGATGCGAACGTCATTTACGCCCGGCGCGAAGCGCCCGAGATCGAGCAGCGCGAGAAGAACGAAGAGGAAGTCGCCGAGCTGCTCGCGCTCGCCGAGCGCGTCGAAGGGATCGTTCGCAACGTCGGCATGCACGCCGGCGGCGTCCTGATCGCGCCGGGACGGATCACCGACTTCTGCCCGCTCTACATGCAACCGGGCAGCGAGAACGCGGTCAGCCAGTTCGACAAGGACGACGTCGAGGCGATCGGCCTCGTCAAGTTCGACTTCCTCGGCCTGGCGACGCTGACCATCCTCGAGCTGGCGAAGGACTTCATCGTCGCCCGCTACCCGGAGCAGGCGGGCTTCTCGTACGACGACCTGCCACTCGACGACGCGCGCGTCTACGCGCTGTTCGCCGAGGCGCGGACCGAGTCGGTGTTCCAGTTCGAAAGCGGCGGCATGCGCCGCATGCTGAAAGACGCCCGGCCGACCCGGCTCGAGGACCTGATCGCGCTGAACGCCATGTTTCGGCCCGGGCCGATGGAGAACATCCCGAGCTTTTGCAAGCGCAAGCACGGCGAAGAAGAAGTGCGCTACCCGCACCCGCTGCTCGAGGCGGTGCTCGGCGAGACCTACGGGATCATGGTCTACCAGGAGCAGGTGATGCAGGCGGCGCAGCTGATGGGAGGCTACTCGCTCGGCAGCGCCGACCTGCTGCGCCGCGCCATGGGCAAGAAGAAGCCCGAGGAGATGGCGACGCATCGCGCCATCTTCCGCGAGGGCGCGGCGAAGAAGAGCATCTCCGCGGCGGTCGCCGACGAAGTCTTCGACCTGATGGAGAAGTTCGCCGGCTACGGCTTCAACAAGTCGCACGCTGCCGCGTACTCGCTGCTCGCCTACCAGACGGCGTGGATCAAGGTCCATTTCTCGGCCGAGTTCTTCGCCGCCAACATGACGGTCGAGCTCGACAACAGCGACAAGCAGAAGGCGCTCCTGGGCGACGCGAAGACCTTCGGCGTGACGATCGAAACGCCCGACGTGAACGCCGGCATCTACCGCTTCGAGCCGGTCTCGCCTTGCTTGGTGCGCTTCGGGCTCGGCGCGATCAAGGGAACGGGGCAGGGTGCGATCGAGGCGATCGTCGCGGCGCGCGAAGCGGGCGGGCCGTTCACGAGCCTGTTCGATTTCTGCGCCCGCGTCGACCGCGGCCGCATCAACCGTCGCGTCGTCGAGGCGCTCGTCAAGGCCGGCGCCTTCGATGCGCTGCATGCCGGCCGCTCGAGCTTGCTCGCCAGCGTCGGCCTGGCCCTCGACTGGGCCGACACGCAGGCGGCCCACGCCGACCAGGGTGGTCTGTTCGACTTCGGCAACGATGACGAAGAGGCGCACGGCGCGAGCACGCGCGAGCCGGCGCTCGTCGCCGCCGCCGAATGGAGCATCAAGGAAAGGCTGACGCTCGAAAAATCGGCGCTCGGCTTCTATCTCTCGGGGCACCTGTTCGACCAGAGCGCGGCCGAGGTGCGGCGCTTCGCCAAGCTGAGGATCGCCGACCTGATCGACAGTCGCGAGACGCTGCTGCTCGCCGGAATCGTCGGCGACCTGCGCGTCGTCAACGGCATGCGCGGCCGCGTCGCCATCTTCAAGCTCGACGACGCCAGCGATTCGATCGAGGCCGTCGCCCACGAAGACCTGCTCAACGCGAACCGCGAGCTGCTCAAGGACGACGAGCTTGTCATCGTCCAGGGCCGCGTCCAGCCCGATCGCTTCTCGGGCGGCAACCGCCTGAACGTGCAGAGCGTCTGGGACCTGGCCGGGGCGCGCTGCCGCTTCGGCAAGTACCTGCGCGTCGAGGTCAACGGCAGCGTCCCGCCGGTGGCCGAAGTGCTGCGCGAGTTCCCGTCGCGCCGCGTCGCGACCGAGCAGGGCGACCTGGCGCAGGGCCTGGCCGTTCGCCTCGCCCTGCTGCGCGAGAGCGCTGCGGGCGAGATCGACCTCGGCGACGCGGTGCGCTTCTATCCTTCCGAAGCGGCGCTGGCGCGTTGGAACGCCGCCGCGGCGCACGGTCGCGCGACCGTGATCTACGACTGAAACCTCTGCGCCTTCGCCGATGACTGACAACGCTCCGCTCACCGGCCTCATCCTCACGGGTGGCGGGGCGCGGGCGGCGTACCAGGTCGGCGTGCTGAAGGCGATCGCCCAGGTGCGCAAGGAGGCGGGGGCCGCGGGCGGGAGCAACCCTTTTCCGGTCATCGCCGGAACCTCTGCGGGCGCGATCAACGCCGCCGCGCTCGCTTGCCGTGCCGACGACTTCGACGCCGCGGTCGCCGGTATCAGCCATGTCTGGGAGAACTTCCGTGCCGAGCAGGTCTACCGGTCGGACTCGATCGGCGTGATCCGCACCGGCGCGCGCTGGCTGACGATGATGTCGATCGGCTGGGTCATCGCGCGCTGGCGGCGTGCCCGGCCGCGCTCGCTGCTCGACAACAAGCCGCTCGAGACCTTGCTCGGTCGGCTAGTCAGCACCGCGCGCTTGCGCGAGATGATGGCGCAAGGCCACCTGCACGCGCTCGCCGTCACGGCGTCGAGCTACGGATCGGGTCTGCACGTCACGTTCTACGACGCCGAGATCGACATCGTGCCGTGGACGCGCTCGCAGCGTCTGGCCGTGCGCGCGCCGATCACGGTCGCGCATCTGCTCGCTTCGTCGGCGATCCCGTTCGTCTTTCCGGCGGTCGCGCTCGACATCCAGGGCCACCTCGAATACTGCGGCGACGGCTCGATGCGGCAGGCAGCGCCGATCTCCCCGGCGGTGCACCTGGGCGCCGAGCGCATCCTGGTCGTCGGCGCCGGGCGCATGCACGAGCCGCCGGGCGAGCGCGTCGCCAGCCGCGACTATCCGAACCTGGCACAGATCGCCGGGCACGCGCTGTCGAACATCTTCCTCGATGCGCTGGCGGTCGACGTCGAGCGGCTCAAGCGGATCAACGCGACGCTCGCGCTGCTGCCGCCGCGGTCGCGCGCCGAGACGAGCCTGAAGCCGATCGAGGTGCTCGTCATCGCCCCCAGCGAGCGGCTCGACGACATCGCCGCGAAGCACCTGACGAGTCTGCCGTTGCCGATCCGCGCCATGCTGCGCGGCCTGGGCGTCTCGGGCCAGGGCGACGACGCGCGCGGCGCCGCCCTGGCCAGCTACCTGCTGTTCGAGTCTCCCTACACGTGCGAGCTGATCGCGCTGGGCATGCGCGACACGCTGGCGCGGCGCGACGAGGTGCGTTCCTTCTTCGGCTGGGGCGACAGCACTGCGCCGCCGCAATGAAAGAAGGCTTCGGGCCGCGGCGCACCGCGGTCCCGAAGCCTTGCTCTGCGAGGGAGCGAGTCCTACTTCTTGGCCCCGCTCGCGGCGCTGGCCGCAGCGGCGGCCTTCTCGGCCTTCTTCTCGGCGCGCGTTTCCTTCGCGTCCTTGACGTTTTCCTTGACGGCCGCCTTCTGCTCCTTCACGTCCTCCTTGACGACGGCGGCGCCGCCCTTGACCGCCGAAGCGGCCTTCGAAGCGGTCGCCTTGGTCGCGGAGGCAGCCTTTTCGACGGCGCCCTTGGTTGCCGACGCGGCCTTCGCGGGCATCGATGCCTCGGTCTTGGCCGGAGCGCCGGCGAAGGCGGTGCCGTTGACGGTCAGGCCGCCTTCGGACAACTTGGCGGCGTTCTTTTCACCGACCCCCTTGACGCGAACGATCATGTCGTTCCAGTCCTTGAAATCGCCCTTCTTGCGCTCGTCGATGATCTTCGCCGAAATCGCCGGGCCGATGCCCTTGATCGACTCGAGTTCGGCCTGGTTGGCCTTGTTGGCGTCGACGGCGGCGAAGGCCGTGGCCGCGATCAGCGCGGCGAGCGCGACGAGGAATTTCTTGAACATGCGAGAGCTCCTGTGGATGGTTTGGGCGGCGGCCGTTCGATTGACGGCGCCGACGGCCGCACGGCTCCTCCCGCGCGGCGTTCCTGCCTAACGGGCGAAGCCCCCTTCGGGTTGACGGCGACGGGCCTGTTCATCGCTGCTCGCGGAGCCAGGCGAAATAGCGGGCGACGCCTCCGGCGACGTCGCTGAATTCGTGCTCGCAGCCGGCGGCGCGAAGGCGCCTCAGGTCGGCCTCGGTAAAGCACTGGTACTTGCCGACCAGCGCCGGCGGGAATTCGACATATTCGACGAGTCTCTCCCGCACCAGTTCGGTAAGCGGAAGGGCCGATTCGCCGCGCGCGCTGCGGCCGGCGTTGATGATCGCCGACGCGACGTCGTTGAAGGGCTGGGCCCGACCGCTGCCCAGATTGAAGATGCCACTGGCTTGAGGATGCTCGAGGAACCAGAGGTTGACGGCGACGACGTCGTCGACGCTGACGAAATCGCGCCGCTGCTCGCCGGCAGCGTAGCCGCCGTAGGCGCCGAACAGCTTGACGCGGCCCGCCGCCTGCCACTGCTCGAAGTGGTGGAACGCGACCGACGCCATCCGCCCCTTGTGCTGCTCGCGCGGGCCATAGACGTTGAAGTAGCGAAAGCCGGCGATCTGGGTGTTCGCCGCGGGCAGGGCGCGGCGCACGACGTTGTCGAAGAGCAGCTTCGACCAGCCGTAGACGTTGAGCGGCCGCTCGAACTGGGGCTCCTCGCGAAACGACGCCGAGCCGCCGTAGGTCGCCGCCGACGACGCGTAGAGCAGGCGAACGCCCTGCGCCTGGCAGGCGTCGAGCAGCGTCTTCGAGGGGCGGTAGTTCATGTCGAGCATGAGCCGGCCGTCGTGCTCCATCGTGTCGGAGCACGCGCCTTCGTGGAAGACGCAGTCGACCTTGCCGAATTCACCGCGCTCGAAGCGCGCGTAGAAGTCGCGCCGGTCGAAGTAGTCGCTGATCGAGGCGCCGAGCAGGTTCTTGAACTTCGCTCCGTCGCTCAGGTCGTCGACGGCGATCACGTCGTCGACGCCGATCGCGTTGAGCCCATGCACGAGGTTGGCGCCGATCATTCCCGCCGCGCCGGTGACGACGACCTTCATGCGTCGCGCTCCCCGGACGCCAGCTCGGCGTAGCTGACGCTCGCCGTGCCGAACTTGCCGACGACGATGCCGCCGGCACGGTTGGCGATGCGCATCGCGTCGCGCAGGCCGAGGCCGCAGGCGAGCATCGCGGCGAGGGCCGCGATCACCGTGTCGCCGGCGCCGGTCACGTCGAACACCTCGCGCGCTTCGGCCGGCACCTGCGCGTGGCCGGCAGCGTCGAAGAGCGACATGCCTTCTTCGGAGCGTGTCAGCAGCAGGCCGTCGATGCCGAGGTCGCGGCGCAGCCGCTCGGCGCGCTCCTCGAGCTGCGCCGGGCTCGACCACGCGCCGATCACCTGTGCCAGCTCGGCCCGGTTCGGCGTGATCACGGTGGCCCCGGCATAGCGCGAGTAGTCGCTGCCCTTGGGATCGACGAGCACGGGCTTGCCGAGCGCCCGGGCGCGCCCGATCATCTGCGTGATGTGAGCCAGGCCGCCCTTGCCGTAGTCGGAGAAGAGGACGGCGTCGTGCGCGGGCAGGACGCGCTCGTACTCGGCGACCATGCTCGCCAGCACCTCGTGATCGGGCTGGTTCTCGAAGTCGACGCGAAGCAGCTGCTGGGCCCGGCCGATGACGCGCAGCTTGACGATCGTGAAGAGCTGTGCGTCGCTGCCGAGCAGCGCGGCGACCCCGTGCGCCTCGAGCAGCTGGCGCAGGCGCCGGGCCGGCTCGTCGGTGCCGACGACGGTGACGAGGGTCGCCTGCGCGCCGAGCGTCTGGACATTGAGAGCGACGTTGGCGGCGCCGCCGAGGCGCTCTTCCTCGCGGTTGACGCGCACCACCGGCACCGGCGCTTCCGGCGAGATGCGCTCGACCGCGCCGAACCAGTAGCGGTCGAGCATGGCGTCGCCGACGACGAGGACGCGTGCGGCGCCCAGGCGTTCGCGGCTCGGCAGGACAGAGGTCACGCCGGCGCCCACCGCGCCGCGAGGGCGCAAGTCGCTCCCCGGGGGGTCGACGAATGAATCAAGCGTGCGGGCATCAGAGGTCTTCCAGTCGCTGCGGCGGATAGGTATCCCAGCCGAGACAGCCCGGACATTGCCAGAAATAATGCTCGGCCTCGAAGCCGCAGGCCGCGCAACGATAGCGGTGCAGCGGCCTGGCGGCGCGGCGCACCGCATCGTAGAGCGCCCCCGCGGCCGCAGGAGCCAGTCCGGAGAGCGTCGGCGCGGCGGCTTCGCCGGGGCCTGGCGGCGTCGCCGGTCGCGGTGCGAGGAGCGCCTGCGCTGCCGCCATCGTCGGGTGCTCGCGCAAGTGCTCGAGCAGGCGCGCCTGCCGCGCGGCGGCGTCGGCCTGCAGCGAGGCGATCGTCTCGAGCAGGTCCATCGTCGGCGCCTGCTCGTACAGCGCGTCCAGGCGCTCGAGCGCCGCCGCGCCCTTGCCGGCGGCGCGTGCGCTCGCGGCGTAGCGCCGCGCGACCAGGTTGAACGACGCCGGATGAACCGTGATCAACGTGTTCCACAGGCGCAGCGCTTCGCCGTGCTCGCCGCGCGCGGCGGCGCGCTCGCCGGCCAGGACGAGCGGGCGGGCGTCGCGCGGCGCCGCTTCGCGGGCCTCGGCGAGCGCCGCTTCGGCGGCCTCGGGCTGATGCGCCGCGTCGGCTTCGAGCGCCAGCTCGCAGCAGTAGTGCGCGATCCGCGACGCGAAAGACCCGGCGCCGCTCTGCTCGAGCTGGCGGGCTACTTCGACGGCGGCGCGCCAGTCGCGCGAGCGCTCATGCAGGTCGAGCAGGGCCAGGCGCGCCTCGGTGTCGAAGGCGGTGCCGGCGAGCGCCTGGTAGGCCGCTTCAGCACGATCGAAGAGGCCGGCCTTCATGAAGTCCTGCGCCAGCGCGTGCTGGGCCCGGTCACGGTCGCTCTTCGGCAGGTCGGCGCGGCCGAGCAGATGTTGGTGGACGCGCACGGCGCGCTCGTACTCGCCGCGTCGGCGAAACAGGTTGCCGAGCGCGAAGTGCAGGTCCGAGGTGTCGGGGTCCTGCTGCATGGCTTCGATGAACGCGTCGATCGCCTTGTCGTGCTGCTCGTTGAGGAGCAGGTTGAGCCCCTTGTAGTAGACCTGCGGAGAGTCCTTGCGCTCGCGCCTTCCTTGTCGCACGTCGAAACGCGACGCGATCCAGCCGAGCGCGAAGGCCAGGGGCAGCGCCCAGAGCAGCCACTGCAGCTCAAAGTCCATCGCGGGGCGGATGCGTCAGGGCCGGGTCGATCGTGCTCGAAGCCGCCGGCGGCGGCGCGGTGGCCGTCGGGGCGCGCACGCTCTCGCGGCGGGCGATGCGGCGGTGCCGCCACCAGCTCGGGACCATCGCGAAGATGCCGAAGGCGCAGCCGAGGCCGAAGGCGGCGAGGACGATGAAGACCATCGGCGCGCGCCATTCCTGGCCGAAGAACCAGTGGATGCTCGAGTCGTGCTGGTTGTTCAGCGCGAATGCAAAGAGGACGAAGAAGACGGCGGCCCGGACCAG
>JGI24140J50213_10000257_pt1 | contig 25048 bp, 26 predicted proteins | sample BarGraIncu00222A_FD_50213 | JGI IMG/M metagenome (IMG submission 50213)
AAGGGGCAGGGCCTCTGGCCTGCGGGAACACTGGTCGGGGTGACAGGATTTGAACCTGCGGCCTCTTCGTCCCGAACGAAGCGCGCTACCAAGCTGCGCCACACCCCGTGGCCCGCCATTCACAAACGTGATCATTTACAAACGTGATGCGGCCAACGATGCAAGAGACTATCCGAGCCAGGCTGTCAGAACCGAATCGGGTCCTGCCTTCACCGGTCTTCCCGCTTTCCGGTCAAGGTCAGCAGGGTTGCCTCGGGCCGGCAGGCAAATCGAACGGGGGCATAGGGCGAAGTCCCCAGTCCAGCCGAGACTTCCAGCCAGGCGGCGTCAGCCGGGGCCTGCCAGGCCGGCGTGGCGCCAGCCCCTGGCCACCATCGCGAGACTCCCTTGGCGCGCCGTCTGTCCAGGTCGCAGTTGGTCACGAGCGTCCCATAGAACGGCAGGCATAGTTGCCCGCCATGAGTGTGGCCGGCGATCACCAGCCCGGCGCCGTCGGCCGTCATGGCATTCAGGATTCGACGGTACGGCGCATGCGTAACGCCGATGGTCAGAGCAGCCGAGGGGTCCGAGGGACCCGCCACGGCGGTGTACCGGTCGTAGTCCAGGTGCGCGTCGTCAACCCCCACGAACTCCAGCACCTGGCCACCAATCGTCAGGACGGCGCGGGCGTTGGACAGGTCTGTCCAGCCGGCGCGGGTAAAAGTGTCGACAAGATCGGCGGTCGGCAGCGGAACACTCGTGTTCGATCGGGCGTGCGAGGCCGTCAGGTACAGCCCCGGGTTGATGATGGACGGCGCGAAGTAGTCGTTGGAGCCCAGCACGAACACGCCCGGGACTGTGAGCAGTGGCTCCAGTGCCCGACGCAGCGCGGGCACGGCTTCAAGATCAGCCAGGTTGTCGCCGGTGTTGACGATCAGGTCCGGATCCAGCGCGGCGAGAGAGCGGATCCACTCGATCTTTCGTGATTGGCGGGGAACCAGGTGAATGTCCGAGACGTGCAGAACCCGCAGGGAGGCCGCGCCAGGCGGCAGAACCGGGACGCTGACTCTGCGCAGAGTGAAGGCGTTGCGTTCGATCAGGGACGCGTAGGCAAGGCCTCCGGCGCCCACTACTGCCAGACTCGCGACGGCGCGCCACATGGCTCTCGTAAGGCTCATTGGTCCATCCTCGCAAACACGCCGACCGACGGCAGTGTCAGACTGCCCATATGAGCGAACCGGGCATGTCACAGATGAAGTTCACCCTGCGCGCGGATCTGCACACCTCGATGCGTGGGCAGGACAAGGTGCGCTCGGAGACGTTGCGGATGGCCCTGACCGCCATAACCAACGAAGAGGTTTCCGGCGCCACCGCCCGCGAACTGTCCGACGACGAGGTCACCAAGGTCCTGGCCAAGGAGGCCAAGAAACGGCGCGAGGCGGCCACGGCCTACAACGATGCGAAGCGTCCGGAGCTTGCGGCCAAGGAGGAGGCTGAGCTGGCCATCCTGGAGGCTTACCTGCCTACCCAGCTGTCCGATGCTGAGCTTGAGGCACTGGTCGCGCAGGCTCTTCGTGAGACCGGAGCGACTGGTATGTCCCAGATGGGCCTGGTCATGAAGGCTGCCAATGCGCTGGTCGCCGGGCGCGCGGACGGCGGGCGGATCGCTGCGATCGTGAAGTCGGCGCTCGTCGCGACGTAGCAGACGCTCGCTGGGGACAGCGCTTGCGGGTTTGCCCCGCGCGGTCGCGGTGACCCCGTCCGTTCCTCTGCGTCCTTGAGGGGCAGCCCCAGCCTCCAGGATCAGACTCCTACCTGCAGGGTGTGGGACCTCCGGGTCGACATTTGGGTAGCCTTCCGGTCCGGGTTGGTGTCGGGCTCGCGGGCTTAGCAGTGGGTACGGGCTTAGCGGTGGGTGCGGGCGCGGTGGTGGGTGGGGGGGCCGGCATTCCCGCGGAGGTCAGGATAACCACAGTGGTTCCGCGAAGCGCCTGGGAAGCAGGCTGGGTGCCAGCGACCTGGCCCACGGGCACGCTGGATGAGGTGGCAGAGCCGACCACCGGCTTGAAGCCGGCAGCGGCCAGCGACGCCGCTGCGCTGGCAACGGTCATCCCCGCAACGTTGGGAATCTGCACGACGTCACCCGACTGCACAAGGGTGCCGGGACTGCCGAAGTCCAGGGGAGGCAAGCCGGCGGAAATCTGGTCCATGATCAGTTTCCAGGTCGGTGCGGCTACGGTCGCACCGAAGATCGGGCCGCCGTAGAATTTGCTGCCGAGCTGAAGGTTCGACATGCCCTGAGGGCTGTACGGCGTACCGACCCAGACCGCGGTGGTGAGCTGTGGGGTGAAACCGACGAACCAGGACTGTTTTTCGCTGTCGGTAGTGCCGGTTTTGCCGGCAGCGGGACGTCCACCGGCAAGGGCATTGCCCGCAGCGGTGCCCTTGGCTATCACGGCCTTGAGGATCTGGGCCACCCCGTTGGCCACGCTGGGCGAGAGGGCCTTGTGGCACTGGCCTGAGGGCTTGGGTAGGAGCTTGTGGTCGGCTGTGGTGATGGCGATCACTGGGGAGGGTGCGCAGTAGATGCCGCCCGAGGCGATGGTGGCGTAGGAGGAGGCCAACGTCAGCGGAGCGACGCTGTCCGACCCCAGCGTGATCGCGGATGGGCCGGAGGACGTGCCGTTGCTCCTCATGCTGATGGCCCGGCCGTTGCCTCCCTGGTGCAGTCCGAGGTTGGTCATCATGTCCCGGACATTGCAGGCCCCCAGCCTGGCCACGAGCCCGGCGAACGCGGTGTTGACAGAGAGCGCCGTCGCATCGGTCAGGCTGATATTGCCTGACGTCGAGCCCTCGTCGTTGCGCACAGGCCACGCCGGTGCCCCATAGGGCACCGCGCATTTGTCGCCCTGCGGGTAGTCCGCGTGGTAGAACAACGCCGGAGATGTTGCGTCGGCCGGGCGCGCGTAGATGATCGAGTCGATCGGCAAGCCGGAAGTGAGCGCGGTGGCGACGGCGAACATTTTGGCGGTGGAGCCGAAAGCGAAGCCCCCGGAGCCGCCGTACTTGGAGTCGACCGCGTAGTTCACCGAGGTCTTGCCGGGCGAGGTGGCCAAGGCGTAGCTCGTGTTCTGTGCCAGAGCCAGGACGTCGCCGGTACCGGGCTGGATAATTGCGGCCGCGCCTCCGATGTCTGTCCCGTTCATCTGACTGCCCGGAGGTATCTGCGCATTGATCTGCTGCTGGGCGACCGCCTGAATCTTGGGGTTGAGCGATGTCTGGACGGTGAGCCCGCCTTCGTTGATTCGCTGGGTGCGTGCAGTGCGATTTGCGCCCAGCGCAGGGTCCTGCAGGAGCCATTCCTTGATGTAGTTGCAGAAGTAGGGGTAGGGAGAGAGCGCGCACGAGTTCTGTGCCGGCAAGGTGTGGATCACGATCTTGGACTTCCTGGCGCTCTGCCAGGCGGCATCGGTTATCAGCTTCAGAGTGTGCATCCGGTCCAGCACGACGTTGCGCCGAGTCAGTGCCTTGGCCGGGTTCCTGATCGGGTCGGTCGCACTCGGGGCTTGGACGAGACCGGCGAGGGTTGCGGCCTGCGGCAGATTGAGCTGGGACGCGTGCACGCCGAAGAAGTGGCGGGCCGCGGCCTCGACGCCGTACGCCTGCCCCCCGTAGTACACGAGGTTGAGGTAGCCCTGAAGGATCTGGTTCTTGGTCTCTGTCTTCTCGAGCGTGACAGCGTACTTGAGCTCCTGCAGTTTGCGGGTGTAGCTGCGGGCGGTGGCAGCGTGGGCGGCCTTCGTGTCCTGGTTGCGTAGGGCGTTCTCCTGCAAGGTGATCTTGACGTACTGCTGGGTCAGGGTGGAGGCACCCTGGGTACTACCGCCGCGCAGGTTGGACAAGAGGGCCCGTCCGACGCCCTGGGGATCGACGCCGCCGTGCTCATAGAAACGGCTGTCCTCGATGGCGATCTGGGCCTGTCGCATGATCGGGGCGATCTGGGCTAGCGGCACGATGATGCGGTTTTCGTCGTATGGGGTGGCGATCAGCGAGCCGTCGCTGGCCAGGATTCGGGACTGCTGGGACAGCGGGTTCTGGGTGAACTCGCCTGGCAGTGCGTCAAAAACGCTGACTCCCTTGCGGGCAACCGCCCCCGTCGCCGCGACGGTGGGCATCATCAGGCCGGCTCCGAGCAGGCCGAGCACGACAGAGGTGGCTACGAAGGCTGCGAGAAGGCTGAGGACGTTGGTGAACTTCGTGCGGCGTTCCTGCATGCGCCAAGGGTAGCCGGGGACCCCGAAAAATCGCGAGTGACGCAGTACGTGGGGCAGCAAAGTGACTAGTTACTTTGGTCGCCCAGAACTACCCCAAAGCGTCATATGCGTCAAATCCGTCTCTTCATATCGTTTTACCCATAAGTGAACGACCATGTCCGGCACACCGCATGACACGGCTATTTCAGGGGAGGTCAACATGTCACTCACCACCACCCATCGCGAGAATGTCTCAACCGGCCACTACACGTGGAGCGAGCAGTGGGCGTTGCAGGGAGCCTGTCTTGAGGCTGAGCCTGACGCCCTCTTCGTCAGGGGTGCTGCCCAGCAGCAAGCCAAGCAGGTCTGTATGAGCTGTCCCGTGATCGCCGAGTGTCTTGCCGACGCGCTAGACAACCGTACCGAGTTCGGAGTCTGGGGCGGTATGACGGAGCGAGAGCGCCGGGCGCTGCTCAAGCACCGGCCGGGAGTCACATCCTGGCGGGCCCTGTTTGAGGCCGACCGCATGCGCCAGGAGCGCGCCGCGTCCTGACCCGGTTGTGCCGCGTCAGCAAGGGTGGTCCGCTGCTGCTGGCTTGCTCTGCTCGGCCCAGGGTCAGTGGCTCGCGAGCGCCTCGCCCACTGCGCGCAGGCCCACCAGATCGTGGATGTCCCCTGACGCAGCCGGTACCTCCGCCGTCGGTATGTCGGGATGGCCGGCGATGAACCGCTTGGCCAGGGACTCGTGCCGGGCGGCGACCTCGGCCTGAACCGCGTGCATTCGCAACAGCCCCTGCGTGATGGCGGCGTGTTCTGAGACGCCCGACGATTCGGCGCCGCCAGAGTGCTCATTCTCCCGCTCACCCAGCTCCTCGGCCGCGCCGAGCGCGCGGGCAGCGGACAAGCCGGGTGCGCGGACGCGGTACATCCGGTTGATCACCAGCCCGGCCAGCGGCATCGCCTCCTCATCGAGGCGGTCCACGAAGAACGAAGCCTCGCGCAGCGCATCTCGCTCGGGAGCGGCAACCACGATGAACGTCGTCGTGTGGTCGCTAAGGAGCGCATAAGTATGGTCCGCGCGTTTGCGAAAGCCGCCGAACATCGTGTCCAGGGCGGCGACGAAGGTCTGGACGTCGGTCAGCATCTGCCCGCCCAGCACTTTGGTCAAGGTTTTGGTGACGACATTCACCCCAGCACTGAAGACCTTGAGGTAGGCCCGGCCGCCTGCCTTTGCGGGCGCGGACAGCAGCCGGATGAACCGGCCGTCCAGGAAGGACCCGAGGCGCTTGGGAGCGTCAAGGAAGTCCAGGGCTGAGCGTGAGGGCGGGGTGTCGACGACGATGAGGTCCCAGCGCGGGTTGTCCGGGTCGCGGTCTGCTTCCAGCCTGAGCTGACCGAGCTTCTCCATGGCCATGTACTCCTGGGTTCCGGCGAAGGAGCTCGAGACTGCCTGGTAGAACGGGTTGGCCAGGATCTGCTGGGCCTTCTCGGCGGTGGCATGTGCCTCGACGACCTCGTCGAAGGTCCGCTTCATGTCCAACATCATCGCGTCCAGAGACCCGCCCCTGGCGGTGTCGATGCCCTTGACTGGCCTAGGCGTGTTGTCCAGCATTGTCAGCCCGAGGGACTGCGCCAGGCGTCGGGCCGGGTCGATAGTCAGCACGACGACCTGGCGGCCCGACTCGGCCGCTCGCAGTCCCAACGCCGCTGCGGTGGTGGTCTTGCCGACTCCGCCGGCGCCGCAGCACACGATGATGCGGATCTGTGGATCGCCGATGAGCGCGTCGATGTCGAGTACCGGCGACATCACGCCATCCCCTGGGCCATGAGTGTCTCCGCCATCTCGCGGATGCCGTTTGCGTCCACACCCTCGGACAGCGAGGGCAGGCGGTACGTTGGCCGGCTCAGACTTGCGATGACCTGGGCTTCGTCTTGCTCGAGGCTGACNCGTTCGGCGTGGTCCCTGGCTTCGGTCAAGAGGCCGTCGACAATGGCGTTGGTGGCCCGCACGTGGACCCGGGTCAGGTCTGCCGCGACGTCCTCTCGCGAAATCGCGTTTCTGGCTGCTGCCCGCAGGACGTTGCGGGTCAGGATCTCCTCGCGCACCTGGTTGACGACGACACCACCGATCGGCATGCCGACGGCCCTTAGCTCCGCGATGGTGTCGACGGTCTCCTGCACGGGCATCTCTTCGAGCAGGGTCACCAGATGGACCGCTGTCTGCGGAGACTTCAGCATGGCGGTGATCGAGTTGGCCTGGGATCGGATGGGTCCGACCCTGGCGAGGTCTGCCACCTCATGGTTCACGTTCAGGAAGCGCACCACTCGGCCGGTGGGCGGGGCGTCCACGACGACGGTGTCGTAGGCGGGCGGGGCGCCAGGCCCCTTTGCCCGGTGTTCCCTGCGACGGCGGACCGCCTCATAGACCTTGCCGGTGAGCAGCACATCGCGTACCCCGGGCGCGATCGTGGTGGCGAAGTCGATGGCGCCGAACTTCTCCAGCACACCGCCGGCACGACCGAGCTTGTAGTACATCTGGAGGTACTCCAGTAGGGCAGCCTTGGCGTCCACCGAGAGCCCGAAGACCTCACCGCCATTGGCTGCGTGGGCGATGCGGACCTCCGTCAGGCCCAGCGGGGTGACATCGAAGGTTTGGCTGATGCCCTGGCGTCCCTCCACCTCGGCCAGCAGCACCCTCCTGCCCTCGGCAGCCAGTGCAAGGGCAAGGGCTGCGGCAACCGTGGTCTTACCGGTACCGCCCTTTCCCGTGACAATGTGCAGTCGCACGCCGTCCCAGTCGGTGTCGCGGGACGACTCCGTCTCTGGTGCCATACCTCAGAGCCTAAGGGGCTCGCGGCCGGCGGGCAGGAGTTGAGCCCGGTGGATGGCGAGGCGGCACCGGGTCAACCCGGTCTAGGCTGCGGGTATGGCTACCTGGGAGTACGCAACAGTTCCACTCATCTCGCACGCCACCAAGCAGATCCTCGACCAGTGGGGCGAGGACGGCTATGAGCTCGTGCAGGTCGTGACAGGTCCGGACGGCAACGGCCTGGTCGCTTACCTCAAGCGACAGAAGGCTTAGTCTTGTCCGCCGTCGAAGACCGGCTGGCCGCGATCGGTCTGAGGATCCCGGACGTCGCGGCGGCGGTGGCGGCCTACCTGCCCGCTGTGCGAGACGGCAACCACATCTTCACCTCAGGCCAGCTGCCGATGGTGTCGGGGTCGCTGGCGGCGACGGGCAAGGTCGGTGACGGGCCGGGCCTGGTGCCCGCTGCAGATGCCAAGAAGCTGGCCCAGGTCTGCGCCTTGAACGCGATAGCCGCGGTCAAGGCGTTAGTCGGTGATCTCGACCAGGTGACCCGGGTGGTCAAGGTCGTGGGTTTCGTGGCCAGCGACCCGGCCTTCACGGGTCAGCCGGGCGTCATCAACGGCGCCTCCGAGCTGCTTGCCGCGGCCTTTGGCGACGCCGGATTCCACGCGCGTTCGGCAGTGGGAGTTGCGGTCCTTCCCCTTGACGCTCCGGTCGAGGTCGAGATCATCGTTTCGGTCCAGGACTGAGCATCCCCACCCAGATTCGCGATTTCGCCGTAGGAACGCTGGCCGGCCGGGCTGATGACTGGTTGCAGGGCCGGCGCCACGAGGTGGTCGCACCCAGGTCCGCTGCAACGGTCATGATCTTGCGCGACCGCCCGAGCGTGGGCGAGGTTGGCAGCAGCGGCGGCCACGGCGTGGATGTCTTCATGCTGCGACGCGCCGCCACCATGGAGTTCGCCCCCCGGGTGATGGTCTTCCCTGGCGGTGGCGTTGACCCGCGGGACGCCGACCCGAACCTTCCCTGGGCGGGGCCCTTGCCGGCGCAGTGGGGCAGGCTGCTGATCGCCGATCTGGCCACGGCGCGAGAGCTCGTGGTCGCGGCCGTCCGCGAGGTCTTTGAGGAGTGCGGGGTCTTGCTGGCTGGTCCGGACGTCGAGTCCGTGGTCGGCGACGTGAGTGGTCCCGGGTGGCAGGCCGATCGGGCGGCGCTCTTGTCGCGAGAGCTCTCGCTGGCCCAGATGCTGATGCGGCGAGACTTGGTCCTGCGCTCGGATCTCCTGCGGCCGCGGGCCCACTGGATTACCCCGCAGTTTGAGCCGAAGCGTTATGACACCAGGATCTTTGCCGCACTGCTGCCTGCGGGTCAGATCGCCGATGACAAGACCAGTGAGGCCGACCGGGCCAACTGGACCGATCCGACTGGTCTGCTCGCGGACTACGCGAGCGGCTCGGCGCTGATGCTGCCGCCGACAGTTGTGTGCGTGGAGCAGGCTGCCGCCGCCTCCTGCGTCGCCGAGTTCCTGGCTGCTGACGTCCAGATGGCCCCGATTACCCCCGTTCCGGTACGGGTTGACGGCGCCGTGGTGATTCGCTGCACCCTGCCCGGGGCGGGCCAACGCGAGCTGGCGGGCCAATGACGGCGGCCTGGGGCGGTGGCGCGGTGACCTCGCGGGCAACGTGCGTGCTGGCACCGAATCCTGGTGCGATGACCCTTGAGGGCACCAACACCTGGGTCCTGACTGAGCCGGGGTCCGAGCGCTGCGTCGTGGTCGATCCGGGACCGCTGGACGAGCAGCATCTGCAGCGGGTGCTTGAGGTCGTGGGTCGTGCCGGGGCGCGGGTCGCCCTGACACTGCTCACCCATGGCCATGCAGATCACGCCGAGTCCGCCGCCCGTTTCGGTGAGCTCACCGGAGCACCAGTTCGAGCACTCGGCTCTGGTCATGACGGTCTGGGCGACGGTGACCGTTTGACGGTCGACGGTCTGGACCTGGCGGTTGTGGCGACACCGGGGCACACCGGCGACTCGCTGTCGTTTCTGCTGGCCGCGGAGAACGTCCTGCTCACCGGGGACACCGTCCTGGGTCGTGGCACGGCGGTGGTGGCGTGGCCAGATGGCGAGCTCGCGGCGTACTTGCGGTCCCTGGAGCGCATCGAGGCGATGACCGGGTCGGGTGAAGTGACCCAGATCCTGCCTGGCCATGGGCCCGCTGTGGCGGATGCAGCCGGTGTTGTGCGGTACTACCTCGAGCATCGTGCCGACCGGCTGGAGCAGGTTCGCGCTGCAGTTGTGCGACGGGGCGCCGACGTCGACGGAGTTCTCGAGCTGGTCTATGCCGACGTGCCTGCGGTGCTCTGGCCGGTTGCCCGGCTCAGCCTCCAGGCCCAGCTGGACTACCTGCGTACCCATCCCTCAGGTTTGGGTCGTTGACTTAGCGGGCGCGGCGCTGAACGCGCTCGACGTCGATCAGCACCACCGCGCGGGCCTCAAGCTTGATCCAGCCTCGCGTCGCGAAGTCGGCCAACGCTTTGTTCACCGTCTCCCGGGAGGCGCCGACGAGCTGGGCGAGCTCCTCCTGGGTCAGGTCGTGCGCGACCAGGATGCCCTCCTCGGACGAGCGGCCGAAGCGGTTCGCCAGGTCCAGCAGCGCCTTGGCCACGCGGCCGGGCACGTCGGTAAAGACAAGGTCGGACAGGGTCTCGTTGGTGCGACGAAGTCGACGCGCCAGTGCGGCCAGCATCGTCGAGGCGACGGCCGGGCGACCCGAAAGGAATGAGGTGAGGTCCTCGTGGCCGAGCGCGATCAGCTGCGTCTCGGCGACAGCTGTGGCAGTTGCCGTGCGGGGACCGGGATCGAACAGGCTCAGCTCGCCGAACATCTCACCTGGCCCCAGGATCGCCAGGAGGTTCTCGCGCCCGTCGATACTGGTGAGGCCGAGCTTGATCTTGCCCTCACCGATCACGTAGAGCCGGTCACCGCGGTCGCCCTCACGAAAGAGGACGTCGCCACGCTCGAGACGCGATGCTGTCATCGACTGCATCAGGGCGTTCGCGGCGTCGTCATCCAGGGCGGCGAAGAGGGGTGCTTGTCTTACGACATCAATGTCCACAACGCACAGTCTGCCAGAGCCGGTATGGTCGGTCGTGACCCTCCACCATGGCCTCTACTCTTGCAGTGTGTCAGATCCCTGTGTTCCAGAGACTCCGGTGGCGTTGACCCGTCGTTCCCGCAAGATCTACCGGGTGCTGGCTGAGCGCTACCCCAACGCGAGATGTGAGCTCGATTTCGAGAACCCGCTTCAGCTTTTGGTGGCCACGGTCATGTCGGCACAGACCACCGATGTCCGGGTGAACCTGGTGACCCCAGTAGTCTTTTCCCGGTACCGTAGTGCAGCCGACTACGCTTCCGCAGATCGCACCGAGCTCGAGACGATGATCCAGTCCACAGGCTTCTACCGCGCCAAGACCGACTCCCTGATCAAGATCGGGGCCGCGCTCGTCGACCGTTTTGGGGCTGAGGTCCCTGCTCGGCTCACAGACCTGGTCAGCCTGCCGGGGGTCGGACGTAAGACCGCCAACGTGGTGCTGGGTAACGCCTTCGGGATCCCCGGGATCACGGTGGACACGCACTTCGGGCGACTCGCGAGGCGCTTCGCCTGGACCAAGGAGGAGGACCCGGTGAAGGTCGAGCACGCCGTCGGTGCCCTGTTCCCGAAGAAGGACTGGACCATGCTCTCCCACGTGCTGATCTTCCACGGGCGACGCACCTGCCACGCGCGCAGGCCCGCCTGCGGCGCCTGCCCGGTTGCCAGCTGGTGCCCGTCCTTCGGCGAAGGGGAGACCGACCCCGTCCGGGCTGCCCTGCTGCTGAAGTACGAGCTCACTCCGGTCACGTTGTGACCGGTCCACTGCCTCCGCCGGCTGCTGCGCAGCCGCAGTGGATGGCGCATCTGGTGACCCAGCTGGGTCAGCAGGACCCGGGTTTCTTCAGCCGGTTCCAGCCGCCCGACCAGGGTGGCCGAGCCTCAGCGGTGCTGATCTTGTTCGGGCCCAACCCGCAGGGCGGCGAGGATGTGGTGCTGACGGAGCGGTCCCACAGCATGCGCTCGCATGCGGGCCAGGTCTCGTTTCCGGGCGGCGCGATCGATCCCGTTGACACCGGGCCGGTCTCTGCGGCACTGCGGGAGGCCCGCGAAGAGGTGGGTCTGGATCCCGCGGGCGTTCAGGTCGTCGCGCAGCTGCCGGCCCTGTACCTGCCGCCCAGCAACTTCGTGGTCACCCCGGTGGTGGCCTGGTGGGCGCAGCCGAGCCCCATCAGCGTCGTAGACCAGCTCGAGGTCGCGCGAGTGCTGCGGGCGCCACTGTCCGAGCTGACCGACCCTGCGCGACGCTTCACGGTCTCCCATCCCAGCGGCTTCGTCGGTCCGGCCTTCGACGTTGATGGTCTGCTCGTGTGGGGGTTTACCGCTGGACTTCTTTCCAAGGTCATCGAGCTGGCCGGTCTCGAGCGGTCATGGGACAGAGCTGATCAGCGTCCGCTGCCCGCCCATCTCATCGGGGTTCCTGGTAGCGCGTCGTCATCTGGGCCGGCCGGGAGCACGCCATGATGGCGAACGGGCTCGACATCGTCCTGGCCCTCGTGCTGGTGGGTTATGCAGTCATCGGCTACCGCCACGGCTTTGTGGTCAGCGTGATGTCGTTGGTCGGATTCCTGTCCGGAGCCGCCCTGGGTATGTGGCTGATGCCCGGGCTGTTGCACCGGTGGGGCTCGGTAGATAACAACGTCGTGTGGCGCACCTTTGTGCTCGTGGTCGGGGTGTCTGTCTTCGCTGCCGTGGGGCAGGCGATCGCGGTCTCTGGCGGGTTTCGTATCCGCAGCGGGCTGCGTGACGAGCCGGGGCGCCTGGCCGACTCCCTGCTGGGTGCGGTGGCCACGGTCCTGGCGGTGTCCATGCTCGTATGGTTCTTGGCCGGCGCTGTCCGAAATGGCACTCAGACGCCGTTGGCCAAGGCGATTGGCACCTCACGGATCATCTCGACGATTGATCGTCTTGTCCCGGCTCAGACGGCACGGCTGTTCGCCGGGTTCCAGTCGGTTCTGGACAGTGAGGGCTTCCCCCGCGTCTTCGACGGTGTCCGGGCGGAGCCGATCGCTCCGATCGCGCCACCGGACACCCAGCTGGCGGTCGGCCCGGGTGTGGTCAGGGCTGCCGGTTCCATTGTCAAGATCACCGGAGTGGCTTCATCGTGCAACCGCGAGCAGGAGGGCAGCGGTTGGGTCGTGGCTCCCGAACGGGTCGTGACCAATGCCCACGTTGTTGCCGGGGTGACATCCGAGAACGTCAGGATCCAGGGCGTTGGTCGCTCGTACGACGCCCGCGTGGTCATCTTTGACCCCAAGCGTGACCTTGCCGTCCTTGCCGTGCCCGGGCTCCCGGCGCCGACATCGACCGAGGGCCCAAGCCTGACACGGTCCGGGGGCGCTGTCGTGGCCGGCTTCCCGCTGAACGGCCCCTACGAGCTCGACAGCGCCCGGGTGCGCGATGTCCTGACCGCCACTGGCGCTGACATCTACGGCAACCCGGGTGTTGGCCGTCAGGTCTACTCGCTGTACGCCAGGGTCCAACCCGGGAACTCAGGTGGCCCCCTGCTTTCTCCCAGCGGCCAGGTCGTCGGGATTGTGTTCGCCAGATCGCTCGATGACGCCAACACGGGATACGCCCTGACCCTGGACGAGGCCCGCCCTGTTCTGGACGCCGCTAACAGCTCCAGGTCGCCGGTGAGCACCGGAGGATGCGTGGCCGGATAGCCGGATGAGTCAGGTCAGGGCGTTCAGCCATCGCACGAGATGCCCGTTGACCTCCGCAGGTGCCTCCTCGGGCAGGAAGTGCCCGGCCCCGGCGATGAAGTGCTGCTCAAAGGGTCCTTGGACGTACGCNGACGACATCGGGGCCAGAGCCGGCATCACAGCCCCATCCTGGTCACCCTGCAGCTGGAGCACGGGCACCGTGATGTCGGATTTCAGACAGTGGGCGAACCGCCGGCCGTCCAGTCGCCACTGGCTGCGGACAACCCAGCGGTAGTACTCCGCGGCGGAGTGGGCAACGAATGGCAAAGCCATGGCTTCGGCGTATCGCTGCGCCAGGTCGCGCGGTGGCCACAGACCGCGTGGGGCCGACCAGGCAGCCAGCAGGTGTTCGACATACGCCGGGCTCTTGGTCATCTGGTGCTCCGGCACGAAGGGGCGTTGCAGCCCGGCCAGATAGGCGTTGGCCATGACCTGGGCTGGGTTCCGCAACGATGCGTGTCGCAGAACCAGCGGATGGGGCATGCCCAAGGCACCGACGGCTCTGGTGACGGCGGGCTGCATCGTGGGCATCGACCAGGCTATCCAGCCGCCCCAGCCATGCCCGATGATCGTCGCGTTGGCCTCTCCCAGCGATCGGACGATGCTCGCGACATCGGCTGCCAGGGTGAATGTGTCGTAGCCGCGGGGTGGCTTGTCGGAGGCTCCGTATCCGCGAAGATCAATGGCGGCCACGTGGTAGCCGGCGCTGGAGAGTGCGACCAGCTGATCGCGCCAGGCCCACCAGAACTGTGGAAAGCCATGCAGGAGAACAACCAAGGGGCCCTGGCCGATCTCGGCCACGTGGAAGCGGGCGCCGTTGGCGGCGACGAACCGGTGCTCCCACGGTCCCTCGATCAGCACAGATGACGCATCGTTGCTCATGTGCGGAGATCTCGCTTCGACGCTGTTGGATGTGGTCACTGTGGTTGGTGCGTGTCAGTTACTGCTGAGTCGCACTGCGGCTGGGTCGCACAGCAGCAATAGTGTCCGCCGTGCTCTTCATGGCGCGTTCGGGTGTGCCCTTGATGCCGTCGAAACTCCTCTTGCCGACGAACACCAGGATGGCGCCGATGATCAGCAGGACCGCGGCCACGATCAGGAACGCCAGCCAGGGGGCCAGCCCGGCGGCGACCAGACCGTACGCTGCCGAGATCAGCAGCAGGATCAGGGCCAGGAATGCCAGCGTCCCAGCCGCAGCGAACATGCCGGCGCCGAGGCCCGCCTTCTGTGCGTCGACCTTGATCTCGGCCTTGGCCAACGCGACCTCGCTGCGCACGATGGACGAGATGTCGTGGGTCGCGTCGGCCACGAGCTGACCGATGGTGCGCTCCGCGTCGTCGTCGTTGTGACTGGTCATCGAACCTCACCTTCAGTGATGTGTGCTCACGACCCTACTCAGTGTCGTGACCAAAGCGGGCCAAGTGATACGCGAACGACGTCTTTACTGCCGGAAGAGGGCCTCGAGGCGCGAGTGCCAGCGTTCCTCCGCTGAGATCAGAAGCTCGTCGCCCGCCTTCAGCCGGGTGTCGCCCTGGACCGAGACCAGGGCCCGGCCGCGGACCAGCATGTTGACCCAGACATCGGCAACGTCCCCGGAGTCGGTCAGCGGGTCGGTGACCGCGTCGGCGACGTGTTCAACGGTCGCGCCGTCCGCACGAGAGCCTGCCCCGACCGTGACACGCAGTACTCCTTCGGGCTCCTCTGCCAGGCGCACCCCGAACGACCAGGGCTGGGGTGAGACGATCCGCATCGGAAGGTGCAGCGCCCGGACAACGGTCGGCACCAGAGAGCCTTGGACAAGGACAGAGAACGCGACCACGACGATGATGATGCCGTACAGCCGTTGTGCGCCTGGGACGTTCGCGGCCAGCAGGAGGCTCCCCAGCAGAATGGGCACCGCACCCTTGAGCCCGGCGAAGAGCACGAAGACCTGCTCGTTGCGGTTCAGCCTGGCGGGGATCAGGCACAGACCCACTAATACCGGCCTGATGATCACGGCCAGTGACAGGCCGAGCACGAGACCGGGCACCCACACGTCAGGCTTGGTCAGTTCAACCAGGTGCACGGTCAGGCCCAGCACCACGAACGCCACGATCTCGCCGAGGCTGGCAAGGGCCGAATGGAAGCGCTCAATCTCCCGTTTGAAGGGGGCGCGCTCGTCGCCTAACACAATGCCGGCGACAAATACCGCAAGGAAGCCTGAGCCGTGCGCGACGGTGGTGATGCCATATAGAACTAGCACGCACGCCAGTGTTCGCAACGGGTACAGGCCTTCGCTCGGCAGTGAGACGCGGCGCATGAACCACAGCAGCGCTTGCCCGCCCAGAAGGCCGAAGGCCACCCCCACGCCCATCTGCAGAACGAACTCGCCGGCGACGTGCAGCGCAGCACCGCCGCTGAGTGATCCTGCCGCCAGCAAACTGACCAGAAGGGCGATGCCGACCGGGTCGTTCGCCCCGGACTCGCCCTCCAGGATCGTCGAGGAGCGGCCGGCTATCTCGCGCTGTCCCAGGATGGAGAACACGACCGCGGGGTCGGTCGGCGCGATCGCTGTGCCGAGCAGGAGGGCGACGAACCAGCTCAGTGCGAACCAGAAGTGCGCCGCGGCCGCGACTGCCCCAGTTGTCAGGAAGGTCCCGGCGACCCCCACCACGACGATGGGTGCAGCGGCGGCCCGGAATCGCCGCCAGCCGATGTGCATGCCCCCGTCGAACAGGATGCAGATCAGCGCTACCGTGACGATGCGTTCGACCGTGCGCTCCGGCGGGGCTTTCAGGCCCGGCAAGGCGGCTGCGGCTAGGGCGGCCGCGGCCAGGAAGAGTGCGGGCGCGGGAACCCGCAGCCGGGCGCTGAGCCGGTTGGAGAGCACCCCAACAACGGTCGCCAGGGACAGAAGCAGCAGAACCTGGGCGAAGGGGTCGATGTCGGTCATGGACCTCCTTGGTCGGGGCTGGCGGTCATCACATTGCCGACCAGACTTCCCGGCGCACCGCTGGGAAGTCTATCGGCTCAGAGCCTGCATCCGGCTCACAGCGGTGCGCGAGCTGGCACACCTGACTGCACGCAAAGGTGAAGGGTATCGGGCGCCTGGAGCAGCCAATACCCTTCACCGTGAAACGAGCTGTCTGCGGCTACCCTTCGCCGCCACCCGAGGCGAGACCGGTCTTGATCAGGGACATGACGTTCGCGTCGGCCAAGGTGGTGACGTCGCCAACCTCGCGGTTCTCGGCCACGTCCTTGAGCAGGCGACGCATGATCTTGCCCGAGCGTGTCTTGGGCAGCTCATCAACGATCATGATCTTGGCTGGCTTGGCGATCGGGCCGATCTCCNTGCCGACGTGGTTACGAAGCTCAGCCACGATGTCCTCGCCTGCATCAGCATTGCCCCGCAGGATCACGAACGCGCACACGGCCTGCCCGGTCGTCTCGTCCTTGGCCCCGACTACCGCAGCTTCTGCCACCTTGGGGTGGGAGACCAGCGCCGACTCGATCTCGGTGGTGGACAGGTTGTGGCCCGCCACGATCAAGACGTCGTCTACCCGGCCGAGCAGCCAGATGTTGCCGTCATGGTCCTTCTTGGCGCCGTCACCGGCGAAGTACAAGCCGGGGAAGCGCGACCAGTACGTCTCCTTGTAACGCTCCGGGTCGCCCCAGATACCTCGCAGCATGGCCGGCCACGGCTTGGTCAGCACGAGGTAGCCGCCGGAGCCGTTGGGGACCGACTTGCCGAGGTCGTCGACGACATCCACGGCGATGCCGGGCACCGCGATCGTGGCGGAACCGGGCTTGGTGCGGGTCACTCCCGGCAGCGGGCTGATCATGATGGAACCGGTCTCTGTCTGCCACCAGGTGTCCACGATGGGGCAGGTGTCGCCGCCGATCACCCGGCGGTACCAGATCCATGCCTCAGGGTTGATCGGCTCGCCGACCGATCCCAGAAGTCGCAGCGAGGAGAGGTCGAACTTGGCGGGAACCTGATCGCCCCACTTCATGAAGGTGCGGATCGCGGTGGGGGCGGTGTAGAAGACCGTGACGCCGTACTTCTCGATGATCTCCCACCAGCGGCCCTGGTGCGGGCTGTCGGGAGTGCCTTCGTACATGACCTGGGTGGCACCCAGGGCAAGGGGTCCGTAGACGATGTAGCTGTGGCCGGTCACCCAGCCCACATCGGCGGTACACCAGAAGACATCGGTGTCGGGGTGGACGTCATGGACCACGGAGTTCGTGTACGCCGCCTGTGTCAGGTAGCCGCCGGTGGTGTGGTAGATGCCCTTGGGCTTACCCGTGGTGCCTGAGGTGTAGAGGATGAACAGCGGGTGCTCGGAGTCGTGCCCGACGATCGGGTGGGTCTCGGCCGCGGCCGCGAGCGCCTCATGCCACCACACGTCCCGGCTCTGGTCCCAGGCCACGTCGTCGCCGGTGCGCCTGACGACCAGGACCTTCTCCACCGTGCTGTCACCGGTGATGGCTTCGTCGACCGCCGGTTTAAGGGGAGTTGACGCGCCACGGCGATAGCCGCCGTCGGCGGTCACCACAACCTTGGCCTGGGCATCGGCAATGCGGGTGCGCAGGGCGTCCGCGGAGAAGCCACCGAAGACGACCGAGTGCGGGGCGCCGATCCGTGCGCACGCGAGCATCGTGATAACGGCTTCGGGGATCATCGGCAGATAGATCGCGACCCGGTCGCCCTTGCGGACGCCGAGGTCCTGTAAGGCGTTTGCCGCCCGCTGCACCTGTGAGAGCAGGTCCGAGTAGGTGATGTCCCGGGTGTCCCCGGGCTCGCCGACGAAGTGGATGGCGACCTTGTCGCCACGTCCCGCCTCGACGTGGCGGTCGACGCAGTTGTACGAGGCGTTCAGCTCACCACCGACGAACCACTTGGCGAACGGCGCGTCGGTCCAGTCGAGGGTCTTGTCGAAGTCCTTGGACCACGTTAGGAACGACCGTGCCTGGTCGGCCCAGAAGCCCTCGTGGTCAGCCAAAGCCGCGTCATACAGCTCCGCTTTGCCATTGGCTTGCGCGGTGAAATCCGCGCTGGGCGGGAAATAGCGGCTCTCGTGCGACAGGTTCTCAAGGGTTTCGTGACTCACAACATCCTCCAGATCACAGCGGGGTTATGGCCACACTCAAGCCGGTTATGGCTCGCACATCAAGGCCCTGAGGATTTTGGGCGTCGGGCGGGCCATTGCGGCGACGAGCGGTCGGGTCTGTCAGCCCAGCGATTTGCCGAGGTGCACCGCGTCCGGCTCGTGGATGTAGTGGCCGTACGCTCTGCCGTCGACCGGGGTGTAACCGGCTGACCAGTAGAGCTCGAGAGCGCTCATCTGCGGCTGACCGGTCTCCAGGACCAGCCAGTCGATCCCGGCTGCACGGGCTGTGGTCTCCAGCTCAGCCAGGACCACTCGGGACAGGCCGCGCCTTCGAAAGGCCGGGGCGACGTACATCCGCTTGATCTCCGCAGCATTCGGCGAGGGTAGGCCAGGTCGGGCTCCCAGACGTCGCCACCCACCCATTGCGGCGGGTGTGCCCTTGACGTATCCGACCACGAAGTGCCCCGTGGGTGCCTCGAAGTCTGCGGCCTCCACGGCGCTCGCGTCCCCGGACCCGCCGTAGAGCCGGCCGTAGTGCGCCTGGACCTCTTGGGTCAGTGCGACGACGTCGGGGTGGCCGTAAGGGCGGGGGATCAGTTCCACCTCAGGACTGTAGGCCTCCTCCTTGGGCGTTGTTCCTCTCAGCCGGCACAGGCGTTGGCCCACCTCAGATCGCTTCGTCGTCCCGTTGCGTAGGCTTGGTGACTATGGACCAGGAAGGTCCCCGGAGGCGGGATAGCGCCTCGACCTGGAGGCAGCCGTGGCGAGCAACGTGCGCCGGCTCAGGCAGGGCCGTGGCTTGAGCGCGCAGCAGCTCGGGTCGGGCCTGATCGGCTACAGAGCGGGGATGAGTCCGATGGCCGTCTCGGAGCTTGAGGCGGGAACAAGGCCCCTGCGGCTCAACGAGGTTGCCGCGATTGCGGCCTACTTTGAGGTGCCGGTGGAGTCACTGTGGCAGGGTGGTGCCCAAGCTGTCAGCAGAGTTCTTGATGAACATCTGGGGGCTGCTCAGGCCGCCGATGTGGAGCAGATGGCGGTCGGCTACTACACCCAGCAGAGGACCGAGCGACTCAGGGACAAGTGAGGATGAACCATGATCGCCCAGCTGCGTTGTAGACAACGCAGCTGGGCGAGAACATGGTCTTCCGTGTGCGGGGCTTCTTCAATCAGCGCGGCCAGGTCGGCAGGATTACGCGCTTGGCGGTGTTGTTCATGACGCCGGCAAACGATGCGTACCAAGCCACCAGGGCTGTGGCCAGGCCAAGGTATCCGCCGATCTTGGTCATGGATGTCGAGTTGCCGAGCTGGCCAGCGGCTAGGAACGCAAAGGTGACCAGCAGCACGGCGAACAGCAGGAAGAGCACCCCGGATATCCGTGAGGCCACCACGGTCATGTACAGCGTGAAGATGGTCCAGGCCAGCAGGAACACCCCGATGCCCTTAGCGGCATCTGTCCCGGTCGTCGGCAGGTCCGCGCCGTGGGAGACGAGGTACCAGAACGCCATCCAGAACGCGCCGTATGAGCTGAATGCCAGGGCGCCAAACGTGTTGCCCTTGGCGAACTCCCACATACCCGCGAACAGCTGCGCGATGCCGCCGTAGAAGAGCGCGACCCCCAGGACGACGACATCGGCCTTCTTGGGGGCGATTCCTGAGTTGAAACAGCTGAGCATGAAGGTGGTGAGGGCGAACCCTGCCAGGCCAAGCGGTCCCGGGTCGGCGAAGTGCGCGCCGGGTGCGAGCGCGGTCGTGGGAGATGCTGAGTGGGCAGAAACCTGAGCCATGACAGTCCTTTCATGAGGGCGGCGGGCCGCCCGGAGAACTCACAGATTAGGAGTCCAGGTGGCTTGCCGTCAGACCCCATGGGGTGTGATGTCGGCCACCGGGCGACCCGTCTGGTGTGCGGGCGTCCGGGTGGCGCCCAGCGGTCGTTTTGCGGCGCCGAGCGGTTGAGGTCCCGGTGGCTTCGGCCGCCGGCACTGGCGCCGATGGGTCAGGGGTGCCCTTTGCCGAGGTTGACGCTGAGGGCCTCGGGCGCGTGCAGACGCACCATCGTCCGGGCCGTTCCGCGGGGGATGTGCTGAGGAGTGGCCACCGAGACCACGGCCATGACAAGGAAGGTGATCGGCAGCGTCCATGCAGCCGGTTGGGTGAGCAACGCGCCAGCCCAGCCGCCGTGTACCAGATCGAAGATCGTCAGCAACACTGCGACGCTTGCCAGGGTGCCGCCGACGACCAGGCCGGCCGCTGCACCGGAGGTGGACAGCCGTCGCCACCAGATGCCCAGAATCAGCAGTGGGCAGAAGGTCGACGCAGCGATCGCGAAGGCCAGCCCCACCGTGTCCGCCAGGCCCAGGTTCCGGGCTGCCAGCGACAGCCACAACGGCACGGCGACTGCAGCGATCGCGGAGATCCTGAACCCATTGATCGCCCGAGCGTCGTTGCCGGTGAACCTCCGCAGTCGTCCGCGGACAAGGTCCTGGTCGACGACGCCGGTCACACAGATCGTCAGACCAGAGGCGGTTGACAGCAACGCCGCGAAGGCGCCTCCGGCGAGCATCGCCGACAGCAGCTGACCGGTGAGTCCGGCAATGGCGGCGGTGGGCAGCAACAGTGTGACCGAGTCCGGGGAGAGGCCGGCCGGCAGGTGCGGCAGGTAGATGCGCCCGAAGGCGCCGTACAACGGGGGGAAGAGGTAGAAGAGCCCAAGTAGCGCGAGCACCACCGATGTTGTTCTCCTGGTTGAGGGTCCGTCGGGGTTGGTATAGAAGCGCACCAACACGTGGGGAAGGCCCATGGTCCCGAAGCAGAGTGCCAGCAAGGTGCTGTACGTGGCGTAGACAGGGTGCTGTACCCCACCGAACCCGCTCAGCGGACGCGACCACTGCTGGCTGGCTTGCGGTGAGGGCACCTGCGGAACTGGTTGGCCATGGTGCATCCACCATGAGAGCAGGACGAAGGCGGGGACGCTGATGGCGGTCAGCTTGATCCAGTACTGCACCGCCTGGACCAAGGTGATGGACCGCATGCCACCACCGACGACGTTGATCAGGACCACGACCGCCACCACGAGGTTGCCGACCCACATCGGAGCTCCACTGACCGCGTTGAGCGCCAGGCCCGCACCCTTGAACTGCGGCACGAGATAGAGCCATCCGATGCCCAGGACCAGTACGGAACATATCCTGCGAATCGCCACGCTCTCCAGTCTTGCCTCGGCAAAGTCGGGAATGGTGTAGGCCCCGGAGCGCCGCAGGGGCGCGGCCACCAGCAGGAGCAGGACGAGGTAGCCCACCGTGTATCCGACCGGCAGCCATAGCATGTCTGCGCCCAGGGCGTAGACCAGTCCGGCGACTCCCAGGAATGAGGCCACGGAGAGGTACTCGCCGCCGATCGCGGACGCGTTCCACCCGGGGGTGACCATGCGGCTGGCCACGTAGAAGTCGCTGGTCGTGCGGGAGAGCCGGAAACCGAGGGCGCCGATCGTCAACGTGAGTACGCACACCGCCGCGATGGCGGTGATGGAGAACGAGGTGTTCACGTGCGTCTCATCGTCGCGCGACGAGCTCGGTGAACTCGCGTTCTATCTGTTCGCTCTGACGGACGTAGTAGTACCCGGCAAGCCAGATCGCTGGGTAGATGAGCACTCCGAGGATCAGCCACGGCAGCGGGATCGGACCGACCTTCAGGATCCGGGTAGCTGGCACGAACAAGAAGAGCAGCGGTAGCCCGCCGATCATCATCGCTGCCGATGCCAGCACCGACATGGAAAGGCGCCACTGCGCCCGGATGAGAGTCGCCATGTACAGCTCGCCGAGCCGTGTCTGCTCGTCGATCTCGGCGGCGACCGGGCGCCCCGGTCCGCGACGCTGTGCGCCCATCCGCGGGGAGGTCACTCGCACCCGTTTCTGCGGCCCTGGCGTGTGGTTGGCGGTACCTGACATTGCAGCTACCGGGTCGAAGACGGGGCCGGCGGGGACGGATCGGCTGGTGTGCTGCCGGCCCCGCCTGACGAGGAGAGCCGGTCGCGCAGGTCGCGCAGGTGTCGTCTGCTCACCTGAAGCTCGACCGTGCCGAGGCGGATCTTGCAGCCTCCGTTTCCGGTGATCACGGCATCCACATGCGGCAGCGACACCAGTGTGCTCCGATGGATGCGCACGAATCCCGCCTCGGCCCAACGCTCCTCGAGTGTGGTTAGAGACGTGCGTACCAGGTGTGATCCTGTGGCCGTGTGCAGTCGCGCGTAGTCACCTTGTGCCTGGGCATACCGAACCTGTGAGCGTCTGATGAACGTGGTGACCCCGCCAAGACCCACCGGAATCGTCTCGTCGGCGACCGTCGGGCCGGAGACGTCCGTTCCGTTTGCTGCGGCCATCGCTGTGACTACTCGTCGTACAGCCTCGGACAGTCTGGCGGCACGGACCGGCTTCATGACGTAGTCGGTCGCGCGCACCTCGAAGGCATCCACCGCGTGGTGGTCGTAGGCGGTCACGAAGACCACCTGAGGCCGGTCGGCGAAGCGTGCCAGAACTCGTGCCAGCGCCATTCCGTCAAGACCGGGCATCTTGATGTCGCAGAAGACCACGTCGACCGGGGCCGAGTCCAGGGCCAGCAGGGCGTCGGCCCCATTGGACGCGGTCCTGATGTCACCGATCCTGTCATCGTGGCGCAGCAGGTAGGTCAGTTCGGACAACGCCGGGGCCTCGTCGTCAACCACCAGCGCCCGCAAACCGGTCGTGGGCGGGGTCGTCTGCTCTGACATGCTGCTCAGACTACGGCGAGGATCGAATGCCGGGTGCAAACTTGGGAACAAGGAACGTCACCTTGGTGCCTGCCCCGGGCGCCGTCTCGACCACGAGGCCGTGGTCGTCGCCGTAGACCTTGCGCAACCGGGCGTCGACGTTGCCAAGGCCGACGCTGTCGCCTTCCTGGATCCCCGCAAGGACGGCGCGCACCACATCGGGGTCCGATCCGATGCCGTCATCCTCCACCACGATCTCCGCTTCCGAACCCCGGTCGCTGGCGGTGATGCTGACGTGCCCCACACCCTCCTTGGACTCCAGGCCGTGATGGACCGCGTTCTCCACCAGCGGCTGGATTGCCAGGTACGGGACGGCGACCGAGAGCACTTCGGGGGCCACCCGTAGGGAGATCTGCAGCCGGTCCCCGAAACGGGCCTGCTCCAGGGCCAGGTAGTGCTCGATATTGCCCAGCTCCTCTGCCAGAGTTGTGAATGCCCCGCCTCGACGGAAGGCATAGCGGGTGAAGTCGGCGAACTCCAGGAGGAGATCACGGGCCCGGTCGGGGTCGGTACGGACGAACGAGGCAATGGCGGCCAGGGAGTTGTAGATGAAGTGCGGGCTGATCTGGGCTCGGAGCGCTCGCAGCTCGGCCTCCATGGCACGGGAACGCTGACGTCCCAGCTCGGCTAGCTCGACCTGTGTCGACACCCAGCCGGCCACTTCCTGCGTGGCCCTGACCAGGCCGGCGGAGGCACTTGGTCCATAGGCGGCAAGCACGGCCACGACGCGATCCTCGGAGACGACAGGGGCCAGGATCGCGGTCCGGATGGGGCAGGTCGGGTCTCCGCAGGCCACATCCTTGGCATCCAGGACCATGGTGCGACCGGAGGTGAGAACGTCGGAGGCATGCCTGCCCACCTGGTCCCGATGGTGGGTCCCGGTGCCATCCCACGCGAGTGTGGACTCCTTGTCACACACAGCGATCGCCTGGGTTCCCAACATGGCTCGCAGATGCTTGGCTGCCTTGGATGCGCCCTGGGCGGTCAGGCCTTCGTGAAGGTGTTTGGAAGCCAGTGACGCCGTATGGAGCGTGTCGTAGGTCTTGCGGTCGACTGGGGAGCCGAACTCACGGCGGCGGCGGCTGGCTCGGGTGAAGACCCAGGCCAGGGTCATGAGGGCAATCGGCGCGACGATGACGATGGCCAGCGCTGGGAGGTCGATGGAACGGGGCACATAGCGAACTCTAGGCTGCAAGGCGTGCACACTATTGCGGAATCTCTGGTCTCGCTGTCGACGCTGCCGGGGGTGGCCGAGTCCACCGATGCTGCCCGGCAGGCCTGCACGCAGCTGCGTTGGCATGAGGCGCTTCGTCGTCGAATACCCGGCGCCGCAGCGGAATCGCGGGTTCGGGGTGCGCAGGCAAGCGCCGCCCTCGACGGTGCTGAGATGGACCTTGACCTGGTTCGGGATCTCATGCGCGGCGCCAGGCCCTGGCCGCAGAGCCCGGGCCCACTGGAGGCGACCCTGCAGGGAGCGGTGCAGGCAACTGCCGAGAGTGAGCACATCGCCGCGTTGGTCGTGACTGCTCCTTCTCAGGCGCTCGCTCGGGTCCATGCAGCCGCCGCCGGCCACCTCCTTCCGGAGTCACAGGTGGGCCGCCCTCGCAGCGGCGCTGAGATGTCGCAAGAGTTCTCGGGCCTAGGTCCTTCGCCGGACGCAGACAGTGTCAGGGTCAGGCTCGCGGGAATCGAGGAGCTCCTGTTGTGCGTCAAGGACTCGCCGGCTCTTGTCGTGGCGGCGCTGGTCCATGCGGAGATCGCGACCGTCCGGCCCTTTGTGCGCGGTAACGGGCTGGTTGCCCGGGCGATGGAGCGGGCCGTTATCCAGGTCAGTGGGCTGGACCCGACGGGGGTGGCGGTGGTCGAGGTTGGTCACGGCGCGCACGGTAGTGCGGCATACCTGGGCGCCCTCGCGGCATATGGCACCGGCTCTGCGCAAGGTGTTGGCCTGTGGCTCCAGCACTGTGCGGGGGCCATCGCGGCAGGGGCCCAGGAAGGTGGCCGTATCGCCGACGCGGTCCTTGCCGGTCGCCTCACCTGAGTCGGGCAGCCGTCGGCAACGCGCGCGGCGGCGGCCCCCCAGAACATCCGAAAGTCAAGCCTTTTCTTTGCGGCTGAATGAGAGTAGACAAGAACATAGGTCGACGGACGAGAGTCCGACGGCCCCGCGAGATAAACGGGCACCCACGCGCGGGCAGTCCACTGATGGACCGATCGTGGCGGGCTTGTCCCACTGCGACTAGTAGATTCACGCTTGGTAACT
>JGI24140J50213_10000258_pt1 | contig 25029 bp, 25 predicted proteins | sample BarGraIncu00222A_FD_50213 | JGI IMG/M metagenome (IMG submission 50213)
CCGTCAGAACGACAACCGTCAGAACGACAACCGTCAGAACGACAACCGTCAGAACGACAACCGTCAGAACGACAACCGTCAGAACGACAACCGTCAGGGCGGTCGACAGAACAACCGNCAGAACGACAACCGTGGCCAGGGTGGCCAGAACGACAACCGTGGCCAGGGTGGCCAGAACGACAACCGTGGCCAGGGTGGCCAGAACGACAACCGTGGCCGCTTCGACCAGGATGACGAGTCGCCCGGCGGTCGCCGACGTAACCGTCAGCGCAGCCGCGATCGCAAGCGTCGTGGCGGTCAGGGCGAGGGCTCCGGTGGCCAGGGCCAGAACGAGAACGTCGAAGCCATTCACGAGGACGATGTGCTGCTGCCGGTGGCCGGCATTCTCGAGGTACTCGACAACTACGCCTTCCTTCGAACCAGCGGCTACCTGCCCGGTGAGAACGACGTCTACGTGCCGCTGGGCATCGTGAAGAAGAACGACCTTCGCAAGGGGGATGCGGTCACCGGCGCCGTCCGGGCACTGCGCGAGGGCGAGCAGATCCCTGCCCGCCAGAAGTTCAACGCGCTGGTGCGCCTAGACACCATCAACGGCCTCTCGCCCGACCAGTCCCTGGGCCGTGTTCACTTCAACAAGCTCACCCCGCTCTACCCGCAGGAGCGACTGCGTCTGGAGACCGAGTCGAACATCTTGTCGACTCGTCTGATCGACCTCATCGCTCCGATCGGCAAAGGTCAGCGCGGTCTGATCGTCAGCCCAGCCAAGGCGGGCAAGACTCTCATCCTGCAGGCGATCGCCAACGCCATCACGACCAACAACCCTGAGGCTCACCTCATGGTGGTCCTGGTCGACGAGCGTCCCGAGGAAGTCACCGACATGCAGCGGGCGGTCAAGGGTGAGGTCATCGCCTCGACCTTCGACCGGCCGGCCACCGATCACACGACGGTTGCCGAGCTGGCGATCGAGCGGGCCAAGCGCCTGGTCGAGATGGGCCACGACGTCGTCATCCTGCTTGACTCGATCACCCGACTGGGCCGCGCCTACAACCTCGCCGCCCCGGCGAGTGGTCGGATCCTGTCCGGCGGTGTGGACTCCAGCGCGCTCTACCCGCCGAAGCGCTTCTTCGGTGCAGCCCGGAACATCGAGAACGGCGGTTCACTGACCATTCTGGCCACCGCCCTGGTCGACACCGGCTCCAAGATGGACGAGGTGATCTTCGAGGAGTTCAAGGGCACCGGCAACATGGAGCTGCGCCTGTCGCGGCACCTCGCCGAACGCCGCATCTTCCCGGCCATCGACGTCAACCCCTCGGGGACGCGTCGCGAGGAGATCCTGATGGCCAACGAGGAGCTCAAAATTGTCTGGAAGCTTCGTCGGGTGCTGTCGGCTCTTGACCAGCAACAGGGTATTGAGTTGCTGATTGACCGGCTCAAGAAGTCCAAGAGCAACGTCGAGTTCCTCATGCAGGTCCAGAAGACCTCCTCGATCCAGATGGACGAGGACGACTGATTCTGGTCCGTTAACTGCGGAGAACAGCCGGCGAGACCCGTTCAGAACACATCTGAGCGGGTTTCGCTGATTCCCGGGCATGGCGGTTCGGCAGCGCCGTAGAATTGGCATAAACCTGCCAGAGTGGTCGAGAAGGGCCTTCATGAGTGAGCAGACGAGTTGGGGCGAGCCGACGAGGAGCCGGATTGTCGTCGCCGACGACGACGCGGACATCCTTGACCTGGTGGTCTACATGCTGACCCAGGCGGGTTTCGACGCCGTTGGTGTCAGCGATGGCGCGGCGGCCCTGGCGGCCATCGAGGCCGACCCCCCAAGGATGGCCATCCTTGACATCATGATGCCCGGGATGTCGGGCATTGAGGTCCTGCGCAAGGTCCGGGCGAGTGAGACCATCGCCGATCTGGACGTCATCCTGCTCACGGCGCGCACACGCGACGCCGACGTCGACACTGGATTTGCTGCCGGAGCCAGCGACTACATCATCAAGCCCTTCAGCCCGCGCGAGCTCTTGAAACGCGTTAACGGAGTCATGGCCCGGAGCGCCTAGCTAGATGGTTGAGCGGGCCGTGGCCGCGCGCAGTGACGATGTCTGAGCGGCGCCGTCATCTCGCAGCTGCGGGGGGGACGGTTGCTGGCCACCTGCGAAAGCTGGTCTTCTTGTGCTGGGCGATGCTCCTGGTCGTCTCAGTGACCGCGGTCGGGTCCCTTTCGGTTCAGTCCGGCAACATCGGCCGGCTGACCACGGTCGACGGCCCTGCGATCGACGCCAACAACCAGGTCCGGGCGGCCATGAGCGATGCCCAGATCGGTCTGATCGGATACCAGGCCTCCGGCGACCGGGCGTTGCTGCAGCCCTATTTCGGCGCCCACGACCGGACGCAGGCGGCACTGTCGACCCTGGGAGCCAAGGTCGCCCAGGAATCGGTCAGCGGAGTCGATGCGACACGTCTCACGACCCTTGAGCTGGCTCAGCGCGTAGCTGCGCAGTTGTGGTGGGCCAATGCGCTGCTGGTCGAGGCGAGGCTGACCGCGGGGGGGCACGCGGACCTCGTCGAGAGCCGGGCGATGTTCCAGCATTTCAGCGCGGCCAATGCCGCGGTCGGTACCTACCTCACCATGGTGCGGGACCGCACCCGGGTCGCAGCCCGGACGCTGTCCTCCCAGGGAGAGACAGTCAGCGTTGCGGTCACCCTCACCGCGCTGCTGGCCATGTTGATCCTGGGGGGCAGAGCCGCGGGTGGCATCAGCCGGCCGCTGACCGACCTGCGTGATGCCATGCTCCGTCAACGCGGTGGCGAGCCGGGTGCACGCGCTCGCGAGGATCAGGGTTCCCTGGAGCTGCGCTCCGTTGCCCGCGACTTCAACGCGCTGTCCGAGCGCAATCTTGCTCTGCAGCAACTCCAGGCACGCGATCTGGGCACCCAGGCGAGCACCCTTGGTATCGGGCGCGCCATCCGGGCGACCTCACAGACCCAGCAGACACTGGACGTGGTGTGTGTGGCGCTGGGTGAGGCGCTGGGCGCCGACAGGGTCGTGGCCAGCACCATGGGCGGGCACAACGTGGCCGCGCCCAGCGCCCAGTGGTACCGGCCGAGCCTGGCGGCGATAGGAGATCTGTCAAGGCTTCCGGAGCTGGCCGAGCTCGCCGCCGAGCTGTGGCTGTCTGCGGGGTTCCGGGCTCAGGACGACATCACTGCCGCGGAGTTGGCAACCCAACCCGAGCGAGCCTTCCACCAAGCCAGTGGTGCCCGCGCGGCCATCCTGGTTCCGATCGGGTTTGACGACCGGCTGATCGGGATGATGTACCTCTGTATGGTTGGCGGGCCCCGCGTCTGGACCTCGGCCGAGACCAACGTTGTCCAGACCGTTGCCGGGTTCGTGGCCAGAGCCATCATGGAGGCCGAGAACCAGGGGTATCAGCGCGAGTACGTTGAACGGATCGAGACGCTCGACCGCCAGAAGTCGGACTTCCTGGCGACCGTGAGCCACGAGCTGCGCACGCCCCTGACCTCGATCATCGGCTACCTGGAGCTGCTGCAGGAAGGGCAGGCCGGCGAGCTGAGCGCCCAGCAGCAACGGATGCTTGCGGCGATCAACCGCAATACGCTCCGTCTGCGCAGCCTGATAGAGGACGTGATGGTGCTGAGCCGGATCGAAGGGGGAGTCAACAGGGACGACTTCGTGCCCGTGCCGATCCGCGCGCTGATCACCAGGGTGAGCGAGGAGCTGAGCCCGTTCGCCAGCGATCACCATGTCGAGCTGGAGATCGATCCCGGTCCGGCGGCGGCGGTCGTGCTGGGCGACGCCGCCTCTCTTGATCGCGCCGTGGTCAACATCTTGTCCAACGCCATCAAGTTCAGCGGCGCGGGAGAGGTTGTGCAGCTCACCTGCACGCTCGACCCCGACGGTGGCAGGGTCCTGGTCACCTGCCAGGACCATGGGGTCGGCATCCCGGCCAACGACCTCACGGAGCTGTTCACCCGGTTCTTTCGCGCAAGCAATGCCACCGACCAGTCCATACCGGGAACGGGTCTGGGTCTGAGCATCACCAAACAGATCGTGCAGGACCACCATGACGGGGTGGTGAGGCTGACCTCGGTGGAGAACGAGGGGACCACGGTGGTCATCGACCTGCCCTTGTACGAACCGTCGCGCGCTGAGCCGATCCAGGCTGAAGACTTCGCGGGGAATGACTCTTACGCGCAGGACGTTTTCGGCATACGTGCCTGATCTGGCACACTGATGTGTTGGCAGCCGGTTCCCGCGCGCGAGGGAGTCCCGAGCACACGATCCGGCACCGCCTCAACCTCAAGGAGCACACGTTGAAGAAGGACCTTCACCCTACGTACGTACCGACCACGGTTACGTGCACCTGTGGCAACACGTTCGAGACCCGCAGCACTGTGGCGGGCGGCAAGATCTCGTCCGACGTGTGCTCGCAGTGCCACCCGTTCTACACCGGCAAGCAGAAGATCCTCGACACCGGTGGCCGGATCGCTCGCTTCCAGGCGCGCTACGGCAAGAAGGTCGAGAAGAAGGTCGAAACCAAGGTCGACAAGTAGCTTTCCGCCGCGCCGGTCCCCGACTGTGATGGTCGTGGGGCCGGCGTTGCTGTTTGCCCGAACCCGTTGAAGTGCTGTTCACGGAAGGTACCCAGATGTTGGAGTCCGCTGCCACGTTGGTGCAGGAGTATGCCGACCTTCAGGCCCAGCTGGGGGACCCGGCCGTGCACTCCGATCAGCACCTGGTGCGCAGGCTGAACAAGCGGTATGCAGCTCTGGCGCCGACCGTCGCCGCCTACCATGCGTGGCACGCCGCACGCGATGATGTGGAGGCCGCCCGTGAGCTGGCCACCCAGGACAAGGGGATCGCGGAGGAGCTGCCTGCCCTCGAGGCGGTGCTGGAGGGCACGGAGGACAAGCTGCGCCGGCTGCTAGTGCCCCGCGACCCCGATGACGACCGCGACATCATCCTGGAGGTCAAGGCAGGCGAAGGCGGGCAGGAGTCCGCCCTTTTCGCTGCGGACCTGCTGCGGATGTACCTGCGCTACGCAGAGCGTCGTGGCTGGGCGACCGAGCTCATCAGCTGCACCGAGTCGGATCTGGGCGGATACAAGGATGCGCAGGTGTCGGTGAAGGCCCGCGGTGTCACCGCGCCCGACGACGCGCCGTACGCACGCCTGAAGTACGAGGGCGGCGTGCACCGCGTCCAGCGGGTGCCGGTGACCGAGTCCCAGGGACGGATCCACACGTCGGCCGCCGGTGTGCTCGTCATGCCTGAGGTCGACGATGTCGAGGTCACCCTCGACCCAGGCGACCTCAAGGTCGATGTCTACCGATCGTCTGGTCCGGGCGGCCAGAGCGTCAACACCACCGACTCGGCAGTGCGAATCACCCACCTGCCGACCGGCACGGTGGTGTCCTGCCAGAACGAGAAGTCCCAGCTCCAGAACAAGGAGTCGGCGATGCGGGTGCTGCGAGCGCGCCTGCACCAGCTGGCCCAGGACGAGGCGGACGCGGTGGCCTCAGCCCAGCGCAAGTCCCAGATCCGCACGGTGGACCGCTCGGAGCGGATCCGGACCTACAACTACCCGGAGAACCGCATCGCCGACCACCGCACGGGGTACAAGGCTTACAACCTGGACATGGTTCTGGACGGTGACCTCGACCCGATCGTGCAGTCGGCCGTGGACGCCGATGACGCCGTCCGGATGGCGGCGGTAGCCGACGGGTCGTCGGGTCTGTGACCTCAGGTTCGCCGTCGTCGCTGCGGGACGCGGTTGCCGGCGCAGTCCGGGCCCTGTCGGCGGCTGGCGTCCACAGTGCCGAGTTCGACGCAGTAACGCTGGCGGCGTGTGCCCTGGGGACCACGACCAGCGAGGTACACAAGCTGATGATCATGGGCGCGCCGGTGCCGGCGGGATTTGAGGACCTGGTGGCCGAGCGCGCCCGCAGGGTGCCGCTTCAACATCTGACCGGGCGGGCCGGGTTCCGCCGGCTCGAGCTGTCGGTCGGACCCGGGGTGTTCGTGCCCCGGTTCGAGACCGAGCTCGTGGCGGGTCTGGTCATCTCCCACCTGAACAAGGCGCCCGACCAGCGCGCGGTGGTCGTTGACCTGTGCACCGGGTCCGGGGCGATCGCGCTGGCCGTCAAGGACGAGGTGCCTTCCGCCCGCGTCCACGGCGTCGAGCTGTCGCAGCTGGCTCATGCCTGGGCCGTTCGCAACCGCGACGACCTGCGGCTTGACGTGGACCTTCGCCTTGGTGATGCGACCAGCGCGTTCCCTGAGCTGGCGGGGGTGGTGGACGTGGTGGTGAGCAACCCGCCCTACATCCCGGTGGGCGCGATCCCCGTTGACCCGGAGGTGCGCGACCACGACCCGCAGGTCGCGCTTTACGGCGGCAGCCCAGACGGGCTGCGGATCCCGCTGGAGGTGGCCGCGCGCGGCTCCTTCCTGCTGCGGCCGGGGGGTTTGTTCGTCATGGAACATGCCGACGTGCAGGGAGCTCGCCTTCAGGCCGTGCTGGGGGCGAGCGGCCTGTGGACGGACATCGCCGATCACGAAGACCTGGGCGGGCGACCGCGTGCGGTCACCGCGCGGCGGGCGCGCTGACTCAGTCGGAGACCACCACGTTCGCCAGCTCGACCAGGATCTGCTCGGCCTGCGTGCGGCTGATGATGGCACCCGACATGGCGCTCAGCCGGTCGAGGTCGACCGGCCCGAGGTCGGCTCCGCGCAGATCGGCGCCCTTGAGCCTGGCCTCAAACAGGTCGGCATGGAGCAAGACCGAACCGGCCAGGTCGCTGCCCCGAAGGTCGGCTCCGCGCAATGAGGCTTCGGTCAGCCGCAAGCCGGTGAGCGCGGCATTGCCCAGGGCGCAACCATTCAGATTCGCGGCATACAGGTTGCAGTTCTGCAGGAGCATGCCCAGGCCTCGCGTGCCCTCGAAGCTCGTCCCCATCAGCCGGCATCCGTGAAACTGAGCCTCACTCATCAGCGAGTTGCCAAAACGTGCGTTCGAGGCGTCCACCATCTCGAACCGCGCGCCGGCCAGGTCGGTGTCCAGGAAGGATGCGCTGCGCGCACTGCCGCCCCTGAACCAGGCGGAGTCCAGGCTTGTCCCGTTCAGCCTTGCCTCGTCCAGGTTGCAGTCACGGAACTGCCAGCCGGGCAGGTCGAGTCTGCGCAGATCCGCGCCGGACAGGTCGCAGCGCAGCAGCGTGAGCGGGCCGGCCCCCAGCTGCGGGAGGTCGCGCAGCGAGGTGCCGCTCAGATCAAGGTCCTGCAACGCTTCGCTGGTCACACGCTCACATCCCAAAGTCGCCGGAAGGCCCCCAGTCTGCCCGTTTGCCTGCCCGCCCTGAGCCACCCATGGGAAAATGAGACATTGGAGGCTTTGTGGGTAGTTCGGATGAGATCGTCCGTGAGTTTCTGGTTGAGAGCTACGAGAACCTCGACCAGCTCGACCAGGACCTCGTCGCGCTCGAGGACACGCCGGGCTCGCGCGAGCTACTGAGCCGTGTCTTCCGCACGATCCACACCATCAAGGGAACCTGCGGTTTTCTCGAGTTCGGCCGGCTCGAGAGCCTCACCCACGCAGGTGAGAGCCTGCTGTCCGAGCTCCGTGACGGTCTGGCAGACATGGACCAGCCGACGACGGACGTGCTCCTGGTCATGGTCGACACCGTTCGCCAGATCCTCGCCTCGATCGAGACCAGCGGGGTGGAGGGCGACATCGCCGTCGACCCGGTCATCGAGCAGGTCCGCGCGGTCCTGGCCGACCCCCGGACCCCTGGCCTCCCGCAGGTGCAGGGCCCCGACAGGCAAATCGCGGGCGCCCAGATCCCCGACGTACAGATTCCCGACCCGCAGATCCCGTCCGCCAGCCCTGGGAGCCCGCTCGACGGTCCTGGGTCCGTCGCCGCGTCCGACTCCGCGATCCGCGTCGACGTCACCGTTCTGGACGACCTCATGCGCCAGGTCGGTGAGCTCGTGCTTGCGCGCACCCAGATCACCCGCCTTGTGGGCGCCGGGGCCGATACCGACCTGAGACGTGCCTCCCAGCGCCTTTCTCTGATCGCCTCCGAGCTGCGGGACGGGGTCATGGCGGCACGAATGCAGCCCATTGGTCATCTCTGGGCCAAGATGCCCCGAGTTGTTCGCGACCTGGCTGCCGCCTGTGGCACCCAGGTCCATCTCGAGGTGGTCGGCGGCGACACCGAGCTCGACCGCGCCCTGCTTGAGGCGGTCAAGGATCCGCTGATGCACCTGGTGCGCAACGCTGTCGGTCATGGCATCGAGGACCCGCTGATCCGTGTCGGCGCGGGTAAGCCCGCCGGTGGGGTCCTCACCTTGCGCGCATACCACGAGGGCGGGCGGGTGGTTGTCGAGGTGCAGGACGACGGCATGGGCATCGACGTCGACCGCGTTGCCGCTGCGGCCGTCGCCCGCGGTCTGCGCACGCCGGAGCAGGTAGCCGCCCTCGCCGGCAGCGACCTGCTGGAGCTCCTCGTCCTGCCCGGCTTCTCGATGGCCGGCGCCGTCACGAACGTCTCCGGGCGCGGTGTCGGGCTGGACGTCGTCCATACCAGGATCGCGGCGATCGGCGGCACGGTCGAGGTCGAGTCAGCGATCGGTCTGGGGACGATCTGGCGGTTGCGCATCCCGCTGACCCTGGCGGTCATCTCGTCGATCATTGTGGAGACCGCAGGTGAGCGCTACGCGATCCCTGCGGTTAACGTGCTGGAGTTCATTGCGGCCGGCGGCGGGTCCTCCGGAGGCATGATCGAGTACGTGGGCCCGGCCCCGGTACTGCGAGTGCGTGGCGCCCTGCTGCCCCTGGTCGGCTTGCGCGACGTGTTCGGCTTGCCTGGTGGCAAAGGATCCGGCCAGCAGGGCGGCCCCGATCCGGTGACCGTCATCGCTGTCCTTCAGGGGGACACCCAGCGGTTCGGCCTCATCGTCGACCGGGTCCTGGACACCGAGGAGATCGTCGTCAAGCCGATCCCCGCCCGACTGCAAGGTGTCGGTGTCTACGCCGGCGCCACCTTGCTCGGCGATGGCCGCGTCGCCCTGATCCTGGACGTCCAGGGCATCGCCGGCAGGTCGATGGGTGGCACGTGGCTTGAGGCTGAGTCGCAGTCCCGTGACGCGCCGGCGCTTCCCGCAGCGACGGGCGGGCAGGTGCTTGTGGTCGCGCTGGCGCAGCGACGACGCGTCGCCATCCCCCTTGCCGCAGTCACCCGGCTGGAGCGTGTGGGCCGCGAGGCGATCGAGCACGTCGGTGGCCGTGAGGTCATCCAGTATCGCGGTGCCATCGTCCCGCTGGTGCGTCTGGACCGCAGCCTCGAGCCGAGGGTGACCCCCGCAGGCGCAGACTCCCCACTGCAGGACCAGCTGGTAGTCATCTTCACCCGTGGGCCGCGCACCGTCGCCCTCGCGGTCGAGGAGGTCCTGGACATCATGGACGACGACCCCGCCCGGCACGCCGAGGGCGATGGTGGCGTCGTGGTTGACTCAACCGTTCTGAGGGGTCGGGTGACCGAGCTGCTCGACGTGCGCCACGCGGTCCTGCTGGGGGACCCCGGCTTCTATGACGATGATGGTGACGACGCTTCTGATCCCAGGGGTGCCCCGGCGACGTTGCGCGCCGTGGGCGGCCGCAGATGAGCCGCCAGCTGGTGACGTTCACGCTCGCCGGGGCCCATTACGGAATCGACATGCTCCGGGTCCAAGAGGCACTGCGCGGGCCGGCCCGGACCACGATCCCCCTCGCCGGCCCTGGCGTGGCAGGGTTGGTCAACCTGCGCGGCCAGGTGGTTCTGACGATCGATCTGCGCGCTCGGCTCGGCATGGAGGCTCCTGCGGGCGACCTCGAGCAGATGATGGTCGTCGTGCAGGTGGAGGGTCAACCGGTCGGCCTCCTCGTCGATGATGTCGGCGACGTGGTCGACGTGGCCGACCGTGCTCCGCAGGCTCCGCACGCTCCGCAGGCTCCGCAGGCTCCGCCGGACACGCTGGCGACCTCATCGCGTGAGCTGGTGTCAGGGGTCTATCAGCTGCCGGACTACCTCCTGCTTGCCCTCGACCTCGACCGCGCCATCGGCGCGGGCGCCAGCCCCCCCGTGGACATCCAGCACCCGACAAGGAGTACCCCGTGAGCACCCACCCCACATCGGCCGACGTCCGAAAGCCGCGGCATGAGTCAGCCGGCTGGCAGTGGTTCAGGAACCGCCGNCTGGGCACCAAGCTGTTCACCGTCGTCGTGGTNTTCGTCGGCGTGTTCATGCTGGTCTTCGGCTTTGGTGCGTTATCCATGGTTCGTACGACAACCCAGAGCGACCAGGCCGCCGCGATCTCGAACACCGTGCTGACCCCGCTGGAGGACGCCCGGGTGGCACAGATCGTCGGTCAGCTGGACGTACGCCGGCTCGCCATGGCTCCCAAAGCGGCCGCGCGGAACGTCTGGCTGGCAGCGATAGCCTCCACCGATGCTCAGATGCAGCAGGCGATCACGGCGGTCGACACCCACCTGAGCGCCCCGGTGGCGAGCTGGGACATGTTCAAGAGCCTGCAGACGCAGTGGCGCACTCAGCGCGACACCACCCTGATCCCGCTGGCCCGGACTGGCAACACCGCGGCGGTCGATGCCGCGATCGCGGCGGCGCCCCCCGCACTGTCCAGCGAGGCGCGATCGGGGTTGATCTCGACCGCAGCCGGCGTCGTTCAGGCCAGGATCAACGCAGCCACGACGTCGGTCAGCGCCGACACCGTGCGCAACCTGTGGCTGCTCCTGATCGCCTTCGTCCTTGGCGTGCTTCTCGCCGGGATGCTCGCCCGCTCGGTCATCGGGGAGACGACCCGTGCGGTCGGCGGGGTGAGGCGCTCCCTTGACGCGATGGCGGCCGGCGATCTCACGGTGGGCTCCGAGCAGCGCAGCGCTGACGAGGTCGGCGCGGCGGCGCACTCGTTGGCCGTGGCCCAGGGGTCGCTGCGCGCCATGCTGGCCAAGGTCGCCGGGACGGCCGACACGTTGAGGTCTTCTTCGCGTGAGCTGGCGGCCTCGAACGTGAGGATCGCGGAGGGCTCGGAGGAGTCCAGCGCGCAGGCAAGTTCGGTGGCGGCGGCNTCGGAGGAGGTCTCGGCTACTGTGCGGAGCGTGGCCGAGGGCGCCGAGGAGCTGAGTGTGACCATCCGGCAGATCGCGCAGGAACGCCACCGAGGCAGCGATCGTCGCCGAGCAGGGCATGACGTACTCCCAGTCCACGGGCACGACGATCAGCGAGCTCGGGCGAAGCTCGAAGCAGATTGCGAACTTCGTCAAGGTGATCACCTCCATCGCGGAGCAGACGAACCTGCTCGCGCTCAACGCGACGATCGAGGCGGCCCGCGCCGGCGAGGCAGGCAAGGGGTTCGCCGTGGTGGCCGCGGAGGTTAAGGAGCTGGCCCGGGAGTCGGCCCGTACGGCGGAGGACATTGCCGCTCTGATCGACTCGAACCAGACTCAGACGACGTCGGCGGTGGCCACCATCAGCGAGATCTCCGCGATCATTGCCACGATCAACGAACATCAGCGGACCATCGCCAGCGCGATGGAGGAGCAGTCCGCCACCACGAACGAGATCTCGCGGTCGGTGACGCAGGCGGCCAGCGGTTCGGGGGAGATCGCCTCCAACATGGCGGCAGTGGCGTTGGTCGCNGCCGACTCGAGCGATGTGCTGGGGCGGATGGTCGTATCGGTCGACGACCTCGCACAGATGGCGACCCAGCTGCACGAACGGGTTGCCGTCTTCACCTACTGACGCGCCTACCCGCGGCGGGACGCGCCGTGGTGACGGGCTGCCTCCGCCGGCCCGGCCGAGCGCTGGCGCCTTTCGTGATTCTCACGATGCCGGCGGGGAGTTGGCGCTATTCTCGGAGCAAGGTGTTGAGGTGCCCCGTGAGTAGCCGGTGACACCGCTGTGGAGGGTACGTGTCTCGGATCCGGGTGCTGGTCGTTGACGACTCAGTGGTCGCGCGCTCAATCGTCGTGCAGTCCTTGGCAGACGACCCGCAGATCGAGGTCGTCGGCACGGCGGCTAACGGCCGGATCGCGCTGACATTGGTGGGACAGCTGAAACCTGACGTGGTGACCATGGACATGGAGATGCCCGTCATGGACGGTATCGAGACCGTTCGGGCGATGCGTCGACGCGGCGACCGGTGTCGCATCATCATGTTCAGTCTGGTCAGCGCCCACGACGCCAAGAAGACGTTCGCCGCGCTCGCCGCGGGCGCCAACGACTTCGTCACCAAACCCACGAGCTGGGTCACCGGGGGGGTTTCCGCCAGGGGCGTGGCCGAATCGCTGGCACCCAAGATCAAGGCCCTGGTGCCGTATGCACCAGTGAGCTCCCCGCCGCGCCGTGGCGCCGCGGCGCCCGCGCGGCGCAGCACCGACGGGATTCGTCTCGCCCCCTGGCCGCAGCAAGGGGGCGGGAGACCAGCTCGTGCGGTGGTTCTGGGGACATCGATGGGTGGCTCCGACGCTCTGCTTGAAGTGCTCGCCTCCATCGACAGGCTGCCCGTCCCGGTTCTGGTGGTGCAGCACATGCCCCCGATCTTCACGCGTCAGCTGGCAGACTGGCTGAACCGCGCGTGCATGAGCACCGTCCTGGAGTCGGCCGGCGGCGAAGAGCTGGCGCCCGGCCACGTGTACGTGGCGCCGGGCGGTCACCACCTCGAGCTGAAGGCCAGCGCCCGCGGTGCCCGCACGGTTCTTCACCAGGGCACGCCGGTCAACTCCTGCCGGCCGTCGGTCGATACGCTGTTCGGCTCGGCGGCCCGTGTCTTTGGCGCGGATCTGCTCGCTGTCGTGCTGACCGGAATGGGCGCCGACGGGCTCCGGGGCAGTGAGTCCGTGATCGCTGCGGGGGGCAGGGTGTTCGTCCAGGACGAGGCCTCGAGCCTGGTGTGGGGCATGCCCGGGGCGGTGGCCAGGGCCGGTTTCGCCAACCAGGTGCTGCCCCTGGAGAAGATCGGCGCCGCCGTCGTGGCAGCAGTCACTCGCTCGAGCCGTGACCTGCCCCCTTCGGCAGGCGGCTCGTGAGCATCTCTGCCGGCACGTTCTCCTTCGTCGCCGACCTCGTGCGCCGATGCAGCGCCATCGAGCTGACGGAAGGCAAGGAGTACCTGGTGGAGAGCCGCCTGCTGCCGCTCGTGCGCCAAGCCGACCTGGCGGGGGTCGACGAGTACGTGGACACCCTGCGCAGGGTCCCGCACTGCGCCGAGCACGATCGGGTCGTGGACGCCCTCACCACGAACGAGACCTCGTGGTTTCGTGACTTCACTCCTTTCCAGGCTCTCACCGGGCACGTTGTCCCGACTCTCCTGGCAGGCCGGCCGAACGCGACGTCGCTGCGCGTCTGGTCGGGGGCCTGCTCCAGCGGCCAGGAGCCGTACAGCATCGCGATGGCGTGCCAGCAGGTCGTTCCTGACCTCAGCGTCGATATCACCGCGACGGACATCTCCGCCGAGATGCTGGCTCGAGGGAGGGCTGGCCGGTACAGCCAGGTCGAGATGAATCGCGGCCTTCCGGCCGGGATGCTGGTGGAGCACTTCGCGCGGGCGGGAACGCAATGGGAGCTCAGTGAGCAGATCCGCCGGAGAGTCACCTTCTCCCAGCACAACCTGCTCGACCCGCCCCCTTCGGCGGGGCCCTTCGACATCATCTTCCTGCGCAATGTGCTCATCTACTTTGACCTTAGGACCAGGGCGGACGTGCTGCGCCGGGTGCGCAGCGTCCTGATGCCCGGTGGCTTTCTGCTGCTGGGCGCCACGGAATCAACCATCGGGATCGAGGACACGTGGGAACATCTGGCGATCGGACNTGGCTTCGTCTACCAGGTCAACCCGTCGGGCGCGCTATGAGAGCCTTGGTCATTGACGACTCCACCACGATGCGGGCAATCGTGTCCGAGATGCTGGGTGGGCTCGGCTTCGACACGGCCCAGGCAGGTGACGGCCGCGAGGCGCTCGACCTGCTCGAGTCGGGGCAGCGGTTCGACCTGGCCTGCATCGACTGGAACATGCCGGTGATGGACGGGCTGGAGTTCGTCGCGGCCGTGCGCGCCCGGCGACAGTGGCCCGATCTGACGTTGATGATGGTGACCACCGAGGGTGAACGGGGCCAGATCGTGCGGGCACTGGCGGCCGGGGCACACGAGTACGTGATCAAGCCGTTCACTTCAGATGCGATTGCCTCCAAGCTCGTGTTGCTCGGGCTTCTACCAGTCGGGGAGCGGCGATGAGCCCGCTGGGCGCCGTTGGCGCTCAACAGGTTGCGCAGATCGCAGAGGAGTTCTTCGCGGCCATGATCGACCGCGAGCCGGGGCTTCTGACGCCTTGGAGCCAAGGCCCGATAACGGTGGCCGACCCGCTGCATGCCTGGGTGGGTCTGGGCACTGTGCCCGCCAGCCGGGTGCAGCTGACCACCGGCGCCGACACCGCTGGCGCCCTGACGCGAGCGTTGTTGAGCATGGGTGAGGCTGAGCCGGTTGCCGATGACAACGTCGTGGATGCTCTCGGCGAGATCGCGAACGTGCTCGGCGGAAACGTCAAGGCGCTGCTGGCCGAACATGTGGGGATCACGCTGCCGGAGGTGAGCCGGCAGGTGCCACCAGGCAGCGGCCGCGTTGGCGCGGGCGAGGCGCTGTTCGCCTGGCGCGGGCGCCCACTGGTCATCTCGCTGTATACCATCTGAGCAATGAGCCCAGTACTTGACTGCACCAGTGAGGACGGCCTCGCCCTGGGCATCGCCGCCGCGGCCGAGGCCGTCCGTGGTGGCGAGGTGGTGGTGCTGCCTACCGACACGGTCTATGGCGTGGGCGTCGACGCCTTCTCCTCCGAAGGCGTGGTCGCGGTGCTGGCGCTCAAGGGTCGCAGCCGTGAGATGCCCCTGCCGGTCCTGGTCCCGAACCCACAGACTGTGGACGGGCTGGCCACAGACGTCCCCGCCTACGCGCGCGACCTCATCGCGGCCTTCTGGCCCGGGCCGTTGACGCTGGTTCTGCACGCGCAGTCTTCTCTGATGTGGGATCTGGGAGACACCAACGGCACCGTGGCACTTCGGATGCCCCGCAACGACGTGACGCTCGCCTTGTTGTCCGAGGTCGGTCCGATGGCCGTCACCAGTGCCAACATCTCTGGTCAGCCGCCAGCCATGACCATCCTCGATGCCGCCGCCCAGCTCGGCCCGGCCGTGCGGGTCTACCTGGACGCGGGGCCTTCTGCAGGCAGCCAGGCCTCCACGATCCTGGACTGCACCCATCAGGCGCCGNTGATTCTGCGTGCCGGCGCCGTCTCGCCGGAATCAATCCAGCAGGTCCTGGGCGATGTCGAGCTGGGGAGCTAGGCGCCCCGGATCGGGGCGGCCGATTTCGTTGTTCTCGATGTTCTGAATCGGCCGGGGCCATATTCTCAGAGCAGGTATCAACATGCCTAGAAAGTGGCGGCCCGTCGCCCACGTGTGGAGGACATGTGTCTCGGATCAGGGTTCTGGTGGTGGATGACTCGGCGATTGCGCGCAGGATCACGCGGGAGTCGCTGGCGGGTGACCCGCAGATCGAGGTGGTGGGCACGGCAGCCAATGGCCGGATCGCGCTGACGATGGTCAAGGAGCTGGCGCCCGACGTGGTGACGATGGACATGGAGATGCCCGTCATGGACGGCATCGAGACGGTCCGGGCGATGCGGCGCCGGGGCGACCGCTGCCGCATCATCATGTTCACCACTGTCAGCGTCCGGGATGCGAAGAAGACCTTCGCCGCCCTCGCTGCTGGTGCAAACGACTTCGTCACCAAGCCCTCGGCCATGATCGTTGCGGGTGCATCAGCGGTGGGGGGCGCTGAGTCGCTGGTACCTAAGATCAAGGCCCTCATGCCGTTCGACGAAGCCGGTGCCGTGTCCCGGGCCGGCGATCGGGCCCTCAAGGGGCGCAGCGCCGATCAGGTACGCCTCGCCGCCCGCCCGCAAGGGCCTACCCGACAGGTGCGGGCCGTCGTCATTGGCGCGTCGATGGGTGGCTCGGAGGCCTTGCTGCACGTTCTGAGGTCCATCAAGAGGCTGCCTGTGCCGGTGGTGCTGGTACAGCACATGGGCGCGGTGTTCACGCGGCAGTTTGCGGAGTGGCTGGACCGGCTGTGTGCGAGCACCGTCGCGGAGGCAGTGGCGGGAGGGGAACTGCTGGCGGGACACGTATACGTTGCTCCGGGTGGTCACCACCTTGAGGTTCGCGCCACCGGGCGGGGGGTGCGCACGGTTCTGCATCAGGGTCCGCTGGTCAACTCCAGTCGGCCCTCGGTCGACACGCTCTTCAACTCTGCGGTGGAAGTCTACGGCGGGGACCTGCTGGCGGTCGTGCTGACCGGCATGGGCTCCGACGGGCTGGCCGGCGCCGGCGCCGTGATCGGGGCGGGGGGCGCCGTCATGGTGCAGGACGAGGCTTCCAGCCTGGTGTGGGGCATGCCCGGCGCGGTGGCCAGGGCCGGCCTGGCACATCAGGTGCTGCCCCTGGATGAGATAGGGGACGCCATCGTGGCCGAAGTCCAACGCTCCACCCGCGACTCTGAGTCCTCTGCCCAGGGCGCTTGAGCGTCCTGGCTCTGTGGGCGGTGGCTGGAAGGCCGCTGGTTATCTAACCGGACACCCCTGGCTGCGCCCCTGTTATCGAACGCCCCTGGCAGTCGGCGTCCTGAGTTGATGGCGAGCTGCTGGACGCCACCGTGCTGGACGTGCCACCGGGCAAGGCCGTCGGCGTTGGAGCCGTCGGGAGCATTGACATCTCTGGGCAAACGCCGGTCGCGCTGATGAGGCCCCAAGGGTGCGCTCGTGTGCGCGTGATGCTCTTGGCCTCAGCTATGGGCGCGCGGATGCGGGCGTCGGCGGTGGATGGCGTGTTGCTGCTCCTCACCCAGGCTGGTCAATCGACGCGGCCCAGCCGCAGCGCGACCCGCGCGTCGGCTCCACGCCCCCCTACGGGGCCCGGGGGCAGGCACCCCTTAGAGTTGTGCGCGCCACCTGCGCATCCCACGTCACGTTCGTCATCACTGCTCTCGGGAGCCTCATGTCCAAGGACCAGACCTTTTTCGGCGCCGACTTCGGTGAGCTGAGCAGCCAGGATCCGGAGATCGCCGGTGTTCTCCTGTCCGAGCTCGAACGACTGCGCGGGGGCCTTCAGCTCATCGCCAGCGAGAACCTCACCAGCCCGGCGGTGCTGGCCGCCCTCGGCTCCACCTTGTCCAACAAGTACGCCGAGGGCTACCCCGGGCGCCGTTACTACGGTGGCTGCTCCGAGGTCGACAAGGCAGAGTCGATCGGTATCGAGCGTGCCAAGGCCCTGTTCGGCGCTGACCACGCCAACCTCCAGCCGCATTCGGGAGCCAACGCGAACCTGGCTGTCTACGGCGCCTTCTGCCAGCCGGGCGACACCGTGCTGGCGATGTCGCTGCCGCACGGTGGTCACCTGACCCACGGCTCGAAGGTCTCCTTCAGCGGCAAGTGGTTCAACGCTGTTCACTACGGCGTGGACAAGGACAGCGAGGACATCGACTACGCCCAGGTGGGCGAGCTGGCGCGCAAGCACCGGCCCAAGCTCATCTGTGCCGGCGGCTCGGCCATCCCGCGGCTCATTGACTTCGAGTTCTTCCGCAACCTCGCCGACGAAGTCGGCGCGATCTTCTGGGTCGACGCCGCGCACTTCATCGGGTTGGTCGCCGGCAAGGCCATCCCGAGCCCGGTCCCGTATGCCGATGTGGTCACCTTCACCACGCACAAGGTGCTGCGGGGGCCGCGCGGCGGGATGCTGGTCTGCAAGGCCGAGCATGCTGCCAAGCTGGACAAGGCAGTCTTCCCGATGATGCAGGGCGGCCCGCTGATGCACTGCATCGCAGCCAAGGCGGTCAACCTGCACGAGTGCGCCCAGCCCGCCTACCAGGTCTATGCCAGGGCGGTCATCGACAATGCCCAGCAGCTGGCAGCCTCACTGGGGGAGCGGGGCCTGCGGCCGATCACCGGAGGCACCGATACCCACCTGTCACTGCATGACCTGCAGGGGATCGGGGTAACCGGCAAGGACGCCGAGGCTCGCGCCGACGCGGCCGGCATTGTGTTGAACAAGAACGCCATCCCCTTCGACCCGCAGCCGCCGAACACGGCTTCAGGGATCCGCGTCGGCACCCCCGCCGTGACCACCCAGGGCATGGGAACCGCTGAGATGGNGGTCATCGCCGACCTCATCCATCAGGCCGTGACCCAGACCGACGGCGACCCTGACCATCCCCAGTCCAAGCAGATTCGCGCGCAGGTGAACGACCTCGTTGACCGCTTCCCGGCATACCCTCGTTCGAGCAGCTAATTCACCGGCTGCGTCGTATTCGAGCTAGGCGCTGACCCATGCGGGAGTACCTCCTGGTTTTTGCGGTGGCTGCGGTGGTCACCTATGCGGCCACGCCGTTCGTGAGGTGGCTCGCGTTTGCCAGCGGGGCGATCACGGCGGTGCGCGACCGCGACATCCACACCCACCCGATCCCGCGCCTTGGCGGGTTGGCGATGCTGCTCGGTTTCATCGCCGCGTTGTTGGTGGCCAGCCGGCTGCCCTACCTGTCCCAGATCTTCGCGGGCAGTGAAATGGCAGGGGTGCTGATCGGCGCCGTCATCGTGTGTGCCGTTGGGGTGCTGGACGACATCCGGGAGCTGGACTGGCTGACAAAGCTGGCGGGACAGATGATCGCGGCCGGCGTCATGGCGTTCACGGGCGTTCAGCTCCTGTCGCTGCCGCTGTTCGGGGTGACCGTCCTGCCCGCGCCGGTCCTGGTGACGCTGACAATCTTCGTCGTCATCATCTCGACGAACGCGGTGAACTTCATCGACGGCCTGGACGGACTGGCGGCCGGGGTGGTCGCCATTGCCGCGCTGGCGTTCTTCAGCTACTCCTACCTGTTGTCTCGTACCTACGACCCGCCGAACGTCTTCTCCTCGGCCACGTTCATCACCGCCGCGCTGGTCGGCATCTGCGTCGGTTTCCTGCCGCACAACTTCCACCCCGCCCGGCTCTTCATGGGCGACTCGGGATCCCTGATGCTCGGGCTCCTGCTGGCCGCGGCGACGATCTCGATGACCGGCAACATCGACCCCAGCGCACAGGTTGGCGGCAACCCCAACGTCGCGATCCTGCTGCCGATTGTTCTTCCGCTGGCAATCCTGTCGGTGCCGCTCCTTGACGTCGTGCTCGCGGTGGTCCGTCGCACCCGTGCGGGACGCCGCCCCTGGCACCCGGACGCCGAGCACCTGCATCACCGGATGCTGCGGCTGGGCCACACCCACGTGCAGGCGGTCTTGGTGCTCTACCTGTGGGCTGCCGTGGTCGCCCTTGGCGTCGTGTCCTTCGCGTTCGTCAACGGGTGGCTGCCGATCGTGGTCATCGTCCTTGTTGTCCTGGCTGCGGCCGCCCTGACGCTGTGGCTACCCAAGTGGATGCCCCACGGACGCTTGTGATACCTTTCACAAGCGCTCAGGGATCGTTTCCAGGCCACTGAAGCCACTGTCGACCCACATCGTCAGACCACGACACCATGACCAGGCGAGGACGCTCAGCCATGACGCAGGCGCACGCATCGGGACCAGCGCCGGTTCCCCCCTTCGCTGCGATGCTGTCCGCCACGGTGATTCCGATGGCGGTCGCGGCGCCGGTCATCGTGGCCGTGTTCTGGATCACCAGAGGGACCCGTGGGGGCCTGGCTGCACTGCTGGGTGTGGTCATCGCGGTGACCTTCTTCGCCAGCGGTCTGTACGTGATGGGCAAGGTGACCAACGCCAACCCCTTGTCCGTGCTGGCCGGAGCATTGGCCGTCTACCTCGGGCAGATCATCTTCCTCGGCGTGGTGATTCTCACTCTCTCGGGTGTCCACTGGCTGGACGGCACGGCTTTTGGGCTCTCCATCCTGGCGGTGGCCCTGCTCTGGCAGGTGTGCCAGGTCGTGGCCTTCATGAGGCTGCGCCAGCCGGTGTACGACCCACCAGCTGCGCACCCGGTTGAGGTCCCAGCCCACGAGCCTGCGCCGCGGCGGCACGGGTGAGCAGTAGCGATGGAGGATCCCATGGACCAGCGCGCGCAACCGCCGGCAGATTCGGGCGGGTTGCCAGACCCGGACGCGGGACACCCGCGGCTCGAAGAGGCACACATGTGGAACGTGGTGTCATATCTCATCTCGGGTCCGGTGATGTTCGGCGGGATCGGGTGGGCACTAGATCACTGGCTCGGCACTGCCTTCTTTGTCCCGGTCGGGATCCTCACCGGGATGTTCGTGTCGCTGTATCTGGTCTGGGTCCGGTACGGTACGCAGCAGTGACGTCCGCTGGTCGCACTGGAGTCAAGCGCGCGGTGCCCGGGGATGAACCGGTTTCCGCAGGCCCGACGGCCTCCCGAACCGGTTCGCTGCACACGATCGAGGAGACCCTTTGAGCCTGAACGTGCTGGTAAGCCTGGCCACCGCCGGTGGTGGTTACCAGACCCCGACCTCCGCGGAGTTCTACCAGCCGCTGTGGTTCGACGGTCCCTTTGCGATAACCCGACCCGCGGTGGTGCTGCTGCTGTCGGTGGGCTTGATCTCGTGGTGGCTGATCGCCTCCACGAGACGAACCGCGATCGTCCCGAGCAAGGGACAGTGGGTCACCGAGAGCCTCTACGGGTTCATCCGCAACGGTGTTGCCCGCGACATCATCGGGAGCAAGGACTTTCTGCGCTTCGTGCCGCTGCTGTTCTCGATGTTTGTGCTGATCCTGGTCAACAACATCTTCGGTGTCATCCCGCCGATCCAGTACCCGACGATGAGCCGGATTGGCATCCCGATCGCCCTGACCCTGGTCGTCTACGTCACCTACCACTACATCGGCATCAAACGGGTGGGCGTGGGCGAGTACTTCAAGCACCTGGTGCCGGCTGGTCTGCCCGGCTGGATCGTGCCGCTCATCTTTGTCCTCGAGGTCATCACCTTCTTCATCACGCGCCCGCTGACCCTGGCACTGCGGCTCTTCGGCAACATGTTTGCCGGCCACCTGCTGCTGCTGCTGTTCATCACCGGCGGCCAGTACATGATCATCAACGGCGGCATCGGTCTGAAGGTCGCTGGCGCAGGCTCGTACGTGATGGCTTTCGTGCTGACGATCTTCGAGATTCTGATCGAGTTTCTGCAGGCATACATCTTCACCCTGCTTGCAGCCACCTACATCGCCGGCTCCCTGGTCGACGAGCACTGAGAGTTAGACGAAAACCTGCACACCCAGATGTACTCAACCATTGACTTCCGCGCGGTGACGTGCCGTGCGGGGCACCAAGAACGAAAGAGGATCACATCGTGACCGGAAACATCGCCATCCTCGGGTACGGCCTGTCCGCTATCGGACCCGGCGTCGGCATCGGCCTGATCTTTGCCGCCTACATCAACGGTGTCGCCCGTCAGCCCGAGGCCCGCGGCATGCTGCAGTCGATCGCCATCTTGGGCTTCGCCCTCGCCGAGGCGCTGGCCATCTTCGGTCTGGTGCTCGCCTTCGTCTTCAAGTAACACCACCTGCCGGCTCGTCGGCACACAGCCAGCACACATGGCAACAGCAATTTTGGCACTCAGCACTAGGAGATTCCCGTGCAGTTATTCGCCGCGACGCACGTCGCAGCTTTGGTGACCGCCGGCGAGGCCAACCAGCTCCCCGTCCTGCCCCACATGGGCGAGCTGATCTTCGGCTTCATCGCGATCGCCATTCTGTATTACGTCGTGCAGAGATGGGTCGTACCCAACCTGGAGAAGACGTACGCCGACCGCACCGCGGCCATCGAGGGCGGCATGCACCAGGCGCAGGAGGCTCAGCAGCAGGCCCAGGCCGCTCTTGAGCAGTACAACGCCCAGCTTGCCGAGGCTCGCGTCGAGGCTAGCCGCATCCGCGGCGAGGCTCAGGAACAGGGAGCGGCGATCATCGCCGAGTTCCGTGTCCAGGCTCAGGCCGAGGCAAACCGCATTGCCGAAGCGGCGCACAAGCAGATCGAGGCGGAGCGGGCGCAGGCCGTGGTCTCCCTGCGTAGTGAGGTAGGTCGTCTCTCGACCGAGCTGGCCAGCCGCATCGTGGGTGAGTCATTGCACGATGAGGCTCGTCGCAGCGGCATCGTGGATCGCTTCCTCGCCGAGCTCGAGATGGGCGCAGTCCGGCCCGAGACGGTCGGGCAGGACGCCTGATGCAGGGTTCTTCGCGTGGTGCGCTCGCGGCGGGGCGGGACGCCTTTGCCGCGGCACTCGTGACCGGAGCCGACGTGTCAGTACTGGCCGAAGACCTGTTCGCCGTCACGGCCGCGCTTGACTCCAGTGCCTCCTTGCGTCGGGCGCTGGTCGACCCCTCCCGCGACGCAAGCGCCAAACGTTCTCTGGTCGAGAGCCTTTTCGGGCCCAAGATCAGTGCAGCGGCAACGACCGTCATGAACGTCCTGGTCTCCTCGCGCTGGTCCGATGACCAGGACCTCGGTGATGCCGCCGAGTCCTTGGCCGTTGAGGCTGTCGTGGCCGGCGCCGAACTGGGCGGCCGCCTGGACGCTCTGGAGGATGACCTGTTCCGCTTTGGACGCGTCGTCGCAGCGGACTCGGGTCTGCGTGACGCCTTGTCTGCTCATGGTGGGGACGAGCACGCCAAGGAAGCCTTGGTTGAGGCACTGCTTGAGGGCAAGGCTTCGCCCGAGGCCATCAGGCTTGTTCGTCGCGCCGCGGTCGCCCCGAGGGGCCGGCGTTTCGGGCGGGTTCTGGAGACCTATCTGGCCATTGCGGCGATGCGCCGCGAACAGCTGGCCGCCACGGTCACCGCTGCCTTTCCCCTGGATGACCAGCAGGTTGCACGCCTGAGCGCGGCTCTGTCACGCATCTACAACAGGGCCGTTCAGGTCACCGTGGTGCTCGACCCCACGGTCGTCGGCGGCATTCGGGTGCAGGTCGGCGACGAGGTTGTCGATGGCACGATCCTGCGCCGGCTGCAGGAGGCCGAACGGGCGTTGGGCATGTAGGCGGCGCCGACCCGAAAGCGCAACGCTTTACCAAAAAGACCATTGCCAGAAACTGAATCCACGCACAATCAAGACACACGGCTTCGGCCCGGACTGAATTCGGGCCGCAAACGAGGAGAGAGACACTGATGGCGGAGCTCACGATCCGTCCGGAGGAGATCCGGGACGCGCTGGACAACTTTGTTCAGTCTTACGAGCCCGGCGCGGCCTCGCGCGAAGAGGTCGGCCGAGTGATCGACGCCGGTGACGGCATTGCGCACGTTGAGGGACTGCCCTCGGCGATGACCAACGAGCTGTTGAAGTTCTCCGACGGCACCCTGGGCCTGGCGCTCAACCTTGAGGCCCACCAGATCGGTGTTGTCGTTCTCGGTGACTTCTCCGGGGTCGAGGAAGGCCAGGAGGTCAAGCGCACAGGTGAGGTCCTGTCCGTTCCCGTTGGTGACAACTTCCTGGGCCGGGTAGTCAACCCGCTCGGTGCGCCCATCGACGGGCTGGGCGAGATCGTCGCCGAGAGTCGCCGCGCTCTGGAGCTGCAGGCGCCGGGTGTGATGGACCGCAAGTCGGTCGACGAGCCGCTGCAGACCGGGATCAAGGCGATCGACTCGATGATCCCCATCGGTCGCGGACAGCGCGAGCTCATCATCGGTGACCGTCAGACCGGCAAGACCACGGTTGCGGTCGACACGATCATCAACCAAAAGGCCAACTGGGAGACCGGCGACCCTGCCCAGCAGGTTCGCTGCATCTATGTCGGTATCGGCCAGAAGGGCTCGACCATCGCCGCCGTGCGCGGCGTCCTGGAAGAGGCCGGCGCGCTGGACTACACCACGATCGTCGCAGCCCCGGCCTCAGACGCCGCAGGCTTCAAGTACCTCGCCGCCTACACCGGCTCCGCAATCGGCCAGCACTGGATGTACGCCGGCAAGCACGTCCTGATCGTCTTCGACGACCTGTCCAAGCAGGCTGAGGCCTACCGCGCCGTATCCCTGCTGCTGCGCCGGCCGCCGGGCCGCGAGGCCTACCCCGGCGACGTCTTCTACCTGCATAGTCGGCTGCTGGAGCGTTGCGCCAAGCTGTCCGATGCCAAGGGCGGCGGTTCGATGACCGGCCTGCCGATCATCGAGACCAAGGCCGGTGACGTCTCGGCCTACATTCCCACCAACGTCATCTCGATCACCGACGGTCAGATCTACCTGCAGTCCGACCTGTTCAACGCCAACGTGCGTCCCGCCATCGACGTGGGTGTCTCGGTCTCGCGGGTCGGCGGTGCCGCGCAGATCAAGGCGATGAAGTCCGTGGCCGGCAGGCTCAAGCTGGACCTGGCGCAGTTCCGTGCCATGGAGGCGTTCGCCATGTTCGCCTCCGACCTGGACCCGGCATCGCGCGCCCAGCTTGCCAAGGGGGCGCGCCTCATCGAGCTGCTCAAGCAGAAGCAGGCATCTCCGATGCCGGTCGAGGAGCAGGTCGTGGTCATCTGGGCCGGCACCACCGGTCAGATGGACGACATCGCGGTCACCGACATCAAGTCCTTCGAGGCGCAGTTCCTGGATCACCTGCGTCGCGAGAAGGCCGGTCTGCTGTTGGCCATCCGGGAGTCCAAGAAGTTCGACGACGACACCCAGGCCGGGGTGCAGGAAGCGATCGACGCGTTCAAGAAGCAGTTCCTGGCCGGCGGTAAGGACTCTGTTCCGGTCGGACACGAGCCGGAGGCTGTGCCCCTGCCCGAGGACGAGGTCGAGCAGGTCAAGATCGTCAAGCAGAAGCGCTGAAGCTGGCCGGTGGTCACCTTCTGATCACCCGGCCAGCGGCTCACCGACGGTGAGCACACGTCATACCGGATCGAACTCTATTAGGAGAGGCGGGAACACATGGGAGCGCAGATGCGGGTATACCGCCAGCGCATCCGGTCCGTCCAGGCGACCAAGAAGATCACCCGCGCGATGGAGCT
>JGI24140J50213_10000259_pt1 | contig 24933 bp, 22 predicted proteins | sample BarGraIncu00222A_FD_50213 | JGI IMG/M metagenome (IMG submission 50213)
GTGCTCGCGGACATGGGCGTGGACGCGCCCGAGGTCGCCTCGATCGTCTGCGTCGGCCCGGAGCGGGAGACGGTGGCTACCGGGATCAGGTGGGTACGCGAGGACCCGCCGTACTCCGGCCCGCTGGCCGCGGTGGCGGCCGGCGTGGCTGCGGGGGACGCCTCGATCGTCGTGCTCCTCGGCGCCGACATGCCGCAGGTGGGTGCCGCGGTGGCCGGGCTCGTCGGCGCAGTGGGCGCCGGCAACGGTGCCGTGCTCGTCGATGCGGACGGGTGGCCGCAGGTGCTGGCCTCGGCATGGCGGCGCACGGTGCTGACCGAGCGGCTGGCCGGGTTCGGCCCGCTCGAGGGGCGCCCGCTGCGGCTGCTGCTCGACGGCGCGTCCCTCGTACCCGTACCGGACGTGTGGGGCGCCGCCCGCGACATCGACAACCCCGGCGACCTCTGAGCCGCCCAGACGCGCGGTCTGCCAGCGATGATCATGGGCAGACGGCCCACGTGGATCAAGGAAGTGGGCTACCTGCCCATGATCAACGCGACGTGGTGGGCGGTGAAGGGGCCCAGGTCGGGGGGCGGCGCTCGACGAAGGCAGCCATCCCCTCCGCCGCCTCGGCGCTGCCGAACAGCGTGGCCGAGAGCTCGGAGGTCCACGCGAAGGCGGCGTCGCGGTCCATCGCGGGTACCCGGCGGAGCAACGCCTTGGTGGCGGCCACGGCCTGCGGGCCGCCGAGCCGGAGCTGGTCCACCCAGCCGGCCACTGTGGCATCCAGCGCGTCGGCCTCGACGACTGCGGTCAGCAGGCCGGCCCGCAGGACCCGCTCGGCGAAGACCCGTTCGCCGGTCAGCATCAGCTCGGCGGCCTCGCGCGGCGGCATGACCCGCAGGCATACGACGGAGATGACCGCTGGAGCCACGCCCACCCGTACCTCGGAGAAGGCGAAGCGGGCGTTCTCGACGGCGACGGCCAGGTCGCAGGCGGCCACCAGCCCGTTCCCGCCACCTGCGACGTGGCCCTGCACGCGGGCGATGGTCGGTTTCGGATGGTCGAGCAGCGTCTCCAGCACCTCGACCAGCAGCGCGGGACCGCTGCCGGAGAACGCACCAGCGTCGGAGCCGCCGGCCGCGCGCAGGTCGGCCCCGGCGCAGAAGGTGTTCCCGGTGGCCGCGAGCACCACGACTCGTACGGAGTCGTCGGCAGCCGCCTGCTGCAGACCGGCAAGCAGCGGCGGGAGCGACTCGGGGGAGAGGACGTTGCGCGCGTCTGGGCGGTCGAGGGTCACGGTGGCCACGCCGTCGGCGACCGCGTAGCGCACGGCCGGCGTCATCGCTTGCCCATCCCTTCCAGCATGGCCAGCACGCGGAGCATCACCTCGTCGGCGCCGCCGCCGATGGATGTGAGCCGCGTGTCGCGGTAGTACCGCGCCGTCCAGTGCTCCTCCATGTACCCCATCCCACCGTGGTACTGCAGGCAGGTGTCGGCCACCTCCCGTACCAGCCGCCCGGTCTTGAGCTTGGCGACCGTCGCGAACCGGGTGACGTCCTGCCCGTCGACGTAAGCCTCCGCCGCGGAGTAGCAGTAGTGCTTCAGCAGGTCGAGCTCGGCGAACAGCTCAGCCAGCTTGTACTGCAGATACTGGTTGGCCAGCAACGGTTTCCCGAACGCCTCGCGCTGCTGGAGGTAGTCGACGGTTCGGCGGAGCGCGCGCTCCATCCCGGCCAGGCTCATGTAGCAGGCGATCAGCCGCTCGTCCTGGAACTGGGCCATCTGCTGCTGGAACCCGCGCCCGATCCCGCCGATGGTGTTGTCGACGGGTACCCGGCAGTCGTCGAAGACGAGCTCGGCGGTGTCCGACGAGCGGTTGCCGAGCTTGTCGAGCTTGCGGGACACCGAGAACCCCGGGGTGTCCGTCGGGAACACGATCATCGACATGCCCTGGTAGCCGCCCTCGTCCGAGGTGCGGGCCAGCAGGCACAGCCAGTCCGCCTGGACACCGCTGGTGATCCACATCTTGCGACCGTTGACGACCCACTCGTCCCCGTCGCGCACCGCCTTCGTACGGATGCCGGCGACGTCGGACCCGGCGCCCGGCTCGGAGACCGCGACGGCGCAGACGTGCTCGCCCGCGATCGCCGGAGCGAGGTAGCGCCGCTTGAGCTCGTCCGAACCGAAGCGGGACAGCGCCGGCGTCGCCATGCAGGCCTGGACGGCCACGGCCATGGGCACGCCGCCGGCCTCGCACCGGCCGAGCTCCTCGCCGAGCACGAGGGTGTACGAGTGGTCGACGCCGCCGCCGCCGTAGGCCGGGTCGTACTCGAGCCCGAGCAGCCCGAGGCGGCCCAGCTTGGGGAACAGCTCGTGCGCCGGGAACATCCCGGCGGCCTCCCAGGCATCGACGTGCGGGTTGATCTCCCGGTCGACCACCTGCCGCACGACCTGGCGCAGCTGGTCGTGCTCCTCGGTGAACTTCATCCTGCGGCTCCTTCTCGGTGCGGCCAGGCGGTAAGGCCGATCGCCCTCGCCCACAGGCGCGACAGCGTCGCGACGACCTGCTCCACGTCGTACGCGGACTCGTGCGCGTGCCAGCGACGGGCGAACGACTCGACCATGCCGACCAGTGCGGGGCCGGCGATGTCGGGGTCCAGCGCGGGATCGGCGAGGCCCTCGACCTGGAACTTGCGCAGCGTCCCCGTGGCCTTCTCGACGAACCCGGCCCGCAGCCCGTCGAGGATCTCCCGGAACCCGTCGTCGGCGGTCGCCGCCTGCTCCACGACCTCGAGCATCCGGGCGTGGGTCGCGTAGACGCGCAGGTACCGGCGGTTGCCCTCGGCGATGCGGGCGACCGGATCCGTACGCAGATCGTCCGGCACCCGTACTGCTGCGAACACCTCGTCGGTGACGGTCGCGCAGACCGCGCGCAGGACGGCTTCCTTCGACTCGAAGTACGTGTAGACCGTCCCGTGGCTGACTCCGGCCGCGTCCGTCAGGTCCGACATGCGCGTGTCGTCGAAGCCGCGCTGCTCGAAGACCTCGCGGGCGGAGCGGAGCAGGCGCTCGCGGGTGCGCCGGCCGCGCTCGGTGAGCGGCTCGGTGGTCATGGCGCGCCGTCCACCGGTTGCCCAACCTCCGGTTGCCCGACGAGGGCGACGGGCAGGTCGACGACCTTGGCCCGCAGGTACTCGCCGAGCCCCTTGCCCTGCGGGTCGATGCTGGTGCTGTCGGCGACGCCGCGGCCGAGCAGCCCGACGACGACCACGTTGACCGCCAGCAGGTTGGGCAACCGGTGCACGGTCACCGGGAGGTGACGCGTCTCGGGCAGCAGCAGGTGGACCCGTCCGGCGGTGAGGAAGCCTTCGAGCCACGCGTATGCGCCGTCGTCCTTGGCCCAGACGCCGATGTTGGCGGTGCCCCCCTTGTCGCCCGACCGGGCGCCGAACAGCCAGCCGAGCGGCCCCCTCACCGTCTCACCCGCCTGCCCCACCTCCGCCGCTTGGCTGAAACGGACGCCGGTTGGCTCACCTGCGGGCCAACCCGCGTCCGTTTCAGCCAAGTCGGCGGCCGCTGCCAGGTCGGCGCGGGCGGGCGGCGCGAGTCGCGGCACGGGGACGACCTCGCGGCCGTCGACGACGACGCGCTGCGTCACCAGCTCGGCGGGTACGAGGGCCGGCCAGTAGACGCCGTACGGTGCCGGTTCGGACGGCGGTGCCGACAGGTACAGCCCGGGCACGGAGGCGAGGGCGAGCTCGACCGCGGGCGCGGTGAACGCCTTGCCCAGCTTGGCCGGGTCGCGGTCCTTGACGGTGATGCGCAGCTCGGCCTGGGCGGCGTACTCGCCGTCCGGGTCGCTCGCGCCGCCCCGCCCGAGCAGCTGTACGTCGACCGCGTCGAAGCCGTCGCGCCCGCCGGGAACGGCGGCCCAGAGCTGCCGCTCGACGAGGGCGGCCTTCGCCTGCAGGTCGAGCCCCGTGAGCACGAGCGACATCTCGTTGCGGAAGCCGCCGAGGGCGTTGAGCGCCACCTTGATGCCGGCCGGCGGGGCCGTGCCACGCACCCCCGAGACGCCGACCCGGTCGGGGCCGAGCTGGGTCAGCTCGATGCTGTCGAAGCGGGCCGTCACGTCGGGGTTCGCGTACGCGGGGGAGCCGATCTCGTACAGCAGCTGGGCGGTGACCGTACCGATCGAGACCAGCCCGCCGGTGCCCTCGTGCTTGGTGATGACCGACGAGCCGTCGGCCGCGACCTCGGCGATGGGGAAGGCGACGTGGTCGATCCCGGGCACCTCGTCGAAGAACGCGTAGTTGCCGCCGGTGGCCTGCGCGCCGCACTCGATCACGTGGCCGGCGACGACTGCCCCCGCCAGCCGGTCGAGGTCGGCAGGTGCCCAGCCGTGCCACCAGGCAGCCGGGCCGACGACCAGCGAGGCGTCGGTGACCCGGCCGGTGACCACGACGTCGGCACCGGCCGCCAGCGCCGTCGCGATGCCGAACCCGCCGAGGTAGGCGTTGGCCGTGAGCGCCGGCATCCCGAGCGCCTCGAACGGCTCACCCGTGTCCAGGTTGTCGAGGCGGTGCCCCGCCTCTGCGAGCTCGCCGAGCCGCGGCACGAGGTCATCGCCATCGACGAACGCGACGCTCGGCTTCAGGCCGAGCCGTGCGGCCACCTCGGCGACGGCCGACGCGCAGCCGGCCGGGTCGAGGCCGCCCGCGTTGGACACGATGCGGATGCCGCGTTCGAGACAGCTGCCGAGCACCCCCTCGAGCTGGGTCAGGAAGGTCCGTGCGTACCCGCTGCCGGCGCCGTGCTTCATCCGCTGGCGGGCGAGGATCAGCATGGTCAGCTCGGCGAGCCAGTCGCCGGTGAGCACGTCGATCGGACCGCCCTCGACCTGCTCGCGCGCAGCCGCGAGGCGGTCGCCGAAGAAGCCGCTGCAGTTCGCGACGAGCACCGGCCGCAGCGACGGCTCAGCCATCCCTGTCGCCGTCCTCGACCCGGGCCACGAGCTGGTGCGCCTCGACCGCGTCCCCGACGGCCACCAGCAGCTGCGCGACGACGCCCTCGCGATCGGCAGCGATGCGGTGCTCCATCTTCATCGCCTCGATGACGACGAGGGTCTGCCCAGCGGCGACGACGTCGCCGACCCGGACGGCGACCTGGGTCACGGTTCCAGGCAGCGACGCGGCCGGACCGCCGCCTGCACCCGTCGACCGGACGTCGGCGAAGCGGGGCAGCGCGGTCCAGGTCGTCGTCCAGCGGCCGTCGGTCACGACGACGAGCGGGCCGCCCTCGGCGTCGGACCCGTAGGTGGCGACCACGTGCTCGACGCGCACCCCGTCGACGGTGAGGAGGACGCGCACGTCGACCCCGCCGGCGTCGCACCGCTCGACCCGCACGTCGCCGACGTCCTCGCCGGCCACCTGGATCGACGCCCCGTCGCGACCGAGCAGGTAGGCCACCTCGACGACCTGGCGCCCACCGGCGTCGTCCCCGGCGTAGCTGCGCGTCTGAGGCACCGCCGGCACGTTGCGGAAGCCCGACGGCGCGAACGGCTGCACGGGAGCGGCGGCGCGAGCGCTCGCCTGCTGCGCGAGCGCTGCGGCGACCAGGTGGACCTGCTGGACCCGTGGCGGCGCCTGCGCTCGGAGCACCTCGGGGTGCTGGTCGAGGAACGTCGTCGGCGTCTCGCCGGCAGCGAAAGCCGGGTGCTCGAGGATTGCGACGAGGCTGTCCCGGTTGGAGGTGATGCCGTCAATGCGCAGGCCCCGGAGGGAGTGCGCCAGCCTGGCGGCAGCTTCCTCGCGGGTCGCCGCGTGCGCGATCACCTTGGCCAGCAAGGAGTCGTAGTAGCTGGTGACCTCGCTCCCAGGCTCGACGCCCGTGTCGATCCGTACGCCTTCGACGCGCCGCTCCTGGTAGGCCAGCAGGCGGCCGGCGCTGGGCAGGTGGTCGCGCCGCGGGTCCTCGGCGCAGACGCGTACCTCGATCGCGTGGCCGTCGCGAACGATGGCGTCCTGCCCGAGCGGGAGGGTACGGCCGGCAGCGACGGCCAGCTGCCACTCGACGAGGTCGAGCCCCGTGACGGCCTCGGTCACGGCGTGCTCCACCTGCAGCCGGGTGTTCATCTCGAGGAGCACGAAGGTCTCGTCGGCGCCGACGAGGAGCTCGACGGTTCCCGCGCCGACGTAGTCGACCGCCCGAGCGAGGGCGAGCGCGGCCGCGTACATGGCGGCCCTGGTCGCGTCGGCGAGCGCGGGCGCTGGCGACTCCTCCAGCACCTTCTGGTGCCTGCGCTGGATCGAGCACTCGCGCTCGTACAGGTGGACGACGTTGCCTGCGTGGTCACCGAAGACCTGGACCTCGACGTGCCGACCTCCCTCGACGTAGCGCTCGGCGAACACGGTCGCGTCGCCGAATGCTGACCCGGCCTCGCGGCGGCAGCTCTCGACCGCGGCGGCCAGCCCGTCGGCGGCGGTGACCAGCCGCATCCCCTTGCCACCCCCACCCGCGGAGGCCTTGACCAGCAACGGGAATCCCACCTCCCGAGCTGCGGCCGACCACGCCTCGGGGTCGTCCCCGACCAGCTCGGCGGACGGCGACACAGGCACACCCGCGGCCGCAGCCACCCGCTTGGCCTCGAGCTTGGAGCCCATCAGGCGGATCGTCTCCGGCGCCGGACCGACCCAGGTGAGCCCGGCCTCGACCACGGCCGCCGCGAAGGCCGCGTTCTCGGCGAGGAACCCGTACCCGGGATGGACGGCGTCGGCACCGGACACCCGCGCCGCCGTCAGGACCTTCGCCATGTCGAGGTAGGACTCGGCCGCTGTCGACCCGCCGAGCGCGACCGCACGATCCGCTGCGCGCACGTGGAGTCCGTCCCTGTCGGCGTCGGAGAACACCGCAACCGTCTCGATCCCGAGGCGGGCACAGGTACGGAGCACGCGGCAGGCGATCTCCCCTCGGTTGGCCACGAGGAGCCGGCGGACGGCGGTCACATCCGGAAGACGCCGTAGGCCGACGTCCCCTCCACCGCTGCCGAGTGGCAGGCCGACAGCGCGATCCCGAGGACTGTACGGGAGTCTCGAGGGTCGATGATGCCGTCGTCCCACAGCGCGCCCGTCGCGTGCAGCGCCGACGACTGCGCCTCCACCTGGGCCTCGAACGCGTCGCGCGCGGGGGCGAACGCGGCCTCGTCGAACACGGCGCCGCTCGCCTCGGTCTTCTGCCGGGCCACGATGGTCAGCACGCCGGCCAGCTGCTTCGGTCCCATCACCGCGATGCGGTGGCTCGGCCACGTGAAGACGAAGCGCGGGTCGTACGCCCGGCCGCTCATCGCGTAGTTGCCCGCGCCGTACGACGCCCCGACCATCAGCGTCAGGTGCGGGACCGTCGAGCTCGACACCGCGTTGATCAGCTTGGCGCCGTCCTTGATGATGCCGCCCTGCTCGTACCTCGTACCGACCATGAAGCCGGTGATGTTCTGCACGAACAGGATCGGTACGCCCATGCGGTTGCACAGCTGGATGAAGTGGGCGCCCTTCTGGGCCTCCTGCGAGAACAGGATGCCGTTGTTCGCCAGCACCCCCACCGGGTAGCCGCACAGCTCGCCCCACCCGGTCACGAGCGTGGTGCCGTACAGCGGCTTGAACTCTTCGAAGCGGCTGCCGTCGAGCACCCGGGCCAGGACCTCGCGTATCTCCACCGGCTGCCGCACGTCGGCGGGCGCGAGGCCGAGCAGCTCGTCCTCGTCGTACGCCGGCGGGTCCGGGTGCTGCGAACGCGGGCCGGGCCCCAGCTTGCGCCAGCCGAGGTGCGCGACGATGTCCCGGCCGATCCGGATCGTGTCGGGCTCGTCCTCCCCGAGGTAGTCGGCCAGCCCCGAGGTCCGCGCGTGCATCTCGGCTCCGCCGAGCTCCTCCTCGTCGGCGTCCTCGTCGATGGCCATCTTCACCAGGGGAGGACCCCCGAGGTAGACGCGGGCGGCGCCCTTCTGCAGCACCACGTAGTCGCTCATCCCGGGGACGTACGCGCCCCCCGCGGTGCTGCTACCGAAGACGAGGGTGATGGTCGGGATGCCGGCCGCCGACAGCCGGGTGAGGTTCTTGAACGACGCGCCACCCGGGACGAAGATCTCCGCCTGCTTGGGCAGGTCGGCGCCGGCGGACTCCGTCAGGTTGACGAGCGGGAGCCGGTTGACACGGGCCACCTCCATGGCGCGCAGGCCCTTCTGCACCGAGGTCGGACCCTGCGCACCGCCCTTGATCGTGGGGTCGTTGGCGACCACGACGCACTCGACGCCGCTGACCACGCCCACCCCGGTGACCAGGCCGGCGCCCAGCGGGTCGTCGGTGCCGTAGCCGGCGAGCGGCGACAGCTCGAGAAAGGCTGCGTCCTGGTCCAGCAGCAGCTGGAGGCGCTCGCGCGGCAGCAGCTTGCCGCGCCGGCGGAGCCGGGCGACCGCGGGCTCGCCGCCGCCGGCGACGACCATCGACTGGAGCCGGGCGGTCTCCTCCAGCGCAGCCATCATGGCGACCCGGTTGGCCAGGTACGCCTCCGCCCGGGAGTCCAGCTTGCTGCCGATCCTCCGCACGGAGTTGACACTAGCGTCAACTTGCCCGTTCGGCCCGCTTCACCTGACGCTTCGTTTGATCTAGCACGTACAACTGTCCAGCTTGGGCCGCTGGCCTACGCTGCGGCTCATGGTTCTCGACGACTGGGTGGCGGCGCTGTCCGCCGAGCTGGGACTCACGGTCGACGTCGACGTACGGCTGCTGCTGGACGTCGCACGCGACGCGGCGCACCAGGTCGAACGGCCGGCCGCGCCGCTCACGACGTTCCTGGTCGGCTACGCGGCCGGGCAACGCGCGGCGACGGCGGGCGGCGGGACCACGAGCGCGGCCGATGCCGCTGCTGCGGTGAGCGAGGCGGCGCAGAAGGCTCAGCGGCTCGCGCTCGACTGGCCACCGCCCGCCGCATGACGCCGAGCCTCACCACGCCGAGCCTCACCACGCCGAGCCGCCCGAGGCCAAGCCGCCCGTGACCACGCCATGGCAGCAGGCTCGGTCGATCGCCGGTGACGTCCTGCCGCTCGCCGCGGTCGAGGTCCCGCTCTCCGCGGCTGCCGGCCTCGTGCTCGCCGAGGACGTCGTCGCACGTACGGACCTGCCGCCCTTCACCGCTTCGGCGATGGACGGGTGGGCGATACGCGGCGACCCGCCCTGGGCCATCGAGACGACGCCGCTGCTCCTGCCGGGCACGGCCCGCGCGACGGCGACCGGACGCACCCTCCCGCCGGGTACCGACGCGGTCCTTCGCACCGAGGACGCGGACGTCGACCCGGCCGCCGGAGTCCTGCGACAGCGCCCGGGCGCGCAGCCACCCCGCGCCGGGCAGGACATCCGGTCGAGAGGTACGGAGTGCCTCGCCGGCGACGTGGTCGCGCAGCGCGGGATGTCGTGCGTACCCGCCGTCCTCGGGCTGGTCGCCGCCGCAGGGGTGGACACAGTCACGGTGATCGTCCGTCCGCTCGTGGACGTGCTGGTCCAGGGCGACGAGCTGCTGAGCGAGGGCGTCCCGCACGGCCGCTTCGTCCGCGACGCCCTCGGGCCGATGCTGCCGTCGTGGCTCGCGACGCTCGGTGCGGAGGCCGCCACCCCCCAGCGCGTGACCGACACCCCCGAGGCGTTGACCGACGCCATCATCTCGTCGACCGCGGACTTGATCGTCACGACCGGCTCGACGGCCAGCGGACCGAAGGACCACCTGCATACCGTGCTGGCCACCCTGGGCGCCGACCTCCTCGCCGACGGCGTCGACGTACGACCCGGGCATCCGATGCTGCTCGCCCGGCTACCCGACGGACGCCGGCTGGTCGGCCTTCCGGGGAACCCGCTGGCAGCGGTGTCCGGACTGCTCACCCTGGTGGCCCCGGCCGTGCTCGCCCTCGCCGGCCGATCGCCGCAGCCGCGCCGGACCGTGGTGCTGGGGAGCGCGGTGGTGGGCCACCCGCTCGACGTGCGGCTGGTCCCGGTACGCGAGGGGATGCCCGTCCACCACGTCGGCCCAGCGATGCTGCGCGGCCTCGCGTCGGCGGATGCGCTGGCCGTCGTACCCCCCGGAGGAGCCGAGGCCGGTACCCAGGTCGAGGTGCTCCCGCTGCCCTGACCGGCCGCTCCCCGTAGGGTCGAGGCATGCACGCAGTGGTCATCACCGAGCCCGGCGGCCCCCAGGTCCTTCGCTGGACCGAGGTGCCAGATCCGGCACCACCCGGCGAGGGCGACGTGCTGCTGAGCATCGCGGCCAGTGCCGTCAACCGCGCAGACCTGATGCAGCGCAAGGGTCTCTACCCGCCACCTCCCGGCGCGCCCGACTACCCGGGGATGGAGTGCTCGGGCACCGTCACGGCCGTGGGTGCCGGGGTCGACGGCTGGCACGTCGGCGACCAGGCCGCGGCGCTGCTGGCCGGCGGGGGGTACGCGGAGCAGGTCGTCGTCCCTGCGGCGCAGCTGTTCCCGATCCCCGAGGGCGTCGACCTGGTGACCGCTGCGGCGCTGCCCGAGGTGACCGCGACCGTCTGGTCCAACGTGTTCATGCTGGCGGCGCTCCGCGCGGAGGAGGTGCTCCTCGTCCACGGCGGCGGGTCCGGCATCGGTACCTGTGCCATCCAGCTCGCCAAGGCGGCCGGCGCGAGCGTCATCGTCACGGCCGGCTCCCCCGACAAGCTGGCCCGGTGCCTAGAGCTCGGCGCCGACGTCGGCATCAACTACCACGACGAGGACTTCGTCGCCCGGGTACGCGAGGAGACCGAGGGCCACGGCGCCGACGTCATCCTGGACACCATCGGCGCCAAGTACCTCGCCCGCAACGTCGAGACCCTCGCGCAGAACGGGCGCCTCGTCGTCATCGGCCTGCAGGGCGGTACGAAGGCCGAGCTCGACCTCGGGGCGCTCCTGGGCAAGCGCGCCGCGGTGCTCGCGACCACGTTGCGCTCGCGCCCGCCCGAGGAGAAGGCGGCCATCGTCCGCTCGGTCATCAGCTATGTGTGGCCGCAGCTCGCCGCCGGGACGCTCAAGCCGGTGGTCGACCGCGTCCTGCCGATGACGGAGGCCGCGGCGGCCCATCGGGTCCTCGAGGACGGCGCGAACTTCGGCAAGGTCCTCCTCGCGGTCCCCGGCCACTCGTCATAGGACCGGTCGGAACCAAGTGGCACGCGAACGGCGCCTCGACCAGCGCCCGTAGGACCGACGCACGCTCACCCGAGAGCACGCCGCGAGGCGGACCGGACGTTAGCGTGCCGTCTGGTTCACGCCTCGACGGCGCCCGACGCTGGCGAGCGGGGCGGAGCCACCTGGCGCTCCCAGGCGAGCAGCACCTTGTCGACAGACATGCCGACCGACTCGTACAGCCTGGTCGCACCGGTCGGGCTCTCGCTGTCGACGCCGAGCACGATGTGGCTACGCCCGCGCCGCGCTGCGTCGGCGAAAGCGGTCGCCAGCAAGGTCTTGGCCACGCCACGCCCGCGGTGCGGGCGGAGGACGCCCAGGATGTCGACGTAGCCGCCGCCGAGCTCCGCGAGTGCATCGGCGCCGATCAGCAGCCCCGCCGGCTCGCCGTCGACCTCGGCGACCCACCACTGGTCGACGTTGCGGCCCGCCGAGGCGTCCAGCCGCGCGTACCAGTCCTCGAACGGCACCGACGTGTGGTGCCAGTGGTCGGCGAACGCCTCGTCGTGCACGCGGTGCAGCAGCCGGCGGTCGGCCTCGTCGGTCACGTCGGCTACACGCACGGTCACGCCGGGGGCCGGTGCGGGGGCCACTGAAGACACGCCGTCCAGCGACCGCATCATGTGCCAGAAGCTGCGTACGACCTCGAAGCCGGCGGACCGCAGGGCGCCGCCGTACTCCGCGTCGTGCTGGTAGGACCCGGCGGCGACGCGCACCGGCCGACCCCACTCGGTGGCGAGCACGTCGAGGAAGTCGAACGCCCGTCCCAGCAGCCAGGACAGCACGGCGTCGTCCAGCGCGTAGAGGTCGACGAAGGCCTCCGAGGCCGCGGTGCGCACCTCGGTCCACAACCAGCCGACGGTGGCTCCGCTCGCGTCCTGGACCAGCTGGCCGCCGCGTTCGTTGTCGGCGGCCGGGCTGGCCAGGTCGCTGCGCACCTGGGCCAGCGTGGCGTCGGTCCGGCCCAGGACGCGCACGTCGCAGGCCACGACCAGCGGCAGGATCTGTGCGGCGTCAGCCGGGACCGGCGGCCGGTGCGTCAGGTCCGCCGGGAGGGCAGCGGTACGCCACGAGGGATCCACGCGACGGAGCCTGCCCGTCAAGCCCGCACCGAGACAACCGGATATGCGGCCCGACGCTGCCGGGCCGGTGTATCACCGGCTCCCGGCGCCGGCTCTGACCGACATGTTCCGTGCGATCGGCTCGCTCGACGTGCCGGCCTTCCCCCTGCCGTCCCGATGGCCGTTCCCGCTCGTGGCCGCCCTGGCGATGCTGACCCTCGCCGCCCTCGACCTCACGGGCGCCCTGCTGGCCAAGGCGTGGCTGACGAGCCGTTCCGTACCGGTGTTCGTCGCTGGCGTCGCGGTGTTCGCCCTGCTGTTCTGGGTCTACGGTTCGAGCCTTCAGTACGCCGAGCTGGCCACCGTCACGTTCGGCTGGATCGTGCTGCTGCAGGTGGGCCTGCTGCTGATCCAGCGGTTCCACGGAGGGGTGCAGCTAGGAGCCGGCCGATGGGCCGCCGTGGTCCTCATCCTGGCGCTGCAGGCCTACCTGATTCTCGCCCCCGCGGGAGACAGCGCCGCAGGGTGAGGGTTGGATGGGGGCATGAGCGAACACGGTCTCGAGCAGCAGGTCGTCATCGTCGGACCCGACGGGGCACCGGTCGCGCTGCCGATCGGCGGTCCGGCGGAGGGGCTCGAGGGCAGCGACGGCGCCTCGGTCATCGGGCTGGTCGAGCAGCCGGCCAAGGTGATGCGCATCGGCAGCATGATCAAGCAGCTCCTCGAAGAGGTGCGCGCAGCGCCGCTCGACGAGGCGGGGCGGGCTCGCCTGCGGGCGATCCACGAGCGGTCGATCAAGGAGCTGGAGGCCGGCCTCGCGCCGGAGCTGGTCGACGAGCTGGAGCGCATCTCGCTCCCGTTCGGGGAGGACACCATCCCGAGCGAGGCCGAGCTGCGCATCGCCCAGGCACAGCTGGTCGGCTGGCTGGAGGGCCTGTTCCACGGGATCCAGACAGCGCTGTTCGCCCAGCAGATGGCCGCTCGGGCGCAGTTCGAGGAGATGCGCCGGCGCGCCCTCCCGCCGGGGGCCGGCGACGGCGGACCCGGCGGATCTGACGGCATGGAGCAGGCCCCTGGACGGGGCAGCAACGGCCCCTACCTGTGACCCGCGGCTCGCGGGACCGCTAGGCCGGAGGGGCGAGCCGGCCTTCGGCCATCAACCGTTCGAGCACCAGGGCGACGCCATCGTCGTCCACCGACTCCGCGTGGGTGGAGACGGCGGCGAGCACCTCGGGGTGGCCGCCGCGCATCGCGTAGCCGGTACCCGCCCAGACCAGCATCGCGACGTCGTTGGGCTGGTCGCCGAACGCCAGCACCCCGGCCGCCTCGACGCCGTGCTCGGCGGCGACCCGGGCGAGCGTCGACGCCTTGGTCACTCCGGGCGCCGAGATCTCCAGCAGGCAGTCCCGTACGTTCGAGTGGGTGACGGTGACGAGGTCTCCGAGGGCTGGCGCCGCGACCGCGAGCATGGCGTCACCGCTGCTCGACTCGTCGCGCACCAGCAGCTTGGCCACCGGCACGGGGAACATCTCCTCGGCGGTCGCGACCTCGACGAACCCCCGCCCTGGCCAGCGCGCGACGAAGGCCGCCTCGTGGACGAAGCCGTCGACCGTCTCCACGGCATACGCGGCGCCGGGCATCACCTCGCGCAGCCGGCCCACCGCCTCGAGCCCGACGTCCGGCGTCAGCTCGAACCGTTCGAGCACGGTGTCGGCCCGCAGGTCGTAGACGAGCGCACCGTTGGCACAGATCGCGACGCCGTGCAGGGAAGGCAGGTCGGCGACCTCCGCCATCCAGCGCGGGGGTCGCCCGGTGACGAAGACCATCGGCAGCCCGAGCTGTTCCACGGCTGAGATCGCCGACCGGACCCGCGGGGAGACCGTGCCGTCGTGCCGGACGATCGTCCCGTCCAGATCGGTGGCCACCAGCCGGATCAGTCCGTCGGCGCCGCCGGTCACTGGTTGCTCACGGGTCCAGCCAATCACGGACGTTCCATCGCGCTGGTGGCCACCGGCCCGCTAGCGTGCGGGCATGGCTGACGCGACGGTGAACCAGCACAAGATCATGCTCGACGAGTCCGAGATGCCGACGCAGTGGTACAACATCATCCCGGACCTTCCGGAGCCGCCTCCGCCGCCGCTGCACCCGGGCACGTTGCAGCCGGTCGGCCCCGAGGACCTCATGCCGCTGTTCCCGATGGACCTGATCCTGCAAGAGGTCACGGGCGAGCGCTACGTCGACATCCCCGGCGAGGTCCTCGACGTCTACCGGCAGTGGCGTCCGTCGCCGCTGTTCCGCGCGCACCGGCTGGAGAAGGCGCTCGGCACCCCGGCCCGCATCTACTACAAGTACGAGGGCGGGTCGCCGGCCGGCTCGCACAAGCCGAACACCGCGGTGCCGCAGGCCTTCTACAACGCCAAGGCCGGGGTACGGAAGCTGACGACCGAGACGGGCGCCGGGCAGTGGGGTACCGCCCTCGCGTACGCCTGCGCGCTCTTCGGGCTCGAGTGCGAGGTATGGCAGGTCGGGGCCTCGTACGACCAGAAGCCTTACCGCCGGCTCATGATCGAGACGTTCGGCGGCACCGTCCACCGGTCGCCGTCGGCGCTGACCGCAGCGGGGCGGGCGCAGCTCGAGCTGAACCCCGACCACCCTGGCTCGCTCGGCATCGCGATCTCGGAGGCCGTCGAGGTCGCCGCGCAGTCAGAGGACACCAAGTACGCGCTCGGCTCGGTGCTCAACCACGTGCTGCTGCACCAGACGATCATCGGCGAGGAGGCGTTGCTCCAGCTGGCCAAGGTGGGCGAGAAGCCGGACCTGCTCGTCGGGTGCACCGGCGGCGGATCGAACTTCGCCGGGCTCTCGTTCCCGTTCCTGCGCGAGAAGATGGCAGGGCGGATGAACCCGACCATCCGGGCCGTGGAGCCGGCGTCGTGCCCCTCGTTCACGCGCGGCGTCTACGCGTACGACTTCGGTGACACCGCCGGGATGACGCCGCTGCTCAAGATGCACACGCTGGGCCACGACTTCATCCCCGACCCGATCCACGCGGGCGGGCTGCGCTACCACGGCATGGCTCCGCTGATCTCGCACATCTACGAGCTCGGGCTGATGGAGGCCGTGGCCATCGGGCAGCAGGAGTGCTTCGCCGCAGGCATCCAGTTCGCGCGTACCGAGGGCATCGTCCCGGCGCCCGAGCCGACGCACGCGCTCGCCGCATGCGTCCGGGAAGCCTTGGCCTGCAAGGAGTCCGGCGAGGAGAAGGTCATCCTCACCGCGCTGTGCGGGCACGGCCACTTCGACCTGTCGTCGTACGAGGCATACCTCGACGGCCGGATGACCGACGAGGTCGTCTCGGACGAGCGCTTCGCGGCCGGCCTCGCGACGGTGCCATCCGTCGGCTGACCCCGCTCGACCTGTCCGTCAGGTGACGGGGAGCAGGAAGGCGCGGCCGAGGTGGTCGCGCAGGGCCTCGGGGACGCGTACGGAACCGTCGGCCTGCTGGTGGTTCTCCAGCAGCGCCACGATGATGCGGGTCATCGCGCAGAGGGTCCCGTTGAGCGTTGCGAGAGGTCGCACGCCGTCGCTGTCGCGCATCCGTACCGAGAGCCGGCGCGCCTGGAACTCGGCGCAGTTGGACGTCGACGTCACCTCGCGGTAGTCGCCGTACGTCGGGATCCACGCCTCGCAGTCGAACTTGCGTACCGCCGAGGACCCGAGGTCGCCGGTGGCCACGTCGATGACGCGGTAGGGCAGCTCGAGCTTGCCGAGGAACTCCTGCTCCCACGCGAGCAGCCGCGCGTGCTCCGCGGCGGCCTCGTCGGGGGCGCAGTACGAGAACATCTCCACCTTGTCGAACCAGTGCACCCGCCAGATGCCTCGGGTGTCCTTGCCGTGCGAGCCGGCCTCGCGACGGTAGGAAGGGGAGAACCCGGCGTAGCGCAGCGGCAGCGACGCCGCGTCGAGGATCTCGTCCATGTGGTAGGCGGCGAGCGGCACCTCGGCCGTGCCCACGAGGTACATGTCGTCGGCCTCGAGCCGGTAGACGTTCTCGGCGGCCTGCCCGAGGAACCCGGTGCCCTCCATCGCCGTGGGCTTCACCAGGGCCGGCGGGATCATGGGTACGAAACCGGCCGCGACCGCCTGGTCCATGGCGAGGCGTACCAGGGCCAGCTCGAGCAGCGCCCCGACGCCGGTGAGGTAGTAGAACCGCGAGCCCGAGACCTTGGCCCCACGCTCGACGTCGATCGCGCCCAGCAGCTGGCCGAGCTCGAGGTGGTCGCGCGGGGTGAAGCCCTCGGCCGCGAAGTCACGCGGCGATCCGACGGTCTGCAGCACGGTGAAGTCGGCCTCGCCGCCGACCGGTGCCGCGGGGTCGACGACGTTGGACAGCGCGAGCAGCAGGGCTTCGGCCTCGACGGCGGCCGCGGACGACTCCGCCTCGGCGACGCGTACGTCAGCGGCCAGGTCCTTGGCCTGGGCCAGCAGCGCGGCCTTCTCGTCGCCCTGGGCGCGGGCGACATCCTTTCCCACGACCTTCTGCTCGGCGCGCAGCTGCTCGAAGCGGGTACCGCTCGCTCGTCGCCGCTCGTCCGCCGCGACGAGGGCGTCGACGAGCGACTCGTCCTCGCCCCGCGCACGCTGGGAGGCACGGACCACGTCGGGATGCTCGCGTACGAGGCGCAGGTCGATCACCTGCACGAGGGTACCCGCGAAGGGTCGGGCAGGTTCGAGTCGCCCGCCGCGCGGCCGCTCCCCACGCCACGGGTAGCGCCCACGTGGCNCAAACGGGGGTGCACTGGCTGGCCGGCCGGGCCACCCACCCCGGTTCGGGCCAGCGCCCCGNGCCAGCGACGGCGCGGCCGCTCAGGTGCCGGCGGGCTGGCCGCTCAGCCGGGCGAGCACCGCGGCGAGCTGGTCGGCGGGTACCGGACGGGACCAGTGGTAGCCCTGGGCGACGTCGCAGCCGATGGCCTGCAGCCGCTCGATCACGTCCTCGTCCTCCACGCCCTCGGCGACCGCGACGAGCCCGAACTCGTGGGCGAGGTCGACGATGGCCTTGACCAGCACCTGCCCGGAGGGGTCGGTGGCGAGGTTGGTGACGAANGAACGGTCGATCTTGATCGTACGGAGCGGCATCGTGCCGAGCTGGCTCATGGANGTGTTGCCGATGCCGAAGTCGTCGACGGCGACCGTCATGCCGAGCGCGGTGAGCTTGTGCAGCATCGCGCTGGCCTTGACGGGGTCCTCGATGATCGCGCTCTCGGTGATCTCGAACTCGAAGAGGGAAGCCGGGAGCGCGTGCATCTCGAGCAGCGCGGAGACGACCTGGTCGAGGTCCGGCTCGAGCAGGTTCCTGGCCGACAGGTTGACCGCGACCGGGAGCTCTTGCCCCTGGTCGCGCCACACGTTCAGCTGGCTGGCCACCAGCCCCAGCACCCGGGCGGTCAGCTGCTGCATCAGCCCGGTCTGCTCGGCGATGGGGATGAAGTCGGCCGGCGGCACGAACCCGAGGGTCGGGTGGTTCCAGCGCAGCAACGCCTCGAGCCCGACCACCTCGCCGGTCGTCAGGTCGATCTTCGGCTGGTAGTACATGTGCAGCTCGTCGTCGGTACCGAGGGCCCGCCGCAGGTCGCCGAGCAGCATCAGCCGGCTGGTGGCGTCACCGTCGTCCTGCTCCGACCCGGAGAACGTGGTGAGGCCGAGGCCGGCTGCCTTCGCCGTGTACATGGCGATGTCGGCGCGGGCCATCAACGAGGTGATGTCGTCGGCATGCTCCGGCAGCACGGCCAGCCCCATCGAGGTGTCGACGTGCAGGACGAGTCCCTCGAGGTCGAACGGCTCGGCGAACACGTCCTTGATGCGGCGCGAGAACAGCTCCGCCGCGTCGACGGAGTCGACGACCGGCATGAGGATCGCGAACTCGTCACCACCGAGGCGGGCTACGGTGTCCGACTCGCGGATCGCGCCGCTGAGCCGTTCGGCGACCTGGACCAGCAGCGCGTCCCCGCGCGGGTGCCCGAGGGTGTCGTTGACGTCCTTGAAGCGGTCGATGTCGAGCAGCAGCAGCCCGAGGGGCAGGCCGGTCCGAGCCGAGATGGCCGCCGCTCGGTCCAGCCGGTCGTTGAACAGCCGCCGGTTGGGCAGGCCGGTGAGGGGGTCGAGGAGGGCGAGGCGGGCGTTCTCGGAGGCCTGCAGCCGGAGGCGCCGGCTGGCCCTGTGGACGGTACGGAACAGCAGCAGCCACAGCAGGCCGAGCCCGGCGAGGACGACGTAGAGAATCGTGCGCGTGCCGTTCTGGACCGCAGCCGCGGTCTCGTCGTACGACAGCAAGATCTCGGCCACCGTCTGAGGCGTGCTCTTGCCGTAGTAGACCGGGACGTACACGTCGAGGCGGCGCGTCGTCCGGCCGCCCGCGGCTACCTGGTCGACGAGGGCCGCCGAGCTGGCCGAGCCGGCGCGACGGGTGGCGAGATCGAAGCGGATGGGGTCCGGGATGCCGCCCTGCACTACCTGGCCGGTGACCGGGACGGCGGGCACGCCGATGTTCCTCGTGCTGTCGTAGATGAGGACTCCGTCACCCGTCCACAGCCGTACGCCGACGAGGCTGGAGCTCGTCTGGGTGGCGTACTCGGTGTCGAGCCGCTGCACGAGCGCGGCAGGGAACGACCCCGTCTTGTACTCGGACAGGGGCACCTCGCGCTCGACGCCCACCCGTACGTACGCCTCGGCGGTGCGCTGCGACTGCAGGAGAGCCTGCTGCTCGAGCAGGTGGGCAGACACCCACACGAGGGCAGCACCCAGCGCTGTCATCGCGACGAGGCTCACCAATGCGAACGTCGCCGTCAGCCGTAGTCGGCGCACGACCTCTTCACCCCAGCCCTTGTCCCTGTTGGGAAGGTCGGTCCGAACGGGGTCACGCTTGAGCCGGGGGGGCCGCGCAGATCAACGGCAAGGGGTCAAGAACGCCCGTCGCGGATACGGGCCAGCCATGCCTGGGCCTCGCTGTACTCGCCGTCGGAGACGCCGCGGCGAAGGGCAGGGCGAGCGCCGTCGGCGCGAGGGTAGGAGCCGAGGAAGCGCACGTCGGCGCAGATGCGGTGCAGGCCGATCAGGGCCTCGCCGACGCGAGCCTCGTCGATGTGCCCCTCGGCATCGACCGAGAAGAAGTAGTCGCCGATGCCGCCGCCGGTCGGCCGGGACTCGATCCGGGTGAGGTTGATCCCGCGAACGGCGAACTCGGTGAGGATCTCCAGCAGCGCGCCCGGATGGTCCTTGCCGATCACGAGGACCAGCGAGGTCTTGTCGGACCCGGTGGCGCGCTCGGGGGACACCGGCCTCGAGACCAGGACGAAGCGCGTCTCGGCGCCGGCCACATCGTGCACGTCGTCGGCCAGGACCTCGAGGCCGTAGACCTCGGCGGCGAAGGAACCGGCCAGCGCAGCGTCGTACCGGCCCTCGGAGACCAGTCGCGCGGCGTCGGCGTTGGACGCGGCGGCCACCCACTCGGAGTCGGGCAGGTGCTCGTGGAGCCAGTGCCGGCACTGCGGCTGCGCGTGCGGGTGGCTGGCGACGGTACGTACGTCCTCGAGGGCCGTCCCCTGTCGTACGAGCAGGGCGAAAGCGACGGGCAGGTGGGTCTCGCGCCGGATGACCAGCGGCGCACCGAAGGCGAGCTCGTCCAGCGTCGCCGACACCGACCCCTCGACCGAGTTCTCGAGCGGCACCATCGCCGCGACCGCATCGCCGCTGCGCACGGCCTCGAGCGCCGCCGCCACGGTGGCCCGCGGGACGAGCACGGCGTCGGTGGCGAGCCCCACCTCGGCGAGGCAGGCGGCCAGCGCGGCCTCGGTGAACGTCCCGGCCGGACCGAGGTAGGCGTAGTCCTCGCTCACGAGGCGTCGACCTCCGGCGTGACGAGGGCCTTGGGCTGCACGGTGATGGGCAGGCTCGACTTGCCGGGATCCTTCGGAGACCGGCCGGGCTTGGCCGGTCGGGCGCTCTTCCCGGTGCGCGGCGGCGACGCCGCGTGACCGCGCAGGGCCCACGTCACGACCTGCTCCTCCTCCGGGGAGAGCTGGGCCTCGGACTGGCCGGCCTTGACACCCTTCGCATAGGTACGGGTCTCGCTCCGCCCGTTGATCGAGCTGAAGACGAGGCCGTCGCCGGAGTCGTCGAGCATCGCGGCTGAGAACGAGAGCCGCCCGCCCATGTCACCGAACGCGTCGTACCGGACGACGGCGACGTGCCGGATCGCGTCGGCAAGGTCGGTGCGCACGTCTTCGAGGCCGGCCACGACGACGGCCACCTCGCCGCGCAGCGCCTCGACCTGGCGCCCCGTACGGGCCGCTGCGTCGACGAACGAGACGTCGCCGTCCTTGCCCTGGAGGACCGAGTAGGCGTGCCGCAGCCGACGGAGGCGGACCTGGGCGACCAGCCCGAGCGCCAGCCCGATCGTTGCGACCGCGGCACCTGACACGGCCACGATGCTGGTGACAGAGGGGTCGAGCGGCACGTAGCCAGAGTAACTGCACCGGCGGCGGCTAAGGTCCGAGCATGGCGACGGACGAGAGGGACGCCGGCTACCTCGACCTGGGCTACGCCCGTCCGGACACGCATCGCGCCGAGCGGACCGGCGACCCCGAGGTCGTCTACGGCGCCGGCAAGACTCCCGAGCAGGTGGTCGGCCTGCTGCGCGCCCTCGCCGACGCGCACCCAGACCGCGCGGTCCTGGCCACCCGGCTGACCGACCGGTCGCTGTCAGCGGTCTCGGCCGCGTTCCCGTCGGCGCTCGTCGACGACGTGGCGCGGGCGGCGGCTGTCGGTTCTCTGCCGCAGCCCCGGGGGGCCGTCTGCGTGGTCGCCGCAGGGACCTCCGACGCCCCCGTCGCGGCCGAGGCCGCGTTCACCGTGCGCGTGTTCGGGGCGGGTGTGCGCCGCGTCGACGACGTCGGCGTGGCCGGGATCCACCGGCTGCTCGCGGTACGCGACGAGCTCGACGCCGCCGACTGCCTCGTCGTCGTCGCGGGGATGGAGGGTGCGCTGCCGTCCGTCGTCGGGGGACTCGTGGGGGTGCCGGTCGTGGCGGTGCCCACCTCCGTCGGGTACGGCACGTCGTACGGCGGGCTGGCCGCTCTCCTCGCGATGCTCAACTCGTGCGCCCCCGGGGTCGTCGTCTGCAACATCGACAACGGGTTCGGCGCCGGGGTGTTCGCGGCGCGGGTGGCGCGGCGGGCGCACGCGGCGGCGCCATGACGGTCGCATGGTTCCAGTGCCTGGCCGGCGCGAGCGGCGACATGCTGCTCGGCGCCCTCCTCGACGCTGGCGCGCCGCTCGAGTCCGTACAGGCCGCCGTCGACGCTGTCGGCACCGAACCGATCCGCATCGAGACCGAGGACGTGCTCCGGCAGGGCCTCGCGGCCACCCAGGCGCACGTCCGCGTGCCGCCGTCCAGCGTGGTGCGCACCTGGGCCAACATCCGCCTGCTGCTGGAGTCGGCGGACCTCCCGGCTGCCGTACGGGGGCGCGCGCTGGACGTCTTCGCCCGCTTGGCCGACGCCGAGGCCACCGCGCACCGCACCACGGCGGACCAGGTGCACTTCCACGAGGTTGGGGCGCTCGACGCCGTCGCCGACGTCGTCGGGGTGTGCGCCGCCCTGCACGCGCTCGGCGTGACCGACGCCGTCAGCTCCGCGGTCGCCGTCGGCAGCGGCATGGTGCGCTCGAGCCACGGACTGCTCCCGGTGCCCGGACCCGCCGTCCTCGCGCTGCTCTCCTCGGCCGGCGCTCCGACCTACTCCGGTGACGTCCCGTACGAGCTGTGCACGCCGACCGGTGCCGCGCTCCTGGCCGCGACCGTGTCCAGCTGGGGGCCGATGCCGCTCGGTCGGGTCGCCGCGGTCGGGTACGGGGCCGGCAGCCGCGAGCTGGACGAGCTGCCCAACGTGCTGAGGGTCGTCCTGCTCGAGCCGGTGGCCGAGCCGCCTGCGCCCGGCACGGGCGAGCGGGTCCTCGAGACCAACGTCGACGACCTCGACCCGAGGCTGTGGCCTGGCGTGCTCGACGCGTTGCTCGTGGCCGGCGCCGCCGACGCGTGGCTGACGCCGATCCTGATGAAGAAGGGTCGCCCCGCTCACCTGCTGTCCGTCCTGGTCGGGCCGGAGTCGGCGGACGCCGTCCGGCGGGTCGTCTTCACGCAGACGTCGGCCATCGGCCTGCGCGAGCACGAGGTGGACAAGCGCGCACTGGAACGTGCGTGGATCACTGTCGCCATAGGAGACTCGAGCGTGCGCATCAAGACCGCGACCNTCGACGGCACTGTCGTCAACGCACAGCCCGAGTGGGACGACGTCCTCGCCGCGGCCGCTGCCCTCGGGCGACCGGCTAAGGCGGTGCTGGCCGACGCCCTCACCGCTGCCGCAGCGAGCGGGCTGCTGCCGTGACCTTCTGGCAGGTGCTGGCGATGCTCGCCGGCCTCGTGTGCGTGCTGGGGACGACGTCCAGCGTGCTGCGCAACCTGGTCGTGCCTCGGCGCCTGCGCTCCGGGCTGACCCGGCGCATCTCTCGGGTGGTCGCCGTACCGTTCCGGTTCGTCGCCTACCGCAGCTCTGTCTACGCCACCCGAGACAAGATCCTCGCGTGGGCCGCTCCGCTGACGATCATCGTGATCCTGGTGTCGTGGCTGGTGCTGTACCTGGTCGGCTACGGCCTGCTGATCTACGCGATCGGCAACCTGAGCCTGGCGGCTGCGTTCCGCGAGGCGGGGTCGAGCGTGCTGACCCTCGGGTTTGCCTCGACCGATCGCAGCCGGCTGACCGTCGTCGACTTCGCGGCCGCCATGACCGGGCCCATCGTCATCGGCCTGCAGGTCGGCTACCTGCCGGCGCTGTACGCCGCGTACAACCGGCGCGAGGCCGAGGTGACGCTGCTGGACTCGAGGGCCGGGGAGCCGAACTGGGGACCGGAGATCCTCGCCCGGCACTCGTCGGTGTCGTCGCTGGACAACCTGGCCGAGCTGTATCGCGGCTGGGAGCGCTGGTCGGCGGAGGTGTCCGAGAGCCACTCCAACTACCCCATCCTCATCTTCTTCCGCTCGCAGGAGGCGTCGCGCAACTGGCTGGTCGGGCTGCTCTCCGTCATGGACTCCGCGGCGCTGATGCTGTCGCTGAATCCGTCGTTGCGGCAGGGCGAGGCGCGGATGGCCATCCGGATGGGCTTTGTCTGCCTGCGCGCGCTCGCGAAGACGATGGGGTTGCCTTACGACGCCGACCCCGATCCTGACGACCCGATCACGCTGACGTACGACGAGTTCCTCGACGGCATCGCGCGGCTGGAGCGTGGCGGGTTCCCGATGGAGCGGACGCCGGAGGAGGCCTGGCCGCACTTTCGGGGGTGGCGGGTCAACTACGAATCGATCATCTACCGGCTGGCGTCGATGATCGATGCCGTACCCGCCCTGTGGAGCGGTCCGCGCCGTGGGGTCGCGGCACCCGTGGCGCCGCACACTCCGGTGAACCGGCTCCCCGGCGGGGGCAGCGGCCCGCTGTCGAAGTGGTCCTGATGCCGCTCGCGTTCGACGTCGGCGTGGCTGCCGCCACCTTCGTTGCGATCTTCCCCGCTGAGCTGCCGGACAAGACTCTGGTGGCGACGCTGGTGCTGTCGGCGCGGTACCGGCCGCTGCCGGTGTGGATCGGGGTCTCTGCGGCGTTCTTCGTGCAGAGTCTGGTGGCGGTGCTGTTCGGGGGGCTGCTGACGTTTCTGCCTCGGCTGGTGGTGCTGCTGGTGGTGGCTGCACTGTTCGGGGTGGGCGCGTTCGTCATGCTGCGTGGCGCATCCCACGCGGCCGATGACGTGGCTGAGGAGGAGCGCGAGATGTCGGCGGCCGCGGCGGCCCGCGGGTCGAGGCGGGTGGTGCTGACCAGCTTTCTCGTCCTGTTCGCCGCCGAGTGGGGTGACCTGTCGCAGCTCCTGACCGCCGGGTTGGCGGCCCGCTACTCGAACCCGCTCAGCGTGTTCGTCGGGTCGTGGGTCGCGCTGTCCGTGGTTGCCGCGATCGCTGTTGTAGTGGGCAACCAGCTCGCGCAACGGCTGCCGTTCGCGCTCATCCGGCGCCTGGCGGGCACCCTGTTCGCGGTGCTCGCCGTCGTCACCCTGGTCGAGGCCATCCGCTCGAGCCGCTGACGAGCACTGCCGCGGCCTCCTTGATCGGTACGGTCAGGGCGGCGGTCTGCGTGATCGCCGGGCCGGTGACCTCGAACGGTCCGGCGCCGTCGACCCAGAACTGCCCGACCCACGTCGCGGTGACGCGCGCTGTCGCCGTCTGCTGCTCGGTGTAGGCGTGGGCGACGCCCTCGTCGGGGTAGCTGCCGCCTGGGTCGGCGAAGTCTCCTGCGGCGCCGTCGCCGAAGTCCCAGTGCCAGGTGGCCTGGGCGTCGAGTTCGACCTGGTAGGCACCGAGGGCGAACGTGTGGCGACCCAGCGCTGTTGGCTCGTTGGTGGCGAACAGGACCGGCAGGTTGACGATGCCGCGCCCGCTCGGCTGGAAGCTCGGACGCAGGCGCGGCAGATCCTTCACGAACTGGTCGCGCACGCCGGGGATCAACGCCACGGGTGTCAACGCCTCCCCCGCCCCCCGACAAAACGTCCCCACCGGCCGAAAC
>JGI24140J50213_10000260_pt1 | contig 24923 bp, 19 predicted proteins | sample BarGraIncu00222A_FD_50213 | JGI IMG/M metagenome (IMG submission 50213)
AGCGAACACGATGGTGAAAACCATCGGCACGTTGTGGCCGAGCGCGCTCGCCATTTGCGGATGGGTCAAAGCGGCCCGGATCACCATCCCGACGCGGGTCTTTTTCAGCAACAGCCAGAGCGCCAGCAGCATGCCGGCGGAGACCAGCAGCATGAAGCCGCGATAGGCCGGGAAGTGTTCGCCGTAGAAGGTGAACAGCGAAAACTCCAGGCTCGGCGGCACCCGATAGGCCATCGGCAGCATGCCCCAGATCATCTGCACGCTGCGCTGGATGATGAAGACGAGCCCGAAGGTGAACAGCAGTTCGGCGATATGCCCGTTGCTGTGAACCCGGCGCAGGCCCCAGACCTCGATCGCCGCCCCCAGCAGCCCGCAAAGGATCGGCGCGACGATCAGCGCCGGAAAGAAGCCGATCAACCGGCTGACGGTGAAGGCGAGATAGGCGCCGATCATGTAGATGCTGGCATGGGCGAAATTCAACACGCCCATCATGCTGAAGATCAGTGTCAGGCCGCTGGCCAGCATGAACAGCAGCATGCCGTAGACGAGGCCGTTGAGCAGGGAAACGAGGACGATTTCCATGACTCTTGTCCGCGCTCCCTGCTGCTTAAATCCTTTCCAGCCAGATCATTCCGGCCGCTTCATCTTGCAGATGGTCGGCAGCGTGAGGTCGGCGGCTGATGCCGTCATGTAGTTTTTCCAGCCAAAACCGGTGTGCTCGGCGTCATATTTGACGTCCTTGGAGAACACGCCGGCGTAATAGGGCATCAGGAGTTGATGGTCTTCCTTGCGCATGATGGTTTCCTGCCCCAACAGGTCCTTCTCATGCATGTCTTCCAGCGCCAGCGCGACCTTCAAGGGATCGGTGGAGCCTGCCTTGTTGATCGCGTCGGTCAGCATGTCGATCATGGTGACGAAATTAAGCGCCGAGAAGTCAGTATCGTGGCCGCTGCTGCGCCAATCCGTCGCGAATTTCTCCGCCGCCGGCACCTTGAGGTCGACCGGAACGTTGCTGTTGAACTCCATGATCGAGGTCAGCCGGTTTTCGCCGGCAGCTCCAATTGCGGTGGGTCCGCCGATCAGATGCGACAGGAACGTGTCGAAGCGCACGTCGAGCCCTGAATCGACCGCGGTCTTGATCAGCAAATTGAGGTCGCGATTATAGTTGCCGGTGACGACGCTCTGCGCGCCCGATGCCTTGATCTTCGACACGTAGGGCGTGAAGTCCTGCACCTTGCCGAACGGCATCAATTCGTCGCCGACGATTTCGATGTCGGGACGAAGTTTGGCGAGCCACTTCTTGGAGTCGCGTTGGATGGATTGCCCAAACAGATAATCCTGATTGAGCAGATATACCTTCTTCAGGTCCGGCGGCAGCGACTTGATACGGGCGGCCGCGCGCATGTCGACGCTGCCGGCGAAGCGAAAATGCCAAAAGTCGCATTGCTCGTTGGTGAGTTCGGTGGCGAGCGCACCGCAGTTCAGATACAGGATGCGGTTATCGGGGTTGCGCGCATTGTGCTTCGACACCGCGTCGATCAGGGCGGCGCCGACATTCGATCCGGTGCAATGCATTACGAACGGCATGTTCTGGTCCGTCATGCTTTTCAGCGCGATCAGCGCTTCGGCCGGCTGCAGCTTGTCGTCGAACGGCACCAGCTCGTATTTGCGGCCGAGCGGACCACCGGCGGCATTTTTCCGCGCGATGATGTACTGGAAGTTTTTCAGGAACTCGTCGCCGCCGGACGCGAACGGACCCGAGAACGGATCGGTATAGGCAAGCTTGATGGTTTCTTGTGCAACCGCCGGCCATCCCGCAGATAGCCCGCAAACGACGGCGAAAGAATAGCAAATCAGGCGCAAACAGCTCATCACGCGTGTCCTCCCGAATGCACTACCTCTTTTTGGGGTAGTTGTTCTCGTGCGCGGGAGACTACATTGCCGCCGGGGCGAGTCAATCGCTGCGGCTGCGGTTGGCACGAAGCAGATGGCAATCAACTGACGGATCATTTGGATCAGCGAGACAGCGGCTACTGCACCTGGACTTCGTGTCCGAAATAGACCTGTTCCAGCCGTTGCGGCAGATTTGCCTCGCCGGTCGGTGCCTGCAGCACGATATGCCCCTGCACAAGCGCATAAACGCGATCGGCGGCGGCGAGCGCCTTTTCCAATAGCTGCTCGACCAGCAGCACCGCGGTGCCCTGCGCACGCAACTGGCCGATGACGTTGAGGACGCGATCGACNAGCACCGGCGACAATCCGGCCGATGGTTCGTCGAGCATCAGCAGCCGCGGCCGGCGCACCAAACCCTGCGCTACTGTCAGCATTTGTTGCTGGCCGCCGCTGAGCGCGCCGCCGCGCTCGTGCCGCTTTTCCGCGATTTCCGGAAAGAACGACAATGCCTCCTCGACCCTTGCCGCGCGCTCGCCACGCGGCAGGTCGTAACCCGCAAGCAAGAGATTGTCGGTGACGGAAATCTGCGTGAACACCCGATGCCCCTCGATGACGTGCACGAGCCCGCCGCGTGCGGCTTCGCGCGGCGTGGTGCTCGTCGTGTCGCGGCCATCGAAGCGCACCTGCCCCGCGGTCACCGGCAACAATCCTGACAGTGCGCGCAGCAGCGTGGTCTTGCCGGCGCCGTTGGGACCGAGCAAGGCGACGACTTCGCCCCGCTCCACCACGAGATCGACGCCATGGAGCACGCGGATCTTGCCGTAGCCGGCTTCGAGGGAACTAACCTCAAGCAAGGCTTCAGACGCCGAGGTAAGCACTGACCACCTCCTTGTGGGCGCGAATCTCGGCCGGCGTGCCCGCGGCGAGCACGCGCCCGAGATTCAACACCGTGACCTGGTCGCAGATGTCGAAGATCAGGTCGGCATGATGTTCGACCAGCATTACGGCGGTGCCGCGCCGGCTGATCGCCTTAATCAGCGCCCCCAGGCGTTCGATCTCGTCGCCGGACAGACCCGCGGCCGGCTCGTCGAGCAGTAAAAAGTCCGGATCGAGCATCAGCGCGCGGGCGATCTCGATGAAACGAAGCTCGCTGTGTTGCAGGCGGTCGGCGCGGACGTCAGCCAGCGCTTCCAGTCCGACGACGCCAAGCAGCGCGCGCGCGGAGGCCGCGAGCTTGCGCTCGTCGCGCCAGTGACGCGGCAGCGCCAATAGCGCCTCGACAAACGTCGCTTCGCCTTCGACAGTGCCACCGATCATCACGTTCTCCAGAACGGAGGCGGCCCCAATCACGCGCGGCGTTTGAAACGTGCGGGCGATGCCGCGCAGCGCGCGGACTTCCGGCCTTCCGGCCGGCAACGCATCCGCGCCGAGCGCCAAGGTTCCGGTGGACGCCGCGTAATAGCCCGAAATCACGTTGAGCGTGGTGGTCTTGCCGCTGCCGTTGGGGCCGATCAGGCCGTGCACCTGGCCCGGCTTCACATCGAGATCGAGACCGTCGATCGCGCGGACGTTGCCGAAGCTCAGCACGATGTTGCGCAGGCTGAGCGTCTTGTCGCCCGCGGTCTTGTCGCCCATAGTCTTGCGCGCGATGTCGCCGAGCGCGGCCGGGCGCGGCACGATGGCGCGGTTGCTGGCGAGCGGACGGCGGTTGCGGAAGTCGAGCAATGCTGCGATGCCGCCGGGCATCGCCAGCACGATCGCCAGCAGCAGTCCGGCGTAGAGGAACGTCGACCATGCTGCGAGCGGGGCTGCGATCTCCGGCAGGATGGTCAGTATGATGGTCCCGAGCATCGGGCCCAGGATCGAGCCGCGTCCGCCAATCAGGATCGCAATGAAGAACAGGATCGACAGATCGAAGGTAAAAGCGTCCGGCGTGATGTAGGTCTGCAAGCTCGCGAACAGTCCGCCGGCGATGGCCGCCAGCGCGCCTGCGAACAGAAAGATCGCGATCAGCATGCGCGGTTTGGAAATGCCGGTGGCTTCCGCGGCGACCTCGGCGTCGCGGACCGCGATCAGGGCGCGGCCGAACCGGCTGTGGGCGACGTTGGCGCTCATCCAGGTGCAGAAGGCTGCGAACGCCACGCAGAGATAGTAGTAGCCCCAGGCGGTATCGAAGGGCGCCGGAAATTCCGGACCGGCAATACCGATGCCGCCGCCGGTGACGCTCTGCCAGGCCAGTGCAATCTGGGTGACGATGGTGGCAAAGCCAAGCGTCGACATCGCGAAATAGAACGTGCGCAACCGCAAGGCCGGCAAGCCGACGATGACCCCGAACACCGCGCCGACGCAGCCCGCGATCGGCAATGCGGCGAAAACCGGCACCGGCGCCATGACATTGCCGGCAACCAGCACGCTTGTCGTATAGGCACCGAGCGCCAGCAGCGCGACATAGCCGATCGCCAGATGACCGGCGAAGCCGACCACCAGGTTGAGGCCGGAGACCAGAACCCAGTAGATCGCCGCCCGCGTGCCGATCAGGGCCCAGTAATCGTTGCTGACGAACGGCAGGATCATGGCGATCGCAAGGATGCCGACAAACGGCGCGAGCTGCGGCAGGATCGCGCGAAAGGCCTGCGTTTCGTTGCGTTCAGAGGCCGTGGTGACCGCGGCCATCAGACCCTCCGTGCCGTGGACGAGCCGAACAGACCTTGCGGCGCCGCCAGCAGAACGACGATGAACAGCGCGAACACGGCCACCGAGGAGAAGATGCCGCCGACCAGGAAATTCGCGGCCTGCTGGAACAGGCCAAGTGCGAGGCCGCCGATGATGGCGCCACGGTTATTGCCGAGGCCGCCGAGCGCCACCGGCACGAAGCCGTAGAAATTCAGGAGCGCGCCATTGGCGAAGAACGCCAGCAGCAACTCGCCGCCGGAAAATCCGGCAACGCCGCCGACGATTCCGGCGAGCGCGTAGCTGGCGACGCGCAGATTGCGTTCAGGCAGGCCCAGCGCCCGCGCAGCGAAATTGTCCTCCGCGATAGCCAGGAACGCGCGGCCCACCAGCGTCCGTCGATACAGATATTCGAGGCCGATGATGGTGATCGCGCAGGCTGCGACCGGCAGCCAGAACTTTTCGTCCCAGACCCCGCTTCCCCATCCGATCAGGCGGGGAAAGGGCTGCGGTTCGGTGCCCCATTTGATCGCCGTCACCTGCTGGATCATCAGCGCAAGCGCCAGCGTCGACAGTACATAGAGGTGCTGGTCGAGGCTCTTGAGCACCGGCCGCACCGCGACGAACTCGGTGATGACGCCGATGATGGCGCATCCAAGCAGCGTCAAAAAGAATCCGACCAGGATCGGCATGCCCATCTTCAGCATGAACATCGAGCCGAACACGCCGCCGAGCATGGCGAGCTGGCCGGCGGTGAAACTCATCACCCTCGAGGTCGAGAACATGGTGTTATAGGTGATGCCGACGAGCGCGTAGATCGCGCCAGCCGCAAGACCAGTTGCGAGAATCGAAGCGAGCATCTGATGTGCTTTCCGCAGCCCTTAAGTATACCCCGGCGCTACCGCGAAGGTGCCGTTCTTGGCGGTAGAGGCCTCCGACATCACGATCTCGTCGGTCGGATAGCCGTTGTGCTGGGTCGGCGTGAATGTGTAGGTGCCGAAATAGCCCGGATATTTCGACAGCGTATTCCAGTATTTGACGATGCCTTCGCTGTCGGTGGATCCACTTTCTGCGACCGCCTTGGCAATCAGCTCGATCGCATCGATCCCGCCGGCGACCCACCATAGCAGCGTATCGCTGATGGCGACGTTGGCCTTGAGCAGGCGGCCAACGAGATCCTCGCTCTTTGCCGGCAACTTGCCGGCGCTATCGTAACTGCAGCTCCTGTAGCCGATGGCGTAGACTTTTTTCCAGTTGGCGGGTTTCTCGACGAGTCCGGCGATTTCGCCGGAGGACATTGACGGATGGCCGACGAACGAAACGTCCCAGTTCATCGCCGCGCGGCTGTTGAACATTCGTGCTTCCATGCCGGTTGAGACGCTCCAGACCACGATCACTTCGGCGCCGGCGTCCTTGGCGCGCAGCATGTCCGGGGTCATGTCGGGCTGGGTGGAATCGATGTTGGCCTGATAGACCACATCGGCGCCGTCCTTCTTGAAGCCCGCCACCGACACGCCGACGGCGGTCACGCCATAACCCGTGGTGTCCCCGATCACGGCAACCTTTTTCACCTTGAGGATATTGAGGCAATAATTGCGGGCGGCGTCGTCCCATTGACCGATGGAAGGCGCCATGCGGAACGCATTCGGAAATTTCTTGGTGTCGATCAGGCTCTCGACGACACAAGGATGAATGTCCGGCATCTTAGCGCGCGCCATGATCGGCGTGACGGCAAGCGCCTCACCCGAATTGAGCGGCCCCCACATTGCGTGGACTTTGACCTGGCTGATCAATTCCTGGGTGGCGTTCACCGCCTTGGTCGGATCGCCCTGGGTGTCGCGCATGACGATCTCGATCTTGCGGCCCTTGACGCCGCCGGCGGCGTTGATGGCATCCGCAGCGAAGTTCACGCCGCGGTTGAAGCCGATGGTCGGCGCCGAGCTCGGCCCGGTGATCGCGGCCAGGCAGCCGATCTTGATCGGTTCCGACTGTGCGATCGCGGGTTTTGGAAACGGGAGTGTTGCGGCGCTCAGCGCGCTCGCGCTGCCTAACAAAAGGTCACGACGAGAAATGCGCATGAAGGCCTCCGTTTGTTTCCCTACCGGCGCCCGTCGTTGCTGCGGGCGTCCGTCTTGTCATTCTGGCTTGTGACGGCTTAGCTCCTGAACGGCCAAATTTGAACTTGACCGCGAAGCAATGTCCATAGCACGGGCGGAAAAATATCCTGCGGATTATTGCTTCAGATGCCGGACATAGTCGTAATTGAACGTGAAGCCCCAGCCGGGGCGTTCCGGGACGATGGCGTTGCCGTCCTTGAACACCAATTCTTCATGATAGAGCTTCGAGAACCACGGCATGTATTCGAGATAGATGGCGTTCGCGAGCGCGCCGAGTACCTGGATGCTGGTTTCCGGAAACAAATGGCTTGATACCGGCACNTCGTGGCTTTCCGCCATATGGCCGACGCGCATGAATTCGCTGACGCCGCCGACCCGCTGCAGGTCCGGCATCAGGATATCGGCGGAGCGCAATTCCAGCATGCGGCGAAAACCGTAACGGGTGTATTCGGTCTCGCCGCTGGCGACCGGCGTATCGAGTGCTTCGGATACCCGTGCAAGACCTTCGAGATCCCACGCCGGCAGCGGCTCCTCGAACCATGTCAGGTCGAACGGCTCGAGCATGCGGCCAAGCCGGATCGCTTGCGCTTCGTTGAGACCCTGATTGGCGTCAGCCATCAATTTGATATGGGGGCCGATGGCATCGCGGACCGCCTTCACACGCACGATGTCGGCGTTCGGATCGGGCGAACCGAGCCGCATCTTCATGGCCTTGAAACCCTGCGCGATGAAGCGCTCGGCCTCGGCCACCAGTTCCCCGGTCGATGACGACAGCCACAGTCCGGCGCTCTGATAGGCCGGCACAACCGTCTTTGCTCCGCCCAGCAACCGATACAGCGGAAGGCCAGAGGCCTTGCCGAGCGCATCCCAGAGTGCGCCGTCGAGCGCGGATATGCCGACCACCGGTACGCCCTTGTGGCCGAGGAAATTGATATCTTTCCAGGCGCGTGCCCAGAAATCCGCGATATGGCCTGCATCGCGTCCGACAATCAGATCGGAAAGTTCATCGACCATCTGACGCAGCACCTTGGTGCGCCGGCCATTGAGGGTGAAGATGAGGTTCTCGCCGGTGATGCCGGCATCGGTCCTGACCGAAACAAGAATGCAGCCGAAGCTGTGGATCGGGCCGAGGGCGCTGCCGATCGGACTGGGGAGCGGCACGAGTACCGGAAGGGTTTCTACCGCGGTTACCTTCACGGCTTCGGCTTTCGCTCGGTGCGCGTCGTCGCGCCCTTGGCAAAACGTTTGAGAATATCGGGATCGGGATCGCAGCCCAGACCCGGGCCATCCGGGATCCGCACTCTCCCGTCGATGGCGCGGACCCAGGGATCGAAAGGATTGGCTTCCATGTCGAGCCAGAGCACCTCGATCATCGGCTTCTCGACCAATGCGGCCGCGATATGAACCGTGGCAACGAAGCCGGGTCCGAAATACGGGCTGTGCGGCGTCACCTCGATGCTGTGCGCCTGACACAAGTGAATCACCCTGACCATTTCGCCGACGCCGCCGATCTTGGTGACGCTCGGCTGCGCGATGTCGATGGCGCCGGCTTCGATCAGCGATTTGAAGCCGAACACGCCGGCGACGTTTTCCCCCGCGGCGATCGGGATGCCGCAATCGCGCACACTAGCCAGCCCGTGAATGTCCTCCGGGGGCCAGACCGGCTCCTCGAGCCAGAGCAGTCCAGCGTCACGCAGGCTCGCGGCCATCTCGCGGGCAACCGGTGGCGACCACGCGCAATTCACATCGAGCATGATGCGCGCGCTGGCGGCGCCGGGTGCATCCTGGGCCGCGCGCACGGCGTCGCGGGTGATTTCGTGCAGCTTGATATGCCGATAACCTTGCGCGCAGGCCGCCGCCGTATTCCTTGCGACGAGGACGTCATCGCCATACCACAGTAGGCTGGCATAGGCCGGCAGGTCACCGGTCCGGTTGCCACCGAGCAGACGCCACAATGGTTGTCCGGCGCGCTTGCCGAGCAGATCCCACAAGGCGATCTCGACCCCGGAGAAGGCGTAGACGAACGACCCGTTGCGCCCGAGCAGATGCGTGCCGTGCAGAATGGCGCGGCTGAGAGCGTTGATGTCACCCGCCTCACGTCCGATACACAGCGGTGCAACGATGGTATCGAGCGCCGCTTTGGTCGCGGGGATTGCGGCGTGTCCGAAGGCCTCGCCCCAACCGACGAGACCGTCGTCGGTCTCGACCTTCACCACCAGAATCTCGAGATGGTCCCAGGGCTGGCCCGCGAACAACGGATGCGGCCCGCCCATGTCGAAGGGAAGCGCAACAACAAAGCTTTCGATCGCGGTGATCAGCATGCAGACCCTGCGAAGAGAATAAGGGTCGATACCGTCGCTGCTTGCTGCGCGTTTTGCAACCGTTCGGGACAAAATCTCGGAAACAAAATTTATCAAGTTGGTGGGAACCGCCCGTTGCCGGCCGATGCAGTCTCGGACGGATTACCGAGCTCGCAGTTCGTCGCTCGATCATCCCGCACCTGCGGCGAAAAATTTGTGCGCAGCGATGCAAAAGAGTTTCGCAGCCGTATCGATCCGCAACAGAAGTCACTATGGCTGTGCGATGTCCGCTGCTGGCCGCCCTCACCGCTTGCCTTGCCTCCGTTCGAAGGGCCCAAATGGTTGACATGCAGATTCGCAACTGAAAACGTGGCGCGGGGTGTGGCGCGAATTCCGGACTCATCGGGATACTTAGGGATGGAAGCTAAGTGGTTGATATCGTTGATGGCGAAGGTCCGCTACAACGCGTTTTCCCAAAATTGATGCTGCAACATTTTTGCTATAGGCGACGAGCGCCATAACTGACGGTTGTCTGAATGCGTGAACTCCTGTTCTTCATCACGTCGAGCTTCTGGGCGGGCGCCGCGCACGCAGCGACGCCGGGACACGGCAAGACGATCGCGGCCGCCTACATCGTCGGCGCGCGCGGCAAGCCGATCGACGCGGTGATCCTCGGAATTTTTGTCACGCTGTCCCACACCAGCGGCATCGTGCTGATCGGCGTGCTCGCCTCGCTCGGCTCGACCTGGCTGCGGCCGCAACGCATCGAAGCCTACCTGGCGATCGTGGTCGGCATCATGGTGATCGTACTGGGCCTATGGATGCTGTGGGCGCAGCGTGATCTTGTTGCGCTCGCCATGGGCGAAGCCGGCGATGGCACCAGCCGGCCAGATGCCCACGCGCACGATCACGAGCATGATCACGAGCACGAGCACGACCACCCGCATAGCCATGGCCCCGACGAGTCGGTGGTCTGGCACAGCCACGGATTCGGCAAGGTCCACTCCCACCAGCTGGACATCGTGGCCGAGAACCGTCCGAAATTGCCGGTGCTGCTGGCGCTGGGTATTGCCGGCGGCCTGCTCCCCGATCCAGCCGCGCTGGCGCTGCTGCTCGGCGCGCTGTCGAGCGGAAAAGTCCTGCTCGGCCTCGTCACTGTGGTGGTGTTCAGCATCGGCTTCGCGACGACGCTGGTGGTGGTCGGCATCGTCGCCGCCAAGGTCGGCGAAAAGGTGCTCGACTGGCTGGCCAGCATCTGGATGATCCGCCTGCAGATCGCCACCAGCCTGCTGATTGTCGGCATGGGCGTGGTGCTGACCGTCCGCGCGATATCCGAGCTGGCGGCATTGCCGGCGGGCTGAATATCTACCGCGCGCCCGCATATCTGGCCGGCAGCATGCCGACAAATCCGCTGATATCGGCGTACCAGACATTGCCGTCGCGATCGACGGCGACGCTGAACGGCCGGGCATGGTCGCGGGGAAGCGCAAAGACCTCGATGTGCCCGTTGCGCAGCCGCCCGAGGCTGGCACTGCGCATCATGCCGAACCAGACGTCGTCATTGGGAGCCACGGCAATGCCGCTGAGACCGGCATTTTCCCGACCCGCCTCGATGTCCCAGAATTGTCCATCCTTGAATCGCCCGATGCGATTGGCGCGGAACTGCAGGAACCAGACCGAGCCGCCGGAGCCGATCGCGACGTCAGTCGGCACGGCACCGCCGCGCGGGAGGTCGAATGTCTTGCCGGTGCCGTCGGCGGCGATCTGGAGCAGCTGGTTGCCGTTCTGCAACGTCGCCCATATGGCGCCGTCGGCCGTCACGGCGACCCCATAAGGCCCGCCGCGCGCGGACTCGATCTGATAGCGGCTAAAGACCCCGTCCTTCAGCCGGGTCATGCCATAGCCGGTCGGGTCGGCGAACCAGACGGAGTTGTCGGGCGCGATCGCCAGCCGTCCGAGGCGAGCGATCGGGGTGTCGAGTACAAACCGTTCGATCTGGCCGGAGCCGCCGATATGCGCAATCGCGCGCGCCGCAAGGTCGGTGTACCAAGCGCTGCCGTCGGCCGCGACTGCGAGGCCGAGCGGCTCGTTGTTGCGGCTGGAGGTAGGCAGCCGCTCGACATGGCCGTTGCGCACGCGGCCGACCGCATCGGATTGGTCGATGGTGAACCAGATGCTGCCGTCAGTGCCCGCCGCAATTGCGATCGGCGCGTCCTGCGGCTGATCCATGCGGTACTCGACGAATTTGTCCCCCGGCGCGCCGCGCACCAACAGAAATGCGCCTCCCGCCAAGACCGCGATGCCTAACACTGCGGCCAACGTCCCGAGCATTCGCGGCCTGTTCCGCACCAACTTCGGAATCGATGAGGACACTGGCAACTCCATGCGTCTGGCGCCGTTTTTGACCTGATCAGCGCGGCGAATAGGCCGCGGCGCGCCGGCGCAACAGGTACCGCGCCGCAAGACCGCCGCCGATCAGCACCAGCAAACAGAACGAGAGCCCGCCGACGAGGCTGATCGGTTCGACGCGCGCCAGCAGGTTGCCGCCTTCGATGGCCACGCGCCAGACTTCCGCATAGGGCATCAGCGAGAAGACCGCGTAGATGATGTTCGCATCGTTCGGATCGCGGGCGAGAGGCCCGGCCTCGATATGAGTCGGAAGGTTGTCTTGTTTCTGCGCCCAGGCTTCGCCGCCGTCCTCGCTGCGATAGATTCCGTGATCGGAGGAGACCACCAGGGTCGTCGCGTCCGCGCTCGCCGCGATACCCCGGACTTTGATCCTCGCCTCCGGCAGCGAACGTCCGACGGCATGCCACCCGGAGCCGAGATCATCGCTGAACGCGATCCGGCCGCCCGCCGCCGCCCAGATCCGTCGCGGCTGCGTCGCGTCGGTCGCGATCGTGTCGACCGGCGCGGCTGCATCGCCGAACCCGGCGTTGCGCCAGGTGCGTCCCCCGTCGTGACTGATCATCGCCCGGCCGTCGATCACGGCCGCCAGGATGTCGGCCGATCCCGGCATCGCCACCAGCGCCGTCATCTCGCCCATCTGGGGAGATCCGGGCACGGCGGTATAGATGCGGCCGCCGTCTGCGCTGGCGTACAATTGGCTCCGGCCGATCAGATAGAAACGATTGTTCGTTGGCCCTGCGACCAGCGCCCGCGCCGGGATCGCCGACTCCGGGGCCTCGGCGCGCCGCCAGCCCTCCTCATCGCGACGAAACACGCCGCCTGCTGACGCGCACATCACGAGCGCACCGTCCGGCGAGAAGGCCAGCGCAAAAACCTCGCCGATGATGACGTCGCGCGCCTCCGGCACCCAGCTGCGCCCCCCATTGTGCGAGCTCAGGATTCCGAGATCGGTACCGGCGAGCAGATGGGACGAATCGTGTGGATCGACCGCAATGATGAGCGCAGCATTGAGAAAAAGCCCGACGTCCGCATTCAGCCAGGTGGCGCCGAGATCGCGCGAGCGAAACACGCCGCCATAGCTGCTCGCATCATGCGGCGATGCGCTGCCACTCAGAAGGGACAGCACGCAGGCAAGACAGAGGGTCAGCCGACTAAAGCCGATTTGTTTCTTCCAATCCCTGGATCAAGCGATCGGGGTGGGACGACGGGTCCCACCCCGAAAACACCTCTTATGGTTTGTCTTACGGCTTGTGCGATTTTTCACCCGGCGCCAGCGTGAGCTCGGCCATGCGACCGCCGTTCAGCGCCACCCAGGAATTCTTCGTCAGCGGATATTTGTCGGTGTAGCTGAGCGGCTCGTGGGCGGCGACGCAGTTGTTATAGCCGCCGGTGATCTTGTAGCACTTCTCGTAGGCGAGGAACTGCTGGACCGAATCGGTCTGCTGCACGTTCGCAACCATCCAGTCGCGGATGCCCTCATACGACGAGAACGCGTCCGAGCCGAACACCAGCTTGCCGATGGCGGTCGGCACCTCAAGCAATTGCGAGCCGGCCGTATGGGCACGGAACGCCGGATGAATTATCACGCCCGGCGAAATCTCCATCTCGCCGTCGACGATCACGGCCTTGCCCTTCAAGACCTTGCCGTAGACCTCTTCGATCGTGAGCGGCATATAGCCGCAAGCCGGCGTACGGTTGCAGCCGCCGGGATCGGAGTTGACCGCCCGGATGTGCGGCTCCGGATAGTTGATCGCCCACTCGATCGCCTTGAGTTCCTCGCGTTGGACGTAGAGCACGGCATTCGGCAGATCTGACAATTGGCCGGCATGGTCCCAGTGCGCGTGACCGATCACCACCTTGGTGACGTCGGCGGCATTGAAGCCGAGAGCTTTCAACTGATCGGGCAACGGAGCCCAGTGGTCCGACCCGGTCATCTTGAGATATTCCTGCTGCTTCCAGCCGGTATCGTAGACAATCAACTCACTGCCGCACTTGATCACGCCGATGTTGACCGGCAAATCGATGGTCGGAATGTTGCTCTGCGGCTTGGTGCTGCCGGGCACGAATGCGCGATCCGGCATGAACGAGCCGAACGGCACGCCCATGAAACGGCTGCTCTCGATCAGCCATGCCGAACAGACCGGTTGCTGGGCCTGCGCTGCTGCACTGAACAAGCATGCCGTCGCCGCNATCGCGGCGCACATAAGAGGACGAATACGTAACGCGCTTCTCATTGTCTTGCCTCCCTAGAGTTAAATTGAACTTCTCTGATTGAGATTGGACTGCGCTTCTCTCTTCTCTCTTCTTCTTCCTTGGATTCCGGTCCGATTGCCTCCTAATGCGGCTTGTATTGTGCCGGCCACAGCACTTCGCCTACGCGCAACATGTCTTGTGAGGCCCTCACATCCATCCGGTGGGCCTCTTCGAGATGCCGCGCGTCGGCATTCTCGGCGAATTTCAGCATCTCGTCGGCAGCACTGGCGTAGAGCCCCATTGCCTCGAGGTACCGCCCATGCGTCGTGGACATTGAGGATGGTGCGCTGATGGCGCGGACCTGCGTTTCGGCATCATGAAAAAATTTCGCGAGCGGCTCGATCTTTCGTGCCAGCGCGCGCTGGTCCCGTTCCTCGGTGTGATAGGCGATGCCGGCAAAGCTCATGGCCACCGCGGAGCGGGTCGCCTCCCGGTGAACGACCCACAGGTCTGTTGCGAAGCGTTCCTCGTCCCCCGTCAATGCCGGCGGCTGCGTTATTATGGCTCGCACATTGATCGTTTGCGTCGCTGCTTGCGCTGCCGTTTGCGCCACTGATGGCGTCCGCGCCTCGTGCAGCCACGCTGCACCGGTGATTGCTGCCAGCGCCAAAATGACGCCCGCCAGCAATAACGACCACCCGCCGGGCATGCCGATCGTCTGAATGGCGGGTCCTCCCTTTATTCTTCCGGGACTATATCCCTTGATTGTTACGCGACTGTAACCCTCGGTTCCCACGGCGGTCAACGGCGAAACACACCTCCGCACCATCATCGGCCGCCCTGGCCGAGCCTTCGCTGGCGGTCAACGGGGATCCCAGGTCGGCGCATCGGTGAACAGGCCGCCCTCTGCAAAGCCGATGCCGTAGATCAGGACCACCCCGAAGACGAAGCTGATCAGGCCCGACGCCACGCGCAGCCGCCAATTGAATTTCGGCAGGTTGACCGCCGTGAACGCAAACGGCGCCGACAGGATCAGCGTGATCAGCATCATTCCAACGATGGTGCCGAGCCCGAACAGCAGCAGATAGCCGAGCGCGGCGGCCGGTTCGCGGATGATGGACAGGACCATCAGGGCGGCGGCGGCTGATCCCGCAAGGCCGTGCACAAGGCCGACGACGAACGGTCGCAGCCACTCATAGAATGCGATCCGCCCGAGCCCGCTGCGGTCGAGACGCGCCAGCGGCGTATGCTCCTCGGCGTGCCCGTGCTCACCGGGGCCGTAACCGTGCAGGTGCTGGTGCACGTAGTCGCCATGCGCATGCAGATGATCCTGGAGATCGAGCGGATTCCCGCCCGGGACGCCATGGGCGTGGGCCGCACCGATCGTGCGGCCCATCCCGGTCAAAGTGAGAATACCGAGCACGACCAGCATGATGCCGACGGCGAATTCCATCGATAGACCCAGCCGCGGTGGGATCACGACCCCGAACACGATGATCGCCGCGCCGACCGCCATGACCGTCATGGTGTGCCCGACGCCCCAGGCGGCGCCGATCAATGCCGAGCCCACCATGCTGCGCTCGCGACTGACGATCGTCGCAATGGCGACGACATGGTCAGCGTCGGTCGCATGCCGCATCCCGAGGAAGAAGCCGAGAAACAGGAAGGACAGGACGTTCAGGCCGATTCCGGTCATCACGCTCGCGCCAAGGAGGTTATCCCCGGCCATACTATGCAGCGTTTCGACCCACCGCCAACTCCCATCTACGCGTGCCCCCATAGCATGGCTGGGCTGCGGGGACGATCGGCAGACCGACTTTGCTTGGCACGATGTTTGCGTCTGCTGGACGCAGCCCCTCCCCGCTTGGAGCGCCCATTGAGCGAAGTCATACGATTTATCTCGAAATCCGATCTCGAACGAGCTCGTTTGATTCGCGAGGCCCGCGCCATCTACGAGAGTATTTTCCCGCCGGCTGCTCCGGTCAGCGAGCCGCGCGACCCCAAGCGCTGATCGCTTGCTAGCGAGCTACGCCCCCCGCCGATCAGCCGGCGTGAACCGGTGTGCTTTCCGGTCGGCTAACGGCTCACAAGCACAGGCCCAGAATTTTCACCCGACAGGCTTCTTCGTTGCGGCGGGGCGTCGCCCGGTGTGCCGATGATGATGCTGACTGGGGGCGTTCTCCGCTCGTAATCACCATGGCCCAGTAGGTTCGGTGCGTCGTCGAACTTTTCGCGCTGGCGACGCCGACTTTTAATGCTCCCGGCATCAAAAGGTTTTTTTGGTGTGCTGGCGAATCAATCCACATATCAAGTGTTTTCGGGAAACTGTCATAGCCATAGGCGATATTCTCGGCAGACCGCTGGGATTTCGCCGCAGCCACCCGCGAGGCGAACGGCGCGAGCGCGCTATTGTGATCAAGCAGGTCCTTTGACGCCATTGCGGCGGCCTGCTCATGCGCAATCCGGTTGAGCGTAGGGTCCGAGGTGACGGGCCCCTCGCCGTGTTGGACACGGTAATTCGAGATCATCTCTGCTGGAGCTGCGGGCGCCGGCTGCGCGAAAGCTGAACCGCAAAGGGCAAGCAGGAACCCTATGGAAATTGGCAAGGCAGATTTCATTGCTTCCTCGTCGCGGGCCGACCGCGGTGACCGTGATGGTGCGTCCGACGCCCCGGGGGGCGCCGCGCCTGGTAATCGGGCGAGCGGAATTCCTGAGGTGCTTTCGTAGCGGAACCCGTAGAAAAGGGCAGCTCAAAAAAACACCAAAAAGGGGGGACCAACACCGCCAGAGGGAACCGGTCACGGGGTTGCCAATGGTGACAAGCGGTGCTGGCTCCATTGTACGCGGCGCGCAAGCAAATCCGGAATCCATCTTAGCCCTGCCGCGAAACTGTCCTGTAAACCGGGACCACCTCTGGCCTGTTTCGACCCCTAGTGGCCTAATTTGAAAACAGCAGTGGCCTGTTTTGAAGTGTGCTGCGGATCACGCTGGCGATGAACGACACCGGATATCCCTGCGACCACCGATTGAAGCAGGGGAATGGTCCCTTGTTAGACAGGAGACCAACATGACCAATCTCAACAATGAAATTTGCGAACTGAGCCTCAACGAACTCGACGGCGTTAGCGGCGGCACCTGGATGGATACTGTAATATGCGTCACATCTGCCGTGAAGGCNATAAATGGCATCAACAGTATTCTTACTCAGGCCGTCGATGGCATCCCTCCGGCGTCGTGCCACCCGAAGGGATAAAGGGTCGGCCCGTTTACCCTTTAGAGGCCGCCTCAGCCGGCGGCCTCTTGAAGCAAAAGCGGCGCGACTAACCTATAGACGCGCCTGAATGGAATTGAGGACATCGGTCGTGGTGTCGATGAATTGCAACGCTTGCTGCGTTTTGCCAAAGGACAAGGGAAAGCGCACACACCGATCAGACAACTGCGCCAACCGTGTTCGTTCGCTGGCCAGAATGGTGTTGGTTTTTTCGACCGCAAATTTGACAATACCCCGGATCGGGTTGTTGTCGCCAAAATCAGTCATCTCTTTTTCAATGGTGATCAAATATTCGTAGCTCGAAAGCTCATCTGAAATCTGAAGAAGTTCCCGGATCGTCGAGTTTACACAGTCCGCATCGCCGGTGGAAATATCGGATCGCTTGGCAGTTTGAACCAGATCGCCCATCAAATTCTGAAACAGCGGCTTGATGTCTTCGACTTTCTTGAAATCGCTTTCGCTAAGGACACCGCTGCTGCAAACGCCCGGCGCGAGCAAAAGGATCGCCAGCCCCAGACCCAATAACTTGATAGGTGCGCGACACGCGCCGGTCCATGATCGAATGACGGTTCTTTCCAGCATCGACCGGCGTGCGGATGCACCGCCGAAGGCGGTGAACATGCGCGCTGAAATCCTGACACCGGTCGCGACCATTTTCAGATTAACCCGGAAGATGCCTGATGAGTTTAGTCTGAACCGCCTTGTTTCGCTAGGTGGCCAGGGAAAACCGGGACCTTATGACCAATATGGAGGTCAAAGCCGTTTCCTTAGCCAAGTTGATCACTACTCCAGTTTAGTTGTTCGGTATCGCCTTCTGTGTAATATCTGCCAACGGGAACAGGGGGAAGCTGTGTATTTTTCGCAGATTCGGTCGCTCTACTTGCCCGATGCACGCTTTCGCGGCTCGCCCGTGAGCCGGAGGGTGAGACGGTGACCGAGTTGTCGCAGCGGGCGTTTCGCGCCGTCGCGCTGCAGCGGGCCGCATCGCCAGAACAGCTCGATCACCTTGTCAGCATCACCAAGCCGTTTGATTGGATTCTCACCTTCGTGATTTGTCTGGCTCTGGCGGCAGTCCTCATATGGGGCGTCGTCGGGCGGATTCCTACCCGTGTGCCCGCTGAGGGGATTTTGGTCAGCGATGGCGGCCGTGTTGTCGATGCGGTCTCGGATGCAGCAGGACAGCTCTCGTCGATTAGCGTCTCGATAGGTGATCACGTCCTGCGAGGCCAGCCGATCGCTCAGATCGCCCAAACCGATATCCAACAGCGTTACGCCGGCGCCATCGAGGTTTTTCACGAACGCGAGCGCGAGCATGCTGATCTGACCTCGAAAGTAGCCAGCGAACTCGCCTCAAAGAGCCAGAATTTCGCAAAGCTGGAGGCGGCATTCGACCAGGTCATAAAGGCGACTGGACAGCGCATCGACTATCTAACGGCCGATGTGAAAACCCTCGAAGACCTGCTGGCCAAGGGATACACTACCCGGCGCAACGTCGAGGATCGCCGTCACGAACTCGCTGGTGCGCTGCAGCGAAAAGAGGATACCCAGAACGAAATCCTGAAGTTACGATCGCAAAAGACCGATCTGGAGACGCAACGCGAGCGTGAAATCCAGCAATCGGAATTTCATCTCAACGACGCACGCCGGCAGATGGACACGATCGCTGGAACCTTAAGCCAGAACACCCAGGTCGTCAGCCCGATCGAAGGGCGCGTCCTTGAAATAAAGGTTTCGGCAGGTTCGGTACTCGCGGTCGGTACACCGGTCATCGCAATCGAAAGCGAAGGCATAAANCTCGAGGCTCTCGTCTATATTCCGACNGANCGCGGCAAGAGCGTGAAGCCGGGAATGCAGGTCCGCATCGAGCCAAGCTCGGTGAAGCGCGAAGAATTCGGAACCATGGTCGGCACCGTCACGACGGTCTCCGATTTCCCCATTACACCGCAGGGCATGGCGGCGGTACTCCACAATGATACCCTTGTCAGCCGCTTTTCGCACGATGGTGCGCCCTATGGCGCGAGGGTCAGTCTGGAACAGGACGCCATTACCGTTAGCGGATATCGCTGGGCTGTCGGAACGGGTCCGCCCATTCGACTTAGCAGCGGAACGCTGATACGGGCGGAAGTCACTACACGAAGGCAACGTCCGCTCGATCTGGTAGTGCCTCTCATCAGGCGGTTGACGGGAATCGACGGATGACGCCCCTGCCCCAGCAACGTCGGATGAGATGCGGCCGCAGCGAGGTCGACGGCGCGCCGGCGGACTGCGTCCGCGCCACGCGGTGAAGCGGACTCCGACGATCCTGCAAATGGAAGCGGCCGAGTGCGGGGCCGCAGCGCTGGCGATCGTGCTTGCCCACCACGGCTCTTGGGTTCCGCTGGAGCAGCTGCGCGTCGCATGCGGGGTTTCGCGCGATGGCAGCAAGGCAAGCAACATCATAAGAGCGGCACGCAGCTTTGGTCTGCTCGCCAAGGGCTTCCGCACTGAGCCCGCGATGCTGCGCGACGTGCCGATGCCATGCATCATCCACTGGAACTTCAATCATTTCGTGGTGCTGGAAGGCATTCGCGGCGATCGCGTCTACATCAACGACCCGGCGATCGGACGACGACGAATCGACATGGCCGAGCTCGATCTCGCGTTCACCGGCGTCGTGCTCACCTTGGAGCGAACCAAGGCGTTCAAGAAACTCGGCAAGAAGCCGCAGGGACTCCGGCCGCTGTTGCGTGAGCTGCGCGGCTCGAAACAGGCGGTTGGGTTGCTGGTGGTGCTCAGCTTCGCGCTGATCGTGCCCAGCATCGTAGCCGCGGGATTTTCAAAAATCTTCGTCGACGATATCCTGATCCAGCACACCACCAACTGGCTCGTTCCGATGCTGATCGGCATGGCCGTAACCGCGGCGTTCCGCGCAATACTGACGGCTGCACGCCAATCGCTGTTGCTAAGGTTGCAAACGAAGCTCGCCGTGGTCATGATCAGTCGTTTTCTCTGGCACGTTCTTTCATTGCCGGTCGAATTCTTCACCCAGCGTCACGCCGGCGACATTGCCAGCCGGGTCGGCAGCAACGAGCAGATTGCGCGCCTGCTCTCCGGCGGCATCGCGGCCAACGCGCTCAACCTGACATCGATTTTCTTCTTTGCCGCGGCGATGGCGATCTACGACCTGCCGCTCGCTGCGATTGGCGTCAGCATCTCACTTGCGAATGTACTGGCACTGAAATTCATCGGTGAGCGCCGTCAAGATCTCAGCCGCAGTCTGGCGGTCGAGCAAGGCAAGCTCGTCGGCGCCACGGTGAGCGCCGTGCGCACGATCGAAACCCTCAAGGCAAGCGGACTGGAAGACGAGGCCTTCGGCCAATGGGCAGGGATACAGGCCAAGGCTCTGAACGCGGAACAGCAGCTTGGGACGTCCGCGGTCATTCTTGACATGCTGCCAACACTGTTCTCCGGACTGACCATCGCTGCGATCCTGGGCATCGGCGGCTTGCGCGTGATCGAGGGCTCCCTCACGCTGGGCGGTCTGGTGGCGTTTCAGTCATTGATGGCAAGCTTCTCCGGACCTGTCACAGAGCTTGTCAGTTATGCCGGAAGCCTTCAGACCATCAGGGGTGCGCTCGAGCGCCTTGCGGACGTGTACAATTATCCGCCCGACAAATCCGGCAAGGACATCGTCGCGGCGGATCGCTTTCCTCCGAAGCTGACTGGCAGGGTCGAGCTAGATAACGTTCAGTTCGGTTACTCGATCCTGGAGCCGCCGTTGCTGGCCGACCTCACGATCACCGTCCAGCCGGGCTCCAGAGTAGCGCTTGTCGGCGCCTCCGGGAGCGGAAAATCGACCCTCGCCAAACTAATTTGCGGACTATACCGGCCATGGGCCGGCGAAATTCGCATCGACGGGTGGTCCGTGCCGGAAATCCCTTCCCAGGTCTTTGCAAATTCGATCGCCTATGTCGATCAGGACGTCTTTTTGTTCGAGGGCACAGCGCGCGACAATCTAACGCTGTGGGACTCGACCGTTTCGGAGGCGGACCTGTCGCAGGCGTTGAAGGATGCGGTTATCCATGAGGACATCGCGGCGCGGCCGGGTAACTACGACTGCTACGTCAACGAAGGCGGTACAAATTTCAGCGGCGGTCAGCGCCAGCGCATCGAGATCGCCCGGGCGATGGTCTCCAATCCTTCGGTCCTCGTGCTTGACGAGGCAACCGGCGCGCTCGACCCGATCACCGAAAAGACCATCGACGACAATCTGCGGCGCCGGGGCTGCACCTGCATCATCATCGCGCATCGCCTCAGTACCATCCGGGACTGTGATGAGATCATCGTGCTGGAGCAGGGCAAAATCGCCGAGCGGGGAACCCATGAGCAATTGATTTTGCGTCAGGGTGCCTACGCGAAACTTGTGGCTCAGGAATGAACGAATCCGTCTTTCAGCCGACGCCAGCGATGGCCGATCAGGAGCAAGCGGTTTATCCGCCGACTCGCGTTGTGCTCGATGGCCGTCGTCCAAAACTTCTCGACCACCGCGGGCACGCGTTGCAGGTGACGGCTGGGTACGTCGACGTCTTCGCCGTCAGCACGATCGAGGGCAGCACCACAGGCGCTCGACATCATCTATTTCGGGTCGAGAGCGGCGAGATTCTTCTTGATCTGGAGCAATCCGCCGATAGCACGGGCAACGGGATTCAAGTGATCGCGGTGGGAGGACCGGATGCCGAGGCACAGGTGCTGCCGCGGCTGGAAATTCGATCGCTCGACCTCGTCACGACCTGGATTACCCGATTGGCCGGGCTGATAGCGGGCCCAAGCCCGGGCTGGGAGATGCGCGAACTGGCGCACGAAGGTGCCACCGGGATATCGCCCGGCGAACGGTGTCGCGGTCCGGGGCGCGGCATCGTCTGGGTCGCATTGCAAGCCGGTACGGCGAAACTGATGGCACTTGATCCCTTACTTGCCGCAGGCGGCCCGCCTTTGCCGTTGACGTCAGGGATGTGGATCGAAGCCGGCCAATCTGCCTGCACTGCCGTCGCGAGCGCCAGCATGCCCGATCAGGAGGTGCTATGGCGCGCCGTCGATCAATTTCATGGTTGCGCCATGGTGTGTATCCAAGACCATCTGGCGCGCGATGTTGCGCGCGAGACCCAGCGCCTGGTTCGCCGCAGCGAGCTTACGACCGCGCAGACATTCGAGTCTTTCGACCGCCTCTCCGCGATCGTCGTCAAGCACCTTGGCCGCATGGAAGTGGAGACAAATCCCTCGGATCCCCTGCTCGCCGCTTGCCGAACGGTCGCGGAGGCGTGTCGCGCGCCTTTCATTGCCGCTCCCCGGCCTGCCTCGGCTCAACAGGGATTAGCTGATGTGATCGAGATCGCGCGGACTGCCCGACTGCGGGTTCGCCGGACGCTATTGCGAGGCCAATGGTGGAAGCAGGACGTTGGCCCGCTGCTGGCATGGCACGGCGAGGAGCGCCATCCGGTCGCGCTCATCCGCGGCGCCAGAGGCGGTTACGCCATGATCGACCCGAGCACGGGAACACGCCGTCGGGTCGATTGGTCTCTTGCAATGGGATTGGCGCCGGAAGCCGTGGCGTTCTATCCGGCACTGCCATCGCACCAGCTTCGATTTCGGGATCTGCTGATCTTTGCGTTTCGTCATTCGAGCGGCAACGTCAGTCGTATCACCCTTGCTGTTGTAGTGATGAGCCTGCTGTCACTGGTCACGCCGCTTATCACCAATATCCTTGTTACCTCCGTGATCCCGCGCACCGAGCTCGACCAGCTTGCGTTTTGCGCCTTTGCGCTTGCCGTGACGGCCGTCGGCATGGCCAGCATTCAGGCCATGGAAGGACTTGCGATGCTCAGGCTCGAAGGCCTGATTGACTGGAAGCTGCAGGCGGCGGTGATCGACCGTTTGCTCAGGCTGCCGGCGTCGTTGTTTCGCGAATATACCGTCGGCGATTTTGTCGATCGATCGATGGGGATCGACGCGGCACGACGGATCCTCACGGGGCGGGTTTTGCGCGGGATGATCGCCGGCTTGTTCTGCTGGATCAGTATAGGTTTGATGCTTTATTACGATCTCAGGCTGGGACTGGTCGCGCTTGTGCTGACGCTGGTCAGGGCGCTGCTGATCATCTCGACCAGCGCGATACGACTTTATTACGAGACCAAGCACTTCAATCTGCAGGGCAAGATCGGCGGCTTCGTGCTGCAGCTGATCTCGGGAATCGGCAAACTCCGCGTCGCCTCCGCAACTGTTCGAGCACTTGCGGTGTGGTCGAGACTGTTCGCGATCCAGAAGCGGTATTTCGTCGCTTCCCAGCAGGTCGCCAACGCTCTCGGGATTTTTGAGGTGTCGTTTCCAACCGTCGCCACCCTGATCATTTTCGCGACGGCCGTATTTGCCCAGAGCGCCCTGTTGGTGGATATCGGCGGCTTTCTCGCCTTCTTCACCGCGTTCGGCCAATCGATGGCATCGGTCGGGGCGTGGGCCGGGGGCGTAAGCGAAGCGCTGACCGCCATCCCTCATCTCACCCGCCTCCGGCCGCTGATTTCCGGCGTGGCCGAAGTCTCGGAAGATCGCAAATCTCCCGGGGAACTAACGGGAGCGGTTGAGCTATCTCGCTTGACCTTTCGCTATGTGTCGAGCGGCCCGCCCGTCCTCGACAACGTTACCTTCAGAATCGCGCCGGGCGAATATGTCGCGATCGTAGGCCCGTCAGGAAGCGGCAAATCTTCGCTGTTCCGTTTGCTGCTGGGCTTCGAAAGACCCGAGTCCGGCGTGGTGTTCCTCGATGGGAAAGCGATCGATACCCTCGATATTGGTGCGGTGCGCCGGCAATTCGGCGTGGTGCTGCAGAACGGGAAGCTGGCGACCGGCAGCCTCTACGAGAACATTTGTGGCGGCGTCCAGTTGCCGCTGGCGCAGGCTTGGGAAGCCGCGCGGCTTGCAGGTCTTGACGCCGACATCGAGCGAATGCCGATGGGGATGCATACGCTGGTCGCAGAAGGCGTGAACACGCTCTCCGGCGGCCAGCGACAGCGAATCATGATCGCCCGCGCGATCGCGCGTCGGCCCCGCATTCTGCTGTTCGATGAGGCGACAAGTTCGCTCGACAACCGGTCGCAGGCGATCGTAAGCGCTTCGCTCGGCAACCTCAACGTAACGCGGATCGTCATCGCGCACCGGCTGAGCACCGTGCGCCAGGCCGATCGCATTATGGTGCTTGTCGACGGCAAGGTCGTGCAAACCGGGACCTATTCCGAACTCAGCAACACGCCCGGAATGTTCGCTTCCTTCGCCCAACGGCAGCTGCTGTAGTTGGACGACAACGATGCCGATCGGAGTGTCTGGTCGTGTTGGTCTGCTTATCCTGGAGGGAGCATTCGCCTCGGCGTCGTGTCGTTCCAGACGAATGATGATCACGGCGAACAACTTCACAATCTAAGATCAAACTATTGGGGTTTTCAAATCAGGCCTCTCGGCGTCAAACAGGCTACGCCATGGTGTGTGACGGATATCACAGCCGCCTTCCACGAAACGCCGCAGGTTACGGTCGTGACGAGCGACCACCGATCGCCCTCAAATGCAACGGAGAAAAGCCATGACCAATCTAAATGTTGATATCCTGGAATTGACGATCGACGAACTTCAGGAAGTGAGCGGCGGTGCCAAGATCGACCCGCGCGGATATGGCCCCGCAAGCGCATATCGCTTCGCGCAAGGTGCGCCGGCCGACATCCAGTGGGCCTTGGACGGTCTACCGCCGCGACCCGTCTAATATAAGAATGACTTTGAGAGGCGTTGATGGCCCCTCGTTTTGGAGGTCCGCCTTCTCAGGCGGGCTGGGCGTACCAGCGCACTGAGGCCGCCTTAATCAAGGTCCTCATGGGACCATGGCAATCCCCTCAGTTCGCACGCCTGCATGAAGTTGAAAGGGTTGAGCCCAAACGGCAAGCGCGGGACCGAAGCCCCGCGCCATAAACTCTAGCACTAATGCCGCATCATTGCGCCACGACGCCGGCGACAACCGGCACCATGGCCATTTTCCTCGCGAATGGCGCCGCCCAG